>Ga0114922_10004995_pt1 | contig 12265 bp, 7 predicted proteins | sample AartaG_FD_100975 | JGI IMG/M metagenome (GOLD analysis project Ga0114922, IMG submission 100975) | Deep subsurface microbial communities from Aarhus Bay to uncover new lineages of life (NeLLi) - Aarhus_00045 metaG | ecosystem: Environmental > Aquatic > Marine > Oceanic > Sediment | place: Aarhus...
AGGCGTTAATCGCCGATGCTGTCCATTCTCTCAGCGATGTTATAATAGCAATATTGGTTATTGTTGGTCTAAAGGTATCTTTGGCCCCGCCTGATGATGATCATCACTGGGGCCACGGCAATATAGAGCTTATCGTATCTGCCATAATAGGTACGCTGCTTGTTTGTACGGCAATAACCATCACTATAGTATCATTGGCTACGATTATTCGAGGCGATATTTATAACCCCGGTATTCTGGCAGTCTGGGCAGCGGCTATATCTGTTGTTGCCAACGAGATCATGTTCAGGCACTCTCTCTGTGCCGGCGAGCAGATGGATTCCCCCGCAATGATAGCAAATGCCTGGGAGAACAGGGCCGACGTTTATTCTTCGCTTGCTGTCCTGGTAGGTGTCTTTGGCGCAAGGATTGGATTTGTAGTTCTTGACCCAATAGCAGCGATTATTGTCGGCATTATGATTGCAAAAAACGGTCTTAAGACACTGATGTCAGGCGTCAAAGGCATAACAGATAGCTCCTTTGACAATAAAGCAATGCTTTCGCAACTGAAAAAAATGGTCATGAAAGAAGAAGGCGTAATAGATATAAGTAAGTTGCGTGGCCGAAAAGTCGGGCAGAAGGTTTGGATTGATATTGAAGCGATGTTTGAACCGCAGATGAAGGTCTCCGAGGTTAAAAAAATAATCGATGTTATTAAGAAAAATGTGATGAAACAGTTCGACAGGATAGGAGATGTTGTAATCGTATCCCGTGTACCAGAACCCCGGCTAAAGGAAATATAACAATGAAACATAAGACGGTAACAGATGACATGACGTATGAAGAACAGAAACAGGTACTGGAACATAAGAAGCGTGTGCTGAGGAGGTGGGCCATAGTGACAGGGCTTTTGGCTCTTGCAGCCTTTGGCCTGCTCGCAATGGACTTGCTTGATCGCGTTCTTAAAGGGGCGCCTGGCGGCGGACTTGAGATAAACTATAGTAAGGTGGAAGAAAAGCTTGCCTGGCTCGGCTCCGAAATCCGGGATATAGACGCTACTATCAGCGATGCTCTTCACTTAACGTCAACAGATGGAGTGTTGGTAAATAATGTAACGCCTGGCTCACCGGCGGAAACGGCAGAACTTCAAAGAGGTGATGTTATCCTTGCCGTTGACGGTACAAACGTGGCCGATTCTTTTCAGATACAGGACCTGATTCGCCAGCGCGTGCCGGGTGATACTGTCAAGCTTGTTGTCGATACTATAGACGGCGGCAAGAGAAATATTTATGTTACGCTTGGTGTCAAGCCGGATGATGAGATGGTGTCAACCGACTCAAATATTAAAAAAGTAGCTGATACACCTGACGCAGCAGTTGAACCGGTAATGTCAACCCCGTGGGGGGTGTCTGTATCGCCGTTGACCGACGAAGCCAGAAAGCAGTTTGACATACCAGCTACCGAGCAGGGAGTTGTCATTGTAGCCGTTGTCCGGAAAGGACTTGCCGATTCGCAAGGCCTTGAAGTGGGTGATGTTATCGAAAGTATTAACCAGATTCCAACACCCAACCTGCAGGCCCTTTATCAGGCACTTCAAGACGATGAGAACGTCTTAATGGATGTTTATTCCCCGGACGACGCCAAGAGATTCTTTGTTACACTTCCCGATGAAGGTGATTCACCGCCACAGGTGGTGTTGATGAGCTTTGGCGGGGAGGCTGAAGAAAACAATCGCGTAATTGTGCCCTCCGATTCGGCGGGTTTGGATGGGCAGGTTTACTACCGGTTCGCATCCGCTCCGTATTTTATTCTGTATGATTTTGCCGAAAGTAAAATAACGGCTATCCAGAACCCATACGCCGCCCAGGTTCGCGGTATGGGGATAACGGTAGCACAAATGCTGATAGAACAAAAGATTGATGCCGTAATAGCAGGCGGAATAGGTCCGCAATCATTTGACACCTTTTATTTAGCCGAGGTTAAAATCTACGGCCCGGCCACCGGCAGCGTGCGAACCGCGATAACAAATTATCAGTTGGGAGGATTGCCCCAATTAAAGGAAGCCAACCTGGGTGGATACGGATATTCTTCGGCGGCAACGCTTCCGACGGGAGGCTCACCGTGGGCAGAGGATTCCGACGATGATAGTGACGGCCTTTCAGGTCAACCGTCGACTATTCCCCCTATGGGTAAACCGGATGAACTGACGCTCACGGCGCAGGGCGACGCACGAGCCAGCAGGCCCGAAACCTGCATCTGTCCCAATTGCGGCGCCGAGGTTACTCACCCGGCAAATACCTCGTGCGCGGACATGGTATGTCCTATATGCGGCTCCCAGCTTATGACCGCAACACCGGGAACGGATTCAATTGCAGGCACAGACATAGTGGCACAGCTTCCGGCGACAGAGATACCCGCCCAGCTAAGGCCTGTCTCATTGACGGCGGGGACACCGAACAGGATTGCGGCAATACCGACGGCAAACAATCTCTGGGCTTTAAGCAACCAACCTGAAGATATTCGGCCTGTGCAACAAACAGCGGCCACCTCCACACAGGTATCTGTTTGCATATGTCCGCTGGATGGAACGACAGTAACTCATCCGATAGGTATTCCCTGTGCGGCATTGCAATGTCCGGTTTGCGGCGGCAGGATGGTAAGCGGCACCAGCCCGAGCGCCGGTGCGATAACAGCAACAGCCGGGATACAAACCGGCGGCAGCCCAATGATTTCAACCAGCGCAATGCAAACCAGCAGTAAACCTGATGACATGCCGCCCATACAGCAGGCATTTTACTTAGTGCCTGTATCGAGTACACCTGCGCCTATGGGCCAAATTCAACAATCTACCAAACAGCTTCAACAAGTGGTACTTGTCCCGACATCCGGCGGACCGCCGGCAGATGGTGCTGGTGTTGGGCCATCTGATGCAGGACCTGCCGTGGACGGACAGTCTCAGGGTGGCGGCCAGGCCGGTGCAGGCGCCGCCCAAAGCGGGCGCTCGACGTTGTGTATCTGTCCTATGTGTAATGTAACGGTGACACACCCGATAGGCGTTCCATGTGCTTCGCTTACCTGTCCTGTGTGCGGGTCCCGACTGGTAAATGCCGAACCCGGAGGAACAACAGGCGGTGCGATGACCCAGACTGCAGGTATGCCGACCGCCGGGATACAAACGAGCAGTAAGCCGGACGACATACCACCCATTCAGCAAGCTTTTTACATAATGCCGATAGGAGGCAAACCCGATGATGTACCGCCTGTCCAGCAGGCATTTTACTTAGTCCCGGTATCAAGCAAGCCTGAAGACATACCACCCATGGGCCAAACTGTGCAAGCTCCTTTGACGCCTACGGCCGGCGGGCCCCCGCAGGATGGTTTTGGTGTAGGTCCGTCGGATGCAGGGCCGGCGGTGGACGGGCAATCTCAGGGTGGTGGTCAATCCGGTTCAGGCGCAGCCCAAAGCGGCCGGTCAACATTGTGTATCTGTCCTATGTGTAACGTAACGGTAACACATCCAATCGGCATCCCCTGCGCCTCGCTTACCTGTCCTGTTTGCGGGTCACGGTTAGTTAACGCCGAACCTGGTGGCACAACCGGACAAGGTACAATGACAACAGCAGCGGCAACAACGGTCGCTTCAACATCGAGTATAGTTTACGTAGCAGGCACCTCCAGAAAGGTGGTTGTTCCGTCAACCGGCAGGAGCCTGAAATCTGATATCGCACAACTTATGGACGACGCCCGTTATTTCTTAATGTTCGGCCTGGGAACCTATGACGTCGTGCCCAACCCATATTACAGAGACAAAAGAGCTACGGGAGCCGAAATCGCTCAATTCATAGTCTCTGAAGGCGGTGTCGTTGTTATATGTAATAACATAAGCGCAACCGCCCTTAAGGCCCTCAAGGATCTTAAGGTCAAGGTATATACCGGCTTTGTGGGGACGGTTCAGCAGGCAATCGATATATACAATGACGGACGGCTTAAGGATTCAGCAGCAGCAGGGATTGTTCTCGATGACGATGAGGACGAACATGGCGGTGGCGGAGGCCCGCCTTCGTCAAAAACCAAGTCTAAAGACAAAACTGATGGGACCGAGACATTTTAGTGGCTGAAAGCAAACTCGAAAAACTAAAGAAACACCGGAAACAATCGCCGATTAATGTGGTCATGGTCACATTGGTTATCGGATTTCTCATTCTCATAGCGTGCCAGCTTGTTTTTTTCGGTGTCACAATACAAGAAAGAACCAGAACGACCGATACCGCCCAGAATGGATCGTCGGGAACTACCGGAACCGGCAGCGGCATAATACTTACATCGTCGGACATACAACTTGTTTCGTGTTCCAATGACGACCTTGCAGATGCGGTAGCAGCAGTAAGGCGGGCAGTTGTAAATATAGATGTAGCTTCAGCCGACGTCGGTTCGTCGAACAGAAGGGGCGGACCTGCTTTGAGTTTTGATATGCCATCGACTGCGGCACTGAAAACAAACGAAGAAACCCTTGGTTCGGGTGTTATTATCGATGCTCGCGGGTATATTCTTACTTGCTATCACTTAATCGAAGATTACGCAACGGTTAACATAACTGTTTTCAGTTCAACATCCGTTCGCCGGATATATAAGGCAAATGTAGTCGATGTTGATATCGCTAATGATCTTGCGGTATTGAAGATAGAATCGGACGAACCTTTGCCGGCAGCGAAACTGGCAAACTCGGATTTCGTCAAGGCAACCGATACGATTCTTGCGGTCGGTTCGCCTTTCGGATTCGAGCACACGGTAACAGAAGGTATTATCAGTAACAACAAGCGAAGTATCGTTATCGGCAACACTGTCTATGAAGATATGTTCCAGGCGGATGCTGCTGTAAACCGCGGCAGTGCCGGTGGTGCACTAATAAATGGTGAGGGTGAAGTGGTTGGTGTCAATACCGCTATTGTGTCTCCGTCGGGATATTTTTCAGGTGTCAGTTTTGCCATACCAATAAACAAAGCCAGACCGCTTCTATTAAAAGCAATAGATGGATAACAACTAATAACCATTTACCATTTAACCAATAAATGAGGTGTCCAAGCTGTGGAAGAGAAAAAAACAAAAGGCAAGCTAAGTGCTCTGTGGGCCTTTCTGTTCGGCATAATACTTATGTTAGGTGTATATATCCTGTTTGAATTTGCCCCCAACAGGCTAAGGGCCGGCTCCACAGACCAAACTACGGATACGAGAACTGATATTCTACAGACAGCAAATATCGTGCAAACTGCTACAACTGAAGACGTGTCTGTTTCTCCGGCCGCTTTTCTGGGAGTAGAGATTCTTTCCATTAATACTGTGATTGCCGAACAGTTATCACTGCCGGGTGAGCGAGGGGTTCTTGTAAACGGCGTTGTTGACAACTCTCCCGCACAGAAGGCCGGGCTTCAAAGGGGTGATGTTATCATCTCTTTAGAAGGTAAGCAGGTAGAAGATGTTGATAGTTTCAGATTGCTCATGGCTATGTACAATCCAGGTGAGAATGTCAGAATTATATATATCAGAAACAACCGGAAGGAGACGGCATACGCCAAGCTTGTCGAGCTTCCTGATACTTCGGCAACAGCCCGGGATGCCGGCTCAACCGATACCAACTGGGGCGTATCGATTTCAGACCTCGGTTCGGCCCAACGTGACTTGCTCAATATCCCTGCTGATATAGACGGGATTGCGATTCTTTCGGTAGCACCCGGAGGTACAGCAGATGCAGCAGGTTTGCAGCCGGGTGATGTTATCACGGGCATTGACCGGACACCCATATCCGACATGGATGATTTTTTCAGTGCCTTATCAAATAATAATGACAATGTCGCCCTTCTGGATATCTACAGTCAAGGCACAGTACGTTATGTGCCGCTGAATTCATCGGGTATTTTGGAAGTAGCCGACCAGACACAAGGTCAGACAACGTTGCGACAGAGGATATTCGCCCTGTTCACCGGAGGTATGCCGTTTGCAGTTGATGAAGATGAAGATGAGGAGGGGCCGAAAGGCGGCAAATTCGCCCAGGACAATATGCAGCTTACAACAGGGGATAATCCCGCTTTCAACAGGCCGTCAACCGTACCGGGAGATGAAAATACGGGCGGCTCATCAGGCTGGACGCTTGGCACACCGGGTGGCACAAGCAGCACTACGGGTATGAACAGGCCCTCGGAAGTGCCGCCGCAGTTAAGCTCAACCAACGATACCGTATTATTCATAGGATTGTTGATACTTTTGATTCTTTATCTTGCCTACAGGGAATACCACAGACCGACGGAGGTGGAAAAGAACCGATGACAGAACCGGCAGAAGAAAAAAAAAGCTTGTTCAAAAGGATACTCATCGCCTTACTCATAAGGCCTCCCGTCATTTTGATACTTCTTCCTCTGTGTCTGTTTTTGATAAGCCATGGAGAAACACGGGAGACAACGGTTGAGGAAAGGTTCGGATTGTCTTCATCGATAAAATCACCTTACAAAGATGTGATAAAAGGTACTTTCGTTTATTCGTTCGCTTTCTGCGGCGATCCTCATATGTATTCAAAAGGAGACGGCTGCTTTGATGACCTTGACAGGGCGATAAAACTGCACCAAATAAGATTTGTTATATTCGGCGGAGACCTTACATACCTTGGCGAAGAAGCCGAGTATAGTAATTTTATCGACCACATTAATGCACTGACATCGCCTTCTTACCCTGCATTGGGAAATCATGATATCTGTAACAGTGGCTGGGAGTATTACTGGAGATACCTTGGGCCGTCGGCGTATTCTTTCAATGGCGGTAATGCCAAATATGTCGTAATCGACACCGCCGACGGCGAAATAGGTGATGCACAGATGGAGTGGATTCAGAATAAACTGCGGAACAATAAACAGCCGCTTGTCTTTGTAATAAGCCATATGCCGATATATGGCGACTCGTATGGAGTATACAAATTTCCCGAAACAAAAGAAAAACAACAACTCATAGAGCTTTTTGAGAAATATGAAGTGGATTTTGTCCTGCAGGGCCATTATCACGGCTTCGTAGATATTACAAACAATGGTGTTCGGTATATTACTTCCGGCAGCTTTTCTGATGGACTCTTGGATTCAGGTATACGGCATTTTCTTTTGATTAATGTATATGGCCCTGAAGTTACCATTGAGCAGGTGCCGGTTGGCCGGGATATACCGGTTCAATATATGGACGGAGCAATTTAGTCAACCTGAGAATTTGGCATATTTGTTCTACGAGTTAAGAAGGACCAGGCTTTTGTATAACCAAAATACAGAGCAATTTGACAGGTGCCCGAAGCATTACGTTACGTGGACCATAGTTGTAGCAGGGATGGTGTTCGCTTTTTTTGTTTACCTGCTATACTCAAATGTGACGGGCCTTGACCTTAATCTTCCCGGGGCCGGGATGATCGGCGAATTCACAGAAACAATCGAACAGGAAACAATTATTAAAACAGCCGCAGATGAACAAGTAGCTCCTTTGCCGTCTGTTTTTCTCGGCGTAACGATTGTTTCAGTCGATGAAGTTATTGCTGAACAACTGGGTGTCCCGGACGGACACGGAGTTCTTGTAAATAGTGTCATCAGCGGTTCGCCGGCGGAAAAGGCGGGCCTTCAAAGAGGGGATGTCATCACCGTCATAAACAGCAGTGCCACAAAAAATATAGAGACATTCAAAGAGATTATGGCGGCATTAAAGCCGGGCGATACTGTCAGAATCACGTATGTAAGAGACGGCGAAAAGAGCCGTACATATGCGACCCTTGCCGAGCCGTCCGCTATCATGCTGACAGCACAAACCACGGATACAGATACAGACATCGCAGATGATTCTGACTGGGGTGTATCGCTGTCGGCGATCACTTCAACCCTGCGAGACACATATAACATTGCCAACAACGTAAATGGTGTCGTAGTCTTATCGGTGGAAGCCGGAGGCGCCGCCGACGAGGCGGGCCTTGAGCCGGGGGATGTAATTGTCGGTGTCGATGGAACATCGGTAACCAACCTTGACGAGTTCTTCAGTATGGTTGCCTCTGACGAAGACGACACCGCACTTCTGGATATTTACAGCCAGGGCCGGTTTCGTTATATACCCATAGCCTCAATAGAAACAGATGATTCAATCTGTGGTACCGATGAGCCGGTCCCCGTGGAACAGTTGCCGAGCTATGAAGCTTTGTTCCGGGCCGTGCCGTTAGTCGGCGTGGCAGGTTTAGGTTTTGCCCTGCTTGGCTATTTTTCTCTTTTCGGGTATCCGGCGGGTAATAAAAAAATGCAGGCTATTGCCGAAAAAATCCACTCGGGCACGGTGGTTTTTCTGAAACAGGAATATAAGATAACAGCAATTTTCCTGGCTATATCTTTTCTTGCCGTTTGCTTTACACTATGTTTGTCGACAGCTACCGCTTTTCTGGCAGGCTCAATCTGTTCGATGCTGCCCGGCTGGATTGGTATGAAAGCTGCCACCACTTCAAACGTACGAACATGTCAGGCTGCCAGGAAAGACGGTCTGGCCCAAGCGTTAAATGTCGCTTTTCTGGGCGGCTCTGTCATGGGTATTTCCGTGGCATCTGTCGGCATCATCGGCCTTGGTACCTATGCTCTTGTCGTACTTAGCGGCAATCATCCCGGGACCCTGCCGCATGTTGTCGCCGGTTTTTGCCTTGGTGCATCTTTTTTTGCTCTGTTCGGTAGAGTAGGCGGCGGTATATTTACCAAAAGCGCCGACATCGGGGCTGATATGACAGGAAAAATAGAATACAATTTGCCTGAGGATGACCCGCGCAACCCGGCTGTAATCGCTGACAATGTCGGTGACAACGTAGGTGACGTTGCCGGTATGGGCTCGGATCTTTTTGAATCTTTCACAAGCTCTACGGTGGCTGCAATTATCATGGCCCTAAGAATGGGAGAGTTAAAATATGTAATACTTCCGCTTGTATTGATAGCAGTAGGTCTTATCAGTTGCCTGTTAGCTATATCGCTCGGTAAGTTTCTCAGCAAACATATGGAACCGCAGACATTTCTGAGGAATATAATATATGTTTCCAATGGATTGTTCCTTGTTGGGGCATTTGTAGCAATCATTTGGATAACAGGCGAATTCAGTCTCTTTTTAACCGTTGTAATAGGTGTGCTGTGCGGAATCTTAATAGGTCTTGAGACAGAATACTTTGGCTCCGGCCTTCCAATCAGATATATTGTAGATATGTCAAAAACAGGCTCGGCCACGAACATAATCGCCGGATTAGCAGTCGGTTTCATAGGTGCACTTTTGCCTATTTTGACAATTTGTGCGACTATAACCTTAACGCTATTATTTGGCGGACTCTATGGGATAGGCCTTTCGGCGGTGGCAATGCTGGCAACAATGGCAATCATTATGTCTATCGATGCTTACGGGCCGATAGTTGATAACGCCGGCGGCATAGCGACAATGAGTCGAGCGGAAGTAAAAACTCGGAGGATTACAGATAAGCTCGACGCTGCCGGAAATATTACCGCTGCTATAGGCAAAGGGTTTACTATTGGTGCCGGTGTCATTACAGCGGTAGCTCTGTTTGCAGCTTATATCGGCGGCACGAAATTAGCCCATGCCGAGTTATTCGCCCCTGCGGTACTTGTCGGTTTGTTTATTGGAGCCGCTTTGCCGCTTCTATTTGCCGCATGGACGATGGGAGCGGTGACCAAAATAGCCAACAAACTGGTTGTTGAAGTCCGCAGGCAGTTCAAAGAAACAAAAGGTATCTTGACAGGCCATGCAGAACCTGACACTGACAGATGCGTAGATATCATTGCCAGAGATTCCTTGATGGCCACGGTTGTGGCCGGGATAATTGCTATTGCTTCACCATTTGTAGTGGCCTTTGCACTTGGTGTAGAAGCTCTGGGTGGTTTTTTAGTTGGAGCAATGATTGTAGGCTCAGTATTGGGTATGAGTATGTCTATTGGAGGAGTCGCCTGGGATAACGCCAAGAAATGGATCGAAATCCATCGCGAAAATGACGATGATATGAAAGTTGCTTACAAGGCGGCAGTGGTCGGAGACATGGTGGGCGACCCATTCAAAGATGTTTCGGGTCCGGCTATGAATATCCTCATCAAACTCATGGTTACGATTTCACTGGTGTTCTGCTCGGTTCTTTGTTCGACGTAAAGGAGGCAATGTGAGTCTCGAAGACATCTTTTGTAGTGTTGCTAATCATATCGGCCGGTTTGCAGGTAAAAGCCGTAATGTATTGTCGTCGGCCCGGAAAAAGCTGGAAGACTCAACGCAAACGCTGAACCCAAAGAATCTGCCCCGGAAGATTCGAAACGCCATTTTCGAGAAGCTCTCGCGCGCTCTATACAAGCAGGCTGAATTCATGTTGGGCAAGGTTTCGGAGCGTATGGAAGCAATAGATGAAGTGGCGCAGCCCTTTTATGAAAAAATTAATGCCTTGAGTGTTTGTGGCCCGGTCAGCGAAGCCCAGTTATGGGAAGCCATGAATTCAATCGATGCGGCCAAAAAACTAAGCGATGAAGAAAAGATATTGTTAGTAAACATCTTTGGAACAATCATTGGCTCTGTCAAGTCGAAATATGTTGATGCTGCCATCGTTGAAAAGTCGGCTCAATCACCAGTTACAAATAAAGGTGCTGCTCTGACTGGTATATCCAGTGCAAATTCAGCAAGGGAAGATGAAGAGAGTGATCTATGAAAAAGTTCGCCCATTGGATAGCGGCGAAATGCATTAAGAATCATCAGAGTGTAAATGACCTGAAGGTCAGGGCACGTTATGGAGCACTTGAAGGCTGGACAAGTATTGTTGTTAATCTCCTGCTGTTTGTCGTTAAGATTCTCCTTGGGCTTTCCATAAAAAGTGTATCTTTAATTGCCGATGCAGTCCATACATTGGCCGATTCCGGCACTTCAGCAGTAGTTATAATCGGATTCAAAATAGCGAGAAAACCGTCAGATAAAGAACATCCATTCGGTCATGGCAGAATGGAATCGGTAGCGGCTCTGGTTGTTTCAGTGTTACTCTTTATGGCGGGCGTGGAGTTGTTAGAGAAATCGATTAATGCCATTGTCAAACCGCATAGCTCTACAGCTCCGACCAGTGTGATTTTAGTAATCCTTGCAACTATAGTGATAAAGGAACTAATGTCACGGTTTTCCTATCATCTTGGCGAGATTATCGATTCGCAGGCTCTTAAAGCAGACGCCCTTCATCATCGAAGTGATCTGATCGCTACCGCACTGGTAGTCGTTGCACTTGTCGCAACGCGATTTGGCTATAATAACATTGATGGTGTAATGGGCGTTGGTGTTTCTCTGATTATTTTCTATTCAGCCTTCTCGATTGCCAAAGAAACGGTCAATCCTTTGCTGGGTGAGGCGCCGTCGAGAGAAACAATTAAAGAAATAGAAAATCTGGCCTTAGATCACGAAGGCGTTTTAGGCGTTCATGACGTAATCTTTCACAAATACGGCCAGACAAGCGTAATCTCATTGCATATAGAAGTATCAGATAATGATTCTGCTTCCAAGCTTCATTCTCTTGCAGAACAAGTGGAAGAAACAATAAATCAGAAGATTCCCGGAATGGTGGTTGTCCATGTTGACCCAATAAATAAGGACCATCCTCAGTATGAGCAAATCACCCAGGCTATAAAAGAGATTATCTCTGAAGACAGAAGGGTAAACACTTTTCATGATTTAAGAATCGTCGGCTGTGATGCAAATAGATGCAACGTGGTCTTTGATATAGTGTTGGAACAAGATGTCGACGAACAGGAGACTTACGACATTATCCGCTCTATAAGCGAAAAATTCAAAACGAAGTTCCCTGAAATGAAGACAGTTATTAAAACTGAACCAAAATATGCTTACAGTATATAGTTTTTGTGGAATTGCAGATTATGGAAATAAGCGAATATGAAACAATCAGCTTGAAAAAAATAAAAAAATGGGAGAAAGAAAAACATAAGGGTTTTCATAAGAAAGTTCTCGACGTTACTTCCAGGCCGGTGGATTACCTGCTCAGAAAGATTGGCCCTGAAAAACTCAAAAAAATTGAAAACGCTGTCGAGCACACCGTTAAGAATTTACTATACGCATCAACCTATACGGTCGATCCCGAAGAATTGGTGAAAAGGGCTCATGCTCATGGCGTGATGATAAAAGACCTGTCAGAACTAAAAACATGTAACCTGGAGCTGCTCGATGAATGCAACCGCGAGAATATAAATTTTCACGAAAAGGCAAGTGCCAT
>Ga0114922_10004996_pt1 | contig 12264 bp, 11 predicted proteins | sample AartaG_FD_100975 | JGI IMG/M metagenome (GOLD analysis project Ga0114922, IMG submission 100975) | Deep subsurface microbial communities from Aarhus Bay to uncover new lineages of life (NeLLi) - Aarhus_00045 metaG | ecosystem: Environmental > Aquatic > Marine > Oceanic > Sediment | place...
CGTCAATATTGATCTCCATATTGGTCGCCGTCCCCTGATTGCTATGGGAAATGTCCGTTCCCATGGGGACATCGGGATGTGCGCGTACTCGCAAGGCAGGAAGGGCCCATCACTGCAGTTGCTTGTCAATCACGATGACGCAGTTCGGGAGTTTTCCTATGCAGAAGATGATGGTGGGTCGTTGAAGGCCGCAAAAGCGAATGGCTGGATCGTTGTTAGCATGAAAAAGGACTGGAATGTGGTATTTTCTACAGAATAAGAAAAAATGAAACTTCGTCAAGGCGTAGGAGATTTCAGAGCGACTCCAAACAGCGAACAAGACGCTGATGCCAAGCGCGATTGACGCCACCCGCAGTCTGCTGGATGTTGGTGGTAACACAAACAAGTCAGTCGGCAGTCTGAACGACCCGGTCGCCAATGCCGACGGATCAGTGGATGTTTACTTCGGCCCTAAAGCACCTGCTGGAAAAGAAAAAAACTGGGTACCCACGAATCCTGACAAAGGTTTCTTCCTGGTATTCCGGTTCTATGGACCCACGGAAGGATATATCAACAAGACCTGGGTATTGAATGACCTGGAGCTGGTGAAGTAATTCTCTCAAAACAAATAACCGGCGGGGCCGGTTAAAACTCGCCTCGCCAAAAAAGGAGGAACAAAATGAAAACAAAGCAATTATTCACCATCGCGCTTGCCGGTTTGATGCTGATCTGCCTGGCAGCGCCATCATGGGCAAAGTCGCCCAAAATGAAAATGACCACACCGATTCCGAAAGCGTTTACCGCGCCGGATAAAGTCAAAACATCTATTGGAACCCTCAAATACTTTGATGGGGTTCCGACAAAAAAAAGCACCAAAGCGATTTATGACTATCTCGACACTTCACGTGCCGTAAATGTCTACTTGAATTCAATTCCAGCCCTGTCCGTCAATGCCCTTCGCGAAGGGCAGGCGGCGGTCGGTGCAGACACCTGTAATAAAATCTGTATCTGGGACAGCCTGATGGATTCAAAGACGGTTCTGCTGACCGGCAACACCTCCACCATGTACGCTGTCGGCTTTCTGGACCTGCTCAAAGACGGTCCGACCGTTATCGACCTTCCAAAAGGTATGTTAGGCATTCTGGACGATATGGCCTTTCAGTATATGACCGATCTCGGTGTTGCCGGACCGGATAAAGGAAAGGGCGGAAAATTCCTGGTGCTGCCTCCTGGCTATAAAGGAAAAGTGCCGGATGGTTACTTTGTCGTTCCTTCCAAGACGAGTGGCGTTTGGGTATTTATGCGCGGATATCTCGACAAGAGCATGCCGCTTGCTAAGGCGATCCCAGCCGCTTCCAAGAATATCCGTAAGACCCTGAAGGTCTATCCCCTGTCCACAAAAGCCAATCCTCCGGCCACGGAATTCATCAATGTGTCTGGCAAGAAAATGCACGTGATTCTTCCGAATGATTACACGGCGTTTGAAAAACTCCATGCCCTGATACAGACCGAGCCAGCTGATTATTTGGGACCGACAGCTAAAGGCCTGATGGCTGCCATTGGTATTGAAAAAGGTAAGCCCTTCAATCCTGATGCTCGCATGAAAAAAATCCTGAACGATGCCATGGCAATTGCCAATGGTGCCGCCCGTGCGATCAGCTATTTCCCGCGCGATCCCGGCAATTTAACCTTTAAGGACAGTGAAGCCTGGGTTACGGCCTATGCCGACAAAGATACCACCTTCACCCGCAACGGCGCTTATCGCCTGGATCCGCGAGTGCTCTTCCACTTCGGCTACATTTGTGTTTCCCCGGCCATGGCCATGACTGTTGCAGGAAAGGGATCAGATTATTCCATGTGCATGCTCGATTCAAAAGGCGATATATTTGACGGTTCCAAGACCTATAAACTGCACGTACCGCCGAATCCGCCAGCCAAGGATTTCTGGGCCATCACCATGTATGACACCCAGACCCGTTCCCAGCTGCAGACCGATCAGCAGTTCCCAACCCTTGGAAGTCAGGATAAAGGCATTAAAACCAATCCCGACGGATCGATGGATATTTACTTTTCCCCGAAAGCCCCGAAAGGCATGGAAGGCAACTGGCTCCAGACCATTCCCGGAAAAAGCTGGTTCATTGCCCTGCGTATCTATGGGCCGGAGAAGCCCTGGATCGACCAGACCTGGCGGCCGGGAGAGATTGAGTTGGTGAAGTAACAGAGTATAGGTGTCAGGTGTCAGGGGCCAGGTGTCAGCAAAATACAAATCCTGAAACCTGTCGAAGATCCTGTCTGAAGCGAAAGCGGGAAATCGGAAAAGGTCTTTTTTCCTGAAACCTGAAACCTGACACCTGAAACCTTAATCATAGGAGGTACACTCAGATGAACAAGACTGGTCCCAAATCAGTGAAGATGTTTGTGCGCTGTATGTCCGCCGTGGCGCTGTCCCTGATAATCCTATTCGGAACGTCCGCGGGGGTAAAAGCCGATGAGGCGGATGCCAAGCGGATCCTCAAGGCCATGTCCGATTACATGGCGGCGCAGAAGGCGATTTCCTTTGGATTCGATGCCACCCTCGAGGTCGTCACTACAGATGAACAGAAACTCGCCCTGGCGAGTTCAGGCACCCTCACGCTTAACCGGCCTGACAAGATCCGTATGATACGCTCCGGCGGGTTTGCGGATATCGAGATGTCATTTGACGGGAAAACGCTGACGCTGCTGGGCAAGAACCGCAACCTCTATACTCAGCTTGATGTGCCCGGCACGATCGATCACCTGGTCAACGAATTGAAGGATACATACAAGAGGCCGCTGCCTGCTGCGGATTTGCTGTTGTCGAATTCCTACGATGAGATGATGCGTGATGTCAACGATATAAAGGACCTTGGGAGTGGCGTGGTCGGCGGTGTTGAATGCGATTACCTTGCTTTTCGAACAAAAGATGTTGATTGGCAGATCTGGATTGCCCAAGGCAAGCGCCCGTATCCCTGCCGATATGTCATCACCTCCAAGCACCTTAGAAGTGGACCGCAATACAGCATTCAGATCAGGGACTGGAAGACCGGCGGCGAGGTGGCCGCAATCGATTTTGGCTTCAAGAACCCAACCAAGGCCGATAAGGTCGAGCTGAAGGACCTCAAGGGTACGGATGCATTGCCGGACCACTTTAAGAAAGGAGGCACAAAATGAACATGTTGAAAATATTTGTTATCGTTTTGATTTTTGGTGCCATCGGGATTTTTGGATCTGAGATTGGAGAGCGGCTTTCGGTCCCCGGAGCCCAGAGTTTGGTGCCTACTGCCGAAGCCAGAGTCGGGCGACCGCTAACCCCGGTGAGCGTTGCCGGCGTTGCGCGGCGCACGGTGCGACGTTGCGCGGCAGGCGTCTATAACTGTAGTCTTCCCGGACCCCGGTCTTTGGACAGCCTTTTTGGGCAGATAAGCTCTGAGCCGATTCGCCTTCCAGGTTAAGGGTTAGGGTTCAGTGTTCGGGTTTCAGGGTTCGGAGGTTCAAAGCTCAGGGTTCAAGGTTCAGAGGTTTGAAACGAAAAGACCCTTGTTTTAACCCTGAACGGAGAATCCGCCTGAGGCGGATAAACGCTGGAACTGTAACCCTAATGGACTTCATCCTTCAACCCTGAACGGTGAACGCTGAACCCGGAACCTGAACTTTCGAAAGGAGAAACAAAATGAAAACAAAACAATCATACACACTGGTGTCGGCATTAATAGTTGCGACTATCCTGGCGGCATCAGCATGGGCCAAACCGCCCAAGATGAAAATGACCACCGAGATCCCGTCATCCATCACAATTGCGGACAAGGTGGAAACCCGTATTGGTACCTTGAAGTTTGAAGACGGTTTTCCAACCGAGGCGACAGCACAGAAGATCTATGACCAACTGGATTTTCAACGTGCAGTGGAGAGCGTGATGATGACCACGCCAGCGGCATCTTTGACCGGATTCCGTAACGGGATTAGAGAATATGGACCGGATAATGAAACCGCAATTATCTGGCCGCGTATGGACTCCAAGGTGCAGTTGCTGACACCTAATACCACGGTGATCTATCTGTTTCTCTGGCTCGATCTTAAAAGTGGCCCGATGGTTATGGAAGCGCCGCCAAAGGTCCTGGGTTTAATCGATGATTTCTGGTTTCGTTACGTCGCCGATTTTGGATTAGCCGGGCCCGACAAGGGCAAAGGCGGTAAGTACCTGATTTTACCTCCCGGTTACAAGGGCAAGATCCCCAAAGGCTACCATGTGGCGAAGTCGCAGACTTACGGTAACTGGCTACTGATACGCGGCTTCCTGGAAAATGGTGATGCTGCACCCGGACTGAAAAACATCAAGGACAATTTCAAATTATACCCGCTGGGTAAAACAGCAAGTGCTTCGAAGGTGAAGTACCACGATATCTCAATGAAGTACCTGAATACTATTCACGCCTCCGATGTTACCTATTTTGATGAAATCAATAAGGTTGTACAGGAAGAACCCAGTGAATCCCAAAGCCCGGAAATTCTTGGATTGCTGGCCTCCATCGGTATCGAGAAGGGTAAGCTCTTCAAGCCGGACGCACGTATGCAGAAGATTCTAAAAGACGCCGCTAATGTAGGTTCAGCAGCAGCGCGGGTGGTGCTCTATCGCAATCGTGATGAGGAAGCAAAAGTCTATCCCAACAGCGGTTGGGAACACCCCTGGATTGGCGGCAGCCATACCTTTACTCGCAATGGCGCGCGCCTGCTTGATGCCCGTACACGTTTCCATATGTATGCCACCGGCATTACACCCGCCATGGTTACTCCGAAAGTTGGCAGTGGCACACAGTACATCGCGGGTATGCGAGATTCTGAGGGGCGCCGACTCGATGGTGCTAAAACTTATAAGGTACACCTGCCACCCAATGTACCGGCCAATCAGTTCTGGGCATTTACCGTCTACAACGTGCAGACACGTTCGATGCTGCAGACCGACCAGCGCTTCCCTGAAATCACCAGTGCTGAGGGGAAAGTGCAGAAAAATGCCGACGGTTCCTACGACGTTTACTTTGGTCCAAAAGCACCAAAAGGAAAAGAAAGCAACTGGGTGCAGACAGTCCCCGGTATGGGCTGGCATATGTTGTTCCGGCTTTATGGCCCCGAACAGGCTTGGTTTGATAAGACCTGGCGGCCCAGTGAGATAGAGTTGGTTAAGTAACGAGAACTGAAGAAAGGAGAAAAGTGATGAAGATAAAACAACTTATTAGAGTACTGGGGATCGGCCTGGTGGTGGCTGGATTGGTAGTACCAGTGCAAGCTGGTAACCGTGATGAATCGAGAAATCTGTTCAAAACGGCCGGAGCCAAGCAATCCTCGAAAAATTTTAAACCAGCGCCGGACAAGATTAAAACCAACTTCGGCACATTGAAGTTCGAAGGCGGTGCTTTCCCCACGGATGCCTCGGTCCAGAAAATCTATGATGAAATGGACCTGCAGCGCGCCACCCAGGCCTACATGGACTTTTTTCCAGCTCTGTCGCTTTACGGCATCGTGAAGTCGCAGATTCGGGATTTTGGATTCAAGACCGCATCGGACGTGGGGGTAATGGCCGATTTTATGCACCCCAGTGAGAATTACCTGACCGGTAACGATGTCACCGTGTATGCCTTTGCGTCCATCGATCTGAAAGTCGATGGTCCCACGGTGGTCGAGATCCCGCCCGGCATGTATGGCAACGCCAATGACGCAGCTTTCAAGTACCTCACTGACTTCGGGCCGACCGGACCCGACAAGGGCAAGGGTGGCAAGTACCTCTTCCTGTCTCCTGGTTACAAGGGTAAAGAACCGAAAGGTTATTTTGTGTTCCGCTCGCCGGGTTACCGGATCTGGGCCATGATGCGGGGCTTTGGCGAGGTCGGCAACGGCGATCAGGCCGTGAAATGGTTCAAGGACCGTCTCAAGGTCTATCCGCTGGCCACTGGTTCGAGGAACAACAAGGCTGTCAATACCTCCGGCATAGGGGCGAACACCCTGCCGCCGGAAGACGCTTCGGTCTTCGCGATGCTCAACGAGATTATCCAGTATGAGCCTTCGGAGCTGTTTGACAAGGAAATGCTGGGTCGTTTGGCCACGCTGGGTATCGAGAAGGGCAAGCCCTTCAATCCGGATGCGCGGATGCAGCGCATCTTTAACCAGGCTGCAAAGCAGGGGGTCGCTATGTCCCGTGCCATCGTTTACGCGTCGCGAGATCCGGAGATCAACTACTGGCCTGACCGGCACTGGGAGAAGATGTTCATCCGCAATACCGAGTTTGAGATCCACGGCCACAACGACATCGATGCCCGGACCCTCTGGCACTACCAGGCCATCTGCGTCTCTCCGAATTTACTCTCTACCACCCCGGGCGTGGGCACGGCCTACCTGACCGCTTTCAGGGACAAAGACGGAAAATACCTGTTGGGCGATAAGAATTATCGCCTGCGGGTGCCGGCCAAGCCGCCCGTCAAGCGCTTCTGGGCGGTGACCGCTTATGACGCTCTTAGCCGGAGTCTGCTCGACTCGGGCGGGAAAATAACCGTCAGCAGTCTCGGCAAGCCCGAGGTCAATGCGGATGGCTCGGTTGACATCTACTTCGGGCCGAAAACGCCGGAAGAGAAAAAGAGCAACTGGATCAGGACTGATCCTTCCAAGGGCTTTTTCGTGGTTTTTAGATTTTACGGCCCGCTCGAGGGATATATCGAAAAAACCTGGGTGCTCAATGACTTTGAACTGGTCAAGTGATGGAATGGAGTGATGGGCGCTGAAAGATTTCTTTTCCCAACACTCCAATAGTCCAGTACTCCATGCTTTTATGACTCCAATAGTCCAGTACTCCAAATCTTAGGAAACGAAAGGAGATCCAAAATGAAGGCAAAATTCTTACTCACAATATCCCTGGTTTTTGTCCTGGCATTTGCCATCTGCCTTTCACCCGGCCCGGTGATGAGTGCGGAAGGCATCGACCCTGAGGCTGACAAAATCCTTAAGTCCATGTCATCTTATCTGGGGGAGACGAAGGCGTTCAGTGTAAACACTGATATCGATTTTGAGTTTGTCACCGGGAATGGACAGAAGCTGCAACTCAGCAGCTTTGCAACAGCGGTCTTGAAACGCCCGGGAAAATTTCATATCCAGCGAAAGGGGATGATCGCAGATGCTGAGTTTATATTTGACGGTAAAACCCTGACGCTATATGGCAAAAACCTCAACGTCTATGCTCAGATTGAAGTCCCGGGAACAATCGATGATGCCATCCGTGCTTACGAACTGGAGACCGGTATCCCCGCGCCGGGCGCTGACCTCCTTTTTTCCGATCCCTATGCCATTCTATTTTCAGGGGTTAAGAGCAGTGCCTATCTTGGTATTGCTCATGTAAACGGCGTCGAGTGTCATCACCTGGCATTTCGCGAAGCAAAAGTTGACTGGCAACTGTGGGTGCAGGCAGAGGATGTGCCGCTGCCGATGAAGTATGTCATTACCACCAAATGGCAGACCGCCGCGCCACAATACGAAGTCAGACTAAGAGACTGGAACACAAAACCCAGGATCAAAACCGGCCAATTTGACTTTTCAGCCCCTAAAGGCGCCAGAAGGCTCGAAACCATACCGGTGAACGAGATGGGTGAAATCTTTATAGAGGAGAACAAATGATGAAAAACACGATACGAGTTCTTGCAATCGGCTGCTGTTTGTTGGCCACCAACCTTTTGACGGATGGTTTATTCAAGAGCAGGATACTCCCAAAAATGGAGGCTGAGGCGCGTATCGGCAGACCTTTGACGCCGATCAGTGTTGCCGGTGTTGCCCGCCGGACAACGAGAAGAACAATCCGCAGGACCACGGTTTACGTTGCCACTCTGCCAGGGGGGTGCTCTACCGTCGTAATCGAAGGCGCCACACTCTACCAATGCGACGGGACTTATTATCAGGCATCCGGCAGTCAGTTCGTGGTCGTTAATATCGACTGAGCTCCAGGGTGCAGGAACACCAAATGAAAGCAGCAATAAGTCTCTCAGCATTTATGCTTTGTTTCTTAGCAGCTTGCCTTCTGGTCGGTGGGGCCGGTGTCTCTGCGCCCGGATCTGAAACGCAGGAGATTGCTATCCTACGGGACTAACGCGGCGATTATCGCAAGGAACTGAAGCAGAACAAAGAAGGATCGTACGACGTCTAATTTGGCCCCAAGCCCACCAAGCGCAAGGAAAACAACTGGCGTCAAACCATCGCCAGAAAGAGGTGGTTCGCCGGCCTCCGCATGTATGGACAGATTCAGCCTTGCCCTGGATCGACCTGACATGACGGCAAAGTGAGATCGAGCTGGTTTAGTAGCAGGAAACAATAAGGGATCAGGTCTCGGTGTTTCCCACAGTGCTGTCATGTTTCGAGTGTCATGACAGATTTAGGTTTCCGGTATCGTATTTCAGGGACTGCCGAAGCTGGATACTCACACTCCAGGTAGATGGCCAAATCAGAAACTTAAAAGCGAAAGGAGACTTGATTAATGTCAAGCCGCAATCTTGTGAGATCAGTGTATGCGGCGGCCGTACTACTGGCTGTGTTGGGTTCGGTGATCCTTTCAGCACCATATTTGTACGCGGCTGAGGGCGGAGGCTCTCACTACGGACCGGGATTCTACGGGGATTTTGGCGTAGCCATAGCACCTGAGCCCGGCTTCTATCTGAAAAATGACCTGTATTACTACACGGGCGATGCGAGTGGGGAACGGGTGGTGCAGTATGGGGAACTCAGGACTGATCTTGAGGTGGATGTTGCCATGTACATGCTGACCGGTCTCAAGGCCCTGGATAAGAAAGTGCTCGGCGGGCGCTATGCCTTTGGAGCCTTTTTGCCTGTTGTAAACAGTGATATCTCCGCCAGTATCATCCTGGGACCATTAACGGCCTCAATTGAAGAGGATCGGACCGCCATCGGTGATCCGGGTATCGTCCCCGTATCCCTTTTCTGGAACTTTGGGAATTTTCATATCAACGCATCTGAAACGATCACAGTGCCACTCGGTTCCTATGACAAGGATCGAGACGTCAACGGCGGGCTGAATTATTGGAGCTTCGAAACAGTAGTTGCAGGTACCTACCTGCACCCTGAGAAGGGCTTCGAAGTGTCGGCTGCCTTGGGTTACATCTACAATACTGAGAACAGTGACACGGACTACCAGACCGGTCAGGAATTTCACGTGGATTACATGCTGAATCAATTTTTATCCGAGACATTTGCCATAGGATTGCAAGGGTTTTATTACAAACAGATAACCGGTGATTCTGGGAACGGCGCATTGCTTGGAGACTTCAAGGGTGAGGCTGCGGGCATAGGTCCGGCCTTGATGTGGGCCACCAAAATCAAGAATGTGGGCCTGATTATTAACGCTAAATGGCTGCATGAGTTTCATGCCGAACACCGCCTGGAGGGTGATCATATATTTTTGAACTTCACCCTGGCTTTCTAGGGAGCCGAAAAGATTTGAAGGTCAGCTATATTTAAAAAGATATTGCAGGAACAAATTATAATGGAGGTAGAGATAATGAAAAAGTCGGAAATTTTTGTGATGGGTATAATTGCGGCGATGATCGCAGGGGGTGCATTCCTGTATAGCCCAAAAATCACTTCTGCTGAAGGCCTGCGGATCAATAAGCGCATTGATTCTCGACAGGACAGGCGGGGGGATCGCAGGGAAAATGTTGGCGATGGGGTAGAAGACCGTCAGGATTTCAGGGAAGGGCGTCGTGACAGTATCGGCGAAGGCCCGGAAGCACGTGTAGAGAATCGACAGGACAAACGTAGTGACAGAAGAAACCGCACAGTCGACCGGGCGGAAGATCGAAGTAAGAGGCTTAATAAGAGATTTTAACCCAAGGCCTCTCAAAACCTGAGGTCAAATTATCCAGCAGGACCAATCTGCTTGAATTTCGATATACCAGGAATGAGAGGACCTTGATTGTGAAAAACCTTCTTGTTGTATTTGTATCTTGCTTTACATGCTTGCTCTGCCTGGGTGGTGTGACGGAGGCGGTTTCGGAAAATGGGCCGGAGGCACTATCCATCCTTAAATCCTTGCAGGCGGACTACTTGGTTTGCCAACTCAAGGTGTTGCCTGAAAGGCACCGTTCCTCCCGGACCGTCTGAACAGATATTGGAAGGCCGGGTCATAATCGGTTATGAGGTTCGCTCCTTTCATTCATACACCGGTACATGGAGACTTACCTGACCTGAAAGAGACCATGGCAAGATATAAAAAATCATTGCCGGATGCAAGGCCCTACCCTCCACTATGTTGGGGCATTTTGTGCCACACAACTGGTTGGTGTCAGGCCCGAAGGAAATGATCGACAAAAAATGGAAGTTTTATCGTCACAACTAATGAAATCTCTCTCCTCACCCAAAAACTTTATATATGAAAGCTATCATGATCATCGTGGCCCATAATAATAAAATGGCCATTGCAAGCGCTGTCACCATCCTCATGCTTTGGATTATGACATTATCATTTGGTAATGCGCTTGCACAGGATGGCAGTGATCTGCCTGACAAACTTTTAGTGGGAATGATGGATACACCCCCTTTCTCCATTAAAACAGCGGATAACAGGTGGGAGGGACTCAGTATCGAACTCTGGCAAGCGGTAGCCAAAGAACTGGGTGTCGCATATGAATTACGAGAATACAAAAGTATCAAAGAGCTGGTGGATGCTATTAACAGAGGAGAGGTTAATCTAACGCCGACAGTAGCTGTCACCGAGCAGCGTGAAATTATCATGGACTTAAGTCATTCCTTCCTGAGGTCGGGATCGACTATAGCGTTTCCAGCGGAAGGCAGTGGTGCAGGTTTTTTCCGCATTGCCGAACACCTTGCCTCATGGATTCTTCTTAAAGTGATTGGTACCCTGATCGCATTGTGGCTTATAGCCGGTCTGATCGTCTGGCTATTCGAGCGCCGCAGGAACCCTGAGATGTTCGGAGGCGGGATTGTTAAAGGGCTTGGGCATGGCATCTGGTGGGCTGCAGTAACAATGACCACTGTGGGTTACGGTGATAAAACACCAAGGACATTAGGTGGGCGGATGGTTGCACTTGCCTGGATGTTGGCCTCAATTCTTTTGATCTCAAGCTTCACGGCCTCCATCACTGCCTCGCTTACCGTTGGTGAGTTAAGTGGCAAGGTTCAGGGCTTTCGAGATTTGCCCGGTGTTCGAGTCGGCTCTGTGTCCAACTCGGAAACCTTTAAATTATTGGCCGAACGAGGCATTGCTGCGTTGCCGTTTGTGAATGAGCGGAATGGCCTGCAGGCCATCATTGATAATAAAATCGATGCATTCGTTTACAACGAAATGGTACTGAAGTACTTGGTAAGAACTGAATTCCCCACCCAAGTCCATTTCCTCCCCGGCACCTTTGATCATTATTACGTGAGCATGGCGATGCCGACGGGCAGCCCACTCCGTGAACCACTTAACAGGGCACTGCTAAAAATTATGGGAAAAGATGAATGGATCAGACTGGTTGAACGCTATATCGGTTCCAATTAGTGAGAAAGCCGAAGATTTCTTGACCGATCTCCTTTCTCTCATCAATGAGTTGGTCCACTTTGAATTCCTTGAAATGTAAACATTCCTCGAATGATAATGGATATAGGTTGAACACAAAACCTTAAAGCTCAAAACACCGGCACGTTAATCAAAAAACCCCCCCATTTTTAACCCATTTCGGGGGATGTGCCACCTTCATGAAATTAATACTATCAAGCTCAATACATCATCTGGTGAAATGACCGGTTCACTCAAAGAGTTGTATAAAAAACAATATGGGTGAGGCATTACATCTGAAAAGCCCGATGATGGAGAACAGGATGTGTCGAACAAAAACCCATAATGAAAGGGAGCTACAATGAGAAAATATTTTTATTTGGCAATACTCTTCTTGGCCCTTTGGGTGTTTACCGGCTGCAGCACAGTGGGTCCGAGGTCTATAAGCATGGGTAGAGCAGATTACAATGAAGCGATCAATAAAACCGAAGACGAGCAGATGCTGCTCGCAATAGTTGAAGGGCGCTATGGCGAAACATTCTCTCTCCTTGCTGTAAGCGGAGTGGCGGCGAATGTCCGGTTCAGAGCAAACGCCGGTATCAATGCTGGATTCGGTCCTGATGAGAACTATTCAGGAAACCTCGTTCCCTTCAGCGGCGGTTTGTCTTATGAAGAAAACCCCACGATTACCTATACGCCGGTTCAAGGCACGCAATATCTTCGAC
>Ga0114922_10004997_pt1 | contig 12263 bp, 10 predicted proteins | sample AartaG_FD_100975 | JGI IMG/M metagenome (GOLD analysis project Ga0114922, IMG submission 100975) | Deep subsurface microbial communities from Aarhus Bay to uncover new lineages of life (NeLLi) - Aarhus_00045 metaG | ecosystem: Environmental > Aquatic > Marine > Oceanic > Sediment | place...
AGAAATATCAAAGACTCTTCCGCAGATTTATACAAGTAAATATCTAATTCTTATTACATTTTTAACTTCAAATTGAATTTGAAGAATACACTAAGATTGCATCAACTAAGAGAAATATTTTTTACGATAACATCAGATGCGAAATTGGAGCAATGTTAAACATTTAAATAAGTCGTAAAATAGATTAGATTTAAAAACAAATTTTGATGTTTTAGCATATGAGTGAAATTAAAATTAATTGGGAAGGTCACATTAAAAAATATCAAGCGGCGATGGAAGAACTTAACTTGGATTTTTGCGTTCTTACTCGAGTAAAATCAATAACTTATTTAACAGGTTGTTTTGTCCCGTGGAAAAGTGCAATTTTTTTACCGAAAGAAGGTGAGGATGACCCCTCTTTATTTACTGTACTTCTAGATGTCGAGCGGGTAAAAGCCGAAGGCCATTTAAAAAATGTGAGCGGGTGGGGTCCAATGAAAGGGTTTTTCTGGGAAAAGAAAATTCAGGCGGCAGCTAAAAAAGCGGGAGCATACAATCCCAAAGGATCCGCTCCTAAAATTGGAGTTGAACTCGGATTAGATATATGTATCACCGGTCAAATGTTATCGTACACAGAAGCAGAATTACTTAAAAAAGTATTTCCAGGTTGTGAATTTGTCGATTTTAATGAAAAAACTGAACGAATCCAGTTTATAAAAGAACCTGAAGAGATCGCTATGCTGCGTAAAGCAAGCGAAATCACTGATGTTGGTCAGGAAGTGGTAAAAAAAACTTTGAGCGAGCGACCTAAAGGAAAGGTTTTTACCGAGAATGAAATAGCCGGTATTGGAACGCTTGCAATGAGAAAAGCAGGAAGTAATTACGAATGGACATTTACTGGAAATGAAGAAATAGGGTCTGGTTACCGCGCAAGCTGGACTTTTAACGGATGTACGCCTGCCACTAATAAAAAGGTGATGGAAGGAGAATCTTTGCTTGTAGATTTACACAGCGAATACGGTTGTTATCTTGGAGATTTAAGCCATAACTATATCCTTGGAAATTGTCCAGCAGAATTGAAAAAATTTAATGATGTATACGAACAACTATGTTACGCTCTTATTGATAACATGTACCCTGGAAATACATTTGAAGAATGTTATCAAGCGGTCAGAAAGGTAGCTGATAAAGAAGGTTATGCGAATGACTTATTTTTCGGACTCGGACACGGAATTGGCATCATAGGGAATGAATCGTGGCCAGTAGTCATACCTGGCAAAGAATGGGGTCCTATGGTCTTTGAAGAAAACATGGTCGAAATTGCTGCGGTTGTATTCAATCGTCCTGGACTTGGTGGGCTAAGATTAGAATCTCCAACATTAGTTACAAAAAAAGGAGCAGAAGTACTGCCAAAAACTCCATTTGAAGTGGATTATGTTTAATCTAATTCTTTTTTTATTATTTTATGATAAGAAAAAAGATCACAATAACTAAAAATGAAGATTTCCAAACTCTTAAGAGACGAACTTATTCTTATCTTGGAGAAGTTGGTCCAAATCCCTTCAGAAAATCCGCCGGGTATAACAAAAGAAATTGTAGATTTCCTTATCGCTGATGTTTTTAAAGAAGAACTCGGTTTTCAAAACCAAGTTATTGTAAATATAAAAAACGGTGTAGAACTCCATAATCTTGTATCTACTATTGGAAATGGGGAAAAAAAAATTATATTATCTGGACACTTTGATGTAGTGCCTGCTGGAGACGTCGCTCAATGGGAATATTCTCCTTTTTCCGCTAAAATTAAAAATGGTAGATTATATGGGCGCGGTTCAGCTGATATGAAAGGTGGTGTCGTGTCCTTAATAGGCGTAATAAAAAACTTAAGTAAAATTCCCGAGTTTTTTGAGAAGTATACATTAGTATTTGTAGGAACTGCTGATGAAGAAGCAGGAATGGCGGGTTCTATTACTCTTTCAAAACAAGGGGTTATGGACGACTCAATCCTTCTAATAATAGCAGAACCTACAGACTTAAAAATAGGAATAGGTGAAAAAGGTTTGTTGTGGGTCAAATTGAAAATAATTGGAAAATCTGCGCATGGGTCAACGCCCCATGAAGGAATTAACGCAATTGAAGGAGCATTAAAAATTATTCCTCAATTATACGATTGTTTAGAAGAAAAATCAAATGTTATTTTAGGAAAATCAACCTTGAATATTGGAAAAATTAATGGAGGTACCGCAATTAATATAGTTCCAGATCAAGCCATCTTAGATCTTGACTATAGGATAATCCCCGAACAAGATCATAACTCTTTAATTGATAATTTGAAGAATCTACAAAAACAAAACTTCTCTATCGATATAGAGATTATTAATGAGCTAACTGCGCTTCAAACAGACTCAAACCATCCATTCATTCAAAACCTAAAAGAAATTTCTAAAAGCGAGGTTTTAGGTTTATCCTATGCAACTGATGCAGCTCATCTCGTTAACGTTAATAATCCAATCCCTTTTGTAATATTTGGCCCCGGAGATCCAAGCAATATTCATAAAATAGACGAATTTATTGAATTAGAACAAATATTTCAAGCAACGGAGTATTTAACAAACGCTCTTCTACAGACTTACAGCAAAGAAAAAGATTGATAATTTAATTATTATAAAGTTTTAACAAATTTTTCTACCCTATCCATAGCCTCTTCAAGTTTTTCTAATTTAGTAGCATACGACATTCTTAACATGTATTCTGAGTAGGATCCAAATATATTACCCGGTACTACTGCAACTGCTTGATCTTCCATTATTTTTTTCGAAAATTCAGCTCCCGTAAGACCAAATTGGTTTATTTTTGGCATAATATAAAACGCTCCTTTCGGTTTAACAACTTCAAAACCCATTTCCTTTAGCCGGTTATAAGCTAGTAAACGTCTTATATTGAAACTCTCCAAAATCTCATCAAAAAAGCCGTTTCCCATTTTCAAAGCCTCTAAGAAACCGTATTGGGCCGCGTGATTTGTGCCTGCTGCTGTGTATTGATGATATTTTTCCATTAAATCAATTATTTCCTTATTAGCAGCCACATATCCCAATCTAAATCCTGTAGCGGAATACAATTTAGACATTGCATTTAAGGTGATAGTCCGCTCAAACATACCTTTTAACGAAGCTGGGCTCGTATGTTCCGTCCCATCATAAAGGTAATTCTCATAAACTTCGTCGGAAATTAAATACAAGTCGTTATTCTTAACAATTTCATCAATTCCTTGCAATTCCTTTCCGCTCAAAGAATGCCCTGTAGGGTTGTTAGGCGAATTTATTAAAATCGCTTTAGTTTTATCTGTGATTAATTTTTTTGTTTTCTCGATATCTGGACTAAAATCATTTTTCCTCTCAACTTCAATTACTTTCACGCCAAAAAAAAGACCTAAATAAAAATATGAGATAAAATTTGGAGAAGAAATAATAAGCTCATCACCAGGGTTAAACAACGAGGCAAACGTGAGATTAAGCGCTTGTGAGCCCCCGTTAGTAACAATAATATTTTCTTTCCAATTTGCTTCAATGTTATTCGCTGATTTCAATTTATGTTCAAGCTGCTGCAATAATTCTGGAACGCCTTTAGTCGGAGCATAATACGTAATTTTCTCGTTTAACGCCTTAATAGTTCCTTTTATTGCGGGTTCAGGAGTTGAGAAATCAGGTTGTCCAATTCCCAAGCTTATAACATCAGGGCGCCCTGCGGCAAGATTGAACAATTCCCGGATTTTCGACTTTGGCGCTAAATTAACCTTTTTTGATAACTCTTTCATTTTTTTCGTTTCTCGAATTGTAATTAAATAGAATTATTACTAATTTAAAAGAAGTATAATTGAAAATTTCTTAACCAACCAATTTTATCTCAGATTTTTTCTCCATAATTTCGTAATATCTGAAACACTAAGTTTTTGAAGGCTTTCTCTACATTTTCGCCATATTTAGCGCTCGTTTCAATAAAATCGCTAGCACTAATCTCTTTAGCGAGGTTAACACCCTCTTCGCTATTGACTACGCGTTGGTCGTTTAAATCGACTTTATTACCGATTAATATGTATGCACCTTCTTTTTTGACGTAGTTTTTAAAATCCTTTAACCATTTTGACTTAATATTGTCAAAGGTGTTATGTCGTGTAAGATCAAAAACTAACAATGCACCAACACATCCTTGAAAGTACATAGACCTTATAACGTTATACTTTTCTTGACCTGCAAGATCCCACATTATTAATCGCACTTTGGCGTTAACATCGCCTATAGCAACATCCTTCCGAATTATATTGGCTCCTAATGTAGGTTTGTAATCGTCTTCAAACGAGCTTTCTACAAATTGATTAATAAGTGAAGTTTTACCAACGGCGGAATCTCCTAGAATTGTGATTTTAAAAACATATTCCTTTGTTTCTGTGGATAATCCATCTGCTGGCAATTTTACCAATTAATGATTTGTAATTTTTATTAAAGATATAAATACAACAAAATTTATTTTGATTTTTGTTATATATAAGCTTTTGTTATTTTAGGATATAAATGTTTTCTCAATTTTTAATTTCAAAAAGAAAGAATTATGGTTTGGGTCGCTAATGTTTTCTTTTATGGTTCCAAATGGAACCACGCAAAAACCCGAAGTTAAATTTTTTTCCAACGAATGAATTATAAAACCTTTGAATAAATCACAAGAAACTCCAATTTCTGAACAAAATATACATTTATCAACTCGAACGACCACCAATTCAGGTGTGCTTTCCACAATTTTAACTTGCCAATTAGCAACAATCAATTGATTAATTTCGTTAATTATTTCTCCGAAATCTTTTCCAAAAGGAAACAAATAAAACGAGAACTTCCGTCCAATTTCGTACAATAATTTAGTAGAATCGTACAACAAACAATTTTGAGCAGATATTATTTTTTTAAAAGAAAAAAAGTTAATTTCGCCATCGGGATCTACATCTCTTATATCTTTTAGTTCCAATAATTCGGCTTCTCTCAATATAGATTTCATCCCATCGTAATCTAAGTTATCTAAATAAGATTGCAATAACGCGGTTAGCACTCTATTTTTAACTAATCCTCGATATTCCCCTATTATTTCCGAATTATTTGCCATAGAGTCTGAATTAATAAATCATTTTTATACATGTTATAACTTTAGATATTAATGTTAAACTTAAAAAGTTAAATTATTTCCAAAAATCTACATGTTGCTTAGCTCTATATTTTTAGAATTTTTAAAACATTTAAGGTTTTTTTTTTAAAGTTAGTTTTATTTCCCCAATACGAACAATTTCTCTTTCAGCAAAATTCATGTTAGTTGTTTATTAAAACACTTTTGCTTTCTAAATTAGGATGTAATTTCATTAAAATATATAAATCCTTAAAAATTAGAAAAAAATTAAAAATTAGGAATAAAGCTATATAAAAATTAGAAAAAAATTATTCTTTAGCGGTTTCATATAAAAAAAAAGAAAAGAAAAATACTTATTATTATTCATTCATTTCATAAGCGTCCTTTAATGAGTGAACTGTATTCCAAACTTTACCAAAACGCTCGGGATCGACATTAGGTTTCTTAATCATCTTCAAACACCACTCCATCTGTTCAGGAGTAGTACTAGATTTATTATATAGATTTAATGCGTATTTGGAAAAGTCTCTCACTAGAAAATCAAATATTTGGTCTACAGTATCTTCACCAATATCATATATTTTAGCGTTTTCAACGATTAAATGGCTATATACAATAAGAGAAAAGATTTCGCCAATTCCTGAAAGCATGAAGTCCATATCTTTTTGTTGTTCGACACTAGGCATAGCCTTTACGCCCATAAGATTAAACATCTTAATTTGTTCCAAAAATATTTTGACATTGGGTAAATCATATTGCTCAAACGCTGGTTTCCAATCATGAAAGCGAACCTTTCCCAATCCACGAGTTGGACCTTGATTAAAAAGGAATATATCGTCTTTAGCTTGATCTTGTCTTGGAATTTCCTCATATTTCTTATGATTCATAAAGAAGTTCATCATAAATTTCAAAATTAAGGCGATATTTACGTGAACGGTGCCTTCAAGTTTCGGTAAAGCACGAATATCCCTTGCAGCGCTTTCAAAAAACATGTCTTTTTCGAAACCTTTTGCCGCAATCACATCCCATAAAAGATTGATAACTTCCTCTCCTTGAGTAGTTGTTTTCATTTTCATAGCAGGAGCATAAAGTAGATATCGACGGTCTTTATTAGATGCTATTCTCATGTAATCAGCTGTTCTTAGTCCAAATAATTTCATAGCGACTAAACGAGTATATGCATCAACAAAGTTTTGCTTAACATGCTGAAAATCAGTCACATACATATTATAGAGCCTTCGATTAGCTGCGTGATGAATTGCTTCATAAAATGCATGTGTACAAAGTCCTATTGAAGCCCATCCTAAATTATATTTCCCCACGTTAACCGTGTTAAGGGATGAGTTCCACGCCTCCTCTCCTTTGGAAAGGATATCTTCTTCGGTTATGGGATAATCGTGAAGTGCAAAATTTGCAACGTAATTTTGACTGTCGCAGATATTTTTTATTAATTCATAGTTTTTGTGCTTATAATTTGCTATAAAGAAAACGTATTGTTCTTTATTTTTCATGTCATAGGGAGGGATATTGCCATCTTTATCAGCAAATTTACCGAAGTTTGACACCATTGCTGCTTCGTTACCATTGCCAATATAATACTTTTCGCCATTAGCTTTATATGAACCATCTTCTTGAGGAGTTAATGCCATTTCCGTTCCGTAAATATCTGCTCCATGTGCTTTCTCAGATAGTCCGAACGCAAATATAGCGCCTTCCTCAATTAATTTCGCTGCTTTCTCCTTTGCTTTTTCGTTTTTACTCATCCAAATAGGTCCGAGTCCTAAAATTGAAACCTGCCAAGTATACCAATAACCTAATCCATAAAATGCAATAATTTCATTAAACTCACATATTCTCCACGTATCCCATCGATAATTCTCATCTTCTCCGTATTGAGACGGAGTTAATAGTTGGGCAAAAACCTTATTTTTTTTTTGAAATTCAAGGAAATCAGAATACCATACTCGCTGGTGATCATCCTCCTTAATTTTCGCTTTCCCTTTGTTTTCGAAAAATTCTATGGTTTTAAGCATAATATCTTTTGACTTCGCGTCCGGATAATACCTTTTGTGTTGTTTCGGATTTAATAAAATATTCATAATAACCTTTTTCACTTTATCTTATAGTTAAGAATTTAATTATGATTTAAAATCACTATTCCAAAATTAACTTTCTTAATTATTATAAACAAAATATTTAGTTTAAAGCTAAAAGAAATACATATTTTAACCTTAAAATTTGAGTCAATCTTTTGTTGATCTTATATAGTAATTTATTAGTTCAGTTCAAATTAGAAAAAAATTAAAAAATGATATAAAAACATCTAAAAATTAAAGAAAAAAATTATTCTTTAACGGTTTCTAACAATTCCTTTATTTCAGCTTGGATAACTTCTGGCTTTTTGGCAGCTTGATCTGAAATTACATTGCCCATTTCTATTCTTTCTCTATGTAGCGTATTCATTGCACAGAAGGGAATCTCTAATACTTTAGAATGGTCTTCAGGGTCAATCACACCATAGTGTACCAAGCATTTAGAAACTCTATCGAGGTCGAAGTTGTAAGCGTCTTGGAAATGCATGGCTGAGACCATTAGATTACGTGTGTGCAAGAAACTCGCTGCCGAGGCTAAATTCGGAGACACAATCAATCGTACAAAACCTTGATAAGTTTTGCTGGTTAAGAATTTCTCTGGTTGCTTCACAAACTTAACTGCGCCTGCAAAGAAATAAGCTTTCATCATCTGCCGATATCCGAGATCGGTCATATCGTCAATGAATTTTCCAATAGTACTGGGAACAGCGCCAAGATCATTGAGGTTTATACCTTTTAATAATCCCGTAGGTTTTGGAATTTCTTTTCCTTGGACCATGTCATAAACTTTATTTGACCATCTTACAAGCCCTTCCGAGTCAAAATAATGGTCGAGCGACTTCCATTGCTCTTTTTCGTCAATTATCATGATAGTTGCGAATCCACAATCTTTGTGGCTCGTCATACTAAACTCTTGCACGTTATCGAACCAAGCTAATAATCTAGTCATTTTTGCTGTAAAAGCTATTGGATAAAATCTTGGTATTGCATTATTTGTGTGTTTATTAATTGCTACCTTAAGATCTGAAGTTGTATATCTCAAATCCATTAATTCCTCAAAACTTATTCGACCACAGAGAGAGACTGGTTGGAATACTATTCCAGAAACCACATCGCTATTATCTCTTGCGAAGTCTAAAATGTTTCCTACTTCGTGATCGTTAACGCCTTTAGCTACTACCGGAACTAGCATTACACCAAAGTACCCTATTTTTCTACAATTTTCGATTACTCTCTTTTTTAAAGGCCATAGGTTAACTCCCCGTATCTTTTTCCAGACTTCTGGGTCGTCAGTTGCATCAAACTGTAAATAGATGGCGTCCATCCCGGCATCTTTACATTGTTGTAAGAAATCGATAGATTTTGCAAATCTGATGCCGTTAGTTGTGACCATAACTTCAACAAAACCAAGTTCTTTCCCTTTACGAATTATATCTGGAAGATCGTCTCGAATAGTGGGTTCTCCACCAGATATTTGTAACATAACTGCACCCACGGGTTTCATTGATCTGAAGTGTTCCATAATTAGAACAAGTTGATCAAATGTGGGCTCTACAACGTATCCTTTCGCGCTTGCGTTTGCAAAACAAATCGGACACGTTAAATTACAACGATTAGTAATGTCAATAAGGCAAATGTTAGGAGCGCTCTGATGATTTTCGCAAAGTCCGCAATCGTATGGGCATCCATTCACAGTCTTTTTTATTCCTGAGCTTGTATATTCAGGTTTAGTAGAATTATTTATAGTAGACCCGATTTCGTCTGTAAAAGTCTCACCCCATTTGTATTCTTCTGGATCAATTGAGAGTTTATCTTTAAAGTCACCGTGTTCTGCACAATTTTTTCTCATCATGACCCAGTTAGTTTCGGGATCGACATAGATTTCCGCTGGAATTGTTTGTAAGCATTCTGGACATATGCTTGTAGTTCGTCTTATAATTTCTTCTGTCATAAGTATCAATTTAAGTTATTTTTTTAATAAAATTATGATTAAATAATAATTTATTTGATTAGAAAAAACGTTATTGTATTTATTTGTTTTCGTACCTTTCGTATTATTAATAGTATTATCGATATTATTTATTATTAAAAAAGAGTTAATAAATTATTAAAATCCAACAATTCTTTTAATTCAAGTCTTATCTTCGCCTAAAGTTAAGATACTTTAAGATAAATGTTTGTCTTAAAACCTCACAGAGCAAATTATAATCGGATAAAATCGATATAAAAAGGAGACTCCTGCCACCTCGACCTAATGATAAGGTCAGAAATAAAATAGGGGGAGGAGGGCGAAATAAGTGTGTAAAACACACTACCAAAAGACAAAAATCCAGGGTGGGGCAGGAGTCATGGTTTTATACAAATTCCCTATTTTATTTAACTTTAATTTATATTACTTTGTTTATTAATTCTTATCTTCTATGATTTTTATATGTTTTAAACATATATATTTTTATCTTAAGTATTTAATATCGTTAGTGATATTTAAAAGAATTGTTGATATTTTGAAACTTTTGTCTAGTAATTATTAACAGTTTGATTAGTTTTACAACAATTACAATGTTATTCTCATTGATTTGATTTATTAAAAAATTTTTAAATATGGTTTAATTATTACATACAAATACAAAAATAGATTGATTTTTTCTAAACATAAAATAAAAAACAAAGAGATTCTTGATGGAAGCAGAGAGCAACGAAATAAATAAATCGAGAGAAAAGGCGGAGCCTGACCTAAAGTTAGAGGTTTGGACGTTAATATTTGTCGTTGTAGGTTTTATCGCATCGTGGTTTAATATGATCTTTATTTTGGAAGCTCCTCGAGCGATAGAAGTTCTAGCGTTTTTATCAATCATACTTACGACAATAATTCCTGGGGTGATTATAGCCATAATTAATAGATATTGGGGTTACGGTTATTTAATCGGGTTCGCGAGCGCGGGTATTCCATTTTTGATTTTCGTTGATCTCTTTATTGGTGGCTACTCATTTGCTACTACGATTTTTATTTTCATAATTTTATGGTTAATATTTTGGAAAACATGGCGCAGTTTAAGTTCAATTAAAACGGGATAAGGCCCCCGAGTTTATAAAGTAAAAAATTACACTAAAATTAATTATTTACATTAATTTTTTGTTGTTCATGTTTCAATAATTCTATTCATTATGAATTGAAATATCTTCAATTTCAACGTTTACAACTTTATCAATTGCTAGAAAGCTTTCCTTTATTTCTTCATTAGTAACATTCCCTGTATTTAGTGAATCTCCAAGTAGATAGGTTTCATAGAAACACTTTTCAAGCTCATAGCATATTCCCGTGGTATGTAAGATGTCTCGACTTAAATTAAGCTCGCCTAACACTGTAGATATCCCTTTAACTAGATCTGGAGAAAATTCGATTAATTTAATTAAGATTTTCTTAATATTTTTCGTTTCAGTTGGGAAACAGCTAATTTTGATCGAATCTTCGCGAGAAATAAAAATTAAAAGATAATATGGGGTGTCAATAATTTCTGTTTTTACTTCTTCGGGAAAAATAGTAGAATTAAAATCATCTTTTGATATAATTAAACCAACAGAAATTTTGTTTTTCTGCTTTCCCTCGTTGTCATTTACAACCATTTTCATCAAAAATAAAATGTGATAAGAAGAGTATGTCTAATAATAAATTATGTTTGTTTTTAATTTTTATTTTTTTTATCAATTATTTTCATAATGTGATGTTTGACTCGTATGATATTTTTAAAACAATAAGTTAATCGTTTAAAAGCTCGAAAAATATCATAACACTGAGATAATATTTACGTTTTAAATCAAGATTGACTTTATGTTTTAATAGGAAAATTCTTGAGATCATTAGTCTTATTAAAATGTCGTACAACTGGAATAATAGAGGTATAGAAAAAACATATGGATTTAAATTAGAAAAACTTAATTCAAATGAAAATCGGTTTTATGCTTTATATTTTTTAGACAATTTAACTGGTTCTTTATTATTAAGTAATAAATATACCAATAAGACAAGATTTTTATCTCATGGGGATTTAATTAGTGGTTTTTTAAACGCTTTAAACCAATTTATAGTTGAACTCAAACCCGATTCATTAGATGACGAAATTCAAGAAATCAACTTTAAAGAAACCCGAATATTGTACGAAAGGAAAGGTCGATTATCTGTTATTGCGATTACAAAGAAAACAAATTTGCAAGTAGAAAGAGTGATATTACATCAGATTATGGAGGATTTCTATAATAAATTTGAATATAGTATAAATCATTTTAATGGAAATATTGATCCATCAATTTTAAGATATAAAAAAAGGTTAGAAAATATGAATTTTAATTCGTTATTTAAATTTGATGTTCATTTATGACTTCCATTAGTTCATTAGAAGATTTTAGTTTTTAATTAAGATTTTCATCCTTTTTCTTTCGTTCGATTTTTTCAATTTCGCTTTCAATTTTAGAGCTAATACCTTTTATATCGGGTTTAATCTCCATTCTTTCTAAATCTCGTTCTCTTTGTTTTTCTCTAAAATACGATTTTTCTTCAATGATTTTTTCTATGGCTTCGCTAGATCTCTCAAAGTTAGGTTTAATGTTCATTCTTTCTTGATCTATTTCTTTTTGTTTTTCAATTCTAAACGCTTTCTCATCAATTGAAGATTTTATAGCTTGACTTACTTTTTCCAAATCAGGTTTAAGTTCCATCCTTCTGAGGTCGTCTTCGCGTTGTTGTTCACGCAAAAAGGCTTTTTCTTGTATTGATTTACTAATTATTTCCGAAGTTGTCTCAAAATCAGGTTTTAATTCTTTTTGTTTATCGTAAATTTCGCGCCGTTTATCCATCCTAAACGCTTTTTCTGCCACGGTTTTACTTATTGCTTCTCCCGTTTTCATAAAGTCTGGTTTTAGCTCCATTCTTTTAAAATCTCGTTCTCTTTGTTTTTCTCGTAAAAACGCTTTTTCACCTATTGAATTAGAGATCGTTTCTCCTGTTTTTTCTATGTCAGGTTTTAATTCTAA
>Ga0114922_10004998_pt1 | contig 12261 bp, 11 predicted proteins | sample AartaG_FD_100975 | JGI IMG/M metagenome (GOLD analysis project Ga0114922, IMG submission 100975) | Deep subsurface microbial communities from Aarhus Bay to uncover new lineages of life (NeLLi) - Aarhus_00045 metaG | ecosystem: Environmental > Aquatic > Marine > Oceanic > Sediment | place...
AAACATTATGTATTTTCGCGCATTCAACTGAAGATGGAAATATAATGATTGTAGGTATTGGTCAAATAGGAAAAGGAAAAGAAAAAGAAGCACTATCCGAAGCAACTAGACAAGATATATTTTTGGCTAAGGCAATTGATGGATTAAAGTATAAAGTAGATGTTGTTCTTGATTTCACAGAAGCCTATAAGATTCTAGGGATGGACGCTCCAGATGTTCTATAGTAATTCTAATTTTTAAAACAGTTTTTTTTTATTTTTTCTGCTCTAATGAGTCACGTATGAATTTACTTATTTTTTCTATGGCGTTTTGACTCTCAGGTGCAACATTTGCAAATATTGGAAAGGCGTGTATCATATCTTCCCATATGTCTAGTTCCACTTCAACCCCTGCCAATGCAGCTTGCTCTGCTAAGCGATTAGAATCATCGAATAAAATTTCTGCTGTGCCAACCATGATAAATAGAGAGGGTAATCCTTGAAGATCTGCATAAATTGGGGAAATATAGGGATTTGTGGGATCGCTTTTATCAACATAAAGACTCGCTGCAAAATCTAAATTGTACGGAGAAGTAAATGGATCCATACTTGCCCTTGCTTTAAAAGTTTCACCCGTAAAAGCTAAATCTGCCCAAGGTGAAATACACACAGCAGCGACTGGAAGTTCGATTCCCATTTCTCTTAACTTTAAAAGAGTAGCAATAGTCAGACCTCCTCCTGCTGATACTCCTACAAATACGATTTTGTTTGGTGGAAACTTTTTTTCCTCAATAAGCCAATTGTAAGCTTTGACAGCATCATTTAATGCTGCGGGGTAAGGATGTTCAGGTGCTAGTCTATAATTTATGCCTAGGAGCTGTGCTTTAGCTAATCGGGAGATTAAGACTGCGTGGTATTTAGATATCTCAACCGATCCTGCGATATAAGCTCCGCCGTGCAAAAATAGTATTATGCGGTCATTTTGCGATTCAGGAGTACTAAACAATGTACCTTTTAATCTATCGATTTCTATTTCTTCGGATTCTACATCGTTGGGGAGTTTAACTCCTTCAGCTATCGATTCCAATCCCTTACGGTGTTCTTCCACTCGTTTTTTAATTTCAAGGTTTCTACCATACCATAATCCCTTAATTACATATCCCATCTGTTTGCTAACCATATTTTTTCCCCAATATACCTTTTAATATAAAAATTTTACAATCTGAAATAAATATAAAGATTGATAAGTGCTATTTGAATTGTTTTATTATTTATTAAACGAAAGAATTTAATTCTACTTTTATTATTACATATAGAAAACTATCATTTTACGATTTGTAAACGCTAAATTAATAGATAAAGGCTAATTGATTTGTCCACACTGATTAGAACTGCTCGAGACGGAAAAATTACTAAAGAAATGGAAATAGTTGCCCAAAAAGAGCAAGTTGATGTTGAATTTATTCGTAAAGGAGTCGCAAAAGGACGAATTGTCGTACCAAAATCAAACCAACGCGATACCGAACCCATGGGTATAGGCGAAGGCTTACTAGTAAAAATAAACGCTAACATTGGTTCCAGTAAACGAGTATGCAACATTGAAGAAGAGCTAGAAAAAGCCAAGATCGCAGTAAAGTTTGGGGCAGACACAGTTATGGATTTAAGTACTGGAGTTACCGAGGCAGATGTTAATAATATCAGAAATCAAATTTTAAACGAGATAAAAGTTCCAATCGGAACAGTTCCAATCTACCAATCGGCACTAAGAGCTTTAGAGACAAAAGGAGCTATTATTAATTTTGACGAGGACGATCTCTTCAACGTAGTGGAACAACAAGCTAAAGAAGGAGTAGATTTCTTTACCATTCATGTAGGGGTGACGAAAGAGCTTGTTAATTACTTAAAAGACCATCCAAGAAACATGGGAGTCGTTTCTCGTGGAGGGACATTTTTAGCCGCTTGGATTTTAGAAAACGATTTAGAAAACCCATTTAATCGAAATTACGAATATCTATTAGACATGGCCAAGCAATATGATTTTACTCTATCTCTCGGAGATGGGATGAGGCCAGGTAGCATTTTTGATTCAACCGATTACGCACAGATTCAAGAACTTATTGAAATCTCTAAATTAGTAAAGCGAGCGTGGTCAGAGAATGTACAAGTTATGGTTGAAGGCCCAGGGCATATACCTGCTAATGAAATAGAAAGAAACGTAAAAATTATGAAATCTTTATGCGATAATGCCCCTTTTTATGTCTTAGGTCCTTTAGTCACAGATATTGCTCCCGGATACGATCACCTCGTGAGCGCTATCGGTGGTGTTATGGCAGGATTAGCCGGTGCAGATTATCTCTGTTACGTCACTCCTTCTGAGCATTTGGGATTACCTAATAAGGAAGAAGTAAAAAGAGGGGTGATTGCCTCAAAAATCGCAGCCCACGCAGTAAATATTGCCAAATACGGTAAAAAAGCGTCAGATTGGGACTTTAAAATGGATGTGGCTCGAAAAAATCTCGATTGGGAAGGGATGATAAAACACTCAATCGATCCAGAATTATCAAGGGAGATTCATTATCGAAATGGAGATATGGATGATGATGTGTGTTCCATGTGCGGAGAATTTTGCGCCATTAAAATTTTAAAGGATGCTCTTGACAAAAAAGCGTCAAAGAAAATTATCTAATTCAAAATCGAACTATTTATTTTCTGAAGTTTGTTAATAACATCTACTGCGTTTTTACCAAATAATCTAATCATTGGTTCTTTTCTAACTGATCCTTTGTCCCAGATGATATCTGGAATCCTCCCACTCTTTTTTATACTTCTTTTTATTAACCATTGCATCGTAGATTCTTCTGTAATCATTATTTTTTCCGGTTGATGTTCTCTAACAATCTCTTGAAGTAATAAATCTGTTTTTTCTTGAAGTATTTTAATCCATTCTGATTTGTATTTTAGATTTACCACAAAATTTATGGAATTATCAAATTTCTTAGCCTCGAGTATTAATCGTGCCGTATGATCGGATTTCCCAAATCTAATTTCACCGGATGCTTTTGGGTATCCTCCTACAATTGTAATTCTCCCTTCGATACCCGCAATATCCTCCTTAGTTGCTGCGTTAGGGAGCGATCCTGAAATATTCATTCTTACTTCTGGTATTAACATACTAAATTTACGTTCACTCGAAATAAATTGGTAAATCTCCTTGATTTGATTAATAACTTTAATTTGCTCTTGATCAAGCGTTAAATCTATAATTTTTCCCTCATGGGGTAGTTCAATAAAATTAAGGAATTTATCGTCAAAAAAATGTTCAGATTTTTCTATAGATTTCAGTATGGAATTTCCTAGTGATAGATAGGCGGAAATTGCTGAAGAAAAAACACAACCAGTTCCGTGGACATTTCCTTGGAGCGATAGTTTTGGTTTCTTATATATTTTAAATCTGAGATTCTCTTTACCGTTAATTAATTGATTCAAACAAGCCAAGTCAAATATGTAATCCTTATCCTTTCCTGCACTTTTGATTACGACTGCTTTTTGAATTTTTGAGATTTCCTGATCCAAGTACATTTTTTTAACTATTGTCTCTGCAGCTTGTTTTAGAGCTTTAATATCATCAATCGTTCTATTGTTGAGTTCAATATTAGCGAAATAACTAGCTTCTTCTAGGTTTGGAGTTAGAACAGTTACTAAAGGAAATAAGTCTCTTTCAATTTCATGTTCAAGACCTTCGCTCGATATTCGTTCGCCTACACTGGAAATAGTAACGGGGTCCAAAACAGCTGTCAGATCATGAGTTAGGATCGTATTTTTTATAACATCTAAGGCTCTAATATCGGGTATCATCCCTATTTTCACATATTTGATTGGGTATGTGTTCAAAATCGCATCAAGTTGCTTGTCTAAATCCTCTGAGAGCGATTTAAACCCATAGAATTCAGTAGCAGTTTGATATGTAAGAGCTGTAATTGCCGAGAAGGGGTGCACTCCTATTCGATCAAAAGTTCTGATATCTGCTTGAATTCCCGCCCCTGAGGTAGGATCGGAACCAGCGATGGTTAAACAAAAAGGTTTCATAATATAATATTAGTAAAAATAGAAGCTTATTTAACTCTTTCATAAGCCCATTTTGCTTTATCATCTAAACCTAAGGCTTCGTATGCTTTTCCAAGGTATAGAAATCCCTCGGGATGGTCGTATTTTTCTTTTACTAATTTAAATAACTGATTAATTGCCAGATCAAAGCGCCCTCTCATGAAATTTATTTTTCCCTTTAAAAATAAAATGTCTTGTCCCATTTGGATTGATGTACTCCCGTTGTTATGTAAGTCTAATCGTGATAAAGCGTACTCGAATTCTCCTTCTTTAATCAAAATTTCGATGGATTCAAGAAACTTCATAAAAATTATTTTAGAAGCAACTTGCTCCATCTTTTTTACGTCTTCTTGTTTTGCTTCCTTCTCTATAGAAACTAGTTTTTCTGTCTCCTTTTGATCAATAAAATCTTTAAATTGGGCGATAATGCGATCTGGATACGGTTCTCTACAGAGAGGACAGTTTGAGGAATGAAGTAACCATTCTTTCAAACAATCCATATGAGCGAGATGACCATTTGGACAATCTTGGGAAGAATGTAGGCCTTCTATAATACCCAAATGGCAAATAATACATGTAGTCATATCAATCAGAAACTATTTAATAAATTATAAAATTATCACTTTTAAGTATATGTTGTTTTTAATAATTCATTCTAGTATATTCGTATTATTTAGTGGTCCATTATGTCTGTAAACAAAAAACGGCTTTTTAACGAGCTTCTCACTAAATTTTTACTCAAATATGAAGATGTAGATGCTCTTATTGTCTCCGATCACGAAGGTTTTATCATAGCTGGGCAAAAGAGAGCTACGGTAGATATGGAATTAGTATCGGTTTTAACCGCTCTAATAAATCCCGTTCTTGAAAGAATACGAGACGAATTTGCGTTCAAAAAGTTTGGGTCCGCAAGTTTTGACACAGAAGAAAATCGATTACTCTTTATTTCTATAGATGAAAACACGACGCTTAGCGTAGTTTTAGACACAATGGCTTCTGTTGATAAAATAAGCCCCTATGCTTACTTTCTAGCCGAAAAAACAGCTCAAATCATTAATGCAACCGAAGAGGATATTATTCAGGTTGATATGCCTGATTTTGGAACTGAGATTGATACTACAACCGATTCAAGTAGAATTAAAGAACAGATTTACCAGATGCGTTTAGATTCAGGAGGAATTTATAAATTTAAATTTATAATTGTAGGTGATAAAGCAGTAGGAAAATCATCAATTGTACGAAGGTTTGTTGAAAACAAATTTTCTCTCGATTATCGCTCTACGCTCGGGTTAAATGTGCTTACACATTCAATGAAATTCTATGGAAACGAGGTTAACTTTATGCTTTGGGATCTTGGGGGGCAAGATTATTTCAAACGCTTTAGAAAGACTTATTATATGGGGGCTCAAGCTGCTTTTATCGTATTCGATGTTTGTCAACGGGAAACTTTCACAAATGTGAAAATATGGTATAAAGAACTGGAAGCTTTTCTCGATAACAAAAATATACCAATTGTTATCGTAGGAAATAAGATTGATTTATCTGATCAGAGAATTGTTCAATATAAAGAAGGAATGTCATTAGTTGACGAGCTTTCACAACAAAGTAGCTATGGAAACTTTTCTTATATCGAAACCAGCGCTTTAACAGGCGAGAATATTGGAGAAGCTTTTAGCTTAATAGCATATAATTACATTTCGAAGAGTAAAGAAAGAGAGGAACAAAAATTAAAAGCAAATTTAATTGCTCAGATCAATTCAATTTTAAACAAGAACAAGAAATTAGAGATTACATTTATAACCGAAAATCCATTTTGGAGCCCTGGGTTGCAGATCTTGAACGAAGTTAATAGCTTATGTGAATGCGACAAGTTAATAGACAATAAAGAAAAAAGGTTGTACGAGTACTCCAATGGATTGCTTGTTAAAAACTTTCTTTTTGATAGTATAGATGTTGTAGAATCTGATGGTGTTTTTGTAATCTTTGATGCAAGAAATAAGGAACATATTGATCCTAAGTGGAAGGAAGTTGTAATCGATATTATTAGTAATTTGCAAGAGAATAAGGTAATACTTATTGGTGTACGAGTTTCAGATGAGATCGATTGGTCAGATATAATGGAAGAATTTAATGTTAATGAATATTTGGAAGAAAAGATGGTATCCCTCTTATTTTTTAAGATAAGTTTCGAGTATCGACTTGAAATTTATGACGAACTTGAAGTTATGTTTAGTACCATAATTAATTCGCAAAATTCATTGTAATTTTATGTTCCAAAATCTAATATTTTCAAATAACTACTTTTAAAAATAAGTTATCTTATATGTATGATAAGAATATTTACTTCTTGATCTAATTCCAGTTTGAAGGTGTATTCCAATGTCGGTGAATAGAAAAAAACTGTTTGATGAGATCTTAAACAATTTTTTGGAAAGATTTTCTGATGTAGACGCAATTATTGTATCAGATAACGAAGGTTTGGTTATTGCGGGGGAAAAAAGAAAAGACACAGCAAGTAATATAGAAATTGTATCGGTGTTAACTACTCTAATAAATCCTGTCTTAGAAAGAATAAGAAACGAGTTCAGCTTTAAAAAATTTGGCACAGCATCGTTTGACACGGACGAACACCGCTTGCTTTTTGTCACTATTGATGAAGAGAGAATTCTAAGCTTGATCTTTAATAGCATGGCCTCAGTGGAGAAGGTTGCTCCCTATACTTACTTTTTAGCTGAAAAAACTGCTCAGATACTTAATTCTCAAGAGGGGGATACCCTTCAATTAACGATCCCTGATTTTGATTATGAAAAAGAAAGACATAAAAGACTAAAAGAATCAATAACTCAATCTGAATTAGATGAATTTGTAGGATATTCTTTTAAATTCGTAATCGTTGGAAACCATGAAGTAGGAAAAACATCATTGATCCGTCAATTTGTAGAACGCAAATTTTCTCACGATTACCGGGCCACAATTGGCCTTAACATTTTTGCTCATAATTTTGACTTCCAAGGAAACGAATTGAATGTTCAGCTATGGGATATTGGAGCCCAACAGTATTTTAAAAGGTTTCGCAGGATTTATTACAATGGTGCGGAAGCTGCTTTTATTGTATTCGATATCACTAATCGTGACTCTTTTGATAAGGTTCATGAGTGGTATAAAGAACTAAATGAATTGATTGATGAAATAAATATTCCAATCATTCTTGTTGGGAATAAAGATGATTTAGCTGAAAAAAGAGTGGTCTCTTCGTCTGAAGGAGAAGCCCTAGCAAAATCATTGTCAGAAAATGGCATAAATTACATTGAAACGAGCGCTCTTACAGGAAATAATGTTCAAGCCGCCTTTGAATTAATAGCTTACCACTATATCATTAAGAGTAAAAAAAAGGAAAAAGAGCGAATCCAAGAAAGTTTAACCGAAGCTATTCTTACGACTTTAAAAGATCTTGTTATATTAGAATTAACTTTTATTTCCGAAAATTTGAATTGGAATCCCGGCTTCCAGACAATAATGAATATCGAGAAATTAGGCGAATTTTCGAAATTAAAAGACAACCACAATGAAAAGTTATATCCCTATAAAAATGGCTTGATAATAAGTAGCTATACATACGAAGAGTTCAATCTCTCTAATTCGGATGGTGTTTTTGTTATCTTTGATGCTCGAGGAAAAGAACACATTGATCCTAAATGGAAAGAGACTCTTATGAATATCATAAGAAAATTAAGGAAAAAACGAGCTGTTCTGATAGGACTTCGGGTTTCTGATGATAAAAACTACCCACAATTGATGGAAGAGTTTGTTATCGACAAAGATTTAGAAGATAAGGTAGTATCAGTTCTCTTCCTCAAGATTGGTTCAGATTACAGAGAAAAAATCTACGATAATCTTGTACTCCTTATAGATCTTATTGTTAACACGAGAAGTTTAAAATAACTATTCTAAGCTTTTAATCTACTTTTTAATTTGTTAGCGATTAAATCTCCCATTTCGACTGTGGAAAGCGTTTTCAGACTTTTACTTTTTATATCTACAGTCCTACCTTCGTTTAATGCTGATTCTACTGCTTTATCGATTTCATTTCCAATCTCAAGTGATTGAAAGGATTCTTCCATCATCAATCTTATGCTTAAAATAGTTCCGATAGGATTAGCAATCCCTTTTCCCGCAATATCGGGAGCTGAACCGTGGATTGGTTCATACATTGATACTTTTCCCGGATGAATATTCCCGCTTGAAGCCATTCCTAGACTTCCAATTAAGAACGCCGCTTCGTCGCTTATAATGTCACCAAACATATTTCCAGTTACTACAGTTTGAAATTTATAGGGAGCACGAATAAGCCACTGACAAAACGCATCAATGTAAATATCTTCTGTTTCTAAGTTTGAATAATTATCACCAATTTCATGAAAAATTTTTCTCCATAATTGACTTGGTTTCAAGATGTTCGCCTTATCAACAGATGTAACCTTACTATGACCCTTTCTTTTGGCATATTCAAATCCATACTTTATAATTCGCTCGCAACCTTTTCTCGTGTAAAGCATTAGGTTTTCAGCAGAATTTTCTTCTAATTTGCCTATATTTTTATAAAGCCCTTCAGTGTTTTCTCGTACAAACGTAATATCTATTCCATCTCCTATAAACTCGTCTTTTAGAGGGCAAATTTCACGGAGCGTATTATATAATTTTATGGGTCGTAAATTAACATATAAATCTAAACCTTGTCGAAGCTTTAAGATAGCACTTTCTGCCACTCCAGGCTTTAAGTCAGGTAAACCTATAGCGCCAAATAACAGAGCATCAGACTTCTTTATTGTCTCAAATGACTGTTCGGGGAGGTTCGTACCATATTTTTTCCAAACTTCACCTCCTGCTGGCGCATCCATAAATTCAAAATCATAATCAGTAAAGTCTGAAACTGTCTTAAGTATTTTAATTGCTTCGTTTACAACTTCGGGACCGCACCCATCACCACGCGTGATTGCTATTGTTTTCTTCATACCAATATACGATCCATTTTTAAAAATTTATTTAATATTTAGAATAGAAGGTTTAAATACTATTCTTAATTCTTTTTGTTTAAACTTATTTTTAAGAGTAGTAATTATGTCGTCACCAGCTGATAGTTTTTTTGATATTTATTTTACAATTACATTTGTTGTTGTCTTTACTGGAACTTTGTTACTAACCGTCTTTGCCCCTGTTAACATCGCGCCTGGAAGCCTTATCTATCCTAAATACGTCGAAGTATGCGTGTTAACATGTCACATGGTAGAAGTTCCCTTTAACGGTCTATGGGGAGGCTTGATTAATGGTGGAACTTATGGTGTGATAATAACGGCAGGTTTTTCAGTGATTCGATTGATCAGAAGAAAGAAAAAGGACTAACTAAATTAGTACAAATAATAAGGAGCAATAAGGAATTGGAATTAACAATTAAAGAACTGACACCTAATATACTCGAGGATTCCTTACATTTTTTTGATAATATCGCATTTTCTGACAATCCTGAGTGGGGAGGATGTTACTGCCACTTTTATCATTTTCCCGGGAATATGGATAAGTGGGGGAAAGCTACGAAAGATGAGAACCGAAACGCAACGATTTCTTTAATCAAGGGGAAAGTAATGAAAGGACTTCTTGCATTCGTGAATGAAGAACCCGTAGGGTGGTGCAATCTCAATTCTAAAGAAGTCTATGAAAAAATTGCTATTGATAATGATCCTGGTGATACTCCAAAGGGAGAAATAGCTTCAGTCGTGTGTTTTTTAATAGCCCCTGCTTTTAGAAAAAAAGGTGTGGCTCGAAAACTTTTAAATCACGCTATAAAAACCCTAAAAGAAAAAAACTTCGCTTGGATTGAAGCTTACCCAAGAAAAGGTGATTTATCAGATGCTCACAGTTATCACGGCCCAGTTTCTTTATTTGATTCGGAAGGTTTCTCAGTTGTATCAGAGAACGAGCATTTTTTACTTATGCGAAAACCTTTATAGTAAACTCGTTAAATCTATTTTTTCACTTTTTTTTGACATTTTCTTCTAAGTGAGATTTTCAACGATCGATATTTTACAGTGTTTAGTGATATTTCTATGGCATTTAAGCGATCGAAACATTTATATATTCTTATCATTTTATGTAACCTAGATGTTGTCAACCAAAAGTTGACATCACCACATTAACAAAAAAAATTTAAAAAAAATGGAGGTAGATTGTATGTCAGACAAAGAAGAAATAGAAATTAAAAGTAAAGAAGAAGCACCAGAAGAAATAAAAGATGATAAAAAAACAAAGGAAATAACCGTAAGACGTGAAAGTCCATTCTCCTTATTTCAAGAAATGGATCGCTGGTTTGAGGATGCTTTTGATAACTTTCTATGGCCCTTTAACCGAAGGCGACACAACCCTTTTAACTTAGTAGTTCGTGATTTTGAACCCCTCTTTCGAACACCTTTAACGAATATCCATGAAACAGAAGATCATTTCAATATCACGGCAGAATTACCTGGAATTAACAAAGGTGATATTGAACTCACAATTCAAGACGGAAAGTTAGAAATTAAAGGTGATAGCAAAGAAGAAAAGAGCGAAGAAGTAGAAGGGCAATCTGTTAGAAGAGAGATTCGTTCTTCCAAATATTTTCGGACTTTTAATTTACCTGAGTACATTGACGAAGATAGCATTGAAGCAAATTTAGAGAAAGGAATGCTTACGATCAAAATTCCTAAAGTAAAACCACATGAACCCGTTAAAAAAAGAATTGAAGTTCAATCTTAGGTTTTTTTTATTATTTTTTATATTTTATTCTATTTGATAATAAATTTTAATTTTCATTCATTTATATCGTTATTAAATAGATCCTTTTTTGAGATCATCAGTAAAAATATCCTTTTTTCAATCTCAGGCTAACGTTAAGTCGATCTTAGCAGTACCGTATCTAACATTCAAAATAAAAAAAAATCTCTGATCTAAAGGCTCAGCAACAGCTTTATCGCTTTTCTTCTCTTACATCGCAATTTTGTCGATTGGATGAAATTATTAACCGAAACATATCCTATCGAAAAAATTACGCAACTTTTAAATATTTGAAACAAGTATTATAATATAATAAAGTTCAAACTTAAATTTATGGACTTTATAAAAAAATAAGTAAAAAATAATAGTGGAGGAATAGAATAATGGCTAAAAAAGTATTTGCCTGGTCACCCGTTAGAAAGTTAATGAAAGATAACGGCGCAGAAATGGTTGCTCGTGAAGCTGTTGACGCCTTAATCGACTATCTTGAAAAAGTCGCTAGAGGAGTAACAAATAAAGCTCTCGAAATGACTCGTCACGCCGGTAGAAAGAAATTAACTGACAATGACATGGCACTGGCAATGAAATTAATGTAGAATTAATACTAAATTTTTATAATAATTTATCTTTTTTTTTCAATTTCTTCTAATTTTTTAAGCTTAATTCCTTCTGTATCTTTTTCATAATGTAATAAAACTAACTTCGAACTATCTCGAACTCCGTAATCATTAAATTAATAACAAATGGATTCTGGTTAATTCTATAAGAGTGAAAACTTATGAGTCAAGTAGAAAATAAGGTTAAATTCTCTGGAAATATTTGGAAGTTCTATATATTCGTTTTTATTTTTGGAATTCATACCGTCCGGGGTGTTTACTTTCCATATATGACTGTGTGGGGCGGTTTAACCTTCTTTCAGATGATGCTCTTACAGAGTTATTTTATGTTTATGATTTTTATTCTCGAAATCCCCTCCGGAGCTATTGCCGATTATCTAAGTCGGAAAACAGCATTGATTTTATCGGCTCTATTCGTTGTTTTAGCAGCATTTACTTATAGTATTTATCCAAACATCTTTCTATTCCTCTTAGCTGAAACATTCTGGGCGTTTAGCATAGCTCTACATTCAGGAACAGACGAAGCGTTTATATATAGTACTTTAAAAATAACGGACGAAGAAGATAAACTAACAAAGGTCTTAGGGAGGACTTATTTATTACATATAATCGCAAACATCATATCCGCGCCCTTAGGCTCTCTTATTGCAGGATTTATCTCTTTACAGTTTACTATGACTTGTTTAGGCTTGATATATATTGGAGCGTTTATTACTTCGTTTACATTTAAAGAGCCAAAAATAGAAAGAGAAGAGAAA
>Ga0114922_10005000_pt1 | contig 12259 bp, 8 predicted proteins | sample AartaG_FD_100975 | JGI IMG/M metagenome (GOLD analysis project Ga0114922, IMG submission 100975) | Deep subsurface microbial communities from Aarhus Bay to uncover new lineages of life (NeLLi) - Aarhus_00045 metaG | ecosystem: Environmental > Aquatic > Marine > Oceanic > Sediment | place: Aarhus...
GTGCGAAACGACGTCAAGGACGAACCACAGATCCTCGCTACGGACAAAGTCGCCGCCGTTTTCGACCAGGATGGTGGTGCCGTACCTGGAAGCGGTGTCCGTCAGGTGCTGCAGCTCCTCTGCGACCCAGGACAGCGTTCTACGGTGCTCGGACCCGGCCACGTCGCCCAAAACAATGCGCACGTAGGGGCAGCCGAGCTTGCCGGCCAGTTCGATGGTCTCGGTGAGCTCCTGGCGGTTCCGCTCGCACTCCCTGAGGCTGGGTGACTCGAAGGAAGCCAGCGAACCCAGACAGACGAGTTCCACGCCGGCATCGGCCAGCAGACGCTTGGTGCTGCCGGGATCGGCGGCGAGCTGGGGCACGTTGGGCAGATGAAACTTGCCCGCCAGCCCGCGGAGCTCGATCCCGTCGTAGCCCATGGCCGCCGCCTGCTCCACCATGGTCTTGAAGTCCCAGTCGGGACATGCCAGCGAACTGAAGCCAACCTTAATCGCCATAGTCGCACCATCCCAGGCCGCAGCAGCGCGGCAGCGTCTGCTCGTGATTACACGAGAGCGGTCAGGTTAGCAGAATCCACGCGCCGGTCAATCCGCCGCCGCAGGTCTCTCCGGCTCCTCAGCAGGCCGTGTCCATCATCGGTGAAGACGTCACCGAGGAGCCGGAGTGCGTGCCGCCACCATCGGCAGCCTGGTTGCTGCGGCCGACGGAAGGGTGTTGGCACTGGTTGGTACCGCCCTGACCGTATGTACCGAGAGCGATCGGGGCGGCCAGCTTGGCCTTCGCCGCAACGCCCCTGGCCGCTCTGCCGCGAAGGAGCCTTGGACCGGGTTCGTCTCCCGTGCCTTGCCCTTGGCCGGGATGACCCCCCAGTGCGGCAAAGCCCTCTGGCACCCCCGGCACATTCGTGGTACACTGCCCGCCGATGCCGGGAGACGATGCTCCAAGTTTGCTCGGAAGGCGAATCCCCGGAAAGCGCTCCTTGCGTTTAAGAGTCCGGTTGTAATGGTCTGCTCAAGGCGGGTCAGCGAAGTGACCCGGCAGAGGGTTCTGGAAATCGGATAGAGCCGTTGGGGGCGATTAGCTCAGTTGGCTAGAGCGTGCGGATCACACCCGCAAGGTCACAGGTTCGAGTCCTGTATCGCCCATTCGATGTAAGTCACGCCGAACGCTTGATTTAGCGTTGTCCATACCGAGAACTCCATCCGGGCGAATCCTGGCGACTGACCCCGAGCATCGCGGGCGGACCGGACGTCCGGCTCAGTCCGTTTTCGTCTCCGAAGGCGTGCGAAAGACCCGAACTCCGTTGCGGGCGCACACGTTGCTCGGGTCATCTTCACTCGCTTGATGATCCTCGCGACCGTGGGTGCCGGAATAGTCGGCTGTCTCAGGCGGCCCGGGTGTATCGATGATGCAGCCCACCAACCTGCGGAACGGCGACCACCTTGCCCTCGGCTGGACGCTCGACTCGGCGTGGTACCGGCGCGTTGCGGTCGAGCGAGAGATGAGCGCGTGATTCGTGATAGTACGCGAAGTAGCTCTTCAGAATCCGCCGGAAGTGAGCCTTGTTGAACACGATCACGTGGTCCAAGCATTCTCGGCGGATTGATCCGATCAGACGCTCAACGAATGGAGACTGCCAGGGCGAGCGATACGAGATGACGACTTCCTCGATGCCCATGTGTTTGACGCGTAATCGGAAGTCCCTGCCGTAGATGCCGTCGCGGTCTCGGATCAGGAAACGGGGCGCTTGGTCGTACGGGAAGGCCTCGACGATCTGCTGGGCGGTCCAGCGCGCCGTCGGGTGCGCGGTGGCGTTGAAGTGGATAACCCGCCGTCGGTCATGGCGAAGGACGATGAAGCAATAAAGCAATCGGAAGCTCGCTGTCGCGACCACGAAGAAGTCGATCGCGGCGATGTCGGACACGTGGTTCTCCAGGAACGTTCGCCACGTCTGCGACGGTGGCTTGCGGTGACGGATCATATACGTCGCGACGGTCGATTCGGCCACGGCGTAACCGAGCAGATGCAGTTCTGAATGGATCCGAGGCGCCCCCCACGTGGGATTCTCCCGCGACATGCGCCGAATCAGCCTGCGGATCTCAGCGTCGACTTTCGGGCGGCCAGGCTTCTGCTTCCGTGACTTCCATCGCCAATACAGCTTGAAGCCCTGCCGATGCCAGCGCACAACCGTTTGGGGCTGGACGATGACGAGGACGGAGCGCCAGCCCCCCACAGCCGAGACAGCCAGGCCCAGAAGATGCGGTCGCGCTTCCGGAGCCGCGGCCGTTTCGACTGTCGCTCCAGGACGGCGAGCTGCTGTCGGAGGGCGAGGTTCTCGGCGGCCAGCTCGGCTCTGTCACGCAGCAGCGTTCGAAGGAACAGGGCAATCGTGCGGAGCCACCACATTTCACAGCCTCCGGATGCCTTGAGCACGGCTGGCGGAGCATAGCCTCGTCGGCGGAGGCGTCAAATCGTAAGTGCTCAGGTGGCAAGGCGTACGGAATAAACGGTAGGGACACGTGGGAAGCGAGAGCGCGGCCCAACCACGGCCAAGGACCGCTCGGAGTAGACTCTCACCACGGGGTGCTTTTCGGCGCGGCCCTTGACCGTGCCACCCATCAATCGACGAGCGACAAAGTACTAGGCCCCTTCTTCGGCCGGGCCAGAGGTTGTCCGCGGCGCGAGCCGCTGGCGAGCCTGGTCAACCGCTTGATGAAAGGCGGGGTCGAAGGCATCGGCAGGCAACCGGCCCAGGCTGTCGAGCAGCGTCTGGAGCTCCTGGCCGGAGCCCGCCGCCTGGCGGGCCGCCAGGTGTTCCAGCACGACCCGGGCGATCGGCTCACGGGCGGCCAGGTCAAGACCTTCAGCCAACCTGGCCAGCAGTTCCTCCAGCTTCTCGTAGCGGCGCGCTTCCAGAGTGGCCCGCAGCAGGGAGAGACCGGCTTCGGAAGCCCGGGCGTCGCCGGCCTCGACCAACGCTGGCCAGAGATCGCCCCAAACCAGTAATGCTTCGGCGTACCGACTCTGGGCCTCGTACAGCGAAGCTAGTCTCAGGCGAGCTTCGCCAAGCTCCAGCGGAGGCGGCTTCTCTTCTGCCAGAGCGGTGATCAGCTCGGCCAAGTAGGTGGCCTGCAGATCGGGGAACTCGGTCAGCCGGTCCGCCCATTGAAGCCGGACCGCCGGCGAAGCCTCTGATGACAGTCCACGAAAACCATTCCAGGCCGCCTGCCGCACCCCCTCGTTTGGCTCCACCACAGGGTTCAGGTGGTTGATCAGGGCCTCGAGATGGGCCGGATCGCCGTCCGGCACCGCTAAGGCCTCGATTGCCCGGCGACGCACTCTCGGATCGTTGTGGGCCACCAGGCTCAGGATCCGGTCGATGCGGCTGGCGTCGCCGACGGCGCGCACTCCCTGCAGGGCTGACAGCAGCAGGTCGGGCTCATCGGCCTCGAGATTGGCGGCGAACTCGTCGGCAAACTCGGCTGCCCCGATGCTGGCCATCGCCCCCAGCAGTGCCGCCCGCAACCGGAGCGCCCCAGGCGGCGCGGAAGCGAAGCGCTGTTTGAGCGGACCGATCGCCGGGGCGATTACCGCCGGTTCCACCTGCCCCTGGGCGCCCAGCAGACCCAGCGAAACCGCAGCCTCAGCCAGGCATCCTTCCGGCGTATTCGCGTCGCTCAGCTCCGCGCTGAGGACCTCGATCGCCATCGGGTTCTGCAGTCTCCCCAGCGTCCGGAGAATCGCCTCACGAACTGCCGGGTCGTGCTCTTCGGGCAGCCGGGCGCAGACGGCCTGGGCATCGGCCGGATCGGTCAAGGCGGCCACAACGTCGAAGACTGCCCGGCGGGCCTGCGGCGCCTCGTCGGTGAAACAGCCGCGCAGGGCAGCCCGCACCGACTCGGAAGGGAGGTTGCCGTCCGAGATGTTGGTGGCGATCACCGAAACGGCGGAGGTTCGATATTCCAGCAGGGGATCCTGCAACCACCGGATCAGTAAGTCGTCCTTCTGCGGCTGCGGGGTGAGCCGGTAGGTTGTCTTGAGCTGCTCACTGAGCCGCTCCGAAATCGCCCGGGTGCGTTGCTCGGCCCGGGCCCGCAGACTCTCGACCTCCCGGCGAAGCTCCCGGTTCTGCTTCTGGGACAACTGGACTCGATCCTGCAGCCATTGTGTCTTGTCGAGGGCGCTCTTGCCCGCCCACCATTGTTTCCAGGCTTGCGGATCGTTCCCGTAGTCCTGCCGGGAAGCGGGACGCAACGCAGTCGTTGCCCGGGCCCGCAGCTCGGCGCTTTCGGCGTCTAACAGCCGGATCAACTGCTGGATTACCCGTCGCTGATCCACGTTGGGGACCAGGGCGTCAACCGCTGCCAGTCGCCGGATGATCGGTACGTTTGGGTCGGCGGCCAGGTCGCCGAGCTTCTGGGCCACCCCGCCGTCACGAAAGCTGGCCAGCGCCACCCCGGCCTTGGAGCGCACCTCGGTATCGGGTGAGCCGAGCAACGCCAGCAGCGGACCGACCAGCCCTTCGCTGAGCAGCTCCGGCTCTTGCGCCCCGACCGCCCCGATAGCTCCGCACATCGCCATGCGCGGAAGCGGATCGGCTTCTGCGCCAAGAATCTCGATCGCCAAATCAATCGCGGCCGGGTTGCGCAGGCGGAGCAGGTCTTCGGCCCCGATGCGTCGCACTTCAGAGCTGGCTTTGGTGTCGGTGATGATCGTGCGGGCCCGCTCCAGTTCGGCAGCTTGTTCAGGCGTCAGGGCGGGTTTGGCGGGTTGCGTTTCCTGCCCGAGGGCAGGCTGGGCCAATGCGGTGGCCGTCAGCAGGCACAACCACCACGCTGAGAGGACCTTTCGGTACACCGCTACTTCCGTCGGTCTCGAAGCCGCGGGCATTACTGCTCGGCCCGCCTGCGGCGGCGTTCCCCGGGGCCTATTGGGGTTACTTGTTCGTGGCCTTTGACGGCGCGCCTTCGCTACAGGCCTTCTCCGAGGCGGCTGGTCTCGCTGCACCGGTGTTGTAACGATGGCAGACGCTGATTGCAACCCGCCAAGACGAGCCCGGGCACGGATCTCCGCCCGGTCCAACCCGCGCCGCTGAGGATTGCCCGGCCAGGCTGGCCTCCCATCGCCTAACTACGCAGCCGGTCGAGGGCGGCCGCGACGCGCGAGAGCCCCTCGGACAATACATCCACCGGCAGCCCGAAACCGATGCGCACGTGGTCGTCACAGCCGAAGAAGGTCCCAGGCACTATATTGGTTTCGTACTCGGCGGCCAAAAGGGCCGCCAGCTCTTTGGCCCGGAGACCGGCGGGCAGGCGAAGCCACCCGAACAAGGCCCCGTCGTTTCCGTACCCGGCCAGATCGCCGCGGCCGGCCAGCCAGGAGGCAAAAACCGGATAACCGGCCTGGTAGCTCTCCTGACAGCGCCGCCCCAAACGCTCGAGGCGGGTCAGGGCCCGCAGTGCGATCCGGGCCGAGACCACGGGGTTCACCACGTTGAGCAGGTCGAGAACCTCCCGAGCGCGCCGCACGAAACCCGGGTGGGCGATGATCCAACCGGCCCGCAGCCCTCCGAGGCCGTACACCTTGGTCAGCGAGTCGGTGACAACGACATGATTGCCCAGCCGCGCCGCGCCGCCGCGCTTCCGGTTGCCGTTGAGGGTCGCGAAATCAAGATACACCTCATCGATGATCAGGCAGGCGTCGTATCGGGCGGTGAGCGCTGCCAGTTCCTGGAGGTCTTCGGCCGGACAGATCCGTCCGGAGGGGTTGTGCAGGTTGCTCATGACCACCGCCTTGGCCCCTTCGGTCAGCTCCCGGCGGACGGCCTCGAGGTCCGGGCGGAAACCCTGCTCGGTCACCCGTCGGAAAAACGAGCAGCGCAGGCCCAGGAACCGGGCAACGCGCACCAGCGGGTCGTAGACCGGTCGTTCGATCAACACCCGGTCGCCGGCGGCAGCAGCACAGGACAGGGCGATGAAGTTGGCTGTGCTGGCGCCCGGGACGGGAAGCACGGATTCAGGGGCCACGCTGCGGAGTTCGGCGATGGCTTGGATCAGCTCCGGGTCTCCGTAGGTCCCGCGGATCTCGAGATCGGGCGTTTCTGGGTGGCCGTCGAAATCGTCGATCCGCGCCGCCGGGACGCCGCTGGCGGTCAGCTCGAAGCGAGCGAGAGGATGGGTCTTGGCCCAGCAGAGGTAGCCCGCTGTTGAGACGTCCATGGGCAGCGGTTGTACGGGCAGTACGCGGCCTGTGCAACCCTTCGGTTCCCCCGGCGGTGACCGGCTTTTTGTCGTGGCCCCGAAGTGATCCTTGCCCCCGGCGGCAAAGGCGAGTACGGTTTGTCACAGGTTCCGACGCGGACGCGCCCAGGGGGCGGGCGGGCGGGCGCTGCGCCGGTGGGGCCGGCGGATTCCCCCGGGGAACCAGGTGAAGCAGACCATGCCCACCAGCATTACCAACCGTTCGGATTTTACGCAGACTCTGATAATCCACGCCGCGCTTCGCCTGGCTGTCAAACAGAAGCTCTTCGCCAGCCAGCCGGGCGTGCGCAAGACCGCCGACAAGCTGCTGACGGCGCTGGAGAGTGACCGGACCGTCTACGGGCGGCAGCTCAGAATGCTGGCCATGATGCAGCACGGGGCGACCATTGAAGCAATGCGGCGCAAGATCCGCTGCAGCCGGCGAACGGTGTTCCGATATCTGAACCAGCTCGAAAGCGCCGGGGTGGAGATATCCCTCCAGGGGCAGCAATACCGCGTCTCGGGCACCTTGCTCAAGAGCTTGCTCAAATGACGGGCACTTCGTCGCGGTCGCCTCCGGGCGCCCGGCCTGCCTAGGGGAAGGAAATCGAGAGCGCTTTTTCGACGTTATCCACGCGGAAGATGCCCAAGCTGCGCTCGGCGCCGGGGTCCGCGGAGGCGTAGACGTATTCGATGTTCACGTCGTGTTTGGCAAAAGTGCGGGCCACTTCGGCGAAGCCTCCGGGCGTATTCTTGATCGGCAGAACAACTACCGGAACGACCATGTAGGCGGCCCCGGCGTTCTTCAGCGACTCCTTGGCCTTGTCCGGGCTGTCCACCACCATCCGCAGCGTCCCGATGTCGGTGGTATCCAGAATGGTGACGGCCCGGATGTTGATCTCGCTCTCGATCAGGGCCGAGCAGAGATCTGCCACCACGCCCGGGCGATTCTCGAGGAAGACCGAAATCTGTTCTACCGCTTCTGCCTTCGTTGCCATAGCCTGCCGTGTCCCTTCACGCTCACCGGGGCGGCCGTTTCCATCGGCCATCAAGCCCCAGACCCTTGAAAGCTGCCCAGCTTCGGGACCACCCGCCCGGCGCCGCTCGGCCGCTGAGGGGCATACCCTCCGCCGCACGGGCCAACATCCTGGTCCAATCACTGATGACCACAACAGAATAGTCGATCCGTCCGCTGCCGGCAAAGCGCTGATCACCGATGCAGCTCGTGCTTACGGGGCTTCCAACTCGGCCAGGTCGATCACGAAGCGCTCCACGGCATCGTCGGGAAGCAGAAAGATATCAGCCCCGCCGCGAACGCTGGCGTAGTGTCGTTTGTCCGCGTCTCGCTCGCACCTGCCCGGTGAGACCACCAGACCCACTTCCGTCTGGTCCTCGAGTTCCAGGACCAACGATCGCCAGGGCTGGTCGAGCCCGTAGGCGGCCAGGTCCGCGGCCCCGTAGGCGATGAACCGCTCGGTCTTGAGGTCCTTGATGCGCAGCAGCAGATCCGTGACCTTCTTGGGATCGATGGGCAGGTCGGGCTCAGCCGTGGATTGCCACTGGTCGTCGACCTTGCGCAACTCGACGGGGCTGCCCTCAGCGTCCGGGCCGGTGACCGAGACCACCTGCGACTCCTGGAAATCGAAAACGACCGGATCGTGATACTCCGCCTGAAGCTGCGTCAGCAGGCTACGGGCCACCTCATATATGGTGGGGCGGTCACCGCGCTTGGCGTACACCTTCCGGTCGTGCTCGCCGATCAACAGCTCGTAGACCTCAGCCGGCGGCTTGTATTTCTCGGTCTTCAGCTTCGTCTTCGGTTTGTCGGCGGGCGGGGTCGCCGGGGCCTCTTCTTCCGCCTCGTTGCCGATGGGTTCCTCAGAAGGTCTGTCGAGTCTGTCCTGGGCGCCCTCGGCTGCTTCCGCGGCGGCGCCCTCTTCCTGTTCAGGCTCGACCGGCACCTCGATGTACTTGGTGATCTCGGGGGGCTGGTGCGTGATCCGGCAGGTAATCGCGGGTGGATCCAGCCCGTATTGGGCCGGGTCAGTGGCGGGCACGACCCGGCGGGCCTTGAGCTTGCCCAGCGCCGCGGTGAGCTTCTTGACCTGCTCGGCCGAGGTCTTGGCCGGGGCGGGGGCGATCATTCGCAGGTCACCCTCGACCCTGGCCAGCGTGAAGGCAAACGTTCCGTCGATCAGGTCGTCCGGCCGCGAAATGGTGATGCTCTCGATCTCATCCGGCTTGAGATCGAAGATGGTCCGGTCGCGGTACTCCGCCGGCGGACGGATCAGCTTGCTGACGTCGGCCACACGCACCTTGGCCACCGAGTCGGCCTGCTTGTGGCGGACGTACACCAGCCGGCGGGTCTTCGCGTCGGTATAGCCGCCCACGCTGAAACGCTCCGCCTCGGGCTGCCCAGGAACATTGAGCCGGATCACCGCCTGTGGTTCATCCAGGCCGAACGACGCCGTCGACTCACCCTCGAAAGGCACGAAGCTGCGGGCTTTGAGGTTCTTGAGCTGGTCGAGCAGCGAACTGACCGCCTCGCCGTCCACCACCTCGCCGCCGGCGGCGTCCACCCATCTGCCTTGCTCCTTTTCGAACGTGGCGTCGCCCTGCGGCGTGCTCAGCTCGATGCGGTCGGCCGAGGTCACTGCGGCCGTGGTGAGCCGCAGGTCCTGCCACTCGCTCAGGTTGGGCATCAGCCGATCGGCGACGGTCTTGGTGATGGTTCCCACGGCCTGGTCATCGCCCCTGCACACGTAGACCTTGGTATCCTGCCCGAGTGGCGACCGGCGGGACAGGTGAACGACGAACTCGCGGATGATCGGCTCGGGCTCGGCCTCGTCGGGAGATTCAGGCTCGGGAGATTCCTCTTGCGTTTCTTCCTGTTGCGATTCCTCCGCTTGCTCCTCGTCCTGGTCCGCTTCCTCCTCCTTCTCGACCGGTTCCTCAATCGTCGCCCGGATGGTGACGCCCTCCTCGCCCAGTCCAAAAACGCCCAGGTCCGCCGCCTCAGCCTGTACCCATTCGGTCACTCGCAGGGCGCTCAACGATTGGACCACAGCGTCGATCTTGTCCTTGACCGCCGACGCCTTGCTCGGGGTCTCGAAGGTCCAGCCGGCATCCGACCTGACCAGCGTGTAGATCACCGGCTCGCCCTCTTCCGGACGATCAACGATCTCCACTCCCTTGACGTGCTCAGCCGTGAAGTCGGCCAACTGCTGATCGCGATACTCAATCGCCTTTTTCCTGAGCAGATTGTGGAGATTGGGCGACACGATATAGATGTCCTCTGCCCCAGCCAGACGAACGTAACTCTCGCGGTCGGAGAGATCCTTGCCGATCTCGACGGTGACCGTCGCACCGCTTTGGGTTTCGAGGCTGACGGCGCTGGGCGCCCCTTCAAGCCCGGCCTGGGCGGCCGTGACCGCCCCGGCGCTGCCCGGCGCATACTTGATCTGATACTTGAGCTGTTTGAGCTTGCGGACGATGCCGTCGATCTGCCAGGCGGTCGCCTTGACCTCCAGCGGAGCGGTCATGTTCCACTGGGCTCGCCCAAGGTCGTCCTCGTCGGCCTGGCGCTCGAACCTCCACTCCTGCCCGTCGCGGCGCTTGCAGACCACTTCGACGACCTCGCCGAAATCCTCGGCGATCAGCGGCCTGTCCTCGAGCAGCGTGGTGGGCGCGGTCGGCGGAGTGCTGGGGGGCTGCTCTCCGGTGCCGGCCAGGTAGAGGATGCCCAACGCCACGACCAGGACGAGGGCCAGAACGAGCGTTGTCTTGAAGTTCATCTCCGGCTACCTCCTGCGGACGTACCAGACCGCCCCGCCGCAAATCGCCACCGCCAAAGGCCAGAGATACTTGACCAGGACCCCGATAAAGGTGAGCTCCGGCCCCTCGGCAATCTCGAGCCTGGCTGTGTCGATCGGCTGGCCCAGGTTCATGATCTCGGTGTTGTCGTTGAGCCAATGCAGCGAGTTGACCAGCAGGGTCAGGTTGCCCGGGTTGCGCGAACGGAGAACGAAACCTTGCGAGGTGACGGCCATCTCCCGGGCGAAGGCCAGTTCATCGGTGCAGAAATCGCGGGCCCCGATCACCACGATCTTGGCGTCGTCCGTGGAAGCGGCGGCCGCGGTCGTAAACGGGCCCTCCAGGTCCCCCGGGGCCTTGACAACGGATTCGTTGCGAATCTGGTCCTGGTAGGCCTGAATGCTCTTTATGCCCCAAAGCCCTTCGCGGCGATCGCACCGGGCCAGCTCCACCAGGTCCACGCCCTCGGGCGGGTCGGCGGCCAGCGAAAGGGGGCTGACCAGCGGGAACGCCGTCCGCAACACGCCCAGCCGCTGGACGATGGCGTGGTCGCCGTACTGGTTGTCCCTCATGACGATCGGCTGGCGGCCGAAGCGGAACTCCCCCGGGCCGACCGCGACCGCCCGCAGCAACAGCACGCCTGAGTCCACCTCGATGCCCCAGGTGTCCCTGAGATAGTCGCCGTATTCGTAGGGAGCAGGCATGCCGAACTGGCCCGGGTACCACCCCGCCACAAACAGCGCCCGCCCGCTTCTGCCGACGGCATCGAGGATCGCCTTCTTCTGCTGCTCGCCGAACGGCGTCTGTTGCTGTTGCATCGTCGGGTTCATCGGCTGAGGCGTGGGCCTCAAAACCACGTAGATCGTCTTGACCGGGGGCGGATCGATCTCAGGCGGCTCGGTCTGCTTGGACAGGTCCCACTCGCGGACCTCGAAGTTCAGATCCTCCAGGTGCGTCTTGATCTGGGCGTAGGGCGCCGGTGGCTGACCCGGCATGAACCCGCCAAGGAACAATGGCGGACCGCCGTGCCGGACGAACACCACGGCCGTCTTCTCCTGACGGGTCAACTGCAGGATGGTCGCGGAAACCTTCTACTCACCGCGGAAGGCTCGGTCCTTAAAGGCCATACTCGATGAGGGCATCGCGGGGTCCATCGGCGGCCAGACCTCGGCGAAGGACACGACCTTCGCATCCTGCTCGGTCTCCACGATGATGGGGTTGGCGTTTGGGGCGAGCTGTCCGGCGATGTCTTCCAGGTCCAAACGGGGCAGGTCGCTGGCTCCGGTGACCGCCTCGTCCAGTTTCTTGACCAACTCCTGGTAACGTTCCTCCGCCTCGGCCAGGTAGGTCTGCTGGGCCGTGGTCAGCATCTTACCCCGGTCGGCCATCTGTTGGCCGGCCGTGCCGATGTCCTTCAACGTCTTGCTCAACTCCCGGTACACCGAACGCAGCTCGTTGACCGCGGCGCTGTAGCGGGGCAGAGCACCCTCCACGGCGCCGTCAATCTCCTGTTGGGTGGCGCCAAGCTCCCGCTGCCAGTTGGACAGCACGAGCTGGATCTGCCCCAGGATCGAGCCGCTGCCCCCGCCGAGCGACTCACCCAGGCCGGCAATCCGGTCCAGCTCCGAATCCAACAGGGCGGTGATCTCCGGCAGCATCTCCTCGCGGAACGCGTCGAGCAGCTCGATGTGTTTGGCCGACTGCTCCTGGAACTTGGGCTTCTCGCGCAGGCGCTCGAGCAGGGTCTCTCTCTTGGCGTGGTCCTGCAAGGGGTTCAACGAGTCGATCTCCATCTTCGACCGGTTCTCGATCTGGTAGAGACTGGTCAGGTCCGCCACCGCCTGGCGGTACTTGGACTGGTCCTCCTCCTCCAGGTCGGTCTGGAAGTAGGCCGAGGTGATCCGCACCGGCTGATCCAGACCGTCGAGCAGCCCCCTGGTCCCCTCCGAGAGGCTGTTGACGCTCGAACTGGTCCAGTCCGCCTTGCCGCCGAGCTGGTACGCTCCCCACTGCACCACGCCCACCAGGGCGATGGCCAGCACCGTCGCCAGGGCCACGTTGGCTCCGATGATCCACTGTCGGCCTTTGAACTGCAATCTGCTCGTGCTTGTTTCTACCGCCATCGACGCGACTCCAGAACCTTGACCGAGCCGAACAGGAACAACGCCGTCGTGCTGAGGAAGAAAATCAGGTGGTTAACGTCGAA
>Ga0114922_10005001_pt1 | contig 12259 bp, 8 predicted proteins | sample AartaG_FD_100975 | JGI IMG/M metagenome (GOLD analysis project Ga0114922, IMG submission 100975) | Deep subsurface microbial communities from Aarhus Bay to uncover new lineages of life (NeLLi) - Aarhus_00045 metaG | ecosystem: Environmental > Aquatic > Marine > Oceanic > Sediment | place: Aarhus...
CAAGCTTGAACCTTTAGTGTGGAACACGTGGCGAAAATTGTCGCCTCGGTCAAGTATTCGGCGCTCTGGTGAGCTGAAGAAAACCATCGGGCAGTTTCTGAGCAATGACTCAAATATATCTCAGGAACATGTTGAGAATGAACTAAAGGAATTACAGCAGCTTACTGCAGCGGTCATAACGGCCATCGGGCGAGTTGGCAGCCAGTTTGCTAAACATCATCTTGCCAAGTTTTCTCCATCTGAGATTTCAAGCCTGGTCAAAATGGAGCATAGAAGTGTACTTGTCAGTCACGAAGTGAAATGCTGGAGAAAATTTCTCGAACTGGCCGATACGTTAAATGAAGACTCTATTGAGACAGGGATAACAAAGGCCATCGTTGATTATGTAGATTCTTTAGTGAAAGGGATGGGGCGATGACGGCAATAGAGGGGAATAAAATATGACGATAAAAGGTCAAATCCATTGGTGCGAAGGTCTTTTCCTTCAACCTCATCATCTTCAGTACATGCAAAGCAGCTTTGTTGAGAACTTTGCGCATGATCGCCGTTTGTATTGGAACTATCCCTATGGTGTGGTAGAGGCGAAGATTTCCGATGATCAATTGGAAAATATGCGAGTTTCCTTCGACCGGCTGCGTGTTGTAATGCCCAGCGGGCTGGAGGTTAATGTTCCTGATAATGCTTATCTTCCGTCGCTTGATATAAAAGAATCATTTGCTTCGAGTAGTGGTCCACTAACCGTCAGTATTGGGGTACCAACATGGTCTCCCTCTCGAAGTAACGTTATTGAGAAAGATACTGCACAGGATTGGCGTGTGAAGCGTAGGTATCGGGTAGCTGAGATAGAAAAACCCGATGAAAATACTGGAGAGAATCCGCAGTCAATCCTTGTTCGGCAGATAAATGCCAGGCTTTTGCTTGACAATAATGACCGCTCAGATCTCGAAGTTTTACCTTTACTGAAGGTTGTCCACGCAGCGGGTGAGGATGTCGGATTGCCTCGTAGAGACCCGGCATACATTCCCCCGTGTCTTGTCATTGGTGGCTCCCCCATATTGGGGGAACTGCTTCGGGATATAACTAACCAGGTAATGGCCAGCCGGAATGAATTAGTAGTACAAGTTAACCGAGGCGGTTTTAGTATTGAAAACATGCGAGGTGTTCACTTTGAGCAAGTACTTCGTCTGAGAACACTAAATCGGTTCAGTGCTCGCCTTGGCTCTCTTATACATGCCTCAAACGGAGTTACGCCATTCGAGATGTATATGGAACTCAGGCAATTACTTGCTGAACTTGCAGCCTTGCGCCCTGACCGGGACCAGTTTGAGGTTGTTGAATACGAGCATGACAACCCGGCAATTGCTTTCAATGAGGTTTCAACCCGAATTCGGGGTCTGCTCAGAGGTGTGGTTCGGGCTAAATTTCTTAAAGTTTCTTTCACCATGGATCAGGAGCAGCAAATCCTGGTTGCAACCCTCAGCGATGAAGCATTATCTTTACCGAATGAATATTTTATTGCTATTAAGACAAAGCGAGACCCTTCGGAATTAGCAAAATTGGTATTGGATCGTGACAAGTTTAAGCTGATGCCGCAGAGTCTTGCTAATCAGCGAATCTTCGGCGTCAAGCTTGCCCAGGAATTGTATCCCCCGGTGGAACTTCCCGCCCAGGTGGGACTCCATTATTTTCGAGTAATGAGGAGCGAAAGCGCGAGGCTCTGGGAGAGGATAGAACAAGAGAAGTCTATTGCAGTGAGATGGCCGGGAATTGAATCATCTGACTTTGGCGTAACACTATATATGACTGTTCCGGATACGGAGGCGTAAAAAATGACACTGCTTGAATTATGTGAGCCGCTGTTCCAGTATATATGCCGGCTCAATCGATTAGCACGCTCGGGTAGCACTCTGGAAATGGACCAGGTTCGAAATGACATTAAGAAAATCTTCGAAGCGATAAAAGCAGAGGCTTTGAATAATGCAGCATTGACCACTCAGTACGAAAAGATTGAATTACCTCTGCTTTTCTTCGTTGATTTTACGATTAAAGAGAGCAAGCTGACTTTTGCTTATGATTGGTATGAGTTGGGGCGGGAAAGAAATGAGTTGGCCGGGGACGAGAAATTTTTCGACCTGCTGGACGAAAACCTTGAAGATACGAGTGACGCCGCTACGGAAAGGTTGGTGATATTTTACACTTGTATCGGTTTGGGTTTTACGGGGGTTTATGCTGGACAACAGGAAAGTATTCAGAGGTTAATGTCAAAAATTTCAGCCCGCATTTCCGGTATGATAGATGCTGATGAAAAGTCTTACATTTGTCCGGAGGCCTATGAAAATGTCGATGCAAGAGATTTTGTTGAGCCGCCGAGTACAAGATTAGTAGGTATCGGAATCACCTTGATAGGTCTTATTGTCGTTTGGAGTATCGCATATTTTTGTTTGCTTAAGTGGACGCTGGATGATGTATCAAATTCGCTGGAAACAATTATTGAACATGAAAAGTCGGCCTATGTCACGGAGTCGACAGATTAAAATGTCAAATAGATTGAATAATGTGCGGCTATTAATATGAACCTGAGAATTTCAAATTTTACGAATCTTTCGATGCCCCTGAAAATCGGTCTTTTGGTAGTGTCCGGCGGGGGCATTATGACGGCAATATGGTATATTCTCTCCCCGAAGCTTCTCTGGATATTGTTTGTCGGTGTTGCCATTATAGTCTTGCTTCTTCTGTTATATAGATACCTCTTAAAATTGTTGAAGAAACGTAAAGCAGCCCCCATGGAACGCGGTGTTATTAGTAGTGCTTCGACAGCACCACAGGGGATTAGCGAAGCTGCACATATGGCCCGCGTGGACGATTTGCGGAAAAAATTCGAAGACGGTATTGAGAAATTCCGTGCCGCCGGCAAGAATCTATACGATTTTCCATGGTATATGATTGTAGGTGAACCAGGTTCAGGAAAGACTGAAGCTATACGTCATTGTAATATCGGTTTTCCCCCTGGCCTACAGGATCAGTATCAAGGTGCTGGTGGTACCCTTAACATGAACTGGTGGTTCACTGATCATGCTGTCATTCTTGATACGGCCGGTCGTTTGATGTTCGAAGAGGTAGAAGCGGGGGGCTCAAGTGAATGGAAAGAGTTCCTGTCGCTGCTGAAAGAGTCTCGCCCGCGTTGCCCGATCAATGGTGTATTTCTTGTAATTCCTTCTGATAGTCTTATTAAAGATACCGCAGATGAAATCGAGCAAAAAGCCTCCAAGATTGCCAAGCAGTTTGATATTATCCAGCGGTCTCTGGATGTCCGGTTTCCCGTTTTTGTGGTAATTACAAAAAGTGACCTTATCAACGGATTCCGTGATTTCTTCGACAAACTGGAAGACCCGCAACTTCAACACCAGATATTGGGATGGTCCAATCCGGAACCGCTCGATGAACCATATAATCCCGGTTTTATCGACCGGCAATTGAAAACAATTCAGGATCGCCTTTTCAGGCGCAGACTTGCATTACTGCAGGATATCATATCTGAATCCGATGAGCCTGGAGAAAAAAAGATACGCGTGGCGGACACGTTGTATGCGTTCCCTCAAAGTATTACTAAAATCGCTCCACGAATGGCTCGATACCTCGAATTGGTCTTCAGTGTCGGCAGTCAGTGGTCCTGCAAGCCGCTTTTCTTCCGCGGTATCTATTTCACCTCTTCGATGCGGGAAGGCTCAGCTTTAGACGAGGACCTTGCTGATTCGCTCGGAGTGTCGGTTGATTCTCTTCCGGATGGACGGGTATGGGAGCGCGACAGGGCGTATTTTCTCAGAGACCTTTTTATAAAGAAGGTTTTCCGCGAGAAAGGGCTCGTTACAAGCGCAACGAATGCTAAAAAGCAACATATGCGTCGAAAAGCCGTGGTTTTGTTTTCAGCCGCTGCCAGCATAATTCTGCTTCTTTTTTTCACTATCTACACAGCTATTTTGTTTCGCGGCTCCATCGGTGATATGAAAGGCTATTTGGAAACCTCTGCGAAAATAATCGATGCAGGAAAAGCGAGTGAGCTGCAAGTGCTGAAAGGTGAAGGGGAAGGCAGTTATAGATATATCGGCAAAGCGGGTGTGCCAGAAAAGGATATTGAGAGAATGAAATTTTCCGCACAGCTTGCTGACTCAGTAACCAGATGGAAGATACCTTGGATTTTTGCTCCGGCAGCTAAGTTTCTAAAGGGTATTAAACCAGAGAGCTTGAGCAAGGCACAGGGTATTGTGTATGAGCAAGGTGTTCTACGCCCGTTCCTGGATGCGGCCGGAGACATAATGGGGACACAAGAAAATGGTAATTGGACACTTAAGGATGTTGAGACCAGGACCTTGCGTCAGTTAATTCAAATCAAAGCGGATAAACCCTTGGATAAGGAGGGGGAATATTCTGCTGAAACTTTCCTGGATCCCCTCTTTAGATATGTATTTAAGCACGACCCTAACCAAATTCAAAGGTACAATGATGACAAAGCCGAACTGCATCGGCCGCTTGGGATAATCTACGCCCGGATTGATGATAAAGGTGAGGGCAGGAGTAAAGGTTTTGGAATAAGAGATTGGCCTCCTGTATCTCTGAAAAAAGATCCTAATTCTCAATATCTCGAAAGAGCAATAGCAAATGGTATAAAACTTTTCAATGAATATTGGAAGGATCCTAACCTCTTGGGAGTACAAAATCGAGACTACGCCCAGGTCCAGACTATGAGGAACCTAAAAGATGCTTTCGAAAAATTCGATACTTCTGAAGCCCGTATTTTAGGTCTTAGCAGCAGCCTTGGTATCAGAGCGGAGACATTTTATACGCCTGAACAATTGAATAAATTTTCCAGTGACTGGAACAAGAGCTTTCAGAATATCAAAGAAGCTAAGGAAAGTATTGACAATTATGTTAGTACCCTCAAAAATCCAAAATCACTGGTAACTCTTTGGACCGAGCAGACAAAGCTTCTTCTACAGGATGTCAATAAAAATTACAAGTTCCTTCTTGACGAATTGAAGGACGTCAATGCGCCCGAACATTTGTTCCTTAGTAATATGCTGAGCGAGCTTGAGAATGCTCTTGGGGGAATGACAAATACCCTGAGCAAGAGTGAGTTTGCGCAGCAGCTTGATAAGTTTGATAAAGAGCTTTACGCCTGGGTTCCTCGTGACCAGAAGAACAGGCGTTTATATGCAATCCGCTTTGAAATGTACATGCAGGCAAATGAACAAATTAACGCGTCAAAATCCATCTCCGATATTGTCTATGATGTTGTAAAAACCATAGGAGAGGTGGAGGGGGCATTCACAAGAGCAAGTCGTGATATAGGCCAGTTACGAAACCTTGACCCTAATCCCGTTGTTTCTCATTTCCAGGAAGCATATGGTTGTTCTAACCTGACTCTTGCCTTAGCTAAGCAAAAACAACTCTACGAAATCGTAAAAAGTAGTTTAGAAGCAGCTCCAGGGAGCATCGAAGATATTGAGAAGTTAGTGGAAAAAGAAGGTCAATGGGGTTGGGCAGACATTCCAACAACAATTATCGACAGGAGATATGATCCGAACGCCGGCGCAGCTATGCTCGGTGGTTGGAAATCAATTGGAGATATATTAGAAAAACAGTTGAGTCAGGAAACGAACCTGACAAGAGAGTACACGGCTGCGAATGAAGCTTACACGGAATATGCAGAACGGTACCTGCGTTACTGGTTTAATACAATGCCTGTTCGTGTGATTGAGGGCAAGGCCAGGCGTGACTCGCAACAATATGAGAATGTTGTAGCTACCGCGGTCATGGAAGAGCTGCGTGTCGGACTTGGTGAGCCGCTCGAAGCGGTTCTTGCCGAGCTTGATAAGTATAAGTATGTGCCACCTGATGCTAATGACATCCAGCTATTCAACAGGAATTTGAATAAGGTCAAACAAGACAAGTATGATACTACAAATATATTCCGGCGAGTGCTGGACAATTGGACAGAATTAAAGGGTAATGCCGAGACAAAACGTAGGACGTTATTGAGTATGCGACCGGCCGCTTTCCGCGATAGTTATGCACCTTTTTCTTATCAATCACCTGCACAGTTTGTAGACATGTACCTGGTCAAGCTAACATGTAGCATGTTGCATCGGTTAACATCCCAGGTACAAAGCGAGAAAACAGAAGCACTTAATGAACTGAGAAAACACAGCAGCAAATTTCCTTTGGATCCGGGTAGTAAGGATGATTTAATAGAGACGGATTTTACCAGGGTACGATTGTTGTTTGATAAAACTCATTCACAGAGAAGCTTCCCTGATGGGACAATCGGTTCCGGCGAAAAGACAAGAATTGATGAGATAGATACAGAACTTAAGCAATTACAGGAACCATTAGTAGAAGCTCAGAAGAGATTGGTCGAACTGGAGCAAATCGAACAAATCTTCGCAGGGCTTCCAAGAAGCGGAAATTTGTGCTATTGCAGGATAAAACTTCTGAGCGAGAAGACTCAACGTGGTCTTCTGCGGCAGGGCGAGGAGACTTTGTCTGACTACCTTACAGAATTAAGGTTTGTCCAGGGAAATCAGCAGAGTGAGCGATTTAATACCCGTACGAGGGGGGATTTGAATGTATGTGTGGTTAAATATCCCGGACCACAGCTTCAAGTCGAGTTTTACCAGTATCCTTCCAGCACCGAACCGAGTAAGGTTTTACCATTTCCGGAACCATGGGCATGTCTTAGAATGTTGAAACAGTCTTTTGACAGTCAGAAAAAAGGGTACATAAGACTTAATGTTGACAGCAAAGATGACAACTTGGGCGGGATACTATATTTGCAGCTTGAATTCTTCAATGACAGTGATTGCAAGCAGCCGGTCGATTCGAATTTTATAGAGGCAATTACCAATTTCGGAAACCCGAACAATCGTTAAAACAGCAGGCATTGATTTTGTGAGACGAAATTATTGAACTCTCCTATTAAAAAACTCATCAGACGTTTCATTCCAAAGGGACAGAGTTTCCCACTCGAAAGAGTGTTTGTTGCTGCATTTGGCAAACATCCTGGTTGGGATGACCACATTGATGATATTGGTTTCGAAACTGACATTTTTATCACTGTAAAACGTATACTTTATATTCAAGGTGTTGGGGGCAACATTGACTCTGGAAGTTGGGATGCGCTCAAGAAAAATCAGCCAATCGAAGAATTCAAACATGCCTTAGTTTGGTATATGGACGGCAACTTAATTGTTGGGCGCATATGGTCTTCTCGAGATGGCAAGGGACGCACAAGTTATCCAATGGTGCTATGCGTTCAGTGTTGTCAATTACCACTGGAGTGGGTGCTAAAAAATGTCTTACCGTTGTTGGAAAGAGTAGAAGAAACTTGTGCTGCGACTACTTCTGCGGCTGATGTCCGATTAACCATTGAAAACGCTCAAAAAGAGCTTCGCCAACTAACTCAACAATATGAGCTTTCACCCATTTTACCGTCTGTTTCCACGGATGTAATGGCAAAGCTTACTGAATACCCGGAAATGGGAGGGGCTGATCATCAAGGTCTGCTGCGCATACTTTATCATATTGAGCGTGAAGCTATACGAGGCCACCTTGATACTTCCAAAGGCAAGGCTTTGCGACCAACTTTGCTTCGTGTTCCCATCTCACCTCCTCCTGTCACGGAGAGTATGCTTTTGTGGATTAATTTTCTGCTTAAGAAATTTAGTATGAATACATCTGTTCTTATGCTTATGCCCCTGAATAAACAATGGATGGACATAATTATAGGTGAGCCGACGCACTTGCAGTTGTATTGCCTGCGAGCTTCTCTTGGTGTGATTCCGCTTACGAGCAGTATCCCATATGGCATGAGTCCGGAGTTTATCGATAGAGCTATTCAGTTCATAGAGAATTCTTGAAATAGAAAATAAGACTGTATTCCCGGAGCAAGGCTTGGCCTATATAATTTGCTTGGTTGTTCACAAAAAGGTATAGGCTGTCTTAGCCGCTCGGTGTTGATTACCTGATATCCCGGGATTTAACACAATCTATTTCCAACGTCCGGTTAGTGGAGTATTGGGTTTAGCTATCGATTGAAACCGTGCGATCCGAACGGCATCTCGACCTTTGATGGAAAGTAGCGGCATCAGGCCCTTTTCAATCAATATCTGCATAGCCCGCTCAGTCAGGAATGTCTCGGCGCATGGAGTAACGTGCGTTTCGCCTTTAGACTTGTACACATGTATAGGCAGACCTGTTAGCTCCTGCTGAAGCTCGCCCGTAAGGGACCAGCCGGATGTGTGGAAGGCCTCAGCCAAAAGGCATGCGCAGACAATTGCGGGATTACCCCAGAGGTACTGTTCATGTTCAGAACAACCTGAAAGTTCCTCAAAATCGAACTGATCGACGGGCTCTGTATCCTTCCGATAAGGTAAGCGAAGTAGCAAACGAGGAAGGACAAGGCCTACAGAAGCTGCCTCGGGGGAGTTGCGAAGGTCCTGCCATAGCTGCTCGGCGACTGAATCAGTTTGCCATTGCCAGTTATCCGGATCAGGTGTTAAAGCAATTGATTCACATCCTGCAAAGTGCGAACCGGCAGCGGCCAGGAATGGTGCCCTTGCCGCCTGGGCCAGTTGGGCAAGCCGCCGTAGCAAATCCACATCTTCTTTGGTCTTATCAAATGTATAGCAGCCGAACAGAATTGCCCATGGTTCTCCACCCTCGGTGCCAACACTCTGCTCCACGAGGAGCCGATATATGCCGCTTGATTGTAGTTGGTTTACCGAAGACAAATCTGCCTTCAGATCTGCCTTACTTATATCCACCACGTAAAGTTGAAGATTTTCATCCGTTTGTATATTATTGACCAAGAAGTGGAGGCTGCGCCACGCCGCTTCGAGTCCTTTGAAGTCTGGATGATGAAGCAGCCCACACATCTGGCCGCTGATAGCCTGATCAACCTGAGCGACAAGCTCAGCCTGCTGCGGATCAGGTGCGGGGACAATGTAGGGCTTGACGGCCTCATGGATGAGTTTATCCAGGTTCACTAATTGCTTGGTAGATCCCTTAGGCCTTTTTCCAAGCAGCCGTTCTATCGTATCAGAATCAGACTCTTTTGATTCCGCTGTGCCGTTTTGGACCTCTGCTGCCTTGGAATTGTTAATATCCGGTTCACCAGCTACCCAGGACCTTACTTGCGAAGCCGCTTCTGCGAAGGTGGTTGGATTTTGCAGACGCTTGCGTATGGCCTTAAGCTCTTGAAAAACCTCCAGCCTTTGAAATATCCTGTCTGGATGAAAGTCGTCCAGCTCACCAAACCCGATTGCGATACGAGGTCCATCCTTGCCGCCTATCGGAACATGAATTTCAGTACCAAGTTTCGCTGGTAGTTCCTCAATGTTGTCCACATCGACAGGAATTAAACGACCAGAAGCAAGGGAAGAACTTATTTCACCAGGTCCGCGATTGTCTCTGCCGCTCAAATCTGCCAGTATGGCTATGCGAAAAGGTGTCTTGTCCCTGACTTTCGCAGGAGCGAACGATGTTAATGTACTTAATTCTAAACCTATCTTTTCAGAAGAAAACTGCGTTGGCATGGCAACCTGTCTCCAAATATTGACCTGACCCAACCGGGCTGTATTCCGATATTCTCTTTGTCATTGTTGTTATGCGCTTTTGCAACCCACTTATGAGCAAATTAGCATAAGACAAACGATTTGCTTGAATCTTATCTTGGGCATTTCTTTCTTGCTCCAACATGTATTCTACGGCGCACTCGCTTCCTTTTCAAGGATTCCAGCACATTATACGCCGGCTGTCGGTTTTTTCCGCATTTTTTTGCCGGAAGCTCATTTGTGAATATTACCTGCTCGCCAGTCCTCCGGCGATTTCGCCTCCATCGATGACATAGCAATGGCCTGTCAGGTACGCTGCTTCATCGGAAGCCAAAAAGGCGAACAATCCGGCCACCTCTTCGGGCTCGGCATGGCGACGCAACGGCAGCTTGCTGTTGACGGCGTCCAGCATTTCCGGCGTGTATTCGGCCTTCTGCATAGGTGTCATCACGTAGCCGGGACTCACCGCAAGAACGCGCACCTTGGGGGCGAGCTCCAGGGCCATGGATTTTGTTAACTCGATGACGCCGGCCTTGGAAGCATTGTAGTCGGCATAATAAGGGTATCCGGTGAGGCCGTTGGTTGAGGCCGTGTTAAGGATGACGCCGGAGCCTTGGGCCGTCATGCGCTTGGCTGCGGCCTGGGCAACATAGAAAACACCGTTGAGATTAACATCCAGAACACGCAACCATTCTTCCGGCGCAATGTCCAGGAAATTGTGGCGGATGCTGATGCCCGCGTTGTTAATGAGCACGTCGATCCCTCGGCAGAGATTGTCTATTTCGGCGAATGCCTTGCCCACGGCTTTCACGTCGGACACATCTGCAACGAGTGTGCCTTCCAGTGCCGTCAGCTCCCGGCGCATGGCATCACACGCCGCGGTGTCCCTGTCCAGCACGAAAACGCGTGCGCCTTCTTCGATGAAACGCCGGGCGGTTGCCGCACCAATACCACTTGCTCCACCGGTAACCAGTACTCGTTTGTTTTCCAGTCCTCGCATGTATAACTCCTTTTCTTTCGATTTTAGATTAAGATGTCACCTGATAACTGCTACAGGAAATATATGCTGCACAAGTCAGATTTTCAAATGAAAAATCGAGTCAAAATGTATCATATTGAGACTGGAGGTAGGCTAAGAGCCTATCCGAATAACCGGGTCGTTATGAGGCCGAGCGAAAAGTCCGAGGCCAAGGCGGCAGGCCAAAAAGGCTCGGAGGCGTGGTTTTCTCCACGTTGAGAACATTTTTGGTCGACAACGCAGGCATCAGGCTTTGCAGCCGGCCGCAATAGAGCGGGTTATTCGGATAGGTTCTAAGTAGGTCACAATCGGGCAATTGGCACGGCGGGACTTTCACCCGATGGATTGCAGCCTTGTCGGCTGCTCCTACCACTAAGCTCCTCATTCGCGTTTCAGGCTACTAAAAAAAAAACTCATCTATATAACCAGACGCCAAAAGCACGAATCCGTTACAGTAATTTTTCGGAAAATGTGAAAAATTCTTGTAATTCACGGAAAACTGAGCATGTGTCTGTAATGAGTGTGCTCAGTTTATTTTGAAAAGATAGCCTTTTAATCGCAATTTTTAGCATCCAGAAGTCGATGGACCATTACAGCCCAGGGGGTTTCGGTTTGTAATATCCAGAGAATGCGGTTTAGTACATCTCTTGAGTTTTGCGATGGCCTGTTTGACTTTCCAGGCTGGGATTTGGGCTAGGCTCTAGTTATTTTGGCAACTACAAAAAGAATAAAAGGCAAGAGAAGAAATACCCAGCCCATAAATCTCAACATGAATCCTGAAGAAGGAGGATAGATTTGTATTCCCGGGATAATTCTTCTGCGTCCTCCCTTCTGGTTGCCAATCCAAATGCAAGCCAATCCAAACAAAGACATAGCAAGAATTCGCGGATTATCTAAAAAATTGCTGGTCCCTAAATAAGTGATGATTACATAAAGGCCAAACACAACCAGTGAGCTTATTGTCGACTTGGATATCATTTCTCTACTCACAGCTGATCCAATCAGGTACCTTCGTGTAAAAATATAACAAAAAAGCCGAGCGTATTATCTCGACCTTTTTGCCGGCCACTTTTTATTACTTCATAGATCGTGCGCTCGTCAAGCGTAAAATGGGACCATTGCGAATACCTATCTATCCTCTTAAAAAACAAGCATTTACATCTCCATTTTTTTTTAGATCACAAAAAAAATGCTTCGTCTACACAATAGACTTCAAAAGTCCAGATTCGTTATAGCAAATCTCCGGAAAATCTCGAAAAATCTCAAATTTATTCAAAAACTGAGCGAGTGTCTGTAATACACGTGCTCAGTTCAAAACCAGGTCAGCTATATTCGGTATACTCACGTGCCTGTATTTCCTCTTTTAAAAGAACTTTTACTGTAATTTCAGCAGTTCTGCAGTGGTCCGATCAGCGCTTATTTAGGTCTCCATTTGTAAATCCTATCACTAATGTCTCTTCGCCAATAGCCTTTTAATCGCAATTTTTAGCGTCCAGAAGTCGATGGACCCTTACAGTAGGCTTTTATCAACTCCTTCCTCAGTGATAAGCCATTTCTCAACTGTAGCTTTTGTTCTTTCAAATGTTAGTCCCGTCTGCCGGGCCAGGTTGTTTAAGAGCATATCCACTCTTTC
>Ga0114922_10005002_pt1 | contig 12257 bp, 9 predicted proteins | sample AartaG_FD_100975 | JGI IMG/M metagenome (GOLD analysis project Ga0114922, IMG submission 100975) | Deep subsurface microbial communities from Aarhus Bay to uncover new lineages of life (NeLLi) - Aarhus_00045 metaG | ecosystem: Environmental > Aquatic > Marine > Oceanic > Sediment | place: Aarhus...
GGTAAACCCCGGTTGTTTCCGATCCTTTTCGGAATCACCGGGTGTTTGGGGGGAAGGGAGGCAGGAAGAAGGTAATCGGAGAAACAAGGTGAACGGTGAACGGTAAAAGATAAAAGATAAAAGATAAAAGATAAAAGATAAAAGATAAAAGATAAAAGATGTAATCAGTGATCGGTAATCGGTGAAAAGATGGTAAACGGTAAACAGTCAACGGTGAACGGAAAAAAGGAGGGTAATCAGTAATCGGTGAAAAAGGTGAACGGTTGATGCTTAATGAAGCAGATCAGAAGATCAGGGTATCAGTGGGAAGGATATCAGTGAATCAGTGGATCGGGAGAAAATGCATACCTGATACTCTGGTACCCGGATCCCCTGCCGACCGATTTTCTGATAACCTGATGTGCTTTACTCAGGAAGGGCATCAATGAATCAGGAGACCGGAAGGGATTGGGGGATGTGTATTGGGGAACAAGGGGTGAACTGTAAAAAGACAATTCTCTTTGCACTATACACAATGCTGTGGAAATATAAACCCGATGGAGATTGATTAAGATAAATGCGAAATAATCCACAAAAATATTCTCAATGGATTCTCAAGAGATTGTTGGTCAAATACAATCAAGTGCCCGCTCTGGGTGATTTGGAGGAGGAGTTTGAATGTATCACTCAGGAGTTCGGTATAAGAAAGGCCAGACACTGGTACCGAATGCAGGTTTTAAAATCGATTCCGTCTTGTTTGAATCATTGGCTATATTGGAGATTTGCCATGTATTGGAATTATTTGAAAATCGCACTCAGAAATATTCAAAGACAGAAGATTTATTCATTCATCAATATTTCCGGATTGGTTCTGGGATTGGGATTTTTTATTCTGTTTTCGTTATTGGCGGATTTCGGTTTTCACTTTGATGCATTTCATAAAAACGCCGAAAGGATCTTCGGTGTTGTTCAGGTACTTCCTTCAGGAAATCGGGGTGAAGCCCACCGTGCCATTATACCGGCTCCTCTCATACCGGAACTGGTGAAGGAATTTCCAGAGATCGAGGATGCGACGAGATTTTTTCCTGCCGGGCGGATGAAGGTTTCAAACCGGAATGAGTCTTTTTATGAAAATGGTATCCTATTCGTCGATTCCAACTTTCTATCTTTTTTTACCTTTCAAATAATTGCCGGCGATCAGGAAAATATCTTTTCTGAACCTAATTCCGTGGTCCTCACAGAGGCAAGTTCGGAGAAATATTTTGGAATGGAGAATCCTATTGGAAGATCCCTCACACTGGCGAATCGAATTGATGTGACCGTGACTGGCATCACTAAAAATGGTCCTGAGAATTCATCAATACGATACGATTTTCTTGTGTCCATGGAGACTGCCAGACCGTTGTTTGGTTGGATGGATGACTGGACGGTCGCTAATCAGTCAGGTTTTGTATTACTACATGAGGAATACAAGCCTGAGCTGTTAGAAGAAAAATTTTCAGCGTTTTTTAAAAAACATTATGCAGATGGTTCAATAGATACACCGAAACGACTGTATCTTTATCCCATTCGTGATTTTTACTTAAAATCTCTGGATATCGATACCCACATGGTTAAAACGAGTCCCATGCAGTATGTCTTCATTATTATCATTGCAGTCCTTCTGCTTCTCGTCGTCAGTATTAATTTCATGAATTTGTCCACCGCGCGTTATGTGAAGCGTGCGAAAGAGGTCGGACTGCGTAAGACTATTGGGGCAAACCGCCTGGCTTTGGTGAAACAATTTTTGAGTGAATCCATTCTTATGTCCATCCTTTCTTTGCCCTTTGCCATCTTACTTTATGAGTTATTGCGACCGGTTTTTATTGCACTCACCGGGGATGACATCAATATCTCCCTTTGGAGGACTCCTTATCCATTATTGTTGTATTTTGGGGTTGCTGTGTTATTAGGGCTCTTCGCGGGCAGCTATCCGGCATTCTTTTTATCTGCATTTAAGCCGGTCCATGTGCTTAAAGGAGAGCTTCACTCCGGAAAAAAGGGAGGACGTTTCCGTAAAATACTGGTTGTTTCTCAATTCATGTGTTCGATCATTTTAATTGTGATGACAGTTGTGATTCAAAAGCAGTATCTGCATTTATTCAATGTCGATCTGGGCTTTGACAGAGACCGGGTCATCGCAGTAGGCATAAGCGATGAGGGACTTCCTCAGTTAGAACCCATGAAAAAGGAACTCATGAATCATCCGGATATAGTCACTATTTCGTCCACTGCTTCTTTGCCTGTCTCCTGGGATACGGAGCGACAAGTCACACCGGAGGGTATTCCTGGTGGGAATGCATGGACTTTCAATACATATGGAGTCGATTATAATTTTACTGAATGTCTCGGTATTCAGATATTATGGGGAAGAAGTTTTTCCCATGATTATTCCGATGGCGATAAATGCATCATCAATGAAACGGCTGTTCACCAACTCCGATGGGAAGATCCTCTTGGAAAAAGGCTAACCCTTAAAGATCGAAAGTATACGGTTATTGGAATCGCAAAAGATTTTCAGTTCAGGGATATTCACTATCCCATGAGTCCGATCGTACTTCATTTATCACCTGAGCATTTGAACTACATGTTGGTCAAATGCTCTCCTTCAAGTCAGCTTCTGAAGGTTCTTGAATACCTCAGGGAACAGTGGCGTGTTTTCATACCGGATCAGCCCTTTGAATATGTTACATTGGATGATTATTTCTACCGCATGTACAGGGGACTTGAAATAGGAGCCAAAATCATGGGCACGATTGGTATCATTGCCATTTTTTTATCATGCCTCGGCCTTTTGGGGCTCGCGTCGTATGCGACTGAACGAAGAACAAAAGAGATCGGGATTCGTAAAGTACTCGGCTCATCGACCACAGGAATTATCAATAGTCTCATTAAGGAATTTTTGTATCTTGTTATTATATCCAATATCATCGCCATTCCTCTTGCTTATTTATGCTCCAAAAGTCTCACTCAGAGTATTACGGCTTACACGACGGATATCGGTTTTGGCGTCTTTATTCTTGCGGCTTTTATAACTCTGATCACTACGGCAGTTGCTGTGACTTCTCAGACTTTGAAGGCGGCCCGGGCCAATCCGGTCGAAGCGCTAAAATACGAATAGTATTTTAGTGCGTAGATCCGCCTTGAGCGGGTGGATTGTCTCCGCGATGAATAAATAAACAGGATGTTTTTAAGTGGTGGGATTTTTAGCGCTTTTTGAATATTGATAGCCGTTGAATAGCACATCAGGATATCAGAGAATCAGTAGGCAGGGAATCAGGAGACCAGAGCATCAGGAATACGCATTCTCCTGGTATTCTGATACACAGATATCCTGCCCACTGATGTCCTGATTCGCTGATCTACTTTACACCTTCTTGGGCACCGTTTCAGGATATTAAATAATTCACTTGTGATAGTTTTATCTTAGCTATATTAACTGAATCGAGTCAATTCCCTGAATATTTTATTCGGTCAACGAATTTCTTCCGATAACTCTCTCCGATGGGAATTTCTGTATTTTTTATCATGACGAAATGTTTTTCAATGGTATCAATTCTCTCTGTTGAGATGACATATGACCGATGAATGCGCACAAATTGGTTTTTTGGCAGTGTATTCAACAATTCCGTCATATTCATCCGGGACAGGAGTTCTCCCGAAGTCGTATGAAATACGATGTAATGTCCATCTTTTTTCATATAGAGCAGATTATGGATATCCAGTTGATGGATTTTTGAACCACTTTTAATAAATATTTTTGAAGTTGAATCCTTATTTTCCGATGTAATCTTTGTAGCGTAAGTTTTATTTTGATTCATAGCTCTTGTAACCGCTTTTAAAAATCTCTCGTATGCAATGGGTTTGAGCAGATAATCGACCGCCTCTTTCTCATAACTCTCTACAGCATATTCCGAGTAAGCCGTACAAAAGATGACCATGATGTTTTTATCTCGAATCAGTTCTGAGAGCTGCATGCCGTTCAAATTGGGCATATCGATATCCAGGAAAACCAGGTCTACATCGTTATGGTTTAGAAATGTCAGTGCTTCAACAGAATCTCTAAATGTTTTCGTGAGCTCGAGCTGCGGTGTTTTTCGAACATATCCGGATAATATTTCAATCGCACCGCTTTCATCGTCAACGACAACGCATCGCCACATGATTCTATTCCTCCAGATCGAAAGTGAGATTGACAATATAACGTTGTTCTGTCTCTGAGATCTGTAGATCATATTTTTGGGGGTAGAGCAATTCCAGGCGTTTCTTCACATTGTCCAATCCGATTCCCGAATGTTTTTTGATTGACTCTTTATGATGGAATCTTGCATTTTCGATTTGCTGAATTTCGTCTTCTAAGCTGATTTTTGATACATTGCTATCATAGATCATGTAACGCATCATGTCAGAAAGCTTCATGATGGCCCGGCCTGCTTCATCATCGTCATTTCTCTGAGTGATGGCATAGATGTTGTTCAAGGCATTGAAGAAAAAGTGAGGATTGATCTGAGAACGGAGAAAATCGATGTCTGCCCGCATCTTCTCGTGAATGAGCTTACTCTCTGTCCTGGATTTATTGATCCAATCCCGGCTTAACCCATATAAAAGCGCAAGAATCGTGATGATCATATTTACCGGAATGATGGGGAAATCGTATGATTTTCTGCGGTAATAGGAAAGCATTTTATCGGAAATAGCATTGGGATCTGTTGGCAGGTTGAACATTTTTAAAATAACATGATCCAACTGGTATTCAAGGAAAGAGACCATGCCCACCAGGATTATTGATAGAAGGATAAAAGTTGTCATTTTTTTCTTGAGCAAGATGTTTGGAACGAGATAGAAGCCCACGGAGAAAAAAATGAGTAGAGATATACAAACATCCACAAAACGTGCCACATAGATACTGCCGTCGACACTGTTGAACTCGTTCATGAAAACCGGTAGATTCGGATGGTAGAGGATTCCATAATATGATCCCAAAAATAAAATCGTAATTATAAATTTTTCGAGTTTTGATTTCAAAGGATGCCCTTGTTCATAAAGCAAGTTTTAAGTGCCTAAAATGCGCTAAAGTTTAAAATTGTATGTAACAATATATTCACATACTTTAGGCACTTTAGCTCACTTTAAGTATCCACCATAATATACTCAATTTTTTCTTTAAAGTTATCATCTGGCTGCGAAATGGCATGAAGATGGCATGAATAAGATATTACAAGTCATGCATTCTCCATTGGCGTAACGGGTCATATGATTCCTGCCAGGATATGGAGGGATTATGCCTTTCTCCGGTGTATACATACCAATTTGAAATCTGAGGATTTTTTCTTGCGTATATTAAGACGTTAATAGAACAAAATTTCATGATAACATATAAAATTGAAATTTGTAAGACAGTCAAAAAAATAAGGAGAAGAACCATGAGAACATTGCGCTTTGTATTTCTGCTTTTGTTTTTGGGCCTCAACGACCATTTCCTAGATGCCCAGGAAATTGAGAGTGCTATAAGCCAGGAGAAACAACAATCGGACATCAGTGAGTTGAAAATCTTGCATTCAGGATTCCTTTCCCGGGATACACTCGTCATTCGATACCATACGATCGATAAAAAGATTGTGGAGGTCATCGATAAAGGGAAAAAAGTGTCGTCTACTGAATTCAAGAAGTATGAATCAAAAATGAGGGATATCCTGGAACTGAGGCAACTCAATGAACTGCTGCCTGCAATTGAGGAAGTAGATAAAATGATGGAATCACCCCTTATTTCCAATTCAGAAAAATTAGAAGAGTTGGAAAACTTACATCAACATTTAGAGCATATGGGATCTGATCTTGCAGAGAAATATCGAGAAATTGCAGAGGTGCATCGGGCATCGGTTCTCGATGATTATATCCAGGAAATAGTTGACTCCCCTGAGATGTCAGATTCCTTGAAGCTGGGCGAATTAAAAGATCTCCTGGATCAATCGATACGGTTCGATACAAGCCAGCCGGAATTGATGGGCCGTCGTGCAAGAGAAACAGAGCAAACCATTCGTCGTTCTTTTCCAATTCGTCGGTTTGATGAACCGCCTCGAGATAGACGTCGATTTACTTTTAACGATATTCACATTTTTAAACTCATTGATGAAATTTTAGATGCAATCGTTGATGCCTCCCATCTCTCAGAATCGGAAAAGATGGCTGAAATGGAACGTATAATCGATCAGGTGAAAGACATTGAAGCTGATGACATCAGAAGAAATATCGCCGTGAAACAATTCGAGTGGGAAGTCCACAAGATGTTAGAAGTGCATGGGTTGTTATCAGAGGGGGAATCTGAATTTCGACTGACCATAAAGCAGACCAAAATAAATGGAAAAAAAGTACCTAAAGACCTGCATGATGAGGTTTTGGCTATCTATGAGAAATATTTTGGGGAGCCCTACGGAAAGGGTTTGACCATCGTGTTGGGCTTGGAGAAGCAATGATTAACTCATAAGAAGTAAATTCTGCATCTAAATTTTCAATTGACGGTAGCTTCCTTCGACCCACCTGGATCCGGTACTATACAATACACACCTTAGATATACTGGTTAATTAAGTCCCCTCTTGAGAGGGGATTTAGGGGTGTGTTCCTTTATTGAAACATTTTTTCGGGTAACCCGTACAAACATTTGTACTGGAAACCCGAAAATATAGAGAGAGAGAAGAACCCATGAAGGAACTGAGTAAAGCCGAAGAAATGATCATATTAGCCATATGGAGGTTAAAAGAAAATGCCTATGGTGTGACCATTCGGAGACAGATCCTCCGTACGGCTAAAAAGGACTATACGTACGGGACGCTGTATGGTCTTTTGGAGCAAATGGTCCGAAAAGACTATGTGGAGAGAGTCAAGGGTGAGCCCACCCCGGAAAGGGGGGGACGGAGCAAGACGTTTTATAAACTGACGCCCACTGGAATCGAGGCCTTAAAAAAAGCCATGGAGGTACATCGCTCCGTATGGCATGGCATAACAGAAATGACATTTGATACGGTATCATTATCGTGATTCAATCAAACAAACGACCCCCCCGATTCGCAGAATGGATCTTGGCCCGCCTGACACGCTCGGTTGACGAGAGGAGCCTGCTGGGCGACCTGAAAGAAGAATTTGAAGAGATCTGCGATGAAAAAGGATTCTCAGTTGCCCGATTATGGTACTGGAAACACATGTTTCGATCTGCCCTTTCTTATATCTTTTTTCACTTATATTGGAGTTTTGCCATGATTACCAACTATATGAAAATTGCATTAAGGATCATTAAGAGACAAAAAGGATATTCTTTTATCAATATCACTGGTTTAGCTGTGGGATTCGCCACCTTCTTAATCATCTTCCTTTTTATACAATGGGAGCTGAGTTACGATCGATATCATCTAAACTCGGGTTGTATTTACCGTGTTGCCCAAAAATACTACGGCCATGATCATGCAGGCAAGGATAAAATAGCGATGACTCCTTACCCATTGGGAAAAACAATGGTCGCGTCTTTTCCCGAAGTCGTCTCATCGGTACGGATTGTCAGGCGTAACGAGATGAAAATCTCTGCTCAAGAGAACAGCTATTTTGAGAATATGGTATTTTTTACAGATCCTGATTTTTTTACATTATTCACATTCCCATTCGTATCGGGGAAATGTGAATCGGCGCTGAGAGATCCCAATTCGATCGTCATCTCCGAGCGAATGAAGGAGAAATACTTTGGTTCTCATGATGCCATGGGCAAAACGATCCGCCTCGATGAGGCCTTTGATTTGAAGGTCACCGGGGTGATGGTTAATATGCCAAAAAATGGCCATTTTGTGACCGATATCGTGATACCTCTGGAAACATATAGATTGATGCGAAATCAGAATTTGGATGAATGGCGAGGAGGTTCGGGGTATACGTACATCCTCCTGACGAAAGAAGCCAGTCCAGTTGAGTTGGAAAAGAAATTCCCCGCATTGGTAGAAAAGTACATTACCGGAGGTGGGCGACATCGAAGGGATCTTTTTCTTCAACCGCTTACTAAAATTCATCTGAATCCGAATCTGGATGCAGAATTGGGGACAACGATTGATGTGAGAACACTCTATTTGTTCGGAACGATAGCCGTACTCATTTTATTCATTGCATGTATCAATTACATGAATTTGTCGACCGCTCGCTCGGTTCAAAGAATGAAAGAAGTCGGCATTCGGAAGGTTGTGGGTGCCAGAAGACAACAGTTGATTGGGCAATTTTTCAGTGAAGCCATTCTATTCACCCTTATCGCTTTTTTACTTTCGTTTCTTCTCATATCTCTGGCTTTACCGATTTTTAGCCGTTTCGTGGAGCGGGAATTGAGCCTCGCTCATCTTTACCACTTTCGATTCATCCTATGGATTGTGGCTCTCATTCTCTTCGTTGGATTGCTGGCAGGCAGTTACCCGGCCCTGACGCTATCTCGATTCAGGCCCATTTGTATCTTGAAGACGGGCCTTATCAGAGTGGGAAAAAGAATGTCACTCCGGAGTGTCCTTGTTATTTTACAGTTCGCGATTTCCATTGTTCTGATCGTATGTACGTTTACTGTCAGAGATCAATTGCAGTTTATACAACATCACGATGTGGGCTATGAGCGAGATCAGATTGCAGTGATATCCATCAAAGATCCCGAGGTTCGGGAGAATTTTGAGACGATAAAAACTGAATTAAAAAGAAATCCGAATATTTTGTCGGTGTCTTCATCGACATATCTGCCCAATCGTATACTCGATCAGACAACCTTTAATTGGCCCGGCAGGGAAGAGGATCTGGAAATAGGCACTTATTTTGGAAATATCGATTATGATTATGTGGACCTTTTTGAGCTGAAGATCGTAGAAGGAAGAAATATATCGAGAGATTTTCAAACCGACGCGGGGGGCGCATTCCTGATTAATGAAACGGCAGTCAAGTCGCTGGGGTGGGATAAGCCTGTTGGGAGAGAGCTGATTCATTGGAATGAAAACAAAGGCAGGATAGTCGGTGTCCTGAAAGATTTCAATTTTCATTCCCTGCATCGGGAGATCGAATCCCTCACCCTCTATTTGGAACCCAGGGAAAGGAATTACCATCTTTCTGTCAAGATACGGGGCGGTCATATTCCTGAAACGATCGAAACCTTAAAGAACACCATGACCCGGTTTTCATCCGGGTATCCCTTTGAATATCGATTCTTTGATGATATTTTTAATGATGCCTATCGATCAGAGCTGCGGTTAGAACAAATCTTTATTATATTTGCGTTCATTGCCATTTTCATTGCCTGTCTCGGACTTTTAGGATTGGCGGCATTTGCAGCGAATCAACGGACCAAGGAGATAGGGATCCGGAAAGTGGTGGGGGCTTCGGTTTCGAGCATTGTATTTCTCCTATCGAAAGAATTCGTCAAATGGGTACTGATTGCCAATGTGATTGGATGGCCTGTGGCCTGGTTCACCATGAAAATATGGCTTCAAGATTTTGCCTACCGGACGCATTTGGGTCCAGGTCTTTTTTTCTTTTCTACTCTTATGGTTGTGATTATCGCACTCTGTACGGTGAGCTATCAAGCGATCAAAGCGGCAAGAACGAATCCTGTGAAATCCCTTAGATACGAGTAGTTTTATCGATTGATCCTCTATATATTGAATCCTTTAGAAGGAGGAAAATTGAAAGATGAATTCAGAAAATAAACAGAAACAAGAAAGTCGATAACAATCAATGTGTCATATCACTATATGGAGTAAACCATGAAAAAATCACAGAAAATGATTTTTAATTTATTGGCAGTGATCATTCTTTCAAATTTATGTCTTGCTCAGTCCTGTTACCGCGATACGAAAATTCAGCCTGAAAGGGTCATGGATGTCATTGGTTTAAAGCCCGGGATGCTCATCGGTGAGGCGGGTGCCGGTCACGGGTATCTCACATTCAAACTGATCAGTCGTATTGGCGAATCGGGCAAGATATATGCGAATGATATCGATAAAGGGGTTTTGAGATCGATTCGTAATCGCTGTGAAAGAGAAGGCATCCACAACATTGCGACGGTCCTGGGAGAAGTGGCGGATCCCCGCTTTCCGGTCAACGATCTGGACATGGTCATCATGCTTCATGCTTTTCATGATTTTGAGAAGAAGGTGGAATGGTTAAAAAATGCAAAAAGATACATGAAGCCCATGGCATCTCTGGTCATCATCGATAGTCATGATCATCATACGGGGCTGGAAAAAAGTAAAGTGTCCCGCATGGGGGAGGAAGCCGGTTTGGAGCTGGTCCAGTATGAGACTTTTCTTTCGGATGATTTTATCTATGTCTTCAAAATGAGTGAAAGAAAATCATCCTTCGTCGAGCCCGGAGAGCAACGGCGGAACAACTGGCATCCCCCTGAGAAGATCATGGATACCATTGGATTGAAACCAGGCATGGTGATCGGAGATATCGGAGCCGGACAGGGTCGTTTCACGGTCTGGTTTGCGGATAGGGTAGGGGAGGCTGGGAAAGTGTACGCCAATGATATCGATAATCGTGCTCTGGAATACCTGAAAGACCGTTGCCGGAGGCTTCATTTTCAGAATGTGGAGACCGTCCTCGGAAAAGTGGTCGATCCCCGTTTTCCTGAGGGCGTCCTGGATATCGCTTTCATGATTGGAACGTATCATCATCTAAATAAACCTGTAGAGCTGATGAATAATGTCATCCCCGCACTGAAACCGGATGGTATCTTAGTCGTCGTTGAATACGATCCGGAAAAATCGGGAGATACGACGGGGCGTTCAGCAACGCCGAAGGAAAAGATGATTGAACAGGTCAGTAAGGCGGGATTTGAACTCATCCGGATCGAAACCTTCCTCGAAAGAGATAACATGTACATTTGCCGACCGAAGGATTGATTATTATTCTATTACTCTGAAAAACTTTGTTTTTTTAACAAAATTATTGATCGATGTTATGGGGTGTTTGGGTTGTGAACTTTAGGCACTTTAAATTTTAGTTCACTTTAGGCACTTGCGCTTTAGCGCGTTAGGTATCTTGTGAGACATTCGAACCTAAAATCCTTGTGTCCCCAGTGGGAGGCGCCACTAAGAAAAACAAGATGATAGCCCCGATTTTTTGGGGCTATTTTATTGCCAAATAGGAACATCCCAAACAACAAATAATACGGTACTTATGATTACCCTACTAATTTTGAAAAAATATTGAAACTCATTTATTCAAATATCGTAGATATATAATAGGCAATCAGAAATAGTGGGGTTAATATGAGAATTTTATCCAGAACCGAAGAGATCATTCTTGCAACGGTATGGAAACTTCAGGACAATGCTTATGGAGTTGCAATAAATGAATACATTAACAAAAATACAGATTTGAACTGGAGGTTTGGATCGATCTATACACCCCTGGGTAGACTGGTAGAAAAAGGACTGCTTAAAACTATTGAAGGGGAGCCCACGCCTGAGCGGGGAGGGAGGCGGAAACTCTTCTTTAAATTGACAAAGGAAGGTAAGAAAGCCCTTCTCGAAGTGCAGAGGGTTCATTCAGCCATCTGGCGGAATATGCCTGATCTTCGATTAGGGTAGAATGATGATCAAAAGAATGACAACGAAACCTCCCCTGTTTGCCTCATGCATACTCGAGAAGATGTTAATCTATACCATCCGTAATGCGGCATTGGGAGATTTTACCGAACAATATATCCGGATCCGTAATAAGAAAGGCCGATTTATCGCCTGGACATGGTACTGGATACAAATCATTCAAATCACACCGCCTTTTATTATTCATACCATTATTTGGAGTGCCGTCATGTTCAATAACTATTTAAAGACCGCCCTGAGAAACATCAAGAAGTATAAAGGCTATTCGTTCATCAACATCGCCGGGCTTGCGATAGGAATGGCATGTTGTTTATTCATTCTTGCATTTATAGTGGATGAATTTTCTTTCGACAGGTTTCATGAGCACTCGGAGGACATCTACCGCATCGCCACCACAGGCAGAATCACCGGTGTAACCATCGACGTAGCGACCACGCCGGCACTCATGGGTCCAACAATGATTAAGGACTTCCCCGAAGTCGTGAATGCCGTGCGATTCTGGGATCCAGGAAATGCCTTGCTCAGCAGTGGAGACAGGCGGTTCTTTGAATCGGGATTTCTCTATGCCGATCACTCCATATTGGATGTTTTTTCGTTCAAGCTGATTCATGGTGATCCGGCCA
>Ga0114922_10005003_pt1 | contig 12256 bp, 16 predicted proteins | sample AartaG_FD_100975 | JGI IMG/M metagenome (GOLD analysis project Ga0114922, IMG submission 100975) | Deep subsurface microbial communities from Aarhus Bay to uncover new lineages of life (NeLLi) - Aarhus_00045 metaG | ecosystem: Environmental > Aquatic > Marine > Oceanic > Sediment | place...
AATGATATTGAACTAATCAGCTCAAATCTCACTGAAGACACAAGTTTCGATAATGTCGTTGACCAAATAAGAAAAGAATTGGTTTAATTCTTTCATTTATTTTAATTTATATGATTTTATTAATAACTCGTTATCAAGTCTACTCAAACACGCTTGTTTTGCAGCCGAAAAGCAAACTAGCGAGGATTTTATTTAGGGATAGGTGGACGTCAGGAATTGTAATTTGTGTTCTTGGAAATCTTTTAACTAGCTCAGATAAATATGAGAACAATGAATGCTAAGAAAATAGCCCTAATTGTTGTAGGCATAAGTTTGCTGGGTATTTTTACTGGATTAATGTACGCAAGAAGCATTTTCTCTGGAACCAGTGGCGTTATTTTTGAAACGATAAAAGATGAAGATTGGCGAGTTGAAGATTATGTTTTTTTCCCGCCGTCAATGACGCTGGTTCTCGTTTACAGTATTAATAATCCATCAAACAATTCTTTGGAAGTAGAAATGGATCTGGATTTCTATGCTGGAGACTATCACTTATCAAAGGTAAATGACACCATGCAATTAGACCCCGGTAATACAACGACTTTCGAGATAGAACTTGTATATGATTCAGAAATACTTGAAAAAATATATGGAGGCGATGAGGCTTATGGGTCTTTCATAATAGATGGCTGGTTTAAAGTAAAGGGAAATGTATTGATTTTCCCTGTTGAGTCTTCGATAACCTTTGAAAATGAAGATGTGTTATCAGTTTTACCTACGTTTGATGCACTTTTCGATTCTGGGTAATAAATTGAGTGCGCCTGTTAAATGCGCTTTCTATTAGAACTTGAAATGAATTTCCTTGAATCCGCCTTCTGGAGTCTGGTATCTTGCAGTCTTGGGAAAATCATATGGGACATATACGGCCTTCGTCAGTTTACGGCACCACATTGCTACAGCAGCCTCTCCGCCGTTTAAGCGAAGATACTCGGCTAGTTGTCGTGTTCCAAACCTCTGACCTGTGACACCTTTAGCGTTTTGAAGTGCTAAAAAAGTCCATGCTTCAGTAAACGCCTCAGCCATAGAATCGTCATCTGCATACTTAGCCTTGACCTCGTCAGGCATATTATCTGCTTCTTCCAAGGTTAACTCGGTGGGCTTTAACCTCAATCCAGGTGGTGCACCAACGCCTAAACTGTTTACGGCGATATTGTAAGGCTGTAACTCCAGTGCAAGGCATTGTGTCAGCCCCTCAATTCCGAACTTGGATGGGCAGTACCCTACCTCCGCGATGAACCCGATCTCAGAGGACTTGGATGTTATATTGATGATGCTACCCTGACCCTGTGACCTCATTGAATCGAAAAAAACTTTAGATAAGATGAATTGAGCCCTTAGATTCACGCTCAACGTGAGGTCCCAATCCCTGATAGTCATATCCTCAAAGGTTTTCCACGGACTTGTGGCCGCGTTATTTACGAGGACATCTAGATGCCCATATTCATCTATCACTTTGTCTTTTAGAGAGAGGATTGCCTTCTCATCGGTAAGATCAGTGGGAACCGTTAGAACCTCCCCTCCTTTTTCTATGATTTTTTTCTCAAGACTTTCTAGTTCAGATACAGTCCTAGAAACAGAAACTACTTTTGCACCAGCCAATGCGTATGTGTACGCCATTGCACGACCAAATCCTCGCCCTGATCCGGTCACTAGGATAACTTTCCCATCCAGTTTCTTCATGTTAAATCTAAAAAATTATAGAATGTAGATTATAAAAAACAATGGATAGTAATTAACTTGGGAACATTAAAGATGAAAAAAAATCCAAAAAACCACGTGTTAATTGAAGAATGTTAACCCTGTACATGCCGAAGTGGATTTTTTAATGGAAATATTTTATATGAATATAGATTACTTATTGGAGATACTATGTCAGACGTTTTAAAAGTTAAGAATCTGGAAGCCCCAAAGGGAACTAAAGTCCAGGGAATGCTGTACATTCATGAACAGCCAGTATACAAACATGAGATCCCAATCACCTTAGTAAATGGAGTCGGAGATGGCCCAACTCTCTGTATTAACGGAGGTGAACATGGGTCAGAGTATAACGGTCCAGCTGGATGTTTGAAACTCATTGAAGAGATTGATCCTAAGGATATCAATGGAAAAGTTATCATCACCCCAGTTGTGAATACACTTGCGTTTGAGTACCGATGGATGCATGGTAATCCTATTGATTATAGAGACCTGGGGAGTTGTTATGTTGAAAAAGTTCCCCGAGGAGGCTCAGGTCCACCCAAGCACAGTTACCAGCTAGCTGTCACTTTTTACAACGAGGTCTTGGCTCAAAGCCAGTATAGATTAAACCTTCACGGAGGAGACATCGAGGAGGACCTACTCACTGGAGTGATGTACAGCAGGTATGGGGATCAAGATAGGGATGACAAGAACTTGGCCATGGCTCGAAATTATGGCTGGGATTGGATCAGGGAAGGCATCAGAAAGCCAAAGCCCAACGCGCCACCAAGACGCTATATGCCCATGACAGTTGGGACAGAAGCAGGTGGGATGGGTCGATGTACGATGGACTTGGTTGATATGGTCGTGAAAGGATGCAAGAACACCATGAAATACCTGGGCATGATGGACGGGAAACCAGATATCCCCAAGAAAGCTTTGGTCTACAACCCGTTCCATATGTATTCTGAGCGTGGAGGGTTCTTCATTTCCAACGTGGTTTCCGGTGACAGGGTAAACAAAGGAGATACCCTTGGCGAGATAAGAAATCTAACCGGCAAGATCATCGAGGAGATAGTTACCCCAACCGATGGAGTAATTCATATGGTCACCTCACCCGCGATCTGGGAAGGAGACGTAACCTACGAGATCGGCAAGGATATCCGTGAAATAGATTAAATCTATTTTCCTTTTTTTTTATAAATACAATTATATCATTTATTCACTATTTTTTCCCATGACCAGTGATAGGTTAAAACCTGGTATTCATTTTCATTCCATCGAGATACCCCCAGTAGGAACCCATAACACACTTCCACCTTTCAACTCACAAATGGAAAAAGGTATGAAACTTGAATTAAACATCATAAGGATACTCGGAAAGGGTAACGGCCCAAAAATGTATGTTGGCGGTGGGACTCACGGAGACGAAACAAATGGCATTGAGGCCGCTTTAACAATTAAAGAACATATAGACCCATCAACTCTGAATGGAGAAATAGTCATCGTGCCTGTTCAGAACCCCGGTGGTCTTCAATACCGGATGAGGCTCAATCCATACGATCCAATTGACCCGGACTGGGTCCACCCAGGGAACCCAGATGGCACATACACACAACGAGTGAAATACATATTAAATGACTTGACCAGAGACGCGGACTGCGTTATTGATCTACATACCGCCGGAAGAGGCGGTATAAACAACTCGATGATATACACACCGCCAGAAACAGGAAATGGGGCTGGAAAACGGTCCTTAGCGCTCTCAAAGGCTTTCGGTGGAGACCGGATAATCCAGGGCAGGAGAGAAGAGGCTTATGGATGGCCGGTAACATACGCGATGCCCTTCGTCGCTGTCAGGGAGGGCAGGGCTGGAATTTACGCAGAGGCAGGGGAGGGAGGTGCAGTCACACCACACCTCGGTCATGTAGAGTACTTTGTCACAGGAGTTCTCAATGTCTTGAAGGCTATGGATATGATCGACGGCGAGCCCGTGAACCAAGGCGAGAGAATCGTTGTCGATCCTCTGAAGGAAAACGCTATTTCAATTGAGGCAAAAGATTTCGGGATCCACAGCCCTCTAGCTAGCGTAGGTGATACGGTGAAGAAAGGACAAAGACTAGCTCAAGTAAGAAAAATTCCTACAGGTTTGGATATTTTCTATTCACCGATTGATGGGCTGGTCACATGGCAACAATCATACGGGCCTGTCTCCAAAGGGGAACGTTTGTTTACTATATCCCCGTAAAAATGTTTTATTAGACGTTTTATGGTTAGGTCTTTAATATCTAATAATCAAGTATTTTTGTGATCAAATAATGAAGGTCTACATTACTTTCGATATGGAAGGAATTTCAGGAGTTGTGGCTGGAATGACAGGCCCCAATCCAAGGTCGCCAGATGCCTTTAGACGCGGTCAGAGGTTTTCGACTGACGATGTCCTAGCAGCTATAAGCGGTATTCTTGAGGTTGACCCAGACGCGGAGATTTGGTTTAACGATGCACATGGGGCATCAATGAACGTCTATTATGAGGAATTTCCAGAGAACGTCATGATTGTTGCGAACTCTGCTGAGTTATTCGATGAAGTGCTTGCTTTGGACGAGACATTTGATGCGATGATAGGGATAGGGGAGCACGCCAACCCAGAAACCGCGAATGGGGTGCTGCAACACGTGTGGGATGTTAGGACGATCAAGTTCAACGATGTGTCGTTGGCTGAGATAACTCTCGACGCCGCGCTTGCGGGCTACTATAACATTCCAACAGTAATGATATCCGGGGACGACGCTGTCTGTCAATATGCAAAGAGAGTTATTTCGCCAAATATTGCAACCGCTACCGTAAAATGGGGTATTGGAAAAAGGAGCGCGGTTTGTCTTCATCCAAAAAAGGCCCAGAAATTAATCAAGGCCGCTGTAATTGATGGCCTGAAACGACGGGACGAAATACCACCGTTTAGCTTTTCCAACCCCGTAACCGTTGATATCACGTATAAAGACGGGGGTGGAGCGGATACAGCTCGGTTCTTTTTGCAAAATTATCCTGATGAAAGAATCTCAGCTGATACAATAAGATTCATCGCTCCAAACGCAAAGGAAGCTTATTATGGGTTCTTGGCGCGAGACAAACTCGGTAAACCCAAGTCAGGAGTGGGCTATTAGAACTTTAAACGGGCATAGTCCCATTATATTTTTTTTATTCAGTTGAAATAGGGAATGAAAAGTTAATTTTCGTTTTGTCTTGTTTGAAAAGAGAGTATGCGATAAATGGTTCTAGTAAAACTAGGTGCGCTGGTCTACTCAGAGAATGTTCTAATACATCCTGTCAAAAACACGAATCCTGAAAGACTCAGCTTCAATACTATGTAATTGAATACAATGAACAGGATAAAATGTGGCGTAAAAGGGGATTTAATCAAAACATGTTAAAAAAAGGGGAAAAACCCCTAACTATTTTTGGTATTTCTCTGGGATCTCCAGTTTCTCAAAGTCAGAGAGCATCTTGACGATCCAGTCCCTACAGGTGTTCAATATGTCGTTTCCCAGCTCCGCACTGACTTTTCCTTCCAAGCTAGGCCAATCTCCTGGCTCGGGGTTCTCAAGATCTATGATGGGTCTGGGTATAGGTACTTGGATGACAGCTCCGTCATATGTCACACCGTTTGGTATGCTGGTGATCTTGGGGTCTGAACCTGCACAGATGAGAACTCCCTTCATTTTATCGGGAACACCGAAAGTGTCAGACAAGACATCCTTCCTAACTTCCTGATAGAAAGCGCCCATTCTGGTCTCGCCGTCTCTGAGAACCGATGGATCGTTCTTACCGCAAGCTGCGTCGACGCTCTGCTCCAGAATGTTTACGTTTCTATAGTTGGGATTAACGTCTCCTTTAAGTTGAATTATTAGATCCCACCACCGGACGTATGCACATAATACTCCTTTCTTGGTGAACTCTCGGGCGACGCTAAGATACGCGGCATCGTTGCCGCCATGGCCCGTTAGATAAAGGAAATGCTTGATTCCGTGCTGTGTAAATGAGGAGGTTATTTCTTTGATTATCTGTCGTACAGGCTCGAAAGATGTGTTAATTCCGCCAGGTAGTACCGCTCCGCCCGAAACTCCGTAAGGGAGTGTAGGTATGACAATAACTTTGTCAGGAATGGCTTCTCCTATTCTTTTAGCGAGTTCGGTGCATGAGAACATATCTGTACCCATGGGACCATCGCCGTGCTTATGAATCGCACCAACTGGAACAATTACGATTTTACGATTTTTAACTGCCTCAGCTGCCTCTTTTGCAGTCATATTTTCAAGTAGATATTCAGGCATGAAGGGGACATTTGTATTAAATGGTATTAATATTTATCTAATTAATAAAATTGAAATGACCTTGTTATTTATCAGCAGAGATTAAAAATTTAAAACACTTGTTTGTTCAGATAACATTATCTCGACCAGCGATTCATAACTGACTATCTGAAGATTACCCTTTGACTGACAATTGCGTTTTTCAAAGTCTTCCTTTGTTATGTAGAGATTTACCTCATTTTTTTCTAGTTCATCAAAGAAATCATCATTTGATGAATCGTCGAGAAGGAAGGCCGCATCAGATAGTAAGACCAAGTTCAATTCTTTTTCTCTTTCAGCTAATGATTTTATTAGAGGTAATGTTGAAGTTTCAGGATCAGATAGAATTATACATTTTTTCATTCATTACACCATTAAAAGTTAATCACAACATCCGCTGATTTTAAAAGCGAAACCAAGTCCCCATCCCTGATGGTCTTGATTTGAGACTCAAGCTGTGTCTCATCAATACCTCGTTCCATTAGGTCTTCCTTTACAACGTACAGTTCAATCTCCATGTCCTCAGCAAGCCTAAGCAATGCCTTGGTCATCGTTTTATCAACAGTTTTTTTCGTAAAATGTGTGGCATCTTCTCTCCAAATAATAGAGACTTGATGGTCAAATAAAGAAAGCGAAGCTCTGAGAGCTTCATAATTATTTAGGGTAGAGAATGGGCTTGAAGATACCAGGAATACTATTTTTTTCTCACTCATATCGTTACCCCATAAAACTTATGACTGCATCTGCTTCAGCAATCAGGTCATTTAATTCAGCCACTCCCGTAGCTTGGATGTTAGAGGGGGCTATATCCTCAGTGATTCCTCGTAGTATTGTACATAATTTACAGCAATACACCGCTGCTCCTTTATTTATCAAATCTTGCAGCCTTTGTGAGACTGATTGTATCTTGAACGGTGCTCCATCTTGAGTCAATGTCATGTTGTAGACTCCGTCCATAAAGAGAAAAACGGATACCTCATGTTTTTTACTGATTGCCGCTTCGGCGATTTTGATCGTTTGATCCACTTTATCTGAGTGAAACGGTGTCTCGCATAATATGATTAATAATTTCTTCATTTCTATTTTATCTGCCATTTTAATTAAAAAAAAGTGAGTCTAGTTGTTTTTAAGGATTAGGAAACTGATTCCATCCTCATTCTCTGTTATCGACTCAACTTTGTGTCCGTTGGATTCGCACCAATCAGTGACATCTTTTCTTGTGTCTGGATCATCCGCTAATAGCTCAAGGTATGATCCTGATTCAACCTTGTTTAGCACTCCTTTCAATATCTGAAGAGGCCCGGGGCAGAATAGCCCCCGAGCGTCTACTGTTTTTTTCTCCGCCATATCAAAGACCTACTTGATATCGAAAACTGGCGGAGTCTTATACGTGCTTACTTTGCTCTGGGCTAGTCCCATCTGTATCAAAGTGTAGCATATTTGAACTCCCGCCACAACCGGATCGATGATCGGTATGTTTAATTGTTTTTCCAGATCTGCTCTTAATCCTGAGAATCCTGAACATCCCATAACGATTAACTCGGAGCCTGTTTCCTTGAGGGCTATCTCGCAGTTATTTGCGATCAAGTCCTTGGCGCTCATGCGGTCAGACATTACTCCAAGTACGGTTAATCCAATTGGTCGTACATCGTACTGGAAATCGGGGATTCCAAGAGATTTGATGTATCTGATCTGTCTCGGAACTGCAGTCGCTGCGCTTACAACCACCAAAAACTTAGTAGACAACATTCTTGCCAAAGCGTATGAGGCTTCAGTGATTCCAACGACCGGGATATCCACTAGCTCTTTGGCTCCTTCGATTCCTGGGTCACCGTAGCAGGCAATGACTACCCCATCGTAGCCTTCCTTCTCGGCTTGTACAATTCTGTTGTGTACGTTTACTGAGGCTAGATAGTTGTGATAGTAGGACTCCAAACCTACAGGTCCTTTATCGGGACTAACTGTATCTACCTCGACGCCGTCCGGTTTGTAAGGCTCGATGGCTTTCGCTATTACCGCGGTATTCTTTGGGTTGGTGTTGGGGTTTATGACCAGGATTTTGGTCATACCCATCCCGTTTCATCGGCGATTCTCAGTAGTGTGTACAGGCTATCGTTTACATGGACGATACGCCTTGGCAACATTGTGTGTACAATACCGTCGATAGGCGACTTTACTTCTCCAAGTACGGATCCATCAAGGCCCTTTATTAGACCAATCACTTCTCCTTCTTTGAGAATATCTCCATGGTCTGCGATTGCTACGAAGATGCCGGACGCTGGAGCGGCCACTCTGACCCACTCCATGTCAAGGTAGAGTTGTTTCTCAGGTTTTTCTGGTTTGCCTTCTAGCATGCCAAACTCCTTCATAATATTGTACGTAGCGTCTATGTGTGCCTGTATGTATTTTTCGAGTGGTTGTTCTCTGTACCCTAGACCTGCTTCAGTGATAATTGAGGCGCAACCTGCATTCATAGCCTCGTATATCATGGTACTTGGGCTCGTGTGACCGATTTCTGGGGTCCCTGGAAGAACGTATTTATAGCCAGCTGCTTTCGCCATGGTTTCAGCGACGTCATCTATATCGCTACCGATTCTGTCGTAAATAGTGTGCTGAAGATGAGACTCAGGTAAATCGCCACCTCTAAAGTCGATGTGATAATCAGATTTAGAAAGTATATCGTAAACCCTCTTCGCGTTTACTTGTGAAGGCTTTCCGTTCTCGTCTCCTGGGAATGAGTTGTTTATATTTAGCATGTCTATGGGGTTTCTTCCCGTGGATATGAGTTTCATTGGGCCCCTGAATTGGAGACCATACATGTTTATGACAGGAATTGCTATGAATCTTCCTGAGAGTTTAGCAGGGTCTATTTCCTGATATAATCTCGACGCCGACTCGATTCCATAGTACTCCGTTGGGTATAAACCGCCGGTGACTACGATGGTGGGGCCTTCTTTGGCGCCGTTGACGACACCAACTGGCATATTATATCGGGCTGATGGGTTGTCGACTACATCAATATAGCCAAACGCTTTTTCATTATTTCCTACTTTGAAGGGATCAAAACTTTCTTTTGACATACTTAGTTCATGTGTTAAATTAATTTAAGAGATTTGCGTTAAACTTCTCCATTTTAATCATAAAAGCATAAATTTGAACTGTTTTTCTTTATCTTAGAGATGAAATGGAAATATAGTCCAAATAATGTGCACTATACAGTATACCACTCATAATTGAAAAAATCCTTCAAAATGATTTAAATTATCCCATTTCACTCTATGCAACGTAATAGGAGGAAATACTATGCCATTTGTTTATGAGGACAAAAAAAGCGATTTTTGGAAAAAATACTGGAATCAAGCATTGAGTTTAGATGAGTTCATTGAAGGAACAAAACCAGATGAGAAAGAGCAATGGAATGATCGTAAGGGCCGAGTTCCAGATCTTGAAGCAGATCAGATTGAAAGGCTAAAGGGATTTGATCGTCAATTAAACGTGCTCATGTACGCTGGGGGATATTGTGGCGACTGTAGCAGGCAAGCGCCGATGCTTCTTAATATGGCTGAAGTTGCAGGAGAAAAAGTCAACTTGAGAATCATTGAGAGGGAGGGTTTGATTGAACTGCAAGATGAGCTAAGAGTCCTAGGTGCACTACGAGTGCCCATTGTTGTATTCTTAACAGAGGACTATTGGGAAGTCGGTCGGTTTGGTGAAAGACTGTTAAGCGTTTATAGATCAAAGGCTGCCCGGGAGATAGGGCGTGGTACTGACCAAGGTGTGCTCTCTCCACAAGCTTTGAAACGAGAAATCACAGATTGGCTAGACGTCTTTGAAAGAATGCTACTTATGGTTCAGTTAGCACCTCCTCTAAGAAAAAGGTACAACGACTAAACCTTACTTTCTCATACCCCATTTTGGGGGCTAAAATTTATTTATTCATGTGCAAACCGTACTCTCAACCCTTGATTGAGAGAATCTCAATAAGTTAATCCGTCAAGAAGCCCCGTATCTCCATGAAAGAGATTGAAAGGACCCAGCATCAGGGTACAGCCACCTGGCCCTAAATCTAAAGAATACATCAAACGTTGGAAGCGAGTGAACCCGAAGCCCCAGAACAGACCCATGTTCACGGAGGGGGACGGGCTCTACCTAACGGACATCGACGGTAACAGGTACATGAACTTCTCGTATCTATCCGTTAGCGTCGGGCACAGGAACCCCAGGGTCGTGGAGGCCGTTAGGGAACAGCTGGAGAAGACAGGTATCAGCAGGGTCAGAGGGCCATCGAGACCCAGGGTCGAGGTCATGGAGAAGGTTATGAAGATAGTACCACGCGGGCTAGCAAACGGGAAGTTCGAGTTCTGCAACACGGGCTCCGATGCAGCGGGGTTCTCGATGGAGCTTGCGAGGTCCTACACGGGGAAACAGGGTCTCGTATCGTTTCTAGGCGGCCATTATGGATACAGCATCGGCGCCCTCTCGCTGATTGCGGACCGATCCGAGAACCGCAGATTCAGCCAGCCGTTGATACCCGGGGTGGTCCATGTGCCATACCCCTATTGTTACAGGTGCTCCTTTTCCCAGACCTACCCAGACTGCGGTCTCGCCTGCATAGAGTACATCCAATACGTCTTCGATACGGTGGCCCACCCCGATGAGGTGGCGGCGATTTTCTTCGAGCCGGTCCAGCAGGTAGCGGGAATCATCCCACCTCCAAATGAATACACGCCCCGGCTGAGTAGGCTGTGCAAAGATAACGGGATACTGCTGGTTGCCGACGAGGTGGCATCTGGGTTCGGTAGAACAGGGAAAATGTTTGGCATAGAGCACTGGGGGGTCGATCCCGATATCATGTTCCTCGGCAAGGCATTTGCGAACGGCATATCCATGGCCGGCATCGTGGCCCGAAAAGAGATCATGGAGAAAGAGTCCGAGTTTCCCATGGTGAGAGGGGGAACCTTCATCGGGAATCCCCTTGCGTGTGTGGCGGCGAACGCGACGATAGACGAGATCATTGAGAGAGGTCTGACCGAGAACGCGGCCTCGACGGGACAGTACCTAAAGACTAGGCTAGCCGAGCTAGCGGAGGACTTTCCCCTCATCGGGGATGTCCGGGGGATGGGTCTCATGATAGGGGTCGAGTTGGTGAAGGATCAGGAAACAAAAATCCCGGCGGCCGAGGAGGCAGCCATCGTCGTAGGAGAGTCTCTGAAGAGAGGGCTCATGATCGGTGTCGTAGGCACGTACAGTCAGGTGCTAAGGTTTACCCCGCCCCTGATACTGTCACGAAAGGAAGCCGATATCTCATTGGGGATAATCCGTGACTCCCTGAGAGAGGCGGAGAAGCAGTCCTGATCTCATTCTGTGGCGAGGACCCCCCCCTTTATCTAACAGTTGATAAAAGCGGGTTTCAACCGTGATTACTCCATGAACTTCAGGTACCTCTGTTTTTCCCCGAGATCCATGTTTGTCGTGGCACTCACGGATAACAGTATCACCTTCTCTTCTTTGGACCGCTTGAACCTCAGGGCCTCATCGATGGCAGCCCTGACGGCGTAAGCGGACTCCGGCGCAACGAGACGCCCCTCTGTTTGTAAGAAAGTTCTGGCGGCCTCGAAGACTGTTTTCTCGTCTCTCGGATACACGACTGTATCAATGTAGCCTTGGTTATGCAGGGAACCCAGCAAGGGCGCGGTGTTGGAGGTCTGGATGCCGACCCCCATGATCCCGGGTCTTGGGGTCTCCATCTCAAACTCGTATGTCTTCCCAAATATGCTTGACGCGGGGCTCTGAAGCCTCACGTAGCCGTATCTGCCATGGGTCAGTTTCGCGCTTGTCTCGGATTCGACCGCGAGTAGCCTAACGTCGGTCTCCTTCCTCAGTTTTCCTCCGATGAAAGGCGCCGCCCATCCGTAGAAGTTACTTCCCCCTCCAACAGGTGCGATTATGAGGTCCGGCTCCTCCCCAATTGAGGAGATTTGCTTCTCGGCCTCCAGACCCATAATTGTCTGGGTCAATAGAACGTGGTTGAGAAAGCTTGAGATAACCGCTACAGCTTCCGGTTTCTCGGCCTCCTCCTCCACCTCATTCCTGACGATGTCCATCAACTCAGATTGCTCTGAATTATCGCCTAGGACCTTTCTTCCCGCCGTGGTCCTCTTGCTCGGGGAAAGTCGAACATCGGCCCCAAG
>Ga0114922_10005004_pt1 | contig 12254 bp, 16 predicted proteins | sample AartaG_FD_100975 | JGI IMG/M metagenome (GOLD analysis project Ga0114922, IMG submission 100975) | Deep subsurface microbial communities from Aarhus Bay to uncover new lineages of life (NeLLi) - Aarhus_00045 metaG | ecosystem: Environmental > Aquatic > Marine > Oceanic > Sediment | place...
AATGCTATTAAATTGTTTGAAGGAGAGGAATTTGATGGATGAATCTATTATAAAAGAGGCTGTCGATGAAGAGTGGCAAAGAATAGTGAGCAAGATTAAAGGAATATTTGTAAAAAGATATAACTACTTATATGGGAAGATGATTGGCTGTACATTTTCTGGAGTGGGCAAATTAACAGAGATGAAAGCAATAATGGGGCCTTAGTCAATATTGAAAAAGAAATAATGAAAGAGATAAGGAGAAAATGATGAATGAGTGTATGAGATGCAGAAAACTATATGAAAAAGAAAGGATTGATATTAGTTCAAAAAGAATCAATCCATTTGGATATTGTGATAGCTGTAAAGATAAAATAAAAAATAGATATCGATTGAGTAGAGATAAGGCTGGAATAAAATTCATCTTTTCAGATCCACCTCAATTTGCAAATAAGGGCAATGATTGTTATGAAGTTACTGCAACTATGGGAGAGGTGTCTGCTGTGGGGAAAATGTTTGATGATATATGGCCTAATCTAAGAAAAGCAACGGAGGAATAAATGGAAAGGCGTGTTGATTTTTACGACAAAGAAACTTACATTGAGATTAAGGAGCTTATTGGCAATCAAGCCAAAGAAATCATCCTGGTTAGGAGGGATCAGATAATTAGTGTCAAATATTTGATGAAAAAGGGTATAATACATTTAATTTTGAAAAGATTCTAAAAATAAGATGGTCACATTCTGAATAATCCACTCTATTAGTATTAAAAAGCAAAAAACAATACTAAATTTATACAAAAAACTTTAAAAAAAGGACAAAATATAGTATAATTCCTATATGAAACCTAAAAAAAATACTAATAAAGGCAAAAAATACAAAAAATCAGGAACTTTATCGTTACCTAAAGCTAAAAAGTTATTACCGATTGATTTCCATGATTTATCCTTAAAGCCTATGGAGTTAAGATTTGTTGCAGCCTATTGTAGTAATGGATTTGTTAGTAGTCTATCATACAAAATGGCAGGGTACAAGGCAAAATCACAAAGCGCACAAATATCAGGAGCTAATAAACTGTTGAATAAAGAGAATGTGCAAGAAGCAATAAGACGATATATTGCTTTAATTCTAGGCCCTTACAAGGAAAAATTAGAAGCACAAATTCTTGAAATATACTATAATAGGGCATTTTACAGCATTGATATGTTTTATGATCCAGATGGAGATTTGTTACCATTGGATCATATTAAGAAAAACCATCCTGAATATTTATGTGTTATTGATGGTATTGATAAGAAATTCTTTGGTAAAGATGCTGATGTTTCAGTTATCTCATATCAGTTGGCAAGTAGGGATAAGGCTCTTCAAACACTAAATGAGTACATTAAGAAAGCAGATGGAACAGGGATCAAGGAACTGCCGTCATTAAAAAGGCAGAAGCTTGAAGAAATATTCGAAGAAAAGAAAAAAGGATCGGTGCTTGATTTTCCAAGGAAAAAGGCATAAATTTTGGCAAAATTTGAGTACACAGAAAAACATCTAATTGACATTAGAAATCACCCTCACCTTCTAGGCCATATTGCAAATAAACCATTGCTTACTCAATTACATTCTCAATGGATAAGGTATGTTTGGGAAGCTGTTGAAAGTGTGACCCTTCAAGCCCATAGAGGAAGTTACAAAACCACAGCCATAATAATTATTGGGGCTATTTGGTGGTTATTGTTCCACCCTGATGACAGAATTGCAATAATCAGGAAAACATGGACAATGGCAGCTCAAGTTGTGAAAGCGATAAGCCAAATAATGCAAATGCCAGAAATCCAAATGTTGTTTAAATATGCCCAAGGATCTTATCCAACAATGAAGACAAAAAGAGATGGAGTTATAAATTTCAATTTCAAATCAACAGCAACTCCTGAAGCAAGCATTCAGGCATTGGGGTTAGATGCATCAATTACAGGGATGCATTTTGACAAAACTATGGGTGATGATTTTGTCACATTAAGAGATAGATTATCTAAGGCAGAAAGGCAAAAGACTATTGAGGTGATAAGGGAAATTTCAACGAATATTATAGATAAAGGAAAGCCAGATGCATGGATTGGAACGCCTTGGCATAAATATGATGGCTGGTCAATCCTCCCAGAGCCAGAAAAGTTTGATGTAAAGAGGTGTGGGATTCTAACTGAAAAAGAAGTTGAAGAGAAGAAAAGAAAAACATTGCCTAGTTTATATGCAGCTAATTATGATTTGAAGCATATGGCTGATGAATCAAAACTATTTGCAGATCCTACTTGGGAGAAATGGCGATGGGATATTGTTGGGAGAGTATCTGCTCAATTAGACGCTGCATTCAGTGGTGATCATACTAATGGATTGACTGTAATGGCAAAAAAGAAGGATGGCAGGGTTCAGGCAGCAGGGTTCAGTGATCCAGGACATGTCAAGAATTGGATTCCAACAGTAGCAAAAATTCTGGAGAGATACAGAGTCAAAACTATTTACATTGAAACTAACCCCGATAAAGGTTGGACGGCAGAGGCACTGAGAGCTAATCCAATAGTCAGGAGAAGAGGAATCAGGGTGAAAGAATATGCAGAGTCGCAAAATAAGCACATTAAAATTGCTTCAAATCTATATGAACATTGGAAAAATATAATTTGGGATGAAGAGAGCGACATGGAATATATGGAGCAAGTAGTGGATTATTCAGAGGGGCAGGAGCCTGATGATGCACCAGACTCAGCAGCCAGTCTTTTGAAGAGGCATTTTTCAACACCAGTTGTTGAAGGGAATCCATTATGGGAAATAAGATGATTTTTGTTAGTCCTTGAAGAAAAATTCTCTTGAGGATTACCATAGTAAGCTTTAAAGTATTTGTCTGGTATAACTATACAGAAAGGGGTTTACTTTTTATATAGAGAAGATAGGAGAGGATAAGAGGGTATCATGAATTTAACGATTTTTTAATGGGGCTCTAATGTTGATATATAGGCAATAGAGAAAAACAAGTTGCTTAAAATCACCAAAAAATGTGGAAATTTGGCATAAAGTCCGTGACTTTTTGAAAGTAGTATAAGGAGATAAAGATGGAACAAAATGAGAAAGGATTATTAACTGACGGTTGGGTGAATGTCCTTGCTGGGCTTGGCAAGTTGCAAGATAAATCAGTCCAGACAGAATTTGGTCATTTCGAAAAGTTGTTGGATGATCAATTGACTGCTATGTATTTGGCTGATGGAATAGGCCGGAAAATTGTTGATGTTGTTGCAGATGATATGACAAGGCAATGGATTGAAGTTGAGAATGATCCAGAGGAAAAGATCAAGAAGCAATTATCTGAACTAGGGGCAGAAGAAAATTTCAATGAGGCCCTTAAATGGAATAGACTGTATGGGGGGTCAATAATTATTTTCGGGATTATGGACGGGAAAGCATTAGAGAAACCAGTTAATCTGAATGCAGTCCAAGGAGTTGAATGGCTGTATGTAACAGATAGAACAAAAGTGTTTATTGAGACCTCTGAGTTTGACACAGATCCTAAATCAAAAACTTTTGGCCAAATCCAACAATATGATGTTGAGTTTAATTTTGCTAGTGGTCAAGATATCAAGGGAAGTTTGTTCAGCTCTGCAGGTAATAGAAGAAAAGTTCATGCTTCAAGAGTTGTTTCATTCTTTGGGGAGTCAGTCCCAAGAAGCGCATCAGGGATAGATTCGACATTAAGATATTGGGGATCTTCAGTAATCCAAATAATTTGGGAGAAATTGAGAGATTATGGAGGGGTTACTCAGAGCATTGTAAATCTAATGTATGAGCTGATTATTGGTGTATTCTCATTTGAGGGATTAGCAGATATGCTTGCCCAGGGAAATGAAGCTCAAGTCATAAACAGGATGGAAATCATAAACATGACGAAATCAATTATCAATGCTGTATTGCTTGGCGAAAATGAAAAGTTTGATAGGAACTCGGCAAGCTTGACAGGAGCGCCAGAAATCATTGATCGGTTCATGATGAATCTAAGTGCTGTTGCAAATATCCCTGTTACAAAATTGTTTGGTAGATCCCCTGCTGGACAGAATGCAACAGGTGAATCTGATATGACTAACTATTATGATGGAGTAAAATCAGATCAAAAGAATAAATTGCTTAAGCCTCTCCAAAAACTTGTGAATCTAATTGCTATGGATGAGGAAGAGCACCAAGTGGTGTTTAATCCATTAGTTCAAATGACAGAAAAAGAAATTGCAGAAATAGAAAAGTTGGAGTCTGAATCATACAATACAAAAGCAACAGGGGATAAAACATATATTGAAATGGGCGTGCTAACATCGGAAGAAGTAACAGAACAAAGATTTCCAGATACAATGGAATTGGAGGATGCAGAATGATAAAAACATACAAAAGAAATGCATATGCAAAAGCAGTTCAGTTTGAGGTTGGAAATATGAAAGAAATATGCTCTTTTTTGAGAGGCCATATTGATCTGACAGCAGCAACAGATGGAACATTTTTGCCAATTACAACTCGGAAAGGGGTTGAAGCTCTCCGAAAAGGATACTGGGCAGTAATGAGTTGGGATGGATTGGTGAACGTTTACACTGATGGATATTTTAAATTGACTTTTAAGGAGGTAGAAAGGGGGGAAGGAAAAGATTTACATTTCAGGGCCGATAACAAATAATCCTGATTATGTTGAACAGTTCCAGAAAGCAGAGGAATATTTGAAGGACAAAGGATTTGAAGGCGTTGTTGGATTGTGATGATATTTATATGCTTCCAGGATGGAAGGAATCAAAAGGGGCCTTGTTAGAATTTGAAGTTGCAAAAATCTGTGGAATAAGAAGGAGTAAAAATGGCCAAAACAAATAAAGAATATACATCTGATAAAAAGTTTAGATTCCAAACTGAATATGGGCAGGTTAATGTTGATTCTACAATCAAAATAAAAAGTGCTGAATTAAAGAAATCAAAGGCAATAGCAGAAATAGAGCTACGCATTAACAACGCTGTTTTGACCCTCAAAGATGGCGCAAGACTCGACTTGATTAAAAAATGTTTAGGCAGGGAAGATGAAGGCCGTGATTTGCCACTGTCTATTGTAGATATTCCTATGCCTAAAGTAGTGCTTCCAAAAGGAGATCCAAAATGAAATATCTTAAATATCTGTCATATGTATTAAGGCATAAGTGGTATGTGTTGATTGAGTGCTTTAAAATTGGCCTGATCCTGGAGGGGTTGGTTCATGATTTATCAAAATTTAGTCCAAAAGAGTTCATCCCATATGCTAGATTTTTTTATGGGGATAAATTTAAAACTTCAAAAGAGGGATATTTTAAGGACAATGATCAATCAGATAAAGATTTTGATCTGGCATGGTTAAATCACCAGAAAATGAATAAACATCATTGGCAATGGTGGTTGGTTCCAATGGATAAAGGCTTGACACGACCTTTAGAAATGCCAAAGAAATATGTGGATGAAATGATCTGTGATTGGGAGGGGGCCGGCAAGGCGCAAAAAGTTAAGGGGACAATTCAAGAATGGTACAAGAAATATAAGAATAAAATGCAGCTTCACCCAGAAACAGCAATTCTTGTTGAAAAGATATTGGCAGAAGGGAATAAATAAAATGGCTAATGAGTTCAAGGAAAACTTGAAAAATGCAGTAAAGCTTCAAAGAAGGCCAATGAATGAAGGCAATAGGAAAAGGTCAAGGAAAGCAAAGTCAAAAACATGGCTTTACCCTCATGCTATTGAAAGGAAATATTGGAAGGGGATTGTATCTGATATTGTTAATCCATTGAGAAAAATTGCAGAGCCAGCATTAAGGCTGAATTTGCCAAGATGGCTTGAAGAGGCAGGAAGATTTGATTCATCTGGAATGGATGATTTCATCAACTCATTGCAGATAGAAATGAACAGAGATTTCATGACAGAAAGGATTAGGCAGATTAAGCTGGATGAATACAGGACTGATGAATATAGAGTTGACACTTGGGTGGAGGAATTTCAGATCCTGATTCAAAGGCTCATTGATGAACAGGAGTCTATTTTCGCAGGCCCAGGGGGTGCTGCAGCAGGATCAACAGCAGCAGAGTTAATTTCTGAAATTGCAGATGGTGTGTTTTTATTCAATAGGAGGCAATGGGCAAAAACCACAACAGCAACAGCAGGTTTTGAATTCAGAACTCCAGAGGTTTGGTATGATGCAGTGAAAGAAGCTTGGGGATCTGAAAACTATCGCTTATTGAAGAATCTTGATGATGATTATATCAACAGGATTAATGAGGCTGTGATGAGAGGCGTTAGAGACCAATCATCTACTGCTGAAATAATGAGGGATGTAAGAAAGATCGGGAAAAACATAAGCACAGCAAGAGCAAAGTTGATAGCAGAAGATCAAGTTGGGAAATTGAATGGAGTGTTAACAAAGAGAAGGCAATTGGAGGCTGGAATTCCAATTTATATTTGGTCTACCGCCAAGGATGAAAGGGTCAGAGGAAAGCCAGGGGGGAAGTATCCTAGAGCAGTACCAAGCCATTGGGATATGGAAGGGAAATTATGTAGATGGGATGATAATACAGTTTTTGCAGATCCTGCTGTTGCTGTTGAAAGGGATGAAAAAGGAAACATCGTGAATATAAATTGGAGGTCACGTACAGGCAGAATGCCATTTGCAATACCTGGCCAAGAGATACGATGCCGATGTACGGCAAATGCTTATTGGGAAAGTTTTTTACAGGAAGTTGATGTTGAATTAAGCACTGAAAATCAAATAGTTTAAGGAGAAGGAGATGAGTCAAAATTACAAAACGAAGTTGAGGAAAATAAAAGAAATCCACAAAATCCAAGGCAATGATGGAAATTGGAATTATGATGGTTATATGCTTGGTTATTTCAATGGAATAGAAAATTGTCTGTCGATATTGGAGGAAAGAGACCCAAAATTTAGAACCATTAAGGAGATTAAGAAAGATGCCAAGAATCCCAGATAATACCAAGGAATATATCCTATCAGAAATTGATAGGATTGAATTTGGTAAAGTTACTGTTGAACTTAATGGAACATCCGATAAAGTCTATGTTGTTTCAGAACAACGACAACAGTTTGAGAAAGCAAAGAATAAAACAAAGGAATATGAAGTGAAACAAGCTCTTCACAGAGGTTAATTAAGGCTTTACTTTTTTTACTATATAGCATATAATATAGGTATCCTTTGCATGGTTTTTCACCAGGTTGACCGAAGACCGGAGACCGATACATTAATTTGTGTCGGTCTTTTTTTATGGAGGCGAAAATGGGAAGCGGATTAGAACGAATTAGCAAGACAGCTTTAACAGATAACCCATATTATGAGATGTCAAAATTCACTTTGCCTGGGTATACAACATTCATAAAATATGGATTCAATCCTTTGGTTGGGACAAATCTTGAGACTGTTTGGGCTGATAGTGGAATTTATGCTTATCCAACAGCAGCAGCAAAAATGAAAATTTCCTCTTCTTCAGTCAACGATGTGTTTGGAACAGGTACAGGGGCATGGATCGTTAATATTGCTGGGGTTGATGGGAATTTAGATTGGGTTCAGGAAACTGTTAATCTGAATGGCCAAACAGAAGTGGAAACAGTCAACGAATATTTTCGAATCAATGATCACAGGCTTATTTTGGCAGGAACTTTGGGCACAGCAGATGGGGATCTTTATGTCGGAACAGGAGCATTAACATCAGGAGTTCCAGCAAATATTTATTCAAAAATTGATTCTGCTGATTTTGATGCAGTTTCTCTACAGACTCCATTTACAGTTCCAAGAGGCTACAATGGATATGTTGTGTCTGCAATTGGCAATACAGGACAAGGAAAAGAGGGGATAATTAGCATTATATTTAGGCCATTTGGAAGTGTATTTCAAACGCTTGGGAAATTCTCATTATTCCAACAATCGATTTATATTCCTTTTGATCTTCCTTCCTGTTTTTCAGCAGGAACAGATCTTGAAATGAGGGCTAGAGATGTTCAGGCAGGTACAATTCAAGTTGGGGCAGGGTATGTATTTTTCCTTGAAAGGGTTGATAAGACTGTGCCATTTATTTTGCCTGGTCTTTATAATCTATCAGAAACATGGGATGTTTAACATGGCAGGAACATTAGCAAGAACTTTTAAAGATGTTGAAACCGATGATTATGGCTTTGAGCTAAAAAAAGGGAAAACAGGAACGTATAGTTCAGTTGAAAAATTTGGTGCCTTTGATGCAGTTCCAACTTCAACAGAAATAACTCTTTGGGATGGGGGAAATGTTTATACCTATTTGGCAGCTGCAACAAAATTGAAAATATCTTCTGATAATGCGGTTGATAATGCAGCAGGAACAGGAGCAAGAACGGTTGAGATCAACGGTCTTGATGGAGATTATGTACCAGTAAAAGACATTATTTCTCTTAATGGCCAAACAGAAGTGGAAACAGTAAATGAATATTTGAGAGCATTTAGGAAAAAAGTCCTGACTGCAGGAACCGGAGAGAAGGCAGCAGGGAATATTTACTCAGGGACTGGAGTGGTGACTGGTGGAGTCCCTGCAAATATATATACAAAAATAAATGCATCTGGCCTTGATATTTTAATCAACCAGACTTTAATGGCAATTTTTACAATACCTGCAGGTTGGACTGGATATATTGATTATATTCAAACTGGATCTGAATCAACTAGAGATGTTAGATGTTCAATCATAGCAAGATCTTTTGGGAGTGTTTTTCAGCTAAAAGATCTTTGGTTTACAAAAGGAAACAGTAGAACAAGAGTTTACAGGAAGCCATTGCGGTTTGAAGAGAAAACCGACATCGAAATTAGGGCCATCAATATAGATGTTTCACAAACAGTTGCTGTTTCTGCTGCATTTGACATCACTCTTGTGAAAAACAACAATAATGTTCCAGATTTACCGTGGTAGGGGAGGATTAAGATGCCGTTGCCAGCAAGAACTGGAGAGACTAAGGATCAGTTTATAAAGCGTTGCATGGCTGATTCAGTTATGCAAGAAGAGTTTCCAAATTTAGAACAAAGGGCTGCAATATGTCTTAGTATTTGGGAGGAAAGAGGTGATATGAAAATTGATGGAGATAATGACAGCAAGAAAGTCAAGAAGGCGAAAAATGCAGTAAATAATGCAGTAACCGCTGGCACAATTAAGAGGCCAGAAAAATGCCAAAAATGTAAGGCAAAAGGCTCTGTAGAGGCCCATCACCACAAAGGATATGATGAAGAAAACATGCTGGATATTCAATGGCTTTGCATGTCTTGCCATAAAGAAGCAGATAAGAAGTTGAGATCAAAAAAGAAGAAAGACACAGTCCAAAGATTTGACATACTTGAGTTGGATGCAATGTTTCTTCCTGGTGTTGATGAAAATCTTGAAAAGAGATTCATGGAAACAAGTGAAGGATTTCTTGCTGGTCGTAGTATTGTGACAAATATTGGGGTTTTTCCATATTCACAAATGAATGGAGATGTCAGATGGGAGTTAAGACCAGAAGAAGAGGTCATGCATCCAGATTCATTGCAATCTCTTAAGGCAAAAGTTTTGACCAATGATCATCCTAAGGCAGCAGTTGATGTTGACAATGTAAGTAAATATCAAGTTGGCTTTTTAGGATCAGATATTTTTGCAGATCCTTATCATGTTTCTGTGCCAATTACGATAACTGATAAGGATTCTATTGATGATGTCAAGAAAGGCAAGAGAGCAATATCTTGTGGTTATTTTGCAGATTTGGAATTTGTTCCTGGTGTTTGGGGAGGGGTTCCATACGATGCTGTACAGAGAAACATACGCTACAATCATGTAGCGATTGTTGATAGAGGTCGGGCTGGAGATGCAGCCCGAATAAGAATGGATTCGTGGAACAGCTCAGGATTTTCAGTGGCTGTTTCAAAAGAGATCCAAAAAAATCAATCTTTGAAGGAGGATACCAACATGAAAGTTGTAAAATTAGATGGTGTTGAGTATCAAGCTGAAGCTGAGGTGATCAAATCCCTCAATAAAGCAAATGAAAAGAATGATAGTCTTGATCAGGATCTCAAACAACTCAAAGAGGATAAGGTTAAGCTGGAAGCAGAAAGAGACACTCTTACTGCAAAAACAGATCAGCTTGAAACTGAATTGAAAGGGTTGAAAGAGAAACAGTTAGATGAAAAGACTATCAATGATGCAGTTGAAAAGAGATTGGCTCTTAGAACTGCAGCTGCTGAACTTGAAGTTGAGCTGAAAGGCGATGAAAGTGAACTGGATATCCAGAAGGCTGTTATCACCAAGATCTTTCCTAAGATGGATCTGAAAGACAAAGACTCTGTTTACATCCAGGCTGTTTTTGATACTGCTGTAAAGCAGAATGAAAAAGATGCTGAAGATGAGAACAGGAAAATTACAGGTAATCAGAAAATTCCCAAACCAGACTCAGAAATCAATTCTGACAAGGCAAGAGAAAAAATGATTTCTGAAATCAAAAAGAAGAGTTTGGAATAGGAGGAAATTATGGGTGCATATAATAACCAAGACCAAGCAATCGCTGGCCTCCGATTCGGATCTGAAGCAAGAGTTGAGACATTTCGGTGTGCTGAATCAGTAGGGATCAATTTTGGTGCTCCAGTTTTTGGATATGAAGGCGATGATGTAAATGGGTATGCTGCGCACGATGACATATCCACTATTGTTTGGGATGCTGATTTTGTCACTGGTAACTCTATTGCAGTTACTATCAACGGGACTACAGTAACGACCCCATTCAATACTGATCAGGCAACTACAATGGCAGATCTTGTATCTGATATTGAAGGAGAAGCAGCTTTATCTGGAATTGATGCTGAAAGAACTGATATTGCTGGAAATGACAGAACATTAAAATTGTTTTGGAAAGGTGTTGATCTTACAGTTACCGAGGTTGTAACTGGTGGAGCCTCGCAAGCAACAGGAACGATTACTGCTAATCAAGGCGGAATTTGTGTTGGTGTTGCGGTGCTTACTCACAAAGAGTTTGCAGGATCTGCAAAATATGAATTGGATGAAGCCATGAATGTAATGGCTGAAGGATATATTTGGGTATTGGCTGCTGCCGCAGTTAATTCGCAGACAGATGCTTATGTGGTTACCACAGGAGCAGATCAAAATAAATTTTCATCCTCTGGTTATGCTACAGGCGCAAGATTCAGAAGCACAGTTGCTGCTGCTGGATTGGTTCAGCTTGAAGTCAATGGCCAGAATACAGATTAAGGGAGGAAGGTATGAAAAATCCTATTAAACTTGATGTTGGGGAATCTTCCTTTTTTCGGCGTCAATTAGAATACATAAAGTCACAAACTTATGATACAAAATACAAGCAACTCAAGGCATTTAGTCTTATTCCAATCTCAACCGAGGCCCCAAGCGGAGCTGATACAATAACTTTCAGAAGGTTCAGCGGAATAGGATATGCAAAAATCATAGCTGATTATGTGCATGATTTCCCAAGAGTTGATGTTTTTGGCGAAGAGGAAACTATCAAGGTCAGAAGTATGGGAGATAGTTATGGGTATTCCATCAAGGAAATCCGGCGCAGTCAGATGGCAGGAACTAATCTGGATCAGCGTAGAGCTGACGCAGCTAGAAGAGCTATGGATGAATTGACCAATACTTTATCTTGGAGGGGAGACAGCACTTATAGCATTAACGGTCTGATTGATTACCCAGGAATCACTGAATATACAGTTCCACTTGGTGCTGGTGGGTTTAAACTCTGGAATACGAAAACTCCAGATGAAATTGTTGCAGACCTTTCTGGGATTGTTACTGCTGTTATTGATCCTACTAATGGCCGAGAGGCCCCTGACACTATGATTATGCCGATTGAGCAGTATCAATACATCACCAATACAAGAATGACTGGGGATAGCGCAAAAACTATTCTTACATTCTTTTTGGAAAACAATCAATTTATTAAAACTGTTGACTGGGTTGTTGAATTGAAGGGTGCTGGTGCTGGTGGAACTGATAGATTCATGGTTTATGAAAAATCTCCAAGAAACTTGACCCAAGAATTACCGCAAATGTTTGAACAGTTTCCAGAACAGTGGAAAGGAATGGAAGCAGTAATTCACTGTCACGCAGAGACAGCCGGAGTGGTTGTTTATTATCCGCTAAGTGTTGCATACGGTGATGGTATCTAGGTAAAATTTGTAGCACTCTTGTAAAATAGAGTGCTACTTTATTTTAATAAAATTTTCTTAAGGAAG
>Ga0114922_10005005_pt1 | contig 12254 bp, 9 predicted proteins | sample AartaG_FD_100975 | JGI IMG/M metagenome (GOLD analysis project Ga0114922, IMG submission 100975) | Deep subsurface microbial communities from Aarhus Bay to uncover new lineages of life (NeLLi) - Aarhus_00045 metaG | ecosystem: Environmental > Aquatic > Marine > Oceanic > Sediment | place: Aarhus...
CATCTCGCCACAGCTCCTTTGATTTTTCTTGCTCCCTGTAGTAGCCCAATGTAAGCCACGGGGCTCTAAGCACAATCTCACCAACGGCTTTTCCATCCTTTGGCACATCATTTCCTTGTTCATCCACTACTCTCTGTTCCACAAATGCCGGCGCCATGCCTGTTCCGCTCAGAAACTCTATCTTCTTGTCTTCCGGCCAACTGAACATGTGGGGTTTTAGATACTGTAGGCCTGCTTTGGTATATACCTCTGTCATTCCCCATCCGGAACAGATGTCCATGCCGAGCTCCTTCGCCTTTTTTGCAAGTATGGTGTTTAGCCGCATGCCCCCGCCTTCGAAGATAAGCCCCTTCAAGTATTTTTTATAGTGTTCGATTTCCGGATGGGAGATAATCATATTAAGCATGGTAGCGACACAGGCCATATAGCCGCCCTGCTCAGGGCTTTTTTCTCTTTTGAGTATTTCTAAAAACGCTTTTGGATCGAATCTGCCTGGATATACCTGTTTGCACCCGAGGAACGTCGCCATATATGGAACACCCCAGCCGTGGGCGTGAAACATGGGCACGAGTTGAATTGTCAGATCACGGCGCGGATCCAGACCTCTTTCGCCTGAAAAACCCTGAAGCATGTTTGACCATATTAGCGTGTGCATTATGTGCTGCCGGTGAGTAAAGAAGCATATCTTTGGATCTCCGGTCGTACCGGTTGTATTACTTAAAGATGCCACTGTGTTTTCATCGAGATCAGGGTACTCATATTCAGGCGATGCGGAGCGCAGCAATTCCTCATATTCTGAGATCGGGTTTAGTTTCGTCTCCGGCAGCTTTTCATCATCAGACAACACGATATAGTGCTTAACTGTTTTTAATCTATCGCTTATTGATTCAATTGTCGGGATAAAATCTTTATTAAACATAAGGACATCATCTTCCACGCGGTTTATAAGGTAGATCATCTGTTGCGGCGTAAGAAGTGGATTCCCCATATGCACCACTGCGCCCATACAGGGTATGGCAAAATATGCTTCAAGGAAGCGGTGCGTGTTCCACTCAAAGCAAATGACCTTTGAACCCTGTTCTACACCCAGGTCCTTAAGGCCGTTTGATAAGCGCTGGCATCTTTCATAAAGCTGGACATAATTTCCCCGAAAAAGATCCTTATAAACAATTTCACTTTCAGGTCGCATCTTTGCCGCATGTTCCAGTAAATGTTTTAGAATCAACTGGTATTCAAAGCCAATTTTTGGAAATCTTTGCTCTTGCGCCATGATCAGCCTCCTTATGATTATATGATCTCACAGACATTTCTAATATCAGATTTATTTCCCCCGCGCTACTCAAAACAGACATACCCACAGTAATTCCTTTTTTGGCTCCGGGATCCTTTTTGCTAGCGCAGGCTCTACGCGGGAATCCAGAGGTCAAAACCCTGATTTATTTTGAAATTACAGTGAGATGGGGGGTAGGGCCGAATGGAAGAAATCTGCGCAATGGATTCCAGTTTACATTGAGGTTCTGAAGGTGATATGGTGATTTACAAAAATTGACACAAATATTAATGTGTTACCGTAATTAAGCGTAAGTTCTCAATAACTCCAGGCTGTATTAGGGAAATCCCCTCTCCGAGCCGTAGGCCCTACGCGCCGGAGGCCTCAATCCCCCTTTTCAAAAGGGGGAAGGATTCGGTGTGCCCGGACTTATTGAGGTATTGCAATTAAGCAATGATCAATCAGGTTGTGTTGGAGGAAAATATTCCTTAGAACCAGAACCGGATACCAGATACCACACAATGTAGCTTTTCCCGTATGCAGATAATTGGATGATGACCATGAAAAGGGCCTGTGAAATAATCTTTTTGTTGATAGCCTTTCTGATAATAGTCCCAGCTATTGCAACAGGTGGCCAATTCAAAATCACCAGAGTCTACGATGGTAAAACAGTAAGGGCTGAGGGGTATGACAGGCATTGCCTGCCCTGAAATGACATTGTAATGAAGGTCAGTCTGGCCGGAATAGACGCTCCACAAATTTCCAGAGCCAAGAAAAACCCGTATCAACCATACAGTAGGCGTGCAAAAATATATCTGACTGAATTAGTATTGAATCAACTCGTTGAGATCAAAGGCTATGGCCTCGATCAGAATGACAATGTATTGGGTGTAATTTTCCTGGAAGGTAAAAACATCAATATTGAAATGATCCGAGCTGGACTGGCAAGAGTCTCCAGCGAGAAATTACCAAAAGACCTTGCCCCGGGGCCATATCGGGAGGTCGAAAAAGAGGCAAGGAAAGCCGAACGAGGCATATGGTCACTGGGCGAAAAGTGAGGCGAGAAGTAAGGTTATTAATGTAAATCAGAGACAACATGTTCTTGTATCATTTATTCGCCATTTTGTAACTTCCTTTTTAAGCCGTCAACAATTCTCACTATAGCTTCCATCTGGCAGGGCCTAAAGGTCACAATTAGAATTACTGATAAGTCGTTTTTCATTGTTGGTCCATACCTCGGAGTTTAAGCTTATCTGATTTTTTCAGCCCTTTAACCATCAGGTAATACGAGTCATTAATTATGGCTAATAATTCATCATTTGGAATGGAACCATCCAGGATAATAGTGTTCCAGTGTTTTTTGTTCATATGATAGCCAGGCTGAACTGCACTATAGGCCGCCCGGAGGTGCAAAGCAAGGTCAGGATCGCATTTGAGATTTCTCAATAAAGCTCATACATCGCCAACCGCCCATCAAGGCCACCATTGGAGAGCGGTTTCTTCCACGACGGTTTCAACCCAATGTTCTTTATGTACTTCCGTTCACCAAAATAAATATAGGCCGTCGAACCACTGCAACGCTGCTTAAGGAAATCACCAAATCTTTTATAGAAACTGCAAAGGTCCATGTCTTTGCCCGTTCTGATTCCGTAAGGGGGGTTGCAGAAGATCGTTTTTCCTTGGATATTCTCGATATTGAAAACATCGTGTTGCTCTATCTCGATGAAATTTTCTTTGTCAATCAATGAGCAATTATGGATCGAAGACTTGATGGCTTCTAAAGATATATCGCTCCCCGCAATGAAACCTTTTGGTATGGGTGTTATTTTTTGCATCCCTTCATTTTTGACCTGGTTCCAAAGCGAAGAATCGAAATCAGGTAGTCTTTCAAACCCGAATTTCCTGCGTAGAATAGCTGATGGGGTGTGGGAGGCATGCATATAGCCCTCACAGAGCAACGTACCTGATCCGCAGAATGGATCGTATAAGGGTAACCTGCCGTCCCATCCTGAGAATCTTATGATTGCAGCTGCTAACGTCTCAACCATAGGTGCCTGTACGGATTTATTGCGGTAGCCACGCCTGTGGAGAGATCCACCGGACGTATCGAGGCTGATTGTCGCTTGATTTTTCTCAATATGCAGGTTTATCCATAAATCAGGATCTCTTGTATCAATTGATGGGCGTTCACCTGTGCGGGTGCGAAAATAATCGACAACGGCATCTTTCAAACGGAGTGCGGCGAATTTCGAATGCCTGATGGAGCTATGCGGCACTGTTGCAAATACGGCGAATGTTTGGGAAGGATTCAGAAAATCCAACCATTGGACTTCTGACGCCCTTTTGTATAAATACCTGTCAGAATGACAATTAAAAAACATCAATGGTGCAAGAACACGGTTAATCAGACGGGAATGGAAATTGATTGAGTAAAGTACTTTGGGATTTGCAGTTAAATATATGCCACGGTAAGCCTGTCTTGTCTCTACCGCGCCCAGCGATTTAAGTTCTTCTTCAGCGATGTCCTTTATATCATCCGCAACCTGTGCGAAATAGCGGTTTGTTTTTTGGTAGTCATACGTCATGGTTAAACGATGTTTCTTTTTAGTAAATTGAGTACCTCAGCTTGTGCAGCTATATAAAAATCCGGCAGCGGAGTTCTTTTTACACCTGAGTCGCCACGCTTTTGGCGGCCAGGTGGAGCGACTTGATATAAGCGATGATGATTAGTAATAACAATGCTTTCGTTTTCGTAATGCGTGCCTCCTAACGGAAAGCTGAACTGGCGCGTCTTGATGACTCAGACTGGAATCATGAATTTGAAGGTAGAACCTTTAGCGTTCCCGTCACTTTCTACCCAAATCTCCCCGCCATGAGCTTCAACGGCCATTTTGCAGAAGGCCAGTCCTAAACCGCCCGTTCCGACCTTCACTCCTGAGTCTTTGAGGTCTACCTGTTCAAATTTATCGAAAATCCTCTCGTGGTACTCTGGCGCCAGGCCGTTTCCATTGTCTTTTACACTAAAAGCAATACAGTTTTTTTCAGCAAGGAAACCAGTGGTAACTTCTATCTCCTCTCCTTCAGGGGAATGCCTGATAGCGTTAGACAGCAGGTTTGCAATCACTCTCTTAATTAAGTTTGGGTCGATCCTAACAGAAGGGCCCTCTCCGGAATTGGAGAATGTCAGAGATATCCGATCCATCTCCGCCCTTGCAATGAACTGCTCCATCAGGTCAGCTAACATTTCTGTCACATTTGTCAATTCTTTTACCGGTTGCAGTTTCCCTTCCTCCATTCGATGGATGTCAAGAAGACCCTGGATCATCTGCCTAAGATCCAAGCTATAAGCGAGGCATTTATCCATTGTGTCAAGCTCTGTTTCAGAGAGGTTCTGATTCTCAACTTTTATCATTTCAAGGTTCCCATATATCGCTGAGAGGGGATTATTTAAGTCATGGATGATCATATGCGTTAATCCCTCTTTGGTCCTCTCCAACTCCTTAAGCCTTTCGTTCTTCAGGGCGATCTCTTTGTAACTTTTAAGCAATTCATCATGATAAGACTTGACGCGGAGCAGCGATTTAACGCGGGCCAGAAGCGCGGTTCGATCCACTGGTTTGCTTAGAAAATCATCTGCCCCGGCTTCCAATGCTCTTATGCGATCCTCTTTTCCAGTTAAGGCAGTGACCATGACAACGGGAATCATCTGCGTTTTATCATCCTGCTTCAGTCTCTTACATACCTCAAAACCATCAATTCCAGGCATCATCACGTCAAGCAAAATCAGATCCGGATTGAAATCGTTCACCATTCTAAGAGCTTCTTCCCCGCTTGACGCTTCTACAATATCATATTGATTGGTCTTAAGATAGGCTTTCAGCAACTTGATATTTAGCTCTTTATCATCAACAATCAAAACGGTTTTCTTTGGCATGATAGACCTCTTTAATCATGTAAGAGTTCACAAGTTTCCCGCTGAAAGCGGGATTCAAGGTTACCTTTCTTGCGTTGGCCTTTCTCATAGGCCCGCCCCGGGCGGGAATGAAACTTAGAAAAGGAAATTCCTAAACAATCAGGTTTTTGGTTTCCAAACCTATACTGGAATAATACAGTGAAACGTGCTCCCTCTTCCTTCTCCCTCGCTCTCGATCCAGATCTTTCCTCCGTGAAGCTCCACAAGGTGTTTTGTTAGAGACAGACCCAACCCACTCCCTTGATACCTTTTACTTGCTGACCCATCTACTTGTTCAAAAGCATCGAAGATACGAGCTTGATCTTCCGGTTTAATGCCGATACCGGTGTCCGCTACCGAAATTTCGACGAAATCCCCTGTTGCGCGTTGCGTGTTGCGCGTTGCGTGCCCTGTGGAATGCACAGCACATTCCTCCGGGGCGTGTTCAGAACCGGTAACCCCGGTAAATGGGGATTTCCGCTCCGCTCCAACCCGCGACTCGAAACCCGTAACCCGATTCGCCGTCAGGCGTAGTTCCCCTCCTTTGGGTGTAAATTTCACGGCATTTGATAGAAGATTGTATAGTATCTTCTTGAGCTTTTTATAGTCTGCCCTTACATATTCCGGGGCACGATCAGTGTCCATTAGAACTTGGACACCTCTATTCAGAGCCTTCTCTTTGACCATGGCCAGGGTGCTCCTAAAAAGCATTTTTGTATTAACATCAACAGGTTCGAAATCTGACTCTCCCGCAGCCAACTTCGAAAAGTCCAGGGTGTCGTTAATCAAAGAGAGCAAATGCCTGCTGCTTTGAAGTACATCATTGAGATACTCCTCCTGGACCTCGTTCAACTCACCAAAATTCTTGTCCACAATCAACTCGGTAAAACCGATGACATGATTTAAAGGAGTACGAAATTCGTGGCCCATGTTGGCAAGAAATTCGCTCTTAGCTCGATTGGCGGCCTCTGCGGCTTCTTTTGACTTCTGCAGTTCAATTTCAGTTCGTTTTCGCTCAGAGATTTCAGCACGCAGTTCTTCATTGGCCTTCGCAATGTCTGCGGTCCTATCCGCCACTCTTGTTTCTAACTCCTCATTAACTTTGTGCAAGGCCTTTTCTACTCGTTTCCGTTCTTGTATTTCCACATTCAGTTGTCTATTCGCCTTCGTTAACTCTGCGGTTCGTTCCTCAACTTTTTGTTCCAGATTTGAGTATATCTCAAAGTAATTTTTTGTCGAGATCTCGTTTTCCTCCCTTGTAAGTCGAAGGTCGTTGATCAGGTGTTTCACCTTCGTCTTTAAAATAAGAATCTGTCTTTCTATTTCTTCAATGCTGTTATCGGTTTTTCGCTTTGTCATACTGGAACAGCCCCCGGTTTTCCATCATAGAAATTTCTTGTTCCATATCTTTCTTCTTCAAGTTTCATTTCAGATGATCTAAACTAAAAATTGACCCACGGTTTCCAGAAAACTTCTGGTGTCAATAGGTTTAGCTATGTAACCTGCGCACCCGGCATCCCTCGCTTTCTCCTCATCTCCCTCCATCGCATAAGAGGTCAGGGCTACAACAGAGATGTCCTTCACCGCAGGGTCATTCTTGATCTCACGAGTGGCAGTCAATCCGTCCATACCCGGTAACTGAATGTCCATCAATATGAGATCCGGGTGATGCTCTCGGGCCGATTGAATGCCGTTTTCGGCATCTACAGCCTCCAATACCTGATACTTCCCAAGATGGAGAAGACTTCTCACCAACTTCATATTTATTTCATTGTCTTCAACCACCAAAACTGTCTCATTCGCCATGATGCTTCCCCACTTTCGATTAATGGTTAAATCGCTGATTCGTCAAATTAGGTTAACGTTTAAGTTATGAAATTACATAAAGCTCAGTTACTTATGCTGAGGCCAATTTAGCTCTTACGGTATCCAGCTCCTCGGCTGCATTTAGATTGGGATTATAAAAGAAAAGGCGGCTCCTTTTCCTTGCCCATCACTCTCTGCCCAGATCGTGCCGTCGTGAAGCTCCACAAGCTGTTTTGTTAGAGACAACCCTAACCCTGTTCCTTGATATTCACGGTTCGACGATCCATCGGCCTGTTCAAAAGGATTAAATATCCTATCCGTGTCTTCGGGTTTGATGCCGATACCGGTGTCCTTGATATAAATTTCGACGAAATTTCTATCGCGATTGGGTATTGGGTATTGGGTACTGGTTTGTTCATCAGCATTTCCATGCTCCACTACCGAATACCCAGTACCCAGTTTCGCAGCCAGAGTAATCGAGCCTCCGTCCGGAGTAAATTTCACCGCATTGGAGAGGAGATTGTACATAATCTGCTTGAGCTTGCGTTCATCCGCCGATATGGTCTCCGGAATGCCATCCATATTTGTTACCAGGTTTATGCTATGCTTCATGGCCTTCTCTTTGATCATGACAAGGCTGTTTTCCAAAAGCATCTTTAAATTAACATCTGTTGGTTGTAGCTCCAACTTTCCAGCTTCCACCTTGGATAAATCGAGGATGTCGTTGATCAGGGACAGGAGATGTCTGCTGCTTTCGAGCACGTCGTTCAGATATTCCTCCTGTGTTTCGTTTAAATCTCCGAAATGCTTATCGACTAGTATTTCGCTGAATCCGATGATAGCATTTAAGGGTGTGCGTAGTTCATGGCTCATATTTGCCAAAAAATTAGTCTTGGCAGTGTTGGCTATTTCTGCTGTTTGTTTCGCCTCTTTTAGCTCGACCTCGATTTGCTTCCGCTCGGCAATTTCCCGTTGGAGATGTTCATTGGTCGATATCAGGTCTGAGGTGCGCTCTTTCACCCGTTTTTCTAACTCAACGTTTGCCCTATAAAGCCCTTTCTGTGCTCGTTTCAGCCCTTGAGTCAGACGCGCATTTGACAAAGCGATGGCCACCTGATCGGCTAGCATACGGGCTTGGGATAGTTCTTCATTTTTGGGTGGGGATGAATCAAGAGAACCCAGAACCATGACTCCTGCTAACTCCCGTTTGACAACAAGGGGAAATGATGTGAATGATTTAATCCCCCTACTAGCAAATTGCGCAAGATAGCCTGGAAGGTTTGTGTCCGTATTTACTGACAATATCCTCCTGTTATCAGTGAGCTCTTTTGCCTCTTGCGGTGCGATTTCAACACCATCAGCTAATTTCACAACTTCCCTTTTATCAAGCCTGAAATACGTCCGGCCTGTATTCTTATTTTGAGAATCAAGCAAGGTAACACTGACAAAATCGTAGTTGAAAACCTCATGTATTCGTGTGAGCACAATATTCACAATTTTTTTAGTATCTAAAGTTGAGAGAATGGTCCTATGGATCTCTTCAATCGTGTTCAGGGCGCTAAACTGTCTTCCCAACTCTTTTGCCATATCATTGAAGGATGTTGCGAGGTCCTGGAATTCGTCGCCGCTTGTGACTGTCACTCTGCTATCGAAATCTCTCATGGCAATACGCCGTGTTCCATTTTTGAGGTTTGCTATTGGGAGCATAGTCCTTCGAATCTGGATGCCGCTGAGAAGCAATACCAACAAAAGGGATAAAAGAATGACAAGAGGAAATATCTTTTTGAAATAGGCCATTGGGGCATAAACATAATCTTCAGGTAGACTCAGAACTATTGTCCATTTCGGACAGAAAAAGTTGAATTCCAGAAAAATAGTCCAAAAACTGGCCATATAATTTTTGCCATCATATTTCCACTGAAACTGATTCAACGATGAATTACTCATTTTAAAGGCTGATTTTACAAGGGATGATGAAGATAGTGGGAGGGTGGAGAAGATAACATTATCTGACTCATCCAAAACACAAAGTTCGGTCATGCTGGGCAGTGTATTATATTCAGACAATCCCCACAGGTACATGGGGTTTATCTCCCCAAAAAGGATTCCTTGCTTAGGGTCTTGTGGGTCAACTGCCCTCATCATAAAGATGCCCAAATGGTTATCAGCACTCAACCGGGTCGACAGGATTGTTTTGCCAGATCTAAGGTGTTGTTTTTCTTCCGTGGACTGCTCTCCCAGATTCTGAATAGAGCCAAAAAAATGGGCATACGTTCCAGGGTCAGAGATAAGCGTTAATCCTTTGAACCGCTTTCTTAAGCCTTTACTATATTTTTCAACTGAGCTGTGGGTTGAATATTCGGGGGTGGCAGTAATACCGGCAGAGAAAATCTTCAACTGCTGTTCAAGAAAAGATAGCCGCTCAAAAATGGAGACACCAAGGCTCTTGCTTGTTAGATGAAGTTGTCTTTGACTCTGTTTGTCAAGCAGTTCCGACACCTGGCTGAATGAGATGATTGCCAGCGCTGAGATGGGAACGAGAGCACAAAAAACGAACAAGACGAAAATTCGTCGTGCTACCTTGCTCTTGAAAAATGTTGTGTCTAATTTCATCAAAAACAACCTAAATTAGTAATCTGAAGCAATCCCTATGAATGAACCGTTGTTAGCTCGTATAATATCGTCGTGGCTGGCCTTGGCTGTTAGAGGGGGTTGGCTCTTTCCATCTTTGCCCATGCTGTAAAGGTCATAGTCAGTATTCAACGGCACCAGGTTATGGTCTTTCCGCATTTTACCCACTCCCGTAACATCGGCGAAACTCAGATACTGATATGGATTTCCCCAGGGATCCAGAAGATTTCCGTGTCCCAAATCATTTAGACTATCTGGCGGTTTATCGTTTAGAGCTACATATTCGGTGATTTCTAACTCCAGCTGGCTTATATCCACTATACATTTGGTAATTTGTGACTTTTTGGTATAATTTTTGTAGACAGGTATCGCAATGGCGGAAAGCGTCGCCAGCATGGCCATGACGATTAGCAACTCAATAAGGGTAAAGCCATCACAATGCTTTCTTTGACCTTTAGAGATCAACCGAAAAATGGATGCCGAGACATTTTTGATAAATATGGATTTTATCATCTTTAAACCCCCACGCTTGAACGATTTACGTTTTAGGCCTTTAGAGCTTCCAACCGCTGCTCGCTAATCTTAAAAGGCCCACTTACGTGCTTCATATTCAATGAGTCACCTTCGGTGAAAAAATAGTATTACCCTGTTTGAGCGCTGCTCAATCAGGTGGTGTTGAAAGAAAATATTCTGTAAAGCCAGTACCAGATACCGGATACCAAGTACCACTCAATTGAACTTTGCTCAATTGAGGCACAATCTTTCACGCTAAGTCCTTCATCCACTAATTATTTCTATTAAGCTCTCGACGATTTTCCTATCCAACTTACCTTCCTCAGCCTCTTCGCGGAGGATTGAAAAGGCTTTTTCCTTGGTCATCCCTTTACGGTAGGCCCGATCTGTGATCAGGGCGTCATATATGTCCACCACTCCCATTACCCTGGCAGCCATGGAGATCTCATCTCCTTTGAGACCATCCGGGTACCCTGAACCATCCAATTTTTCGTGATGATGTCGGATTACCTCCAGAGCTGGACCCAGGTTTTTCATTAGAGGCAGGCATATCTTAAATCCCTCATCAGAGTGACTCTTCATAATGCCCCATTCATCGGGATCGAGTGGGCCGGGTTTATTTAGGATTTCACCAGGCACTGCGATCTTGCCAATGTCGTGCAGAGCACCCCCGAACCTTAATGCTTCAAGCTCTCGTCCTGTCATCCCTAACTTTTTTCCCAGGCTGACTGCCATATTAGAGACCCTCTCCACATGTCCTTGAGTATATGTGTCTTTGGCTTCAACTGTGTTTGCAAGGGAAAAAAGAATATTTTCAATACTGGCCAAATTACTGTTAAGCCTTTTTAACTTAATTAGGGATCTTGTCCTGGCGAGCAACTCCGTTTTATTAGGTGGTTTAGTAAGGAAATCATCTGCGCCAGCCTCTATCCCTTTTATTTTAGACTCTACATCGTCCAGGGCAGTCACCATAATCACAGGAATCAGGCGTGTGGCCTCACTTCCTTTCAAACGCCGGCACACCTCATAGCCATCCATTCGTGGCATCATGATGTCTAATAATATCAGATCCAAATCGACCTTCTTGACTATGGACAAGGCCTCCTCCCCATTAGATGCCTTTAAGACCTCATAATTTAAAGGCCGAAGCAAAGCATCCAACAGTTTTACGTTTAGCGGCTCATCATCGACCACCAATACCTTTGGTGCCCCGTCATTAGCAGGTTCGGTTTGTTTTTCCAAAAAACAAACCTTGTTCTTCCCCCTGATTTTGGCCTGTAGCAATGCCTCTTGTGCCTTCTTGATCAGGGTTTCACCGTTCGTGGCATCTCCGGGGTAAGACGCGAGGCCAACACTGACTGTAAGCGCTTCATCCGGGAGCTTCTCCACTGCCTGTCTGATCCTTTCTACAGCTATCAGGGCTGACTGAGTAGTAGACTTTATCAGGATAACCGCAAGCACATCACCGGAATACCTGGCAGCCAGATCAACCTGCCGTATATTCTTCATGGTGAGGTCGACAATTTCCCTTAAGACACGGTCTCCTTCAACAGATCCGTGACGCTTGTTGAAAAGGGCAAAAGAATCGATATCGATCAATACCAGGGTGAATGGCTCCCCATGCCTTTCAGACCGCTTTACTTCACGCTCTAATGTTATTTGAAAAAACCCGTGATTAAACAGACCAGTAAGACTGTCTGTAAAGGGAGCCCCGGTTTCTCTTTTGTAGAGTTCTTCAAGTGCTAAATCCATAACCTTTCTGTGCCTTCCGTCAATAATCAATGGTTACTATTCAAATGTACCTGCTTATTTTGTGTGCGCCCTGGCTTGTTCTTTTTTTGATCCGCTTTCAAACCAGCGTTCAACTACTTTTCTAATCCTGTGTCGAACAAGCAGCACTTATTTCTCCCAGCCTTCTTTGCTTGATAAAGTGCATGATCAGCTTTTTTTAGTAAATAGGTTTTGGAAATGTCGTTTGCGGGATCGAATGATGCAATTCCAAAGCTCACGGTAATCGATATCTTTTCATCTTCATAGTTTAGCGCCATTGAATTTATACTGTCTCTTAGCCTTTCCGCCACA
>Ga0114922_10005006_pt1 | contig 12250 bp, 14 predicted proteins | sample AartaG_FD_100975 | JGI IMG/M metagenome (GOLD analysis project Ga0114922, IMG submission 100975) | Deep subsurface microbial communities from Aarhus Bay to uncover new lineages of life (NeLLi) - Aarhus_00045 metaG | ecosystem: Environmental > Aquatic > Marine > Oceanic > Sediment | place...
ACCGGCAGTATTTCCATGCTGAGTCTCTAATAGAATTGTTTCCGTAGCACCACCATCAGCAAGCAGCCAAATAGACTTTGCTAAATTACCGTTAGTCTCAAGACCAATACCACCTACGTCAGATAGCAGTTGAATCGAAGAAGCTCCTTCTGTTACCGAAGTACCTTTGTCGGCGTGAATCTTAATCGAGCCGGAAGTACCGCTTGTTGCGTTTTCGTGGATATATATTCCATTTGCCGCAAGGTCTGCTGAAACAATGGTAAGTGTATCCTCGGCATCTATCGTAATATCACCAGCCGATACTCCATCGGCGGTAAGAACTATTCCACCGGCACTGCCAGTTAGGGCAATACCACCTTCATCGGTTTCAAGAGTAATTGAATCTGCGCCTGTCCCCTGGTGAGAATGAATAGTGATATTCTCATCGTCACCGCCGTTAGTCTCAATCCTGATGGCATCATCGCCGTTCAATTTGGAATACAGACCAATACCGCCAGCCTGACTATAAAGCTGGATTGCAGCGTCCGTCTCCGTAGTTGCGGAAGCACCTGTACCGTGCTGGGACTCAATGAGGACTGTCTCAGTAGCACCGCCGTCAGCGATTAGCCAGATACTCTTGGCAAGATTAGCATTGGACTCAAGGCCGATACCGCCAGCGTCACTATAAAGTTGAATTGACGCGGCACCTTCGGTAACTGATGCTCCCTGGTCGTTATAAACCCATATTGAGCCGGTAGTGCCACCGTCACTCGTTAAAGCGATTGACTTAGCAAGATTCGCAGTAGAGCGAAGCTCAACGCCGCCAGCGTCCGACAAAACCTCTATCGAACACCCAGCTTCTGTCACTGAAGCGCCAGTGTCATTGAAAATCATAACTGACGAAGTGGTGCCGCCATCTACCATAATATCAATGGCTTTGGCAAGGTTGGCAGTTGATTTCAGCTCTATACCGCCTGCATCCGATAGAAGCTGAATAGAATAAGCGCCTTCTGTGACGGATGTTCCGGTATCGTTGAAAATCTCTAAGGTGCTTGCCGTATCACCGTCAGCGGTTATCAAGACGGCATTGGCACAATCTTCCTCTGCTTCAATTATGATACTACCCAGAACCGAATTGACTGAAATATCAGCCTCGGCAGCGGTAGTTTGAAGTGTCATCGAATCTACGCCGACTATGCTCGTAACATCCTCAACAGTTACAGTTAAATCGCCATGAGTACCACCATTAACATCCAGAGTATAACCGCCATCAGTAGTGGTATCGGTGATGTCGTCGGCAGCCGTGCGCGTAATGTTGTCGGCGGAACTTAACGAAATATCCGCAACGGACGAAATCAAACTCAAGGCATCAGTGCCCGAACCGGTCGATTGAAGGATTAGACTTGCATCCGCACCAGAAACTGTCTGCTGAATAGTCAGGTCTTTTCCAGCGCCGGAACCGGCTAAGGTGATAGTGTTTGTTGTTCCTGCTGCGTCAAATGTAATGTCATCAACGCCGGAAAGGTTGTCAACTGTGCCCATTGCAAGCTCGACAACATCCGTACCGCTCTTTAGAGTTATTACGTTAGTGCCAAAGTCAAAAATGAAGTCCTCATTGGCAGAGCCGTTATCCTCGATAAACCTTACCTCGGTATCGACTACATTCTGAATTTCGGCACCGTTTTCGAGTGCAAGGTCTTCGGTAGTTACAGTAAGCCCGACAAAAGTAGCAGTTCCATCAATTCCAACTTGCCAAGTATCGGAAGTACCCTGAATGTCATAGCCTGCCGTTCCGTCAATCTGGATACTGCACGCAGCAGCGTCATCGCCAGCATTGGTGATAGCTAATACATCTATCGCATCGCTGGTATCATCAGAGTCGAGAATCAAGGCACCATTGTCCGAACCGTCAGCAACCTCAATTTCAACAGCTAAAGTAGGGGCAAGTATCTTACTTCCTGCCGTATAAGCAGTAGCAAGACTCGAAGCTCCGGATACATCTACATCCACCCAGGCTGTGCCTGTGTAATACTTTAGACCATTATCGGCATCACTGGCGTAAATAACACCTTCAGCGGCAGTTGGAGCCGTATCGGTAGGTGTAAGGTAAACAGAGGTAAATCCCGATGAGCCTTCCAGGTAACCTATGGACTCGTTCATAAACAGATAGAGAGGGTCGGTCACCTTGCTGCCTGAATGGATATAACGAAGGTTCCTCATGTAGTAGAGTTCATCGTAGGTCAAGGCCGCCGAAGCTATCCCAATAAAGACCGAGAGCAGCAGGATTGTAAAAAGTATTCGTTTCATTTTATTTCTCCTAAAAAAGATTTCGCTTAATAAAAAAGGGGCACATATTTCGTGCCCCTTGATTATTTCCATACTGTGAGTTCTACGGATTTCCGACAGGTGATATTGCCACTTGGACACGGTCGGACTGCGGTATATCTTCAAGCCATGCCCCGACAGTTAAGGTCGGGGATGTTCCGGCCAGGGTGTAGTAGAGCCTCATATGCCGCTGGGCCACTTCGTAGGGTAATGGCTGTCTTAATATCCATTTCCCGGCTGTGGCGAACCGTGCGTCCGTACCGGCCAGTGGTGAACCATCTACATCGCATATCGCCCATAATGTTTTCAAATCAGCACCAGCAAAGTTAACGTCGTCTGCCACCTGAAGGGCGATAATAAATGTCGGTGTAGTACCCCCGGCGGCTACCTCGGTTCTTATACAAAGGTGTATTGGATGGCCGACACCGAACTGCGGATTAGTTACCGCCATATCAATCGTGTTCGTAGAAGCCGCCGATTCTGTCAATGCTTGAGAGTCGCTAAAAACTCCTACAGTTGAATGAGCTCCCATATTAAGTCTCCTAAAAAAAGTTTAGTTGTTTTTTATACGGCCGCCACGGCGGTCTCTTCGTTGCTGATTGCCTTTACGGATTGTTTGCGTATAGGCATATCACGGAACATCAAAAGCGGCTTACCATAGGGATTGTCCGAAGAATATTTAACATTGGTCTTGTCCATCGTAAGGATGTCAAGATGGGTGAAGATTCGGCCATTGACGTACATCCAGACCGTTTCCTCGCCCTCGAAGTCGTTGCGGGCCTCGATAATCTTATTGACAAGGTCCACCGACCTGTTCGAAATAGCAGATTCGATGTTCCTGATACGCTTGACCGAACGCATATCGTGGACTACCAAACCAATATCCCAGGCCAATTCGGTAACGTAATCCCAACGCTTCTTATCATTCCCGCCTTCACCGGCACCGGAAGTCGAAGTGACCCATTGCTCGCCTTTGTCCTCAACACGAATACCTTTATGCGGGTCATTCATGGGGCTAATGCCGAATACCTTCTCCGGCGACCATTGAATCATCCAAATAGAGGTCGTATCATCGCCGGTGCCTTCCATATCATAGACGCCCATGTCCCCGCTATCCGGGTCATTTACGTCATCTGCGTCCGGTGTGGTGTACCTAACGTCAAGGCCGTCAAATTTCTCCGGTGTAGTGATTGAAGAGCCGTTGAATAAGTGATTACATACACCCTGGCCGAAGCCCTCGATGTGCCTATTCAGTATCCGAAGGCGCATGGTTGCTTTCTGTGGCTGTATTCGCAGGGCATCTTTGGGAATCTGGCAGCGGTCTTTGAACATACTGATGACCTCGCTGTAACCTGCCCATTGAACCACCGAGGCGTCCCAGCCATCTCCAACCTTGATAATCTGGGGCGTGGGTATAGAGGTCTCCCTCATTCCGGTATAGCCTAATATCTCATTCGAGGGAAGGATTGGCATGTCATCAAGTATTGGCTTGCGCTGACTGAGGACTTTTGCGAAGTTGAGAACCTGATTGTTCTTTGTGAGTTTTGACAAGCCCGATAGATGGTATCGGGAGTCGAATCCTAACTCTGCCATAATGTTTCTCCTAACTAAATTTTCAATTTACGGGTTTAGTTCGGAGAGGTATCCGGCAGAGCCGGGGTCTCCTGATAGCTTTAACGCCCTTCTAAGGCGGCCGCGCTTTGCGGCAAGCATCAGGGCTCCCGTTAGGGAGGGTGTCTGAATTATTCAGATGATTCTTTGCTCATTCCTGGAGAGTTCGGGAAGTATTTATCCTGAACCTCTTTGTCGGAGAGCTTTTTGTCCTCATCTGATATGTATTCTTCTTCGTCTGACATTTTATTTGAGCATATCCGCTGACTTCGGAAATTGTTCCTGTTGTATTTGTTCTTCCGACTTGTTTTTGTCATCTATCTGGTCAGCAGGGCCTTTCTGGCCTTCAATCAACTTGCCTGTTTCCTGGAGATGGTTAGCAGCCACTATTAGCAAGTCCATTACCGTCTTGTTATTGCCGACTCCGGTAAGATAGACTGTCTTTTTGAACTCCTGCCATTTCTCATCGTCATCGGCTTTGACTGTCTGCCAGTCGGGGTTCAGCTTACTCCTTAACGCCCTTTCCAAAAGGACAAGGCTTTCCTTGGCTTGCTCCTTGCCCAGCTCTTCCTCGAGCGCAGCGATACATTCCTTGCCAGCCTTTTCGTTGGCTTCTGCGTGGGTCTCTAACTGTTTCGCCATCATATTGAGCTGGAAATTGTAAAAAGCCTGAAGATTAGCCTGGGGGACGTGGAGCGTCTTAGCCATTTCTTTGACGGCCTTAACGGATTCTTCATCAATCTTGATACCCGCAGGCAGGTCTTTTGGGTCTTTGAGCACATAATCCTCGGCTTTAGACGGCACACCGCGCAACCTGCCTACACTGGCGTTCCATTCGGCCTTCTGCTCATCTGTGGTCTTGTCAAGAGACTTCGGCAGCCTAAGAGGGTCACTTATCGTAGCCCTTGCCTCAAGGTGTCCCTTGTGAGCATCTTCCTCGGTTAAATATCTTTTTAAGACAGAGTTGCCCTTCAATGATTGATAGCCGTCCGTCCAGTGTTCATCACCGCCGCCGCCACCGGGGTCATCGTCTCCTTCTTCAAAATGTCTCATAAGACGATTCCAAAGTGGTGATTTAAGCTCTGGTCGAAAGTAAAATTCGTCAAACATAGTTTTCTCCTTACAGTTTCATTGTTTCGAGTTCCGGCCCGTTTGTTCCGCCCTGCAGCAAACGGACTTTCGTGTATTTCTGGGTCGCTTTCCTGCCATCAAGTGAAGTTGCACGCAGAACTACCCCTGGTGCTCCTTGCGGCATTATGAGAGCCAGATTCTTCCATTTCTCAACGCCCTTGACAGTAGTGTATCCTTGTAAGGCTCTTGCTCCTTTGCCGGGGCCAACTGTTACCACAATGTCGTTGTTCTTGTGCTTAACGAAAGACAGGCAAGGCGGGGGCGGGGGCGGGGCCGGTAGGTCGGCTTTGAGCTTCTCGGTGGCGATAAGTGCCTCTAATTGCTTTACTGTAGCGTCTTTTCGGAACTCAAGGCCCATAGCCTTGGCCTCATCAATTAGTAAATCTCGTTTGGTTTTCTTCGTGTCGTCTTGAGCTTTCTTCTTAGTCATTTTTGCTCCTTGTAATATTCTTCCATTTTGCTTAATATATTTATGGCCTTTTGACCTTTTGTGAGTTGTTCTTTTGCGATTAAAGCATCATCTTCATCTATCGCACGTACATAAATATGTATCCATTTCTTTTTGCCATCTTTTGCGTGAAAAACGCTCATAACATCTATAAAAATAACTTTGTTCTCTTCATCCACCATTTTTAATCTCCAGACTTGGTACGGTTGATTTGTTGAATGTTGGGAATACTAACCCGTTCTTTTGGTCTATGGGGTCAATTACTTTAAGATAAAATTGCTTATCCTCGTTGTATATGAGGGCATTGTCTCTGTTTAACGGTATTTTCTTGGGAATATCGGTTGGGTATCGTCTCTGCTGCAATAGTAGGGTTTCACGCTCTACAAACCCTACCTTCGGAGCAAACCTCTTACTTATCTCCATAAAGACTTTAGACGAACAGCCCACAGATTCTACGCCATATCCTTCGCCCTGAATTATTTCAATAGATTTGTATATCCGATTGAGAATGTCAGAACTTCGGCCCAGGCGGGTCTTTACTTTTACCATAGTTTTGTCGTTGGGCATTATCATTTCTTTTCCTTCAACAATTCGGCTTTGCCGGTAAGGATAATTTCGCCAGCCACTTTCTGAACCAAGTCCTCTTTTCCGTCCCCGACTATCAAGTTAATATCGTCCATAATATCATTGTGAACGGCTACTTGCTCTGGGCCAGTAAGAGTTTTCAGCACTTGCAACAGCTTGTACTCCAATAGCTCTGGCGACTTGCTGTAACCTTCTATAAGTATCTTTCTTGCGGGGTTACTCATTCAATATCCACCTTCTATTGGGGGTGAAGGTCGTGGGCCAGATTTATTGTATTCCATTTACGCTGCTCCTGCCCCCAATGCCGCCAATGGGCTATTTTCTTCAGTTTCCTTCTGGACGTTGGGTATGACCTTAGAAATTCTCTCGGCCTGCTCTAATCTTCTGTCCTCCGCCTGCTGCTCGGCAAGTTCCGCCTGAATATCATCGTACTCTTCCTCTGGGGTTATGCAATCCTGCGGGAAATTCATGTTTTCGAGCATTCTTTCGGTCAGTTTACCGGCTTTTATCTTATATTTAGTCTCCGGCCATTCCTCTCTAATGGGCTGGGTGGCAGCTAATCCAGCGTGTACTCTCTGAACTCCGTGATGCTGCTTCTGGGCCACCGACAGAGGCCCTACGAACTTCGGAACTACTCGACCATCACTCTCATATAGTATGTCGGGAAATTCCACATTCTCGACCAAGCGGCCCGACCTGAACTCAATATCCATTAAAATCTCGTCATTAGGGCCGAGTATGTCCCTTTCAAAGCTCTCGACTTCCGGGCCTACCTGGGCTGAGTTTTCACCTATCATCTGGAATATCTGATAAGCAGTGGGCGGCTGTTTGTGCTCACGGTTGTATTGCTCAATCATCTGCCAGAGCTTTGTATTGAAATGACGCTCGCAATTTGCTTTCAAGCGGTCAAGAAAGTCCATTGATTCTCTATAGTTCCCGCCCTCTCTTAATTGCTTCGGTGGGCGGTCGTACTCATCGGATGTCTGCGCCCAGTTACTACCTTCCGGCCCGTAGTGAACTCTGCCCTTCCATTCAGCTAATGCCAGCATTGCAGGCCGGGCCTTTTCTTCAACCATTTCCAGCATACTTAAAAATCCGGCGTTGTTAGCCTTGGTATCAAATACCGCGAACCATGCCGGGGTGCGCGAATAGCTTTCGTGATAGTTCCGATGATAATGCCATACGGTAAAAGGTCTGATATAATATGGCTTTGCCCATAAAGGCTTTTTCTTTTCGGGTTCTGTATCTACCTGAATGTAATATTGAATCCAGGGCAATTTCGGTGCATACTTTTTATCATCTGCCTTGAGGTCTTTGAAAATCAGGTCGTTAGCCGAATATACAGCCATTAAGAACTTATACTTGTTAGTGTGGTTGCCCTGCTTGATGTCGTTTTGTAAGGCCAGGCTCAAGTCATCAAACTCAAACTTATCATTAGCTTGCTTTGCGGTCATTTTCCAGTCGCCGCCTCGGTGGTAAACATCGTCTTGCCCCAGCCAGTTTTGGGATACGTAGTTCTCCGAATAGTGAGGTAAAGAGAAATGAGCGCTTCCGTTGGCTATATCCTCATCACAATACGAAACCGGAGAGCCTATCGAGAGGCCATCCTTGACGAATTGCGGTAAAATCTTGTAATAATTCGACCTGTCGTAAACATCATACATATAATGCTCAAGCTCTTGCATCGCCTTGTTCACTTCGTCAACGCCGTGAAATCGCCTCTCGCTCATCATATAGCGAATCCACTCAAGGTGCTTTCCAACCATATTGCCAAGAAAGCCCCTTACATTAACACCAAGAGCCCAAGGCCCTGTTCCCTCAATGATTTCCGAGCCTTCAAATTCGCCCTCTTTATTCACTGTCTAGGTAAGGTCAGGCCGGAATATCTCGCATATCTTCTTTCGGCCTGCATCAAACGGTTGGCGAACCTTAACCAGCTCTGCCTGCCTGTCTGTAATCCGGTCATATAAACTTTTGTTTTTGTACGAGTTCATAAAAAAAGGCCACCAAGTTTCGCCTGGCGGCCTCCGAAAGGTGTTAAAAATGAGTTCGTTTTACTTATTTAAGAATCCACGCCTGTCCATAATTTACCCTTCTTTTTACGATATTGCTTTAACTCTTTATGTAGTAATTTCACAACTGCTATCAGTTCATTACGTGACAAATCTTCAATGGGACGGCCTTGGTATTCAATTATATGTTTAACGCTTTCTTTTGCCATATCGGCATTTCCTTTTGACAGTCGCCCTGCAAATTTACTTGATTCTACTTCACATAATGTTCCCAATATTGATGCTGGCCAATACATACCTCACCTTGCCATAGCCGTTGAATACTTAATAGAGGCGTTGGCCTTCTTTATGGCCACTGCATCACTATCACCTGAAGCCAAGGCTTTGTTGGCCACATGCACCCATCTTTTCTTCTTTTCGGGCGTATTGGCCTTCTTTGTAAACCTCGTTGCGTCTGATGGCTTCCAGGGCATTATCTATTCTCCCTATGTCCCTAACTTCTGTGTTTGAACATTCAAAGTTCCGTAATCCCCGCCCATTACCGAGGCGGCTCGGCGTTTCTTCCTTAAACCTCTATCGACTTCCGCTCGCTCGGCGGCCATTACTGTTGAAGGTGCAGGGCTTTGAGTTGAAATCGGAGAAGGCGAACCAATACTACCCTTAGAGCCTGATTTGCCCATTTCAGAACCAGCGTACATACTGGCGGCAATGACTGCGTATGTTACAGGGTCGAATCCTATCTTTCTCTCCTTAACTTTTCGCCTTTACTTCAACGTTCTGTTGGCTTATCCGCTCTAACTCTATTGCAGATAAGACCCACCCAATCCCTGTAGAGATTGCAATGATAAGAGATATTACTCCACCATTAAACACTCTCGCTATGCCACAACCACAAAAGATTCCTATGATTAATGACATTACATAACATAAACCTAATCTCATCTCTTTCTCCTTCCGAAATTCAAGGCGTTGTGGTCGTAACCACTTGAACTATCTGCGTAAGCATTGGCCGGGATGGGATGAGGATAGCCGATACGCTGACCGCTAATAACAATCTGATAACGATAGGCCATAGCCATATAACCGAAACCATCCGCAGGATGTGAGGCCCAATCGTGCAAGGGAGTATCCGTAAAGACTATTTTATCTTCGGTGCTCAAGCTCTCATTCTTGCGCTTCTGGTAATGTGCCAAAGCATCTACGCCCGGTTCCACCTTCTCGTCAAACCAGCATTCATCCAAGATGCCCCATACTTCCTCGATTCTATCTATAACCCGATGAGGTTCAATTATTCGTATCGAGCCTTTATTTATTAAGAGATTCTGTAAAATGTTAAGCCGTGTTTGGACATCCTTGCCCTGCATCCGGGCCTTGACGTCTTGTGGTAACCAATGCTCGGCATAATTATAGCCCCATTCCTGTAGTTTTTTCGTATAGTGCTCTAAGCCTTCTCCGCTATTCTCATAGTAATTAATGATATGTATCTCTTTGCCTATGAACTGAACAGCCCATATCACTGTCAAGTCCTGAACTCCTAAATCCCAGAACGTATAAACCTGTGCGTGTGAATCATATAAGTTCTTAATCCCACTCCTCTTTTGACTTAATACATCGGACATTTTGGCTGCGTAATAAGCCCCTTCAATATCATATTCATCCGAAGAGTTCATCACATAACGCTTGAACTTCCTCGGTGATTCTCTCTCCATTTTACGCAAGTCATCTATAAAGTCAGCAGGCAAATTATCAATATTATCAAAGCTATTTGCCTCAAAGAACTCATATCCGGGCTTTCTATCCTTTTCCCATATTTTCCAAACCCAATTATGCCCGTTCTTATTAGCGATTATCATTCCTTGCCTGAAGCAACCCTCGCGCCTTAATCGACCTCGTAACATTTGGAATTGTTCATCGGTATCGAACTCCTCTGCTTGCTCAAGATAATACCAGCCTAAATTTACATTCTGTAAGCCTGAAAGCTCCTCGGCGTGCCTGAACATGATTACTGAATTAGTCCCAGGAATAGTAACCTCTTTTGTTGATTGCGGGACATGCATACCTGTATATCGCTCAAAGTCCTTCATTGTCGAGTCCCGAAGGTCTGTGAACTTCTTACGTGCTATAAGACCGAGATTCCCCGGATATCTAACTGAAAGCTCCAATCCCTTCGCGATTGCACACATTGTCTTGCCGGTCCCCCAGCCAGCAACAAAAGCCGGGTATCGAGCCTTACTCTCAATAAAACCACTCTGAAATGGTTCAAAATCTATTTTAAGCGAAGGTTTTTGGTCTATGACTGATTGCATACGACCTCTTTAGACTTATGGTTAAATACCAAAATGAACGGATTCTGCCTTTGTGCATTATCTTTATCGTATATCCCTAAATGCTTGCCCAACTGCTCTAATGCATTGAGCTTGCTGTGGAGCTTGAATTGTGTGGTTGTGTACTCCCGGCTGTCATCTTTGTTCTTTGTAGTGTTTATCTTGATAGACTCAATGGCAGCCAGAACATCGCGCTTTATGCCCTCAAAGCTCTTTAAGTGTGTCTCCCCTTTATCGTCAACTGTCAAGTAGTCCTCAATGTTACTAAAAGCGACTTTCGCAAGTTCAAGCACAACATCATCAGCCTTGATTTGCGTTCTCTCTGAGCGTTCAGCCTTGAGCCTTTGGATTTCATTGCGAATACAAGGTTTTACAAGGTTTTTCGGCCCTTGAAAATTTATACATTTTGCAGAGTACCCTGCCCTTAAAGCTGCTTGGGTTGCGTTCAGGTCAACGATGTATTCTTGGCAAAACTTTTGCTGTTTATCTGTTAGCTTAGTCATTGTTCATAAGCAAAGGTAATCGTTCCCTTGAGAATCTCCATCCGCAGTTACGGCATATCCCTCCGAAGACTTTATTTGTTCCGTTTTTGCCAAGGTCAAGACGTGGATCATCGTGTGTGGAAGTATTGCAGTTCGGGCATCTTCTGTCTATCAGAGCCATAACTATTTTCAAAGGCTGTCCCCAAGTTCTTTTAGACTCCCCTCTATATATAGGCACGGATGTTACATTGTCTTGCACGTTATTGTTTCTAACTACTTGAAATTGCTTACCATACGTAAAATTAGCCGTGTAACCTCGGAGCGACATACGCCCATTATTTTCGCGGCTTTTTCGTGCGTATAGCCTTTGAGTTTTACCAGCTTATATGCCATCATCTGTTTGTCGGTCGGTAGCTTCATTTGCAATTTTTCTCTATTTTATCCCCAAAATACAGGCTGTCAAGTCTTTTTTAGCAAAATAATGCAAAAAATTAGCAATGTAGTGGTATTGACAAACTCAAGATTTATGGTATAATAGTCGATATAGAATAAAACCAAATTTCAAAACTCTAATGAAAGGGTAGTGCAATGAAATATTATATCGTCAACAAAAGAATGGAACCGTTAAGTTGTTTCGTTTCTAATAACTTTACAACAAAACATCAACTACGTTTTCGCACCAAAGATTGTATGTTTTTCAATTCTGAAATAGAAGCCCAAACAATGCTCAACCATATTACAGAAAATTGCCGTCAACAAAAAGAGGCAAGAAGTTTACGCATTATACAATTTTAACCAACAATATTACTTTATTTAAGGGTAGTGCAATGAAAGTGAAAAATGTTACAAACGCAAACGGACGAGCAGTACCAAACCAATTTATCATTACTGATGAAGGTCGTGGAGCAAACGGAAACTTTCTGAGCCGAAGAGTATTCCAAAGTTACGAAAGTATAATTGTTAGAATAACTGTCTGGGAAGATGAAACCCGTGTTGAACTTGACAAAAACAAATGGGATTATTCTACAACGACCGGCAAATATCGCAACCAGTTTTTGGGGGAGTCCAAACGCGAAATAGAAAAGAAAATCAAGTCCGGGGAATATCAGCTTGTTGATTTGAATTGATTTCTCCAGCCCCGCCCGGCTCATCGGTTCGACTCCGATACGGGGCTTTATGTTAAATTCGGATAGTGCAACAATTTGGAACTTAGCCCGCTCGAAGGTCATATCGTGTATTTGCACTACCCGAAGCCTTTGGGTGGGCTTTTTTATTTATGAAAGGGTAGGATAATGGAAAAGGAAAAAAGTGAAACAATCAATATCACGCCCAAGTGGGTAAATCTATTGCCTA
>Ga0114922_10005007_pt1 | contig 12249 bp, 9 predicted proteins | sample AartaG_FD_100975 | JGI IMG/M metagenome (GOLD analysis project Ga0114922, IMG submission 100975) | Deep subsurface microbial communities from Aarhus Bay to uncover new lineages of life (NeLLi) - Aarhus_00045 metaG | ecosystem: Environmental > Aquatic > Marine > Oceanic > Sediment | place: Aarhus...
GTGCTGTTTTTCTTCAAATTTCTCACAGTGACCAAAAGGTAGTTTTTAAACATCTGAATCCTCCAGCGTAGTTCATCGATGAAAAAATAGGGAAAAGCCTTGGTGCACTGACCCCAAAACCAGATCCGTGCCCACAAAAGACCTTTCTCATCAGTGAGATAACGATAGGTTTCGATCATATCCCCCAGGATGGAACAACCTCCTCTGTCCGGGAACATCCGCTTAATTAGCCACCCTGCAATATGCGGAGGATGTCGATATTTATTCATCATGATTCTCATTCCTGTGGTACAGACAGCTCCTCGATCCCCGACCATACAGACTCCTGAGCTTTTCGTACTTCCTTCAGGGCTTTGACACCCAGAGGCGAAAGCTTAAAAATACGCTTGCTTTTTCCCCCACGTTGAGAAGTGGGATCTGTAAAATGAGATGTGAGATAGCCCTTTTTTTCCAAGCGGCGCAGCATGACAAAAAGCGCGCCGTAGGCCCATGTTTTTCCTGTCGCTCGTTCGATCTGTTCTCTGATCGGGACACCATAGGCATTCTCTTTCATTCGCCAGACAGCCAGCAAAAGGAATTCTTCCGATCGAGAAATGAATTTTGTGTTCATCTGATCTCCTATATTGTATACGACGTAGTTATTATCAAAAAGGTTCCCTTTCTTTTAAATGGGGACAGGTACCGAACTAGTTCGGTACCTGTCCCCATTTAACTTATTCATACCGGAGGGAGTCGGCGGGATTAGCCAATGCCGCTTTGACGGACTGATAGCCGACCGTTATCAGAGCGATAGTCAACGACGCGGCTGCTGACATGGCGAACACCCACAATCCCATATCTGTTTTAAAGGCAAAATTTTGCAGCCACTTTTGCATGGTGAAATAGGCGATCGGCCAGGCGATCACATTGGCAGCCAGAACCCACTTGGAGAAATCTACGGTGAGAGCGTAGATGATATTTCCTGCCGAAGCTCCCAGCACCCTGCGAATTCCGATCTCTTTGGTTCGTTGTTCGGCTGAGAAGGAAGCCAATCCGAACAATCCCAAGCAGGAGATGAATATGGCAAGGAATGCAAAATTCAAGAAAATCTTTCCCATGCGTTTTTCTGATGCATACAGCTGGTCGATGATTTGATCCAAAAAATGATACTCGAACGGATTTCCAGAACTGTATTTCTTCCATGTGTTCTTTAAAAAGGAGATAGAAGAAGAAATGGCGCCCGGTCCGATTTTCACATACATGAACTTGTAATCGCTGCTGCTTTGCGCGACGATCATCAGCGGTTTGACCTGACTGTGCAATGATTCGAAATGGAAGTCTTCGACGATTCCTATGATTTGGCGGGTTCTGCTCTCGCTATAATTGTATAGCTTTTTCCCGATAAGGTTTTCCTCGCCGAGTATTTTGGCCAGTGTCTGGTTGATGATAACCGCTTCGTCAGCGTCGGTCGGAAATTCTTCGGAGAAGGATCGTCCTTCAGATAATTTCATGTCGAATGTATCGAAAAAATGAAAATCGACCGTCAGAAAATTGATGCTTGTGTATTCACAAACAACGTCCCCTTCCAATTTCGCTCCTGTTGAAGCGCGGAAGATCTGTGTGAGGAGCTGGTCTGATGCGGCAACGGCTGAAATATGGGGATTTGACAGCAATTCATTCCCGATCACATCATAGTTGGCGAGGATCGTGCCGCTCAGAGGCAAATGGATCATGTTATCTTTGTCGAAGCCCAGCTTTTTATTTCTCACGAAAGTGAGCTGGTTATAAACGATGGTCGTGCAGATGATAATGATGATGGAAAGGGAAAACTGGAAGACTACGAGGAATTTTCTAAAAAAAACGCCCTTCGAAAAAGCCCGGGATGTGCCCTTGAGAACATCGGCCGGCTGGAAAGCGGAAAGGAATATTGCAGGATAGCATCCTGCCATTGATCCCGTGAAAAAAATAACAGCGACAAGGCTAAGAAGGAAACTTAGGTCTGCTAGGTTCAAATTCAAAGGTTTTCCGGTCAGCTGGTTGAACAGCGGCAGCGAGAGTTTTATCAGAATGAGGGCCACAATCAGCGCGATCAGGACGAAAAACATAGATTCGCCCAGAAACTGTTTGACTAGTTGTGCCCTGTGAGCCCCGATCGTTTTTCGTAAGCCCACCTCTTTCGATCGATTGCTGAATCTGGCTGTGGAGAGATTCATGAAGTTGGCACAAGCGATCAAAAGGATGAATGCGGCTACGATGGCGAATATATAAATGGTCCGGATATCTCCATGGCCAGCCAAGTCGTACTTGAAATGGGAGTAGAGATGGATCTTGGCGAGCTGCTGGAGAAAAAATTTCGAAGTCAAGTCATCCCCTTCGTCATTCTGCCCGACGAGATCGGTAATTTTCCTGTTAAGTTCAGGGATAGAGATGCCTGGTTTGGTGAGGATATACGTGAAATAGGACCAATCGCTCCATTTTTCAAAGTCTCTGACCCACCAAACCATTTCATCGAGTGCTTGGAATGGAAGGAAAATCTGGAACTGTAAATGAGAATGGCGGGGAATGTCTTCGAGAATTCCGGTTACCGTAAAGCTGATCGTTTGTTTCCTTGACGACAGAATCCGGATGACTTTTCCGATCGGATCATCTGAACCGAAGTATTTTTTGGCCATTTTTTCTGTCATGATGAGGGAGTAGGGATCTTCGAGGGCCGTTTGAGGGTCCCCTTTCAAAAGGGGAAATGTGAACATTGTTAGAAAGGATGGGTCGACGATTCCTATTTCTTCGGAATAGACTTTCTCGTCGAATTCGACCAGGAATTTTTGGAATCCGTTGCAGAATCTTGTGGAATCCAGGATTTCGGGATATGTCTGTTTCAGGTGGGGAGCGAGGGGAATCGGACATGTGCCGGCGGATTGCATTCCCTGTTCGTCTTCGACGATGATCCGGTAGATGTTGGACCCATTTTCATGAAACCTGTCAAAGCTCAGCTCATCCTGAATCCAGAGCAGGATGAGTAAGGTGCATGCCATTCCGATTGCCAGCCCCGCAATGTTTATGAAAGAATATCCTTTATGTCTCCGGATGTTTCTCAAGGCGATTTTGAAATAATTTTTGAGCATGGCCGCACTCCAATAAACGGAATCCTTTAATAAAGAGGGAATCAGGGAAAAAACCTGAACGCAGAGCCACAATGTAGCTATAAGCGGTCCTCTGCATCTTTTAATTTGGGCAAGTTGCTCGTCAAAATCCTGCAATGCCGGTTCACGGACAGACGACCTGAGCAGCCGGCCTAATATCCGATGTTTAACCGTGATCTTTTTTTGGGTATCCATCTTCGGTTTTTATGATTTTCCTCTCAGGGGAGGGACATCTTGCCACATAGCTTTGTTCAGCTTGTTCACTGTCAACAACTCTGTTTTCCCTTTGGAAGTCAATCGGTAGAGAATTTTCCGCCTTCCGCCCCGTTCCGGTAGAGGATCGCTCTCGTAGGATTCCACATAGCCAAAATCGACGAGGCGTCCCAGCGGACCGTATATAGCTCCGAAAAGCCATTTGATGCCCGTCATTTTTTCGATGTAGCTCCGTATGGTCACACCATATGCGCTGTCATCATTCTGCAATTTCCAGATCGCCAGCAGGATCATCTCTTCTTTCCTCGATAAAATTCTCATGTTTTCCATCCTTTCCACTATATGTATACGAAAAGTGAACAAAAAGGTTGCAATGTGTAGAAAATCTGGTTGAGATTAAAGCAGAGATAGCTTCACTTCGTGTTGAAGTACCAGACGAACTTGATCAAGGCTACGGTCTTGTTGATGCGGATCCGCTGATGAGGATTCAGCGTATCACCGAACTGGTTGATGACGAAATAGAGGCTTGCTCCCGGCTTGGGGATCCAGGTCACACGGAAATTGAACAGGACCTCGTCGTCGTCGTTGTTCCACTGGGCGAAGACCGAGCCGAAGAGCTTGGGGTTTATCGAGAAATTCATCCGGCCAACGACCTCGTCGATAGCGAAGGATCCGGCTGCGAGCGTGATATCGGTCCTCTGGTAGGCGAAGCTCGTGCTGAAATGCCTGTTCAACTTCCAGGTCAGCTGGGCCTCCCATTCGGTGCTGGAACCGTCGTAAAACTGGCCCCAGTCGATGGCAACGTCAGCGACGACAGGCCGCCCCTCGAACGTCTCGATCTGGAGCTCGGCCCGGTTCGTCCAGTACCTCCCGGCTGGGATGATGTATCCGTCTCGGATCTCGAATTCCTCGGTCAGGTTTTCGGCGTTACGCTGGATGTTGAATTCCATCGCGTCTCCGCTCTTCAAGAATAGACCCAACGGCCGAAACTCCATATAGACCGACTGCATCTCCTTGGTGATGTCGTCGATGTAATAGCTGAGCTCGATCGGTTTGATTTCCAGCTGGCGGATCCAGGGGAGAAATTTTGGACGAGGATTGAACTGCCATTCCGTCGAGAACAGCTGGTAGCTTGTCCGGCGAAGGAATCCGACTTCGGGATTAAAGTCCTGGCCCACCCGCTCCCAAGATGCGTCGATTTCGATGAGATCGTTGGGATAACTGATGAAAAGACGGTGGGCGGTGCCGCTCTTGACATCGCTGTCCGATGTGTAGGTCGCGGCGATTGCCCCGCCGATCGCGAAATTCTTATCCCCGAATAGCTTGGAAGTGGAATACAGGAGATCGAAACCGCCAGTCCCGTTGAACCGCCCTTTCTGGGTGGTCCCGATGGCTAGGATCCCGATGGATGACTGCTTGAGGATATCCTGTTTCCAGCGGATCAGGGAAAAGTTCCTCGTGGACGCGGTGTCGGTCTTCGCTGTTTGGAGAACCATGACTCCCAAGGTCGACCGTCCCATTTTTCCCAGGAAGCGGCTGCCACCGATGATGGGTGTTTCCTGCCCCTGATAGATCCCGATCCGCCGGCTGTAATAGGGCTGAGCCCGGCCCAAAGAGAAATCGAAAAAGTTCTGGGCCTCGAGAAAAAACGGCCGCTTCTCGGGGTAGGAGATGGAGAACCGGGTTAGGTTGACGATGAGGCGGTCCGATTCGACCTGGCCGAAGTCAGGATTGATCGTGAAATCCAGCTTGACCGTCGGATTGACGATGTAATTGAAATCGAGTCCCAGGTCGGCCGTTCTCCCTGCTTTTTCTTCTCTCTCCTTTTCCACCCCGCCTATCACATAGGGCCTGAACTCGAAGACCTTCATTCGGGTCAGGCCCTCCAGGCCTTCCAGTCTCCCGGCCCTGTTGACTTGCCTGATGCTGGCGTCCCGTGACCAGCCCTGCCAGAGAACCTGTTCCCTCTTGTGCCTGATGTTCCGCTCGAAATTGATCCCCCATGTCTGTTCATCCTCGGGGCTGAACTTCAAAGTGGAGAAGGGGATCCTGATCTCGGCGAACCAGCCCTGGTCTGTGCGCTTTGTCGCGACGTACCAGACGCCGTTCCAGTCAGAATTGCTCTTCCGGCCGTTGTCCGTGATCAGGGAGTCGTACTGGGCGCCGTTGGGGTTGATGACAAGGAAGTAGGCGTTGCGACTGTCGGCGTAGGTGTCCAGGACGATTTCGAAGTTGTCCTCGGTTCCGTAGCTAAAATCCCAGCTCATTTTCTGGGCGATGATGCTGTCGGGCTCGGTGTCGAAGCACCAGACGCCGATGTAGAGGTCGGTCTCGGTGAAGAGGACAGCGACTTCGGTTTTCTCTGTCGCAGGTTCGTTCTCCTCGAGCTCTCTCTGGGTGAAGTTCGATATTCCTGGGGCAGTCACCCAGGCCTCTTCATCGAGCACTCCGTCGAGATCGATCGGGGAATCGACGCGCAAGGCCTTTAGCCTGTCCGGATCGCTACGCTGGGCAAAGGATGGGATGGTGGAGAGGAGCATCACGAGAAATAATGCGCAAAAGGCCAGGGTTTTATCGGGCTTCACTTGGATTCGTGTTCTTGGCTTCATGAAAGTTCATAGGAATTTTTTTTCTGCATTCCCTAGTCAAGAATGATAAATAAAAGAGATGTGGAAAAGCAATAAAATATTTGGTCGAAGCAGCTAAAATTTCCAAGTCGCTGTGTTGTCGGGATGTAATGTAAGACGAGACTTTTTACCGAATGAATAGGATGTTTCTTTTTTTCGCCTATGGTGTGTGCTCATTTTGATTCCAGAGATTTTTCCTTTGCCGCTGTCGATCAAGGTGACGACAAATTTAACATCAGGGCCACTGCATATAAGTTTGTTTTCCTCTTGAGCAAGTGCGAACTTGAATACAGCCAGCTCTCCTTTGAGTATCTCCAGGTCCTTTTGGTTCAAATCGAGATTTATCTGCACGACATTCTTTAAAATTTTATCTTTCGGACGATCGGGCTTTGCGATTTTTGCAGAATATCTTGCAAGGATATCCTTCCTCATAATCCCTGGAGATGAAGGTGCAAGATCAGGGTGCCACTTTTTTAAAAAATCTTCATGATATTCCATCACCCAAGTCATGATATCAGGGGCTGTGTTTCCATAAAAAACAGCTGACATGAAGAACCACGGAATCTGAATCCCATCTAATTCGCGATTCCTGAGAGCGATATATGCGTTTTTGTAATCTTTGAGTTTTTTCTGGATGATCTTTATTTCGTCCTTTTTTTCCACGCCGAAGGCCATGCCCGAAGTCAATCCCGTTGGCATGAAACCTTGGGATTTTGATTCATCGAAGAACTCAAAATAGGTGTTTTTGCCGTAAACGTAAGCTCCAGAGTAGGATTCGCCTTCGTTGACAATGGTTGTCCTCTCCTCGAAGTAGGCAAACTCGTTTTTGATGAAGTCGGATTCCACGATATCTTTATAGGTCGGAGAATCGACGATGAGATAAAAATGATTCAAATAAACTTTTGGTGTCGGTTTATCATCACCAGTTACGGCACTCCCTTCGGTAAGCATTCCGAATATAACGGAAACAGATAAAGTCAGCAATAATAAATGTTGGCGCATTTTTTTCTCCTATCTCGGTTTGCCCTGCTGACGGACTAATGAAACCATATCATTCTGGTTGAATGGATGTCAATCAGCCGGTTATGGAATGAAGAAAAGTGTAAAAAAATTTGACAGATTTGGGAAGGAATCTGTGGAGAAACCTAATTCTTTTAGGTGCTATAGACGTTCCAACAAATCTTTGTAGGCTTTTCGATTGGGAAGATTTTGCCCTTCCGCCAGACTGTAGGCCAGTCGGTAGTCTTCCAGGACCTCTTCCCGGGACCCAGCGGCGACTAGAGAGGCCGAGAAAGCACACAGGTCCAGCAGCAACATTTTTTTCAATTTGTCTTTTTCCATCGTTGCCTCCACGTTCTCTGTTGCAAAATCCATGCCAAGGGTGTTTACTCGTATCTTAGGCTGTTGACTGGATTCGAGACGGCTGCCCGGATGGCCTGATAACTAACTGTTACAAGTGCAAACAGGATGACCAAAGCGGCAGAAAACACAAACGTCCAAACATGAATGTGAATACGGTAGGCAAAATTTTCTAGCCATTTGTTCATCGCCAAATATGCGGCTGGCCACGCGATGAGGTTGGCGATAATAACCCACAGGATGAATTCTCTGGACATCAGCACTGTGATGTTCGGAATCGATGCGCCCAGGACCTTGCGTATGCCAATCTCTTTCACGCGGATTTCTGCGGCATAGACAGTGAGCCCGAACAGCCCAAGGCATGCGACGAGCAGGGCAATTATGGCAAATATCCGGAAAAGGCTGTAGCTGCGATTTTCATTTTCATAATTCCGGCTGAAAAACTCATCCACAAACACATAACTGAACAGATGATCCGGGGCGACCTCATCGGACTTTTGGCGCAAAAATTCCAGGACTTCTCCAAACCGGTCGCTCTCGACCTTGACAAGTAAATAACCTGTCCAGTTTGGACGGTATTCCAGGACAAGGGGTTCTATCCTGTTATGAAGGGAAGCGAAATGAAAATCTTTGATCACGCCCACGATCGGCTCCACATCCCCGTGCACATCGGACCGGCATTCCACTCCAAGGGGCTGCTCCAGATCAAGGACCTCAGCCACGGATTCGGCTATGATGTATGCGCCTTTTTGATCGGATGTCCTGTCGAAATTCCGACCTTTCACTATTTCTAGGCCGGCGGTTTCGATAAAATCCTCATCGACCCGCATGAATCGTAGCATCGGGAGGGAGCTTTTGTCTGCCACCCCGAAAGGGGTTAGACGTTCGTTGCTGAAGGAGCTTCCGGGGAGGTTGGAGGAGAGAGCGACATGACTTACGGCTGAATGACGCAATATTTCTGTTTTCAGGGCTTCGGTGTTGCTGAGAATATCTTGCCTGAATTCTCCGTAGAGGCGCAGGGCAACCAGCTGGTCTTTGTCGAATCCGAGATCCTGATTATGGAAAAACACCAACTGCCGATAAATGGTGATCGTGCTGAATATCATAAAAATAGATATGACAAACTGGAAAATGACCAAACCCTTCCGGAGCCGTGTTGTGGGTGAACGGGGATCCCTGATCGTTTTGAGCGTGTTGACAGGCTGGAATCCTGAGGCAAAAAAAGCAGGGTAAACACCTGCCAGGAGACTGAGAATGCCCATCATAAAAAGGAGAATGAAGATATTTTGGGTTTGGGCGATATTGCCGAAGGTGATGTCTTTTCCGGTCATCTGATTGTAGAACGGAAGGAGGAGGTAGAGCAGGATTGAAGTGAAACCTGCGGCTAGAGCTGTGATCAACAATGATTCGCCCAGATATTGTTTGATGACTTGTCCTCGCCGCGCTCCGACGACTTTGCGGATGCCAATCTCTTTCATTCTTTTGAAAGACTGGGCTGTGGATAAATTGATAAAATTAACGGCTGCGATCAGCAACAGCAGAAGAGCCGTGCCCGAAAAAATGTACACATAAGCGATATCCGAATTGGCCCCGATCTCTCCTTCGAGTTTAGAATGGAGATGGATCTTGCGGATGGGCTGGAGCAGAATTTCTTCCTGGCGTCCGGGGTAGTCCGCGTGGAAGGATTTCATAAAGGCGGGTGTTTTTGCAGCGAAGCTATCTACCGTTTGATCGGGCAGAAGCAACACATAGGTGAACACGGCCTTCCAGGTGCGGTGGTTGAGCAGTTCAGCGTTTCCCAGGATGGACACAAAAGTGGGCATAGAAATCAAGTACTGGATTCTCAAGTGGGTGTTTCTCGGTATGTCTTGGATAACCCCTGTTATCTGATAGGGTCGTTTATCGCTCTCATTCAGGATGGTTTTTCCGATCGGGTCCTCATCCGCGAAGTATTTTTTGGCGAGAGATTCTGTCAGAACAAGCATGTTGGGCTCTTCCAATGCAGTTCGGGGATCACCGTGCAGGAATTTTAAGTCGAACATCGGAAAAATTGAGGAGTCGGCAATGAACCCCCCTCTTTCTTCGAAACGTTTGGTCGTTCCTTGGGAAGGTTGATAGCTGAGTATTTCTCTTCCGAGATTGCGGATGCGCGCAGTCTTTTCGATTTCCGGGAATGTCTCCTTCAGAATCGGGCCGAGAGCAGGCGCTGAAGCTCCCCAGTTTCGGAATGTCGACCCGTACTTGGAATTGGTTTGTATGCGGTAAAGGCGCTCTGCTTTGGGAAAATTTGTCTCGTAGCTGAGTTCATCCTTCACGTGGAGGAAGATCATGAAGCTACAAGTCAGGCTTACCGCCAAGCCGACGATGTTCAAGAAACTGTACAATTTTTGCCTTTTGATAATCCGCAAAGCGATTTTAAAATAGTTTTTTATCATCATGCATCTCCAATAAATCGAGTCCCAAATAAATCCAGGCAGGGACTTGAAAAATAGGGACCAAAACCACAAGATGGCCTGGGTCCTGCTCTTCGTTTCTATCCTATATCGGTAGGACTCTTCAAAATCCCCGACGACCTGATGATAATCTTCCTCATCCAGAAGCAGCCACAGCAAGGCTTTGCCCGGGCCGGGGATCTTGTCGGTTTGTGATACCATGGATCGAACTCAGTCAAACGCCGCTTCGCAATCTTCTGTCCAGACGGACTTATAAATTTTCCGTATGGTCCTGAGAGCTTCTTCTCCTTTAGGTGTCAATGCGTAAAGGTATTTGCTCCGCCCTCCTCGTTCGGCACAAGGTTCGCTGCTGGTTTTTTTCACAAAATCTCTGTGGAGCAGCTTTTTCAGTGGTTTGTAGATGGCCCCGAACGACCACTCGTGTCCTGTGTCCTGGGAGACCTGATTGCGGATGGTCACCCCGTAGGCGTTGCTTTTCAGTTTCCATATGGCCAGGAGAACGATTTCTTCCGATCTCGATAACAGAATCATTTGTCACACTCCCGTAATTTGTCTGAAAAATGGATACATATATATAGACGCAAACAATATAAAAAAGTTTACGCTTGCCTCGATATAAATAAGGAGATCAACAATATCTTGACAGGGCCGCTGGTTTGGCCGATGGGAAATTCAAATTTAACATGCTATAATCCTAGTCAAGAGATAAATGTTGGGTAAGTTTTTCGATAAGATTTGCTTCAATATCCTTTTTCTAATTGTGGCCATTTTAGTCTTGGGCGGTTTGCAGCTGTCCACTGTTTTTAAGTCAGATGAAGGGGGAAAAATGACCGGACCTTACCCTGTCCTTCCAAAAACAGTCGGGCTTTGGACAAGGCCTGATTCCCCAAAGGTTGTGACAGCCGAAAATATTTTCGATTATATGAATGGTGCCGGGGAGCTCTATCTCGGCTACCGGTTCGACCGGTTAGATGTTTTTCAATACAATGCCGAGTCCCAAAAGGAGATCCTCGTTGAGATGTATTTCATGAAGACATCTGACGATGCCTTTGGGCTGCTTTCCCTGGATTGGGGCGGTGAAGCGGTCGAACATGATTTAGATTGGCCCAGGGCGCTTTATGGAGAAGGCTTGCTGCGTCTCTGGTCGGGGAATATTTATGCCCGTGTCATGGCCACGCAGGAAACTCCGGAATCCAAGGACGCTGTTTTATCCATCGGACAGGCCATTGTCAAAGACCGCAAAAATCCTCCCGGTCCGAATCTCATGAAAAAGCTCAAAAATACACTCTCACAGGATTGGGAATTGCGCCAGGACAGGGTTCATTTTTTCCGTACCCGTCATGTGCTGAATTCCCTTTATTATCTCAGTCATGAAAATATCCTCGACCTGGATCTGGAATGCGAAGCTGTCGCCGCGCTGTATGAAAAAAAGGAATTGCCGGAAGGCAATACCCGGATACAATTTCTTCTCGTAAAATATCCGGATCCGAAACAGGCTCAGACCGCACTCTCCCATTTTCATCAGGCCTACCTTCCCGAACATGATTTTGCGATAAAATCCGGCCCCTCAGGAGAAATAGCTGCTTTGTTTTCTGTCGAGGACGGATGGATGGCTTATGTATACCAGGATAAATCTATCGCTTTTGTGTTTGAATGCCCAGATCGAGAGACGGCCAAAGCCATCATGGACGAGATGTGAATCAGATAGATAAGACGACTGAATCCTATTGAGAAGGAGGTATGAAATGCCCAAAAAAAGGACACCCTTGACACGGAGAGATTTTCTTCGGGGAACCCTAGCGACCACCATCGGAGCGTCGGTCATAGGTCCAGGATTTCTCAATGCCGGAGCGATGGCCTCTGGGTCAAGCAAAATAACGATCGTCCGGGATGAAAGTGCTATGGATGCCAGCAACAATGTCAACGTGAGCGCCTTGAAGACCATGCTCGATCAGACATTGATCAAACACACCGGGAAAACGACCCCCAAGGATGCGTGGCTCAGCCTTGTCACACCCGACGACACCATCGGGCTTGTGCCCACACCCCACCTCAATCCGACCCATCCTGAAGTGGTGGATGCTGTCAAGAGTTCCCTTATCGCTGCCGGAATCCCGGAGGGAAATATTGTCGAGGCGCAGGGAGGACCCGATAAGCCCAAGGCCTGCACGGCTTTGATCGCACTTCCCGGTCTCAAGGCTCACTGGCTGACAGGAATCGGGACTGTCATGAAGCTTTACATCATGTATTCGGGAAATCCCCGAAACTACCATGATCAGAACAGCGCCAAACTCGGAGAAATCTGGAACCTGCCGTTTGTCAAAGACAAAACAAAGCTGGTGTTGGTCGATGCCCTGCATCCCCTGTGTGATAAGGGTCCGCAGGTGGATCCCCGGTACAAATGGGCCTACAACGGTTTGATCGCCGGCACCGATCCGGTTGCTGTCGAAGCCGTCTGTCTCCGCGTTATCCAGGAGA
>Ga0114922_10005008_pt1 | contig 12248 bp, 10 predicted proteins | sample AartaG_FD_100975 | JGI IMG/M metagenome (GOLD analysis project Ga0114922, IMG submission 100975) | Deep subsurface microbial communities from Aarhus Bay to uncover new lineages of life (NeLLi) - Aarhus_00045 metaG | ecosystem: Environmental > Aquatic > Marine > Oceanic > Sediment | place...
ATAATCAGCTTCTGGGCGCGCCTCGAGGACGGCAGCAAAGCGCGAGAAAACGTGGACGCGCTGCTTGCCAAGTCAACCTTGCCCAACCTGTTCGACAACCACCCACCGTTCCAGATCGACGGCAATTTCGGAGGGACTGCCGGTATCGCCGAGATGCTTCTTCAAAGCCATGGGGCCGAGATCAACCTCCTGCCCGCCCTACCCGACGCCTGGCCCACGGGTCACGTCAAAGGGTTACGGGCCCGGGGCGGCTTTGATGTCGATATCGATTGGGAGAACGGCCAGCTTGCCAAGGCCGTTATCCTTTCAAGAACAGGAGGCGCATGCCGCGTGCGGACCCAGACGCCGGTGGAGATGGTTTCGGCCGGTACAGAGATCCGCATGATCGACAACTCTCTGATCGAGTTCGAGACCGTGGCCGGCACCAGGTATGTGCTTGCAGCGAAAAAGTGACCGGCAGGCTTCAACCATGACTTCGCGCGAACGGTTTCTCGCAGCGTTGCACGGCCGAGAAGTTGACCGGCCGCCGCTTGCACATGTGGCCGCTTTAACCACCGTCGAGTTGCAGGTCGCCACGGGATGCTTCATGCCCGACGTTCACCACAACCCCGCCAAGCTCGCGAGGCTGTTGGCAGCTAACCATGAAGTGTTGGGGTTCGACGCCGTCACGTTCATCATCAACTACTTCAACGAACCGGCCGCGCTCGGCGTCGAGATGGATTGGGGTTTGCCCGACACCCTGCCCGTCTACAAGTCGCACCCTTGGCTACAAGCCGGCGATGCCGTCATCCCCGCCGACCTGCTCGACCGGCCGCCCGTCTGCACTTACCTGGAAACGGTGAGGACCGCCAAACGCGACTATGGGGAGAGGATGGCCGTGCTGGGCAAAGTGATGGGCCCGTTTTCGATGGTGCAGGTCATGCACGGCGTCGAGAACGTCATGATCGGTCTCATTGAAGATCCTGAAAAGATCCGTGCTTTCCTGGACGTGGCGGTCGAAGTGCTTGTCGCGTGCGGTAACGCGCAGTTTGCGCTGGGGGTCGACGCCCTGGCCATAGGCGAAGGCGGCGCGGGCGCTAACATGATATCGCCTGAAATGCACGAAACGATCCTGATGCCGGTACATCAACGTATGGTCAGCCGTCTTAACGGGCCGACGATCATGCACATCTGCGGCGACATTATGCCGCGCCTGCACTTGCTCGGCAATACGGGCTTCACCTGTTTCAATTTCGACTGGGCGATCCCGCCGAGAGTAATGGCCGAGGCGGCTGCCGGCAATTTTACCCTCATGGGTAACGTTAACACCTCGGATCTGCTGAATGCCGAACCGGCCGAGATCGAGCGGCAAGTGGTCGAGAACGTCGAAGCCGGTGTCCACATTATCGGCCCGGGCTGTGCGATAAGTCCCAGGTGCCCGAACGCCAATCTACGCGCCATGGCCGACGCAATCCAGAAAACGCAAGAATTGAGGAAAGGCTGATGAGCCGGAAACCCGGCACAAAGCGCAGGCGGCTGGCCGTTGCGCTGAGCGCGATCTTTCTGGCGGCCGTTGTGCTGGGAACCGGCCCCGGGATCTACTTGGTTAACCCCGATCCGGCCGATCCAAACGCAGCCTTCACTTTTCTTGGATTGCCGCTCCTATACGTCTGGGCGGTCTTCTGGTTCTTTGTGCAGGCAGCAGTGGTGTTGGTCGCGTACTTCACCTTGTGGGACGGCCGGGAACATCCGGACCCGCCGCGACCGCCGTCCGCACGGAATGGTGACTAACATGGACTCGACCACCATTACGCAGGCGAACGGCGTGGGTCTGGGGTATCTGCCACTTGTAATCATGGGCCTGTACATGCTCATGCTGCTCGGCCTGGGGCTTTACGGTTTCCTCAAGGCCAAGGGAACGGAAGAGGATTACTATCTCGCGGGACGCCAACAAGGCTTCATTGTCACCACGCTGACGATCATGGCGACCTTCTTCAGTTCGGCCGCCTTGCTCGGCGTTCCCGGTGCGCTCTACAAAGATGGTGTCGCCTTTGTCTTCTTCGCTCTTAACCTGCCGGTTTCCGGCAGCGCCGTTTACGTTCTCGGCAGCCGCATCTCCCGTATGGGCCGGGCAAAAGGCTACGTCACCCCGGCCGACATGTTGGCCGACTACTATGACGGCTCGGCAATGGTCCGTCTCCTGGTGGCGCTGCTCGGGTTTCTCTACGTGGTACCGTACGTCATCATACAGGTCCGCGCCGGCGGCCATCTGGCCAACCAGCTGTTCCCGAACGTGCCGTCCCTGACGGTCTTCGGCCAATCCTTCGACGCGTTCGATATCGGCGCCACCGTCCTGTCCCTGGTGATGATGGTCTACATCCTGGTCGGCGGCATGCGTAGCGTCGCATTGGCCGACGTGGTCCAGGGCTCGTTATTGCTCAGCGGCATGTTGATTGCTGGCCTCGCCGTCGTTACCGCTTTCGGCGGTGTGGGCGGCTACTTCGGTGCCGTATCGAAGCTCCCGCCAGAAGCACTCTCGTTGCCGGGCGCTTCCGGCCGGTACACGCCCTGGTCGCTCATGACCGTCTGCACGTTCGCAGCGCTCGCGTCCATGATTCAGCCGGCACAGTGGATGCGCTACTATGCCGCGCGCTCGACCCAAACCCTCAAGCGTAGCGCTCTCATATTCTCGACTCTGCTGCCGATCTGCTACCTGTTCGGCGTGATGCTTGTCGGGCTCGGCGCGCGCGCCCTCTACCCTCCAACCATCCAGGACGGCGTGCTCACAGCCCATCCGGTAGTCGGCAGTTTCGACCAGGCAGTGATCGCCGTATTGCGCAACTACGGAGCCGCCCTTTTCGGGGTTGCCGGCGCGGCGATCGTCGCCGTTATCATGATGGCTATCCTGGCCGCGTCGATGAGCACCGCCGACTCGAACCTGCACGCGTTGAGCGCTGTGCTCACGCGCGACGTCTACGACAGGTTCATCCGGCCCAAGGCGGGACAGTCCGAACGCACCTGGGTCGGCCGCGGCGTTATTATCGCAGCAACACTCCTGGCGTTGTGGCTCGTTCGCGTGGGCGAGCGGAACCAGGGGTTTGCGCCGCTCCGGATGATCATCGAGATGATGTATGTGGCAATAGCATTCTCGTGCCAGGCTCTGCCTGCAACCATCGACGTGCTCTTCGTCCGTCGCGGCACACGGGCGGGTGCTGTCTGCGGTATGGTTGCCGGTCTCGTCACAGTTCTCTTCTTCACACCCTTGCCCACGATACTCCTCGGCGGTGGTGCCGGCGAATCCGTCGTCAGTACGGTGGATTATCTCAAGAAGCTGTTTGACATCGGGTTCTGCGGCTTCGTCGTCAACGCAGCCGTGTTCGTGCTGGTAAGTGCTTTCACGAAAAAGCCCGACCGGAAACGGGTTTCAGAGTTTGCGCGGATCATGCGCGGGGTCCATCGGGAGTGAGACAACGCAGCTGACTCCGCCTGCGTTCGAATTGACAGCGAAGATGTCAACGTCTATAATGCCGCCGATTTAGTCGGCATCGAGCCTGCCTTGACAGCTCTTTGTGAGCGACCAAGAAGGAGGACACACAATGCGGAAACACTGTAGGACTATACTTGTGACATGCGTGGCACTTGCCGGTGCAGTTGGATGCATGCATGCGGCATTCGGCAGTTCGCTGGAGCGGTCGTTCTTCTCTGACATGATGTATTTGCAGGACAGCTCGAGCGCCCGCGTCTCGAGCTTCGACCGCTCGGGGCGAAACATCGACTTTCGTAATGTCCAGCCGGGCAAGACGCTGGAACTCGCGAGCATTTCGGGCGCAGGATGCATTCGTCACATCTACTTCACGATAGGCGGGCCGAAACACTACTTGCGTGACCTCGTCTTGCGCATGTACTGGGACGGAGAGACGAACCCGAGCGTGGAAACCCCGTTCGGCGATTTCTTTGGTCTCGGACACGAACGTGTCCGGTTCTACCGGTCACTGCTTGTGACGGTAAACCAAGGGACAGGCATTGTCGGCACATACGGGTTCAACAGCTATTTCCCGATGCCCTTCTCCACTGGCGCGCGCCTCACGCTGACCAATGAAGGCGATCAACCAGTTGGCGCTGTCTGGTACCACGTCGATTACGAGAAGCTCGACAAGCTCGACGACGGCCTTGGCCGGTTTCACGCGCAGTGGCGTCGCGAGAACCCGACGACGGCTGTCGGCGACAAGATTAACGTGACGCTTCACGATGCGCCCAACACCGACGGCAAAGAGAACTATGTTATCCTCGATGCCGAAGGACACGGCAACCTTGTCGGGTATTTCCTGAACGTGGACAACCTGATCGGCGGCTGGTACGGCGAAGGTGACGACATGATATTCATCGACGGCGAAGAATGGCCCCCGTCGTTCCACGGCACCGGAAGCGAGGAGATATTCGGTGGCGGCGCGTGTCCCAACGGCGAGTATGCCGGACCCTACACGGGGTTTCACCTTGTTGGGAACCCCGATTACGCCGGTAAGGTGTCCATGTACAGGTTCTTCGTCACCGATCCGATTCGGTTCCAGAAGTCCATTCGCGTCACCATTGAACACGGACACGCTAACAACTTCGCTAACGACTATTCGAGCTGTGCGTTCTGGTATCAAGCTGAGCCGCATGCGCCATTTCCGCCGCTGCCACCCGCTTCAGAGCGTCGACCTCGTATCGGCAACGATCCGCACGACCTCGCGTATAAGAAATTCGAGGAGCTTCGGAAATGGGCAACTCAAGCGGCGTCCGCCGTCACAGAGAGAAGCCCTGAGGCAGATCTCGAGGTTAAGCAGAAGGTGTTGTCGGCGCTAACCCGTTCTATACCGCGGGCCCTCGCAAAACAGGACTACCAAGCAGCTATAGCGGAATCCGAGGAGTGCATCTCACTCGTCAAGGAGCTGCTTGAGCAGATGCAGTCCGGCAAGACGCAGTGACGGATGCGGGTTAATAGATCTTGCGGATTTCCTGTGTCCGCTGCTCCGTGCGCAGGAGCTCCGCACCCAGAGCTTTGTATACTCCGAGTGTGATCTCGTCCAGGTTGGGTTCCGGATTCGCGTCGCGAACCGTCTTCACCCATGCGCGATCGAAATCCCGCGCGTCTACCCTGCCCTCCGTCACTGAATGGCTACAGTTGCCGCTCCTCCTTGCACTAGCAGGAGATGCAGTATATGATCGGTACGTTGGACAATGTGAGGTCGAGATGGCAGTGGCGTAAAGCAACTCGCTTCAGAAAGGATTCCGAGATGCGAAGGAGCAGCAGATTCCCGTTACGGTGCTGTGTGGTCTGTGCTGCAGTTCTGTTTGCGGCAACGCTGCTGCCGGCGACAGCCCAGGCTCAGAAGATAGGGTTATCGATGCATTTCATGCGTGACGACTATGCTATCGCGTTCCGGGACGCGTTCCAGAAGGTGTGCACGCAGGAAGAAGTCCCTGTGGTCATAACGGACGGTGCCGCCAAAGCCTCGAAACAGTTGGCGGACCTCGAGAACCTGCTGGCTCAGAAGGTTGATGTACTGGTGATTATCCCGTGGGACGAGAAGGCCGTATTGCGACCGATAGCGCGCGCCAACGCGGTAAACATCCCGGTTGTTGCCGTTACGCATATACCCGACGCCACGGTGAATGCAACGGTTGACGGCGGCGACCGCGCGAACGGCAAGGCTGCCGGCACGCTCCTTGCTGAGAGGCTTGCCGGGAAAGGCAAGGTCGTTCTGCTCGACATACCGGTCGCCATGTGGCGTATCCAGGAACGTGTAAAGGGGTTCAAAGAGGCGCTCAAAGACACCGATATCGAGATCGTCGTCCACCAGAAGGTTGACACAGACGAAAAGGCCATGCGCGCTATCGAGGACGCTCTCACGGCACATCCGGACCTGCGAGGCATTTTCGCGACGTTCAGCAACCAGATACTCGGCGCGGCCGCGGCGCTCAAGGCCCGTGGAAAAAAAGACGTTGTGCTCACGGGAATTGACGCGGACCGTGCCATCATCCAGATGATCCGCGCCGGATGGGTAACGGGAACCGCGGCCCAGTTTCCCCGCGACCAGGGCACCAAGGCCGCCCAAGCCGCGGTCGCGTTGCTTCGAGGTGAGTCCGTCAAAGCGTTGTACCCCGTTCCAACCCAGATAGTCGACTATGACAATGCCAAGGAGATGCAGGAACGAATCTGGGGCATCAAGTACACAGGCAAATGAGTCAAGCTGGGACGGGCTCGTGACAGAAGGCGAGTTTGCCGAACGGCGCTTATGACCATATCCCAACGTACCAAACGGTTTGTTGTTTCCCATCTGGAAGTCGTCAGCATTGCCTCTGCGTTCTTCTTAACCGTCATCTTCTTTTCGGTAAGGTCGGAATACTTTCGGACGTGGCTGAATGTCAAGAGCATTGCAGGGCAGACGGCGCCTATCGGGATCGTCGCGTTCGGCATGACCTTCGTTATCCTCTCGGGAGGAATAGACTTGTCGGTCGGTGCAGTGATCTCGATTGCAGGAATCACTGCGGCGAAGATCGTGGAGGCGGGCGGGAATACCTGGCTCGCGGTTGCCGCGGCGTTGCTTGTCGGGTGCGCGGTCGGCCTGTTCAACGGTACCATCATCGTCAAAGGAAGAATCCAACCGTTTCTGGTAACGCTGGGCTCACTCAGCATCGTGAAAGGGCTCTCGCTTGTGCTCAGCGGAGGCCAGTCGTCCTATCTGTACGATGACACCTTTCTACAGGTGTTTGGCAGCGGCACGTTCCTGATGGTGTGGACGTTGGCACTTCTGGTCGTGTGTCAGACGGCGGTGCGCATGACCAGGTTCGGCCGGCACGTGCAGGCGACAGGTTCGAACGCCGTTGCAGCGCGGCTGTCAGGTGTGAATGTCGATCTTGTGAGGGTTCGGGCGTACATCATATGCGGATTGCTTGCAGCCCTCAGCGGCCTGACCATGACGGGGCGGTTGACAAGCGCTTCGGCACAGACCGGCGACGGCATGGAGCTGGACGCGATAGCGGCAGTCGTGCTCGGGGGGACAGGGTTCACGGGCGAAGGCGGGTCGATGGTGGGGACCCTGTTCGGTGCGCTGATAATGGTGACCGTATCGAGCGGGCTCAACATCTCCGGCGTCGATCCCTACGTTCAGAATATCGTAAAAGGTGCCATCATTATCAGCGCGGTCTTGATAGGCGGCCTGAAGAACCGCGGCCGGGAAGCCTGACGAGCGCGCCCGGGAACGCGCCTGCCTGTTGGTTGCACAGGCAGTCTCGGCGGTTGACTTGTTTTCCGGATCAGCTCAGAAGAGCTTCTCCCGCGTTGGCCGAACCGTCGACTTTACCGTTCTTCTTCACCTGCCTGCCGTTCATGAACACGGTTTCGATACCTGCCGGCGCGTTGTCGGTGTCGGCCACGGTGTTGTTATCAGTCACGCCCTTCCAGTCGAAGACGGTGATGTCCGCCGCCAATCCCTTCTTCAGGAAGCCGCGGTCTTTGAGGTTGACGCGTTCCGCGGAGGCGCCGGTCATCTTGCGGACGGCCTCTTCAAGCGAGATCAGCTTTCTATCCCGTGCGTATTGCAGGAGGAGCGGGAACGAGCCGTACGCTGCCGGGTTCTGAAGCCCGATTGCAGGTACGGCATCCGTCATGAACAAGCAAGCCGGATACTTGATCAGCGCGTCAATGACTTCCATGTCGCTGTAGTTGTGATTCAGCACCCGTGCGCGCCCCTTGCTCTTCTCAGAGATCTCCATAAGCGCTTCAAAAGGACTGATCCCTCGCTTCTCGGCGATCTGCCCGACGAACAGACCGTCATACTGGTTCAGGTCGGGGTGGTTGCCGTGGGTGATCTGGATGTCGTTGAAGCCGAAACCAAGCGCCGTCGAAAGAGCGGTAATCTCAGTCTCCAGTCTCTTTAACGCGTCGGGATCGTGATAGTTCTCGGGAAGGTTTGCGAGGAACCACGGCGGCAGGACAACATTGATCACCGAGTTCCCGCAGTGGTACGGGTACGTGTCGATCATGATGTCGATACCTTCAGCCGCGGCCTCGTCCAACACATCGAGGCACTGCTTGTACGTTCTATGAGATGCCGTCCCCGCGAACATGAGGTGCGAGTACTGCACGCGGACACCCGTTTCGCGCGCCACGTCGATCATCTCCTTGAGCGCGAGCACGTTGTGAGGAGGCCCGAGCGGGTTCAGCTCATACGCTCCGGATAAAGCCGAGTAGGCCCGCGCGTGGACGGTTACCACCTTCCCCTTCTCCTTCACCAGCCGCGCCACCTGCTTGATTTCATCCGTCGTGGCAAAGATGCCCGGCGCGTACTGCAACCCGAACGACACGCCCCACGCACCCTGGTCCATGGCTTCCTCGAACAGCATCAGAAGCTCTTTCATCTCGTCGTTGCTGAGCGGGGTCGGATCGTTCCCGCGTATCGAGGCACGCGTCGTGCCGTGACCGACCATCGTGACCAGGTTGTGGCTCATTCCCACGTTGCGCAGATGCGCGAAATACTCTTCCATCGTATCCCAATCGAGGTCTGAACCTCCGTACAGGATAGGTTTGATCCGTCTCTTGTGTTCGCTTCTCTTGCGAAACCCCGCCGCACCGTACCCGCAGTTTCCGGCTACAAACGTCGTGCACCCTTGCGCGGTAAACGGCGATTTCAGCTCTTCGCGGCCTACCATCGGCAGCACCCAATCCATGTGCGAGTGAACGTCGATGAACCCGGGTGCGATCACTTTCCCCGTGCAATCGATAGTCTCGCAATCGATCTCGATTGGGCCCTGCGATACTTCCTCGATCTTTTTCCCCTTGATAAGCAGGTTGCCGACCACGCCTTTCTTGCCGGTGCCGTCAACAATAAGCCCGTTCTTGAACAGCATACACCGTTCCGAAACCGACGCTTCCACCACGACCGATTTCAGTACTGGGTGAGCCAACAACGCACCTGAAGCCGTCGCTCCAACCTTCAGAAACCCTCTGCGTGTTGTCTGCTTCGTTCGATCATTCCCGCATTCTCTTTTGGTAGTCACAACACGTCCTCCAGACACGTCTGCAAAGCAGCGGTCTTTGACTCTAACAACTACAGCTTCGGAATCTCAGTCCGAGCTTTCCCTGCCTGTCCTTAAGTATAACAATATCGGCCGCGAATTGCACGTCTGCAAACAGAAGAAACGGCTGCAGAACGACTTGGCCATTTGCGGGCGTATCAGTTATACAGAAAGCACAGGCAGCGCTATCTGCCGCAACCCGCATGTTTACTGGCTTCCAGGGGATTGCTCGTGTCGCTCAGAACCCATTCGTGTCAAAAGTGTGTCAACTTTGGCCCGTAGCGGCCCTTCAGAGGCGGCGCGTTTGCAGCGGACTCGGAAGAGGCCAGCGAGGAAAGGAGCAGGTGATAGACAGGTGACATTGACAGGCACAGCATACAGGACTTATCAGGAGCAAGAGCTGTTAGAGCGCATCGCAGCAGACCCGCCCACACAGCCGCTCAAAGTGTTGACGCCGATTAAAGCCATCCGCGCAAAGTGCAAATGGTGCATGTGCGACAGCGCGGCAGAGATACGCCGCTGCCGTCTGGACGGACTGATGTGTTGACATGGGCGACGGCGCGGCATATACTCTGTGACAGAAGCTACGGGGGTATGCCTACGGAGTCGTATGGTGGGAGACAGGGAGAGAAGGCACACTGTTCGGGAGCTGGTCGGTCACAAGCACGTGAAAACGACGATGGTGTACACCCATGTGTTGAACCGTGGCGGTAAGGGGGTGCGCAGTCCTGCTGATGGCCTGTGACGCAGCGTGTTTGGGTGCGGGGATACCCAGTCTGGGTAAGACGCGGTGGTAAGTGCCGGCTGTCTCGATAACGCATTGTTTAAGAGTCGGTTATGGCTGATTGGAGGACATCCCAGAATGCGGGATACCCAGCGGAAGCCCGCGTTTTGGAGTGTTACCCAATCTGGGGAATCACTAGTTAGGCGCTTAGATAACTAGAGGGAGTCTGAAGATGCACATTCTATGGGGTGGCTTGACAGCGACAGTAGGCCTGTTCATGTTCATCTGCGGCCGATTAAAGAGCGAGTTTGTGATCTATCGCCTTATGGCCGCCCGCTCGAAGTTCCTATGGGGCAAGAACGTGCATAAGTTCTATCAGGTTGCAGGAATCATGGTAATTATCTTTGGATTATTGATGGCGTTAGGATACATCCCAACAAAATAGGATTTCACTCTCAGTGACTATTGACACCTAACAAGTCGCTGCACTGGACGCCGACAAGCGGCGCCAGTGAGCTCAATCGTTAGGTGACATGTTATAGCTGATGCAATCTGTCATAGACCGTTTCGAAGACGCGGCGACAACCGCCCGGAATAGTACACCGCAAGGAGCGACATGACTTCTGCCGAGCTTGAGCCTCGCCAGACAACGCCGAGAGAGTCTCAGAGCGAATCGCACAGACAACGCCGGAATGTCGTAATCATCTTCGCGGTTGTGCTCGTCCTCTTTCTCGGGCCCCTGCTTGCTTTTATCTTTGCTGAACGTTGGGCAGTTGCACGCCAAGGTTCAGATTTGGCACTAATGCTGTCCGTGATGTTCTTACCGCTCGTCGCGATATTGGCGCTTCTTATATTTGCATTCGGAGTGCTCTCTCTTCCCTTTGCGCTCTTTTCCCGATCGAGACGGCCACTTACCTTTGGGGTTTTAGTCGGCTCTCTTGCATTTCTGGTAGGAACAATTGCGGGAATACGTATTGGCGGGCGCATAAGGCACAATGGTTTTGTTCAACTAGCACAGCGAAGTACCCCTTTAGTCCAGGCTATTAGGGAATATGAAGACAAGAACAGACGACCGCCGGAGAGGTTGGATGACCTTACGCCTGGGTATATTCCGGTTGTTCCTTCTACTGACATGGCGGCTTATCCGAACTATGAATACATGTGTGGAGAGGAGGCAGAACGCTTTGATGGAAATCCCTGGGTCCTGCTTGTCAGGACCCCTTCTGGTCCCATCAATTGGGACATGTTCATGTATTTTCCACTGCAGAATTATCCGGAAGCTGGCTATGGTGGCCGGATTGAGGATGTGGGCGATTGGGCATACGTACACGAGTAGTTGACGCCTACCCTAACCAGCGGATCGAGTCGGACGCTTCGCACCGCTCATCCGCGGAACGTTCGAATCAGAAAGGAGATTGCGATGAGATTCACATCCGTGTTCTTGTTGATTGCTCTCCTAGTGCCTGTGTGCGGTTGTTACGACCAGTCAGCGTACGACGCGGCGCTGCGAGCAGATGAAGAACGACGTGGAGCGGCATGGGCAGAGGTCGAGCGACGCCAAGCTGAGGAAACTGCACGCAAGGAAAAAGCATGGGCCGAGCGGGAAGCGCAGCTCGAAAAGGAGAAAGAACTGCTGAAGCGATCTGAAGCACTTCTGACCAAGCAAGAGGAACAGGCGAAGCGTTTCGACGCGATCCTCGAGAAATGGGAGTCTCTATCGCCTCCCAAGAATCAATGAGATTCGAACAAACGAATTCAGGCGACTCGTAATACTCGCGCCTGATTCACGACGTTGTGCTGAGAGGTGTGGAGTTAACCATGCACATGCATAGAGTTCCCTTCTTGGTGATTGCGCTTCTTGCCGTTATGGGTCAGGAGTCGGTTCTAGCGGAATCGCCAGTTTCGGAAACGGCTGTCATGAGAAGTACAAGCGAGCTCCTTGCTCGTTGGCGAGGTGTGCGGCAGCTCGTGTTGGATGGCGAGATCGAGGAGAGCAGAAGTCGCGAGGCAGCTGTAGTGATGGCGTGGGGACAGATTCTTGAGAATGCGACGGACTCCGCTGATTCGGAGTTGGTCGAGCTGGTCGAGCGAACGATCGGTTCGGCCGATTATGCCCGTGAGCAACTAGCTGCGGCTCTGGATGCCCACGACACCGAAGATGACCATTTGGCAGCAAAGCGCGGCACCTTCTTCTCAGCGTACCGATCGCGCGTCGATGGCTCCGGTCAACTCTATCGGATTCATGTGCCACCGGAGTACGATCCCGAGCGCTCCTACGCGCTTGTGGTACGCCCGGGTACCTACCTGAAGTCTACCTTGCCGGAACGGCTGGCCGGTCCGGACCATTTTGTTCTGTCCTGCGGCGCTCGAGGTCAGAACGGCATAGAGACGTTGGCCGTAATCGACGCTCTTGAAGCCATAGAGGACGTGTGCCGTCACTACAACATCGACCCGGATCGCATCTACCTGCAGGGCAGCAGCATCG
>Ga0114922_10005009_pt1 | contig 12246 bp, 5 predicted proteins | sample AartaG_FD_100975 | JGI IMG/M metagenome (GOLD analysis project Ga0114922, IMG submission 100975) | Deep subsurface microbial communities from Aarhus Bay to uncover new lineages of life (NeLLi) - Aarhus_00045 metaG | ecosystem: Environmental > Aquatic > Marine > Oceanic > Sediment | place: Aarhus...
GAATTGCATGAAAGTTTGGACCGGCCATTTGCCAGATATAAGAAGCTGCCGGGTATCGCTGGTGATGTCTCCAAGTCGGTCGATCAGCATAGGGTTGCACGGCAGCTAGGACTTTTCCTGACCGAGCTCCACGCTTATCCAGTCGACAAAGCCAGAGAGGCCGGAGTACCTGAAAGGAGTGACATAGTTGCGCACTGGCGTAACAAGTGCCGCGAACAGCTAAATAGAATTGTCGACCTAAATGTGGACCCAAGCAACTTGCGCCGCTACCTCGAGAATGATGTGCCCTTGTCTTTTGAGGGTGCATCGAGACTCGTCCACAATGATCTGTGGGCGGAACATATTCTTGTTGATCCTCGTTCGGGTAATGTGAGTGGGATTATTGATTGGGGTGATGCCGCCATTAGCGACCCCGCGGTAGACTTTGCCGGCCTGTATGCCTGGTACGGAGAGAAGTGGCTGGAGAACGTTCTGGCGTACTACTCCAGAACACCAGACACTGAGATCATTTCCCGGTCACGCTATCTGGCAACTTGTCTCGCAATTCATAATATCACACTGGGACAAGACCTTGGTCGCCCTCAATGGATCAAAGCCGGGCAAGAAGCATTGCGGTTGATCTTTGCGGCTTAAACCTTACCAACCAGCCGTTCATCCTTGATGTTAGCAGGCTCTTTACCAACTCTGTGACGTTTCAACAGAATTCGAACAACTGATAATATTTCCTAAGTGATGGCTTGCGTATTCCTCTCCCTCTGGAAGGACGCTGACCCAGGGATAGCTGAGGTGGATGATGCGAGGGGAGGCTGGCTGGATTGAAGAATCTCTAATTACCATTCTTTGCTGGCCAGAATTACCTTTAATTGATTTAGCCCTCCAATCACCCCAGATTCCTTTATAGAAGTTCTAATGTCGTCAAATAGGGCGTACCAGGGAAGATTTATGATTTTCAGTCTTCGTAACATATTTTCAGTATAATTCAGTCAGTTTTATTGAATATTTATGATGAAAAATGAGAGAGGTCTAAATTTTGTTTCGATTTGACAGTCGCATGTATTCCTTGATATCCTTTCTCCGACTAAACATGGGAATATAGGGGACAGCCATGACAATGAAATGTCCTAAATGCAACGCTGATAATCCTGATACGCTTAAATTCTGTGGGGAGTGTGGCACACAACTTCTTTCTCTTGAGGACATAGAAGTCACAGAAACAATTGAAGCACCTAAGGAGGAATTGACCCGTGGCACCACCTTTGCTGACAGATATGAAATTATCGAAGAACTGGGCAAAGGAGGGATGGGAAGAGTCTATAGAGTTGAGGATACAAAACTTAAGCAAGAGGTTGCCCTCAAACTGATCAAACCGGAAATTGCCTCGGATAAAAAAACCATCGAAAGATTCAGGAACGAGCTGAAAACAGCCCGGATGATCGCTCACAAGAATGTGTGTCGGATGTTTGACCTGGGAGAGGCTACAGGTGCTCATTTCATTACTATGGAATATATCCGCGGTGAGGATCTCAAGAGCATGATCCGGATGAGTGGTCAATTAGGAATGGGAACTGCGATTAGCATCGCAAAGCAGGTATGCGAAGGCTTAATAGAAGCCCACAGGCTGGGAGTCGTTCATCGGGATCTCAAGCCTCAGAACATCATGATAGATAAAGAGGGAAATTCCCGGATCATGGACTTCGGTATAGCCCGTTCTTTAAGAGCAAAAGGAATTACAGGATCAGGCGTTATGATCGGCACGCCAGACTACATGAGCCCTGAGCAGGTCGATGGCAAAGAGGCTGACCAGAGGGCAGATATTTACTCGCTGGGAGTAATACTTTATGAGATGGTCACAGGCAGAGTTCCTTTTGAGGGAGATACTCCATTCTCTATTGGCGTAAAACAAAAAAGCGAGGTTCCTCAGCCTCCCAAGGAGATCAATGAACAGATCCCTGATAGCCTTAACCACGTGATCCTCAAGTGCATGGAAAAAGACAAGGAGAAAAGGTTTCAGAGTGTTGGAAAGCTTCAATCCGAATTAATGAATCTAGAAAAAGGCATTCCGACAACAGAAAGAATTATCCCTGAAAGAAAACCTCTAACTTCAAGAGAGATAACTGTCCAGTTCAGCTTAAAAAAACTCTTCCTCCCAGCCTTAGTAGTAATTGCTATTGTAGTTACAGGATTGGTCATCTGGCAGATACTCCCAAAACAGAAAGTAGCTTCTTTAGCTCCCTCGGGCAAACCATCAATTGCTGTTGTGTATTTTGATAATAACACGGGAGATGAGGGTTTAGATCATTGGAGAAAAGCCATAGCTGAGTTGCTTATAACAGATCTCGGCCAGTCAAAGTACATTAAAGTATTAGGCAAAGACAGCCTATACAATATCCTAGTTCAAACGAATTTATTGGAAGCTAAAAGCTATTCATCAGAAGATATAAAAGAGGTTGCTACGCGAGGAGGCGTTAATCATGTACTGCAGGGAGGCTTTGTGAAAGCGGGTGAAACATTCAGGATAAATTACACACTTCAGGATGCAGGCACGGGAGAGCTGTTGGGATCGGAATCGATGGAAGGGAAAGGAGTGGAAAGCATCTTTTCCATGGTTGATGACATGACAAAAAGAATAAAGGAGAATTTCAAGTTCTCCGATGCACAGATAGAAAGCGACATCGACAGGCACATAGGAGAAGTGACAACAAGATCATCCGAGGCGTATAAGTACTATCATGAAGGGATAAAGTACGATATGGAAGGAGATTACCCTAAAGTTATAGAATATATGGAAAAAGCCGTGGCAGTAGATCCAGATTTTGCTTCAGCTTACCATGCGATGTCTTGGGCATACGGAAATCAAGGGTATCGTTCCGAGGAAAATAAATTTTTGACAAAAGCCATGGAGCTGAGTGATAGACTCTCAGACAGGGAAAAGTACAGTATCCAAGGAGGCTACTATCTTAGCCAATCTGAAAAAACGCATGATAAAGCCATAGAGGCATTCGAGAAATTATTGGAGCTTTATCCAGACGATTTGAGTACATATAATGATCTCGGTCTCTTGTATCGTCGGATCGAAGAATGGGATAGGGCTATAGAGAGTTATGAGGCTTGTCTTAAGTATGGAGGAAAAGATATTGTTTTCTTTGGTGGTCTAGCAGGGTGCTATAGAAGCAAGGGCTTATTTGATAAGGCGAGACAAGTTCTTGAGCAGTATCTAAATAATGTTTCAGACAGCTCAGCTATCCGCGAGAGATTAGCTCTTAATTATCGTTATCAAGGGAAATATGAGCTTGCCCTGGCTGAAGTGGACAAGGCACTTTCCCTGAATCCTACTCGTTATCAGAGTATTAGGATGAAAGGAGACATTTTCCTTTACATGGGGGATTTGAAAAAAGCAGAAGAGGAATACAAAAAGCTTCAAGAGAGAAAAGAGCCGGTTGTCTATGCTTTGAGTCTACGAGAATTAGGACGTTTGTATTCGCTGCAGGGAAGATTCAAGGATTTTAGAATGTTAAGGCAGGAGGGGCTTGAACAAGCAGAAAGACTCGGTCAGAATACATGGATAAGGGGATTAATTGGTGGTTTATCCTATGCGGAACTAAGATCAGGCAATCCTGACCGAGCTTTAGAGTTGTTAATCAAAATATGGAACAGCGCTGTTGAAGATGAAGATTTTAGTTCTCAAAGGGGCACTTTATTTGATATGGGGCTTACATATCTTGAGATGAAATCAAAAAATGAGGCTCAAAAAACGGCAGATAGGCTGAAGAAGATGATCGAACAAGCGATGAATAAGAAACTTATAAGAAATTATTACACCCTAATGGGCGAGATAGAGCTCGAAAAAAATAATTATTCCAATGCCATTGAATTTTTTAAGAAGGCATTATCTATGTTATTTGCAACTTCCAGCTCACATCTGCTACTTGCTTACTCTACGGGATTGGCTTACTACAAGGCGGGAGATTTAGAGAACTCTCGTCAAGAATACGAAAGGGTCATTTCTCTTACATCAGGAAGGCGAGCTTTTGGCGATCTATACGCCAAGAGCTTCTACATGCTGGGCAAAATATATGAACAGCAGGGTGATACAACTAAGGCCATAGAGAATTACGAGAAATTCCTCACCCTCTGGAAGGACGCTGATCCCGGTATTGCTGAGGTAGATGATGCAAGGGAGAGGCTGGCTGGATTGAAGAATCTCTAATTATCATTCTTTGCTGGCCAGAATTACCTTTAATTGATTTAGTGCTCCAATCACCCCAGATTCCTTTATAGAAGTTCTAATGTCGTCAAATAGGGCGTACCAGGGAAAAACCTCTAATTTCAACGCTTTTCAACCATTTTTGTGTAATATTTGTGAAATGGGATAGTAGTCTGTATTGATTTCACTCAATTTACAATTGACTCTCTCTATATTCCTTGATAATATTTTGCCGACCATATAAAGGGGACAGCAATGTCAAACAAATGTCCTAAATGTAACACCAATAATCCTGATACCTTAAAGTTCTGTGGGGAGTGTGGCACCCAACTTCCTTCTCTTAAAGACATCGAAGTCACAGAAACTCTGGAAACCCCTAAGGAAGAATTAACTACAGGGTCAACTTTTGTAGGCAGGTATCAGATTATCGAGGAGCTGGGCAAGGGCGGGATGGGAAGGGTCTATAAGGTCCTCGATAAAGAGGTCAATGCAAAGGTTGCTCTTAAACTCATCAAGCCCGAGATCGCTTCCGACAAAAAGACTATCGAGAGATTCCGGAACGAGCTAAAGGTAGCCCGCGATATCGCCCACAAGAATGTCTGCCGGATGTACGATTTGGGTAAAGAACAGGGTGTTTATTATATCACCATGGAGTATGTGTCGGGCGAGGATCTAAAGAGCTTTATCCGAAGATCAGGAGTCATATCAGTCGGGAAAGCCATTTCCATAGCCAGCCAGGTCTGTGAGGGCTTGTTGGAGGCCCACAGACTTGGAGTCGTTCATCGGGATCTCAAGCCCCAGAATATCATGATAGACAAAGAAGGGAATGTACGAATAATGGATTTTGGAATCGCTCGTTCTCTTGAATCAAAGGGCATCACAGGATCAGGCGTTATGATCGGCACGCCTGAGTACATGTCGCCTGAGCAGGTGGAAGCGAAGGATGTAGACCAGCGTTCGGATATCTATTCGTTGGGAGTCATCCTTTACGAAATGGTTACAGGGCGAGTGCCATTTGAGGGGGAGACATCTTTAAGTATAGCCATGAAACATAAGAGTGAAGAGCCTCCAGATCCCAAAGACCTAAACGACCAGATTTCTGAAGCTCTCAGCCAAGTGATATTGAGATGCATGAAAAAGGATAAAGAGAAGAGATATCAGGATGCAGAAGAGCTTCTTTCTCAATTGAACAATCTCGAAAAAGGAATTTCTACTACAGGGAGGATTTTTCCTGAACAAAAAGCTACAGCCGAGACGACCACTGAAATAAGATGGAAAAACTCCATAGCTGTGCTTCCTTTTGTGGATTTGAGCTCCCAGAGAGATCAGGAGTATTTTTGTGATGGGATGACTGACGAGATCATATTGAAACTCTCCAAGCTCTCGGATTTGAAGGTGATTTCCCGAACTTCAGTAATGCGTTATAAAAACACAGAGAAAGATATCAGAGAGATTGGCCAGGAGTTGGGAGTGGCAACCATTATGGAGGGAAGCATACGGAAAGAGGAGAATAACATCCGTATTAGCGCTCAACTGATTAATGTGGGAGATGGATTTCATCTCTGGTCAGATAAATATGACCGGAAGCTAGAACGAATTTTTGAAGTTCAAGAAGATGTATCCAGGTCCATTGCGAATGCATTGATGAGAGAAAAACTAACAGTTGACTTACTTGATGCGGCTATCAGGACCAACCGTCCAAGCAAAATTGAAGCTTATGACTATTGCTTGAGAGGGTACTATTTTACAAATAGTAAGTATGCAATATCTTTTAAAGAAGCAGATTTTCAAACCGCATTAAAGATGTTTAGTAGAGCCATTGAAATCGATCCCAATTATGCTTATGCCTATTGTGGTATAGGTTTTGCACACCAAAATCATTATACCGTAACGCGGAGCGAGGAAGATCTCGATCTGGTCATAAAGAATTGTAAAAAATCGTATGAATTGGAACCAAATCTTGTCTGCTCGAATGTAGCCCTTGCCTGGGTTTACTATATAAAAGGTGATTATGACAAAGCTTATAAAAGTTTTAAGAAAGCTATGTCTATAAACAGCAATATTTCTATAGTCATCTATCTAATAGCCCATTTATTCCGTCAAGTTGGATTATTTCGGAAAGCGATTAAACATTGTTCAAAAGCTACAGAACTTGATCCCTTTTATCCCCTCTATTATTCTCTCCTTGCCAGATGTTTTATTGATATCGGGGAGTTGGAAAAAGCTGAAATTTCTATAGGGAAAGCATATGAGGTTGAACCTGATAGCATTTGGATTATTCTCGATAAGAGTTTGCTCCTTGCTAAGATGAAAAAATATAACGAAGCCGAGGAATTGATTGCAAAAGCTGAGAGACTTCATCCTCGGTTTTCAAATATTCAGAGTTTTAAATCTTTAGTGCTTGCAGCAAAAGGGGAAAAAGATAAAGCTCTTGCTATCAGGAAAAACGGAGCGGTCTACTCTTTATTGGGAATGAAAGATCAGGCGATTCAATATATCGAAGACGAGATGAAGAAAAATTATGAGCATCATGATTGCTCCTATATATCTTTATTGAATAGTCCTTTCTATGACAGCCTGCGTGATGACTCCCGATTTCAAGAGATTTTGAAAAAGGCGAAGCAGAAATACGAGGACAGATTGAATAGATTTGGGGATTTGTAGGGAAGAGGAAAACCTCATTAGCCTAGAACTGGTACGAAAGCCAAAGCCATAGAGCATTACAAGAATGTTTCGGTTCAGCTAAATTCGGACCACTCATGCATTTCTCCTCTAATGGTTTTATTATAGGCAGACCATCGCTTAAGAAAAATCATGAGTGGTCCGAATTTAGCTGAACCGTCACACTCAGAAGGCAGCAAAAGTATCTACTTCTCTTCTTCCTTTGGCTTAAGCTCCATGCCGAGTTGCTGCATCCAACCCAGCGAATCGAATTCTTCCCAAGCCTCTACAATTTTGCCCTCTTCAAATCGGAATATGATTAGCCAACTGACCTCTAACTTTTTCCCCGTGGGAGGAAATCCTTGAAATTCTTGTGTATGAGTGGCTATATCAACTCCTCTTACTATCACCTTATCATCCACTGCCACGATATCTTTTATTTCGTGAACGGTGTCTGGAAAAGCCTGAAATGTCTGGAGTGCTATTTCAAGGTTTTGTTCCTTAGTCAATGGAGTACCCGTATTCGAGGGAAAGTACAAACGGTAGTCTGGAGCACACACCTCAAAACCTTTTTCGATATTTCCTTTTCCTAACTCTTCATACCATTGGAGCACAAGAGCTTTATTCTGCTGCTCAACCTCTGCCTGGGCTTTGAACTCTTCAAGCTCTGCCATTGCTTCTTTGTCCTGGCAGCCGACCATAAAGCATAGAATCAAAGCCAATGGTAGAATCAAGTAAAGTTTTTTCATCCCTTACCTCCTTTTATGCTTAAAAGATTTCTATTTTGACTTTACCATCTGCACAAATTCTTGAATAGTCTCCTCAAGCAGACGGTTGAATGTTTCCGAGTCTTCTATCATATTGAAATGTCCAACTCCAGACATAATCATAGCTTTAAAAGAAGGTGCATACTGCTGATTAGCTTCAGCGTTTGTAGGATACTTATCAGAGTTGATGCACACTATCGGGGCTTGCACTTCTTGAAGTACTCGGATTATTTCATTATTTTGGAAATCAACATAACCTTCCAAAGCACCTAAACCTACATCTTGAGGAGCAGAAGACATATCAGCCGCTATCGTTTCGACTAAAGCAGAATCTGAAGTGGGCGTGAACATGGTACGCACAAAGTTTCTAGTACCTTCAGCGAAATTGGAACGCAAAGGAGTAAACATATCATCAATTTGTTCTTGAGCAAACTTATCTTCGAAGTTTTGAAGAGTATCGACTCCAACCAATCCTATAACACGTTTGGGCATACGCCTTGCAGCTTCTAATATTACAGGTCCTCCCATAGAGTGTCCGACAAGTACGACCTGGTCAAGGTTAAGCTTATTTACGACTGCAACAACGTCTTCTCCAAAGGCTCCCATTGTCCATTCTTTACGGTCAAGGCTTGACTCTCCATGACCTGCAAGGTCAATAGATACTACTTTATACTTCTCTGCGAAATGTTGTAATTGTTCATTCCAGTAGTTTCGGTCACAGCACCAACCATGAACAAAGACAAGAGCAGGCTCGCCCTCTCCTCTCACCTCATACGCAATAGAAACTCCATCAGTAGAAATGGCATTATCAACAATTATTGTTGGCTCTACTTCTTTTTCAGCAGCTACCTCTTCACCCTGCTGGCAGCCGACCATAAAACAAAGCAGAAAGACCAAAGGCAAAATCAAGAGTAGTTTTTTCATCCTTTACCTCCTTAATTAATTTTTATGATTACTTAATATGGTTTTTAAACCATTCTAGGGCTTTAGAGATGTGTTCCTCTGGCAGGCGATGTCCGCTATCATAAAAAACAATTTCTTTGGATTCTCCGTCAATAAGGTTATATAAAGCTCTTGCCTCTTCGACTGTATAATTAAAGTCGTCATTTTTTCCCATGAGCATTAGGGTCGGACGTCCATTTATGGCTCGGACAAAATTATAGGGAGCGATAGCGGATATATTCTGTTGATTGGGAAAGATTTGACGTATGAAGGTCGGTGAAACACAAGCAATAATTACTTTAATACGTGAATCCACACCAGCTAATACAAAGGACATTGCCCCTCCTAAACTGTATCCAATAACTCCGATTCGGTTTGGGTCAATTTCTTTTCGGGTTTCTAAATAATCTATAGCTCTGCGATAGTCCACTACGGTTTGAACCACCATCTCACGCAATCTGTTTATCCTTTGCTTACGGAATAACATGATTAGAGTGGACTGAAAATCATTGAATATAATTCTTTCTCCGTGATATTGGGCATCGAGGGCAAGCACGGCAAATCCCTCACCTAATAAAGCTTGTGTTAACAGGTGTCCCCTATGGTAACTGTCGTTTCGCCAAAAATCTTCTTTGGACAGAGTCATCCCATGGATTTGCAAAACACATGGATAGGGAGGGGTTCCTGCTTTTGGAATAGCCAAATACCCTGGAATCCGATAGTCATTGGCTCCTCTGAACACGATTTTCTCGCGCACGTATTCTTTTTCATCCGTTTTTTCGACGACATCGCCATCGAGCGGAATATCCTTGTCATACTGATAAAATTGAAGGATGGCTTGGAAGGCATCATCGCTAAGCAACATTTTTTGGAGATTGGCCTGTTTGTCCTCCGAATGAGACAAGACCGACATGGAGCAAAGGCAAAACAACAAACCCAATAGCGAAGCCAAAGATTTTCCCCTCATTGAAAACCTCCTGTTACTTTGAGATATTCCCTAAAGTTGTAATAATTAAATCTGACTTGACCCCCGAAGTCAACTTGAATTTAGGTCAAGCCGATTATCTCGTATACAGCTTGGACTTTTTGTTTCAGTAAATTTGAGGAAAAATAGGTTCTAAAGTTGTCCGCTTGGGTGTACCAGGGAAAAACCTCTAATTTCAACGCTTTTCAACCATTTTTGTGTAATATTTGTGAAATGGGATAGTAGTCTGTATTGGTTTCACTCAATTCACTCAATTTACAATTGACTCTAATCATATTACTTGATATCCTTTTGCCGACTAGGTATAGGGGATAGCAATGGATATTAAATGTCCTAAGTGTCAGACGGGGAATCCTTCTGATTCGAGGTTCTGTAGAGAATGTGCTGCTCCCCTTCCTTCCCATAAGGATATAGACGTCACAGAAACCATCGAAACACCCAAAGAAGAGCTGACTACAGGCTCTACATTTGCAGGAAGGTATCAGATTATCGAGGAACTGGGTAAAGGAGGAATGGGTAAGGTCTACAAGGTTCACGACACGAAGATCAAAGAAAAGATCGCTCTAAAGCTCATCAAGCCGGAAATCGCAAAAGATAAAAAATCCATCGAAAGATTCAGCAACGAGCTGAGGTTGGCCCGTAAGATCAGACACAAAAATATCTGCCAGATGTTTGATCTCGGTGAGGAACGAGGAACACATTATATTACTATGGAATTTGTTCCTGGACAGGACTTGAAAGGATTGATTAGACAATCTGGACAATTAGCGGTGGGAACCACGATCAACATCGCTGAGCAAATCTGTGAAGGATTAACAGAAGCCCACAAATTGGAAGTGGTTCACAGAGACCTTAAGCCCAGCAACATCATGATCGATAAAGAGGGCAATGTAAGGATCATGGATTTTGGGATAGCTCGCTCTCTTGAAGCAAAGGGAATAACAGGTGCTGGTGTGATGATAGGCACTCCCGAGTACATGAGTCCTGAGCAAGTGGAGGGGAAAGAAGTTGATCAACGTTCAGATATTTATTCCTTGGGTGTGATTCTATACGAGATGGTTACAGGAAGAGTGCCTTTCGAGGGAGATACTCCCTTCACCATAGGGGTTAAACACAAGAGCGAGATACCCAAAGATCCTAAAGAATTGAACACACAGATTCCGGAAAACCTCAGCCGGGTGATCCTGAGATGTCTGGAGAAGGATAAAGAAACGCGCTATCAAAGCGCCGAAGAAGTCCGCACGGAGCTGGAAAGTATAGAAAAAGGTATTCCCACCGCAGAGAAGGTTGTCCCCAAAAGGAAGCCTCTCACCTCCAGAGAGATAACCGTCACCTTTGGCATAAAAAAGCTTTTAATTCCTGTTTTAGCTGTATTGGCCGCGGCAGTTCTTGCCTTTGTGCTGTTTAGAGGTTTTGTGGGGAAAGGATTAGAAGTCAATCCTGATCTTGTCATGGTTGCCCTGTTCGAGAACCAGACCGGAGATAAGTCATTGGATCCCCTGGGCCGTATGGCTTCAGACTGGATTACCCAGGGTTTTTCACAAACGGGCATGGCCGAAGTCGTGCCTACCATGACCATTCTGCAGTTTTCTTCTGTTATGAACTCGGAGGCAGGTGCTTCTCAAGCCAGGGGCCAACCTTTTTCATTAGCCCAGGAAATAGGAGCCGGGATCATGGTTTCAGGCGCTTACTATCTGGCGGATGAGGAGATCCAGTTTCATACCAGTATCACAGATGTTCAGCGCAGGAGACTCATTCACTCCTTAGAGCCAGTCCAAGGGCCGGTGGATAAGAAAATGGAAGTTATCCAGTCTCTCCGCGAAAAGATCATAGGATTCCTGGCGCTTTACTTTGATAAGCGTGTGGATGAATCATTTATTAAGCAAATAAAAATTCCTGTGTATGAGGCCTATCAAGAACACATTCTGGGATATGAATTCTTTGGTGTGGACTATGCCAAAGCTGTTCAACATTTTGAGCGTGCTGTAGAACTCGACCCAACATTCATGTCACCCAAATTGTCGATTGCTGTAGCCTACGGAAATCAGGCGCATTATGCCAAAGCGGAATCTATTTTACATTCTATCAATCAAAACAGGGAACAACTTTCTCCTTTGGAATGTCATTACATTGACTGGTACAGGGCAGAATTAAATGGTAGAAATCACGAGGCGCTTCGCTTTGTACGTCTGGCCGAAAAACTGGCTCCAAAAGATATTAAGATAAATTATGTCCTTGGTATAATGGCACTGGAGTGCAACCGGCCCAAAGAGACTGTGGAAGCGTATGCCAAGCTGAATTCAGTCGATCCTGAAATCCTTTATTCAATAGAGGCGGGCGGATGGAGGATTGAGGCATTAGCCGGAGCTCACCACATGCTGGAAGACTATAAAAAAGAGCTGAAGGTGGTAAGAGAAGGACAGAATTATTTTCCTGATACCATAGACTTAAAAGTTCATGAGGTCCGTGCTCTGGCCGCTTTAGGCCGGATAAAAGAAGTCCAGAATGTCATTGAAGAAAGCTTGACCATGAAGATAACCCGTACCAATCCAGGCATTGTTATGCGGGAGGCTTCCGCAGAACTGCGGGTCCAGGGTTTCAGAGAGGAAGCCCTCGAGATTGTCAGCATGGCCGTTGATTGGTACAAGCAGCACATGGGCGAGGCAGATTATAGATACAGTCTTGCC
>Ga0114922_10005010_pt1 | contig 12244 bp, 6 predicted proteins | sample AartaG_FD_100975 | JGI IMG/M metagenome (GOLD analysis project Ga0114922, IMG submission 100975) | Deep subsurface microbial communities from Aarhus Bay to uncover new lineages of life (NeLLi) - Aarhus_00045 metaG | ecosystem: Environmental > Aquatic > Marine > Oceanic > Sediment | place: Aarhus...
CCGGCGCTATAAGAATGCGACTGACCAGGGCCAGGGAGCAACTGAAGGAGGAAATGGTCGCCATGATGGGCACAGCTTTTGAAGGACAGAGATTGCCAATAGGCTTCACGCTGCGTGTTGTCGAGGCAATCAAACACATGAAGATAAACCCAATGCCGCGGATGGCCGGACTTCCCTGGGGCCTTTCGCTGGCAGCAGGAATCATCATCACAGTTCTAAGCCTTAACCCGCATCTGACCATATCCGGTGATATTGGCGTCCCCGCCGGTTCGCCGCTTCCTGTTGAGGCAAAAGTGCTGAAAACCGGGGAGATACCTGTGGATATATTGGAGATCTCCCGGGTATCGGTCATCGCCAATAAACAGGGAGCTGGTAAGGGAGGAGCGCCTGAGAAACCCGAGAAATTCCTCATGGCTCCCGCCGGTGATGAAGGCATCTGGACGCAGAGAAGCGACATGCCGGATGGGAAATATGGTTTGACCGCAAACGCTGTAAATGGAAAGATTTATATAATTGGTGGAGTGGACTCAACTGGCCTTGACCCCTTCGTGCGAGAATATAATCCGACCACGGACACATGGACGAAGAAAGCAGAAATGCATACCCCAAGACATCATCATTCCTCTTGTGTAGTGGATGGGAAGGTTTATGCTATCGGCGGAGTAGAATTCCGGACTGGTGTGCTTATCCCGAACGTCGAGGTATACGATCCAGCCATGGACATTTGTGTCAAAAAAGCGGACATGCCCACCGGAAGAGCGGGTCTATCTGCCAGTGTAGTAAATGGAAATATATATGTCTTTGGGGGAACACCAGACTACAAAAATTGCGTCTCAACAGTCGAGGAATACAACCCATTGACGGACAAGTGGACAAAGAAGGCGGATATGCTATCGGCGAGGGCATTTCTGTCAACCAGTTTAGTAAATGGAAAGATATACGCCATTGGGGGACTTCTCACTCTTGACCCGGGTACTGCATCTACGCCTGCTGTAGAGGAATACGATCCGGTCACCGATACATGGACGAAGAAAGCAGACATGCCCACCCCAAGAGGTGCTCTGTGCACCTGTGTGCTGGACGGGAAGATCTACGCCATCGGTGGGGAATGGCAGGGCAAAAATGTCGAGGTATACGATCCTGTGACGGATACCTGGACAGAGAAACCTGACGCGCCAACCGTCAAATACGACTATGCCGCTACTGTAGTGAACGGAAGAATCTACACCTTTGGGGGTATGTTACAACTGAATCCATTTGATCTTTCCGACACCGTAGAAGAGTATACGCCGGAAGGATGGCCGTTCCCTATCACTCCCCGGGGCAAGCTGCCGACGAAGTGGGGTGAGATAAAGTCTGATTAGCTAGTCTACCCCTTTGTTTCTATTCCAGGACTTCGCTTCTTCACACCTGACGTTTTCTTGGGCGTCATGACGTCCATCGGTCAAAGGAGGGATCTAAGAGTGAAGAATCTCTTTAACCTTTGTTTCATCTTCCTGTTCATGTTATCCATCTCTGTGTGTAGTCCTGCCCAGATCACTTTCACCAATGTCACTCAGCAGTCAGGTATTGGCGATCCTGGCACAAGGGCGGTTACATGGGGAGACTATGATAACGATGGAGATATGGATCTTTATGTTTGCATTGGCCTTTTGGCGAACACACCGAGTCGCTTGTTACGCAAAACGGTGACGGTACCTTCACAAATGTCACCCATGTGGCAAACGTTGATAACTATGAAAGACCCTCCGAAGGCGCGGGGTTTGGAGATTATGACAACGACGGAGACATTGATCTATATGTAGTTAACTGGAGCGGCCAGGAGAACGTGCTGTACCGCAATAATGGCGATGGAGCTTTCACCGATGTGAGTGCAGCGGCAGGGGCGAATAACCCCTCGGACGGCCTTAGCGGTACGTTTGCCGATTATGACAGCGATGGAGATTTAGATCTTTACGTTGCTGATTATGGTGTGCCCAATCTGTTGTACCGCAACAACGGAGATGGCACTTTCACTGACGTTGCAGAAGAAGCAGGTGTAGCCGATCCGGGGAGAAGCTTTTTTCATCAGTTTGCCGATTATGATAACGATGGCGATATGGATCTCTATGTTATCAATGGGATAGTAAGTCCTGCGCCTGATGCCTTGTATCGTAACAACGGGGATAGCACTTTTACAGAGGTAGCAAAAAAAGCCGGCATTATGCATCCGGATTTGCCAGCGTCAGGAGTCATGTTTTTTGACTACAACAACGATGGATGGTTGGATTTGTATATTGTTGTCAATCAGGATGATTCCAACCTTCTTTATCGCAACAACAAAGACGGCACGTTCACGGATGTCAGCCGGCAAGCTGGGGTACATGGTGTGCTTGCTAACCCCGGCGCTCATGCAGGAGGTGTGACGGTTGGGGATTACGACAACGACGGTTGGCTGGATATTTTTGCTGGCAACAACGGCCCCAATAGTCTCTACCACAACAACAGGGATGGCACATTTACGAACATCGCCGCTCAAGTGGGAATAATCGAAAATGAGAACACTATGATTGTCTCCTCTGGAGACTACAATAGCGATGGCTTTTTGGACTTATTCATGACAAACGGCTTCTTATCAGAACCAGGTCCTGATGCACTGTATCGCAATAGTGGCAACGACAACCATTGGCTGCACATCAACTTGGTGGGTGTCCGCAGCAATCGGAATGGCATTGGGGCCCGCATCCACGTTTCCGCAGGTGATTTAACAATGTTCAGGGAAGTTAACGGTGGGACCTTTGGCATGGATAGTCTGACCGCTGAGTTTGGGCTTGGAGAACACAACATGGCAGAACTGGTAGAGATTCGCTGGCCTTCCGGTACTGTAGATGTGCTGCGCGACATTCCGGCCGATTGTATTATTCAGGTAACCGAGGGAACTGAACACTTCACCGTTGCTGTGCAACCGCTCGGAAAGCTGCCTATTACGTTGGGCGAGGTCAAGCGGACAGCACTGCGAACGGCAATACTGCAAAACTACCCTAATCCATTCAATCCGGACACCTGGATACCTTACGAACTTGCTGAACCGTCCGATGTCAAGATTTTCATTTATGATATCCAGGGTCGGCTCGTGCGAACTTTTAATATAGGCCATCGCGAGGTTGGTCAATATTTTACCAGGGATGAAGCCGCCTACTGGGACGGCAAAAACGAGGCTGGTGAGCAAGGGGCAAGTGGCTTGTACTTCTACACTATCCAGGCAGGCGGATTTACAGCAACCAGGAAGATGATACTGGCGAAGTAGCACATTCAGTTCAGAAAAACGTAGGGACAACTGATAATAGCCCAGTAGTTCACTGCTGGGACATAAGGCAAACACACCCGAATTAGTCCCGTAGGGACGACAGAAAAGACGCTTCATGAATTGGCCAACAGTATCATTCCTGTCCCGCTGCTAAACGTCTCTGATTCTTTGGATTGCCCATCGCATAAATGGCGTAACGTGACTTATAAAGGTATCAGGCGGAATCTCGACTGCGAAGGGATCCTCCAGGATTCTCTGCGTGATAGCGAAGAGGCACGTCCATTGAGGATACAGAGACATGAGTTGCTGAAGAACATCCCTCTGTCGAAACGACGAAAACGCACAATCTGCCATCAGCAAATGTGCGCCCTCAAGAATGACAAACCATCTCGCCAATTTTCTCGTCGCCAGATAGGGATTCTGAGGTAGTGGAAACCCCACTTCTGAAAGTCTACCATCAAGAGCGGCGTTGGTGATTTTCTCCAGCCACCCGATTCTGGATTGTGCTAATTCTCTGGAGGGTGCGGGTGTATGAATTCCCTCCTTCTCAAGTTCTGATATGATATCCGTTCCGTTAAGCCTTACCGAATTGTACCGGAATATGAATCTCCAGATAGGTTCCTCTCGTAAACGGTCAAGAGAAAACAAACTCAGATGGAATCCATTAACCACCGGATACCTTTCATCGAGCATACTCTCCTTGTCCCTACACCAGGACTTATCGCTTTCACTTGGCTCAAGCTCCTGGAACATCCACCAGTCAACGTCAGAGACGCCAGCCAACGCTTCACCAAAAGCGACGCTTCCCCCAAGATAGATAGCCTCCAGATTCTCACCAAACCTGTCAATGCAAAGCTTAAGCGCACGTTGTATTGCCGGGCGGAATTCTGTCTGTATATGCATACCCATCCACTGCTTTCCTTCGTAATCACCTTCTGGTTTCCACAGAACCACTGAACTCCTATCTATACCCTGTATCGCAGGCATCATCATTATCACCTGCCCCACTGCATTTTCCTTGACGGCTTAAAGCAAAGGATGTAGAATACTGCCGGCGATAGGTTATAGTGGCAATTCTCTCATTGTTTACATCCAAGGATTTTTCTGAAGTGCTATTGTTTGCGGAGGGGAGGAGCAAAGATGGTAAAAGGCAAAGAATGCAATAAGAGTGTTCTGTTACTGATATTCATCTTGTTCTCGGTATTTTGCATCAGTAATGCGGAGGCTGTTAATGTAACAATACGCGATGTAAATTTGGAAATTGTGGTTCGGTCGGCTCTAATAAAGCCTGCTGGCAATCTTACAGATCAGGATCTGGCAAGCCTAACGGAGCTTGAGGCTATAAATAAAGGTATCTCCGATCTCTCTGGATTAGAATATTGTATAAATCTAAATTGGCTGGATCTAAGTAACAACAGAATCAGCGATTTAAGCGCAATTGCGAATCTAAAACATTTGAGTACACTGAAACTTAGCTATAATGAGATAAGTGATGTTGAGCCATTGAGGAAACTCACTGTATTGGAGAGTCTGGAACTTGGACATAATGAAATTAGCGATATTAGTCCGTTCATTAACCTTACAGGTCTTACCCGGCTGAATCTTGATAATAATCAGATCGATGACATTACACCACTATCGAATCTTGTGAATATGACCTCATTGGGTGTCAGTTCTAATCACATTAAAGATATAGCTCCAGTATCAAATCTTATAAAGTTAAGTTCTCTGGGTATAAGTTGGAATAAAGTTAAGGATATAAGCCCATTAACAAAACTTCCTAATCTAGTGGCGGTATATGCTCATTGCAATCCCATTATGGACATAGGGGTGTTTGCTAACCTCACAAATTTAAGAAACTTGGGTATTGCTGGAATCCGCTTTAGTGATCTCAGCCCACTGGCGAATCTTGCAAATCTATACTGGTTGGATCTCGACGATAACCTGATTGCAGATGTCGGACCATTGGGATCTCTTAAGAACCTAACATGATTGCGTCTTGACCGCAACAGAATCAAGGATATTGGACCTTTGAGGAGCCTAACCAAATTAACTTTCCTAAGACTGGAACATAATCAGATCAAAGATATTGACTCATTAAAGAATTTCCCAAACCTGGGTTATCTGGATCTGGCAGATAATCAGATCAGCGATATTCGTCCATTACTAAATCTGGCAAATCTAACCTATTTGGACCTAAGCAAGAATCAGATAAAAGACTCGAATACTATAGCAAACCTCACAAATCTAACAGAGCTTTACTTCAATGATAACTATATAGATAATATCAACTTATCTTTCGCTTATTTTATTGCATAAAAGATGAAATAGGGTTAAGCTTCTGTCATTATGGCAGAATTGAACATAGATACAGAACGTATGGATGATATACCCTTGCTGTTTAGCTTTCTTCAGCAGATGGGTATTCAGGAAACATTGGATACCTATGCAAATCCCCATGGTAACCGTCAGGGATTGAGCATAGGTTGGTTGACCACTGCCTGGTTGAGTTACATAGTCTCTGAATCGGATCATCGCATGATTGAGGTGGAACCATGGGCTGAGAAGCATATAGAAACTCTGTCTGCTCTGATTCCACAGGCAGTGGATGTCAAAGACTTCACTGATGATCGCTTGGCTGACTTGCTGCAATGGCTTAGTAAAGACAGCGTATGGGAGGAGGTAGAGAATCACCTGAGCCAGCGTCTGGTTCAGGTTTACGACCTGGATCAAGAGCCAATCCGTCTGGACAGCACTACAGCAAGCGTTTATCATAACACTGAAGGTAATACCTTGTTTCGTCACGGATACAGCAAAGACCACAGACCAGATCTGCCGCAACTCAAGATAATGTTGGGTACTCTGGATCCAATGGGCATGCCACTTACGACTCTTGTCCTGCCAGGAGGCGAAGCAGATGATGGTCTTTACATTCCCAGCGTCATCCGTGCGCGACAGATACTGGGTCAAGGTAATCACCTGTATGTTGGTGATGCTAAGATGAGTGCTCTGGATACCAGAGCGTTCATAGAAGCTGGGGGAGATTACTACCTTACTCCCCTGGCTCAGATAGGTGATGTCCCAGGACTGATGGAAGAATTGCTGAAGCCAGTATGGAATAAGGAGCAGTCGCTGGAACTGATATATCCCCTGACTGACGAAATCAAGCCTAAAGCCATAGCTCTGGGATATGAGGTGACTCGTGGTCAGGAGGCAATGTTGACTAACCAACAGAAGATGGAATGGGAAGAGCGTCTTCTGGTGGTCTATTCCCCTTCTGTGGCAAGGAAAGCCCGGCGTGGATTGTCTCAGCGACTGAATAATGCAGAGCAAGCCATCCTGGTTTTGACACCGCCAAGAGGACGTGGAAAGCGACAGCAGAAGGACTTGAACGCTCTTGAATCTTCGGTTGGCTCTATCCTGAAGAAATACCGTGTTGAGGGTCTGGTGGATGTAAGCTATATCTGCCAAGAAGAGCAGCGCTGTATTCGTAAGTATAAAGACCGTCCTGCCCGGACAGAGAACTCTATTCGGTATGTAGTGCAGGTGCAACGGAATCAGCAAGCTATTTCTGAAGTCCGTCGTGCTGTGGGTTGGCGTTTGTATGCCACCAGCGCTCCAGTTGAGAAGCTTCCGTTGTCCAAAGCCGTCAATGTGTTTCGCGGAGGGCCGCGCATGGAAAGAAACTTCGCCCGGTTGAAGGGTCGCCCATTGGGCATTAGTCCACTGTATGTGCAGCGGGAAGACCATGTTTGTGGTATGGTGCGACTCCTGTCTCTGGCTCTTCGGGTGCTGACCCTGGTAGAGCATGTAGTGAGAAAGGAGCTTAAGTCTGCTGGAGAAACGCTGAGTGGCTTGTATGCTGGCAATCCAAAGCGTCAAACAGCACGACCCACTACAGAACGATTGTTGAAAGCCTTTCGCTATGTTGATCTGAGCGTTGTGCGTTTGCCTGATCAAACCATCTATCATGTTACACCTCTGTCAGCATTGCAGAAACGCATCTTAGTTTTGCTGGGAATAGAATCAGAGATTTATGAAGGTCTGATGCCGTTTTTTGATACTGGTTAACGAAATTCACAATAGTGTTTGAGAAATGAGCGAAAGATAAGATCAAATTCTTAGAAAACTTGATTCAACTGACCAAACTAGGGATCAGCAATAATAAAATCAATGATATAAGTACCCTGGCAAGGCTTAGCGATCTGGAGGAACTACAGGCTAATGGTAACCGAGTAAGCGATATTAGTATATTATCAAAACTTAACAAATTGGCTCTATTGAAGCTCAATGACAATCAGATAACCGATCTTCAATCGCTAGTGGACAACCCGGGCATCAGCAAAGGCGATACTGTGGAAGTGAAAGGGAATCCATTAGGCCATGTTTCCTGCAGAATCCATATTCCTGAACTTCTAGCCCGGGGGGTAATTGTCGTCTTTGATATTGAATCATGTGGCTCATACATTGGTATATCATCAATAACTCCACAGATGTCTGGTAAAGCCTTCTGGGTAAATATATATGCAGGAGTAGAGAACTTTCCCATGTCAAACCTTTTCGGCATATCTTTTAGACTTAATTACACCAACACAGAGATAATTGACGTTGTGTCTCCAGCAAGCGAGAATATATTAGCCGGAGATTTGCTGGGATCAGATGTGCTGTTTTTTTCTAGTGTTGATGATAATAAAGGTCAGATTATGATCAGCATAACTAGAAAAGCAGGTGCTGGAGGAATAGACGGATTTGGCACATTGGGGCGTGTCAGTCTCATAGCCAGTTCCAATATAAATTCTGAGACCAGTTTTGGTTTAAACATAACCGATATAGAAGCACAAGATCCTGACGGCAACAGGATCTTCTGTCGAATACCGGAGAAGATAACCGTGGCAATAAGGCCCGGAGGTATAATTGTGTGGCCTGGTGACACGGATAATAATGGGATCGTAGACGAACGGGATGTTCTCCCTATAGGCATGTATTGGGCGAAGACAGGACCTGCCCGATCTCCCGCGTCTGCTGCATGGTTTGCACAAATAGTTTCTACATGGACTCCATCAATGGCCACCTATGCAGACGCAAATGGCGACGGCGTTGTAGATGAGCGGGATGTTCTGCCCATAGGTATGAACTGGCATAAGACTCATGAGGTGCCACTAGGAGCGCCAAGCCTGGATATTGCATCGATTGACCATTCACAATATCTTGATGCCTATAGAACACTGCTGACTGCATTTGAGTCTTCGCCAAAGACGGAACCTGTATTGGGAATGGCGGGATTGCTGAGGGAGATGATCCGTCAGTCTATCCCCAAAAAGACTATGGTTTTCCAGAACTACCCCAATCCGTTCAACCCTGATACGTGGATACCGTTCCAGTTGGCTGAAGACACTGTGGTGAAGATAGCAATTTATAACGCTTCCGGGATGCTCGTAAGGACACTGGACTTGGGTTATAGAGAAGCGGGTATATATATAGGCAAAACCAGAGCCGCTTATTGGGATGGCATGAATGATGTTGGTGAAAATGTGGCATCTGGAGTGTATTTCTGCCGGATACAGTTAGGAGATCTGGTCACAGTTAAGAAGATTATACTTGCGAAATGAGGAAACATTTTTGCGCCACGAGGCGCAAGGTGTAGAAAGTATATCTCAGGAGGGATATCATGAGACGAAGAATTTTTATCCTTGCTTTTGCTGTCTTATTTACTTTAACTGCCTGGGCGGATAGTCAGGATATGGGCACTTATGGTAAAAATCCGTCGATTATGGGATATGCTGATCCACTGATAAGCAATGCCCCATCCAATATTACCAATGATCCCTCGCAACCCATAGCAATCTGGCATTTTGATGGGAACCTCGATGACTCAGCAGATGATCATGATGGTGAGATGATGGGTAAAATTACATTCGTCCAAGGAATCAAAGGACAGGCAGCACACTTTGATGGTAATAGCTATATCAACATAGAGGCCGCTCCGGATCTCAATGCAATGGAAGAATTCAGTATCGAGGCATTGATACGTTTAGATCCGGGTTCTGCAGAAATGCCGCGTTTACCGCTGGTTAACAAATTCGGCTCGAGTGGCTTTAGTGACGATGAATGGATACTGGAAATACAGAATGATAAGAGGATTTATTTTGGCACATATTCTGGACCCTACGGCGGATATCAGGATTTCTATTTACGCGGTAAAACTGTTTTTGCCCCGGATAAATGGTATCATATTGTTGCTACGTTTAGCAATAGCGAGGGGGTAATGGAGCTATACATAGATGGGCAACTGGATGTTTCTATACATGCGCAACATGAGAAACTTCGTGACACAAATCAACAGATTCAGATCGGTGGATTCCGGTATGAGTATAGGGATCCGTGGTATTATTTCATGGGCGAGATCGATGAGTTAGTGATATGGAAAGGTAGGCCGGACACCAGCCCTCCCGAGCTAAACGTGGAAATAACATATCCAACAGAGGAAGATACATATACATCCCAGGTTTCACCGATAGAAATTCGCGGAACAGCTTCTGATAATGTTGTTAGCGTTAGCTGGGAGAACACAACAACAGGAGAAAAAGGTGCTTGCTCTGGAACGGGAAATTGGATGTGCCAGGTTCCGCTCGTAGGGGGAGATAACTTCATAAAAGTTGTTGCCAAAGATTCGGCTGGTAGTATATTAGGAAGCGATCAGATCAATGTGGAATATATACCACTTCAGATGGTGGACCTGAGTATATCCCAAGACGGAGTTACCCTCTCCAAATCAAAGCCATCAGTAAAAGAAGTAGTAAAACTCAGTGCTATTGTAAGTAATGAAGGAGGGGCAGATGCTGAAAATGTGTATGTGAGATTTTACTCCATATCTCTTGATGGGGATAAGACTCAGATTGGCAAGGATTGTATAATAGACAATTTACCTGCGGGAGGCAGTAATATTGCATCCCTGGATTGGTCTGTAGACAATGAAGCCCAACATATCGAGGTACATGTGGACCCTCCACTCGATTCCGGTGGTATGATACTTGAAAGAGATGAAAAAAACAACAAGGCCGGAATAATTAACACTAGATACAGACCGAGTTCAGATGCATTTGCATTTGGTAATTATCCATATAGCGTAGTTCCCACTTGGCTTCCTGAATGGAACAGAAAATATGGGCTTTTTGCTCACTGCCTGGGGATGTGTGCTACTTCGCTAGTATATTTTTATAAACACGATCAACCATTAATTGGTCGATTGCCTGAACCTGGAACAGACTGCAACCCAAGACATCCGGGTATCCCAAGTTGCTCTTATGAATCCATTATCCCTCCGATATGGTTACCACCATGCACTACAAAAAGTCTTATTGAATATAACCAGTTGCTGTTTTACCTAGATGGGATGATTCATAATTCAATGCTTTTGCTCTTTGATACAGCACTTGATCCCGTCAGAGACGAATATGTTACCGTTCAGTTTTCGGACTTGATAAAAGAACTTCGTTCGGGTCCACAATTATTGTTTTTGCGAGGACATGCACTTATAGCATACGCTGTAAGCTACGAAGGCAGAAGTGCAAAGATAAGTGTATACGACCCAAATCAACCTTTGAATAATAATATGGAGATAGTCTTTGATATTAGAGATTCGGGTTTATTTCATATGCAAACTTACTCTAATGATTATGATATATTCTGTATATATGGAGGCCCCTTCTCCTGGTATTTGCTTCCACCGTCAGTAATAATGTCAACATGCCCAGTAGATCTGATTGTAACAGATCCTATAGGCGCTACTATTAGCAAGACAAGCACGCAAATCCCTGGAACGATCTACGCAGAATTGGATCTGGATGGCGATGAATACAAAGATGATTTGGTGCTCATACCTAATGTGCTAGATGGGAGCTACTCAATCAGGGTAGTGGCAGAGCAAGGTGCTATACCTGAGGATGAATTCACTTTGCATGTATGCAATGGTGGTAAACTTCTTGAAATCAAAAATGTTTCTATCGAAGATATTCCAGGAAACGGATATATACTTGATACGCTATCCAACGAACTTACAATTGCAGCATGGGAGGATGAAAAGAATAGTTTAGCTATCAACCCCAGTAAAATTTCTGTTCAGAGGGATGATACATTCACCGTGAATATTGAGGTGAGTAAGATTACAGACCTATTCGGCGCATCCTTCGAACTGCAATTCAACGGTGATATTCTGGAAGCCACTGGTGCAAAGCCCGGGGATGCCCTCGGCAGTGATGTGGTGTTTCTTAACGTGCCATCCGAAGGTAAAATCAGCGTTGCCATCTCAAAGAAAGAGGGAGATGATCCTTTCTCCGGCTCTGGCACACTGGCAACCATAGACTTCAGGGCAAAGGCGGATGGCAAAACTGAAATAACGTTCGATAAACCCAAACTGACCCTCCAGAAAGCAGATGGCAGCCCCATTCCAGACTTCAGCGAATTGACATTTGCCCCATGCGAGATTACCATCGGACAGGTATCACAAGCCATGATAAGCATAGTACCATCAGATTTTCAGGTGAAACCCGGAGACGAGTTTACGCTGGAAGCAGTGGTATCCGATATTGACAAACTATTCGGGGCATCATTTGAGATACAATACGATGGGAATATCCTCGACTATGTGAGTTCTTCAGCAGGGGATTTCATGGGAAGTGACGTTGTCTTCTTCAGCATAAAGGGAAATAACAGTGTAAACATCGCCATTTCCATGAAGGCAGGGGCAGAGCCCGCGAGTGGTACTGGAGCCCTGGCGGTGATCAAGTTCAAAGCCAGATCAGCAGGCAAATTACAGGTTTCCTATCGAAAAGACACGCTGGCTTTGAATCATCCTGATGGAACGCCAATCTCAGTTACAGTGAATAATGGGAACGTTACTGTGGGGGAAGGGATAATAAAGGGAGACGTTAATAATGATGGAAATGTCCGCTCCAACGA
>Ga0114922_10005011_pt1 | contig 12243 bp, 6 predicted proteins | sample AartaG_FD_100975 | JGI IMG/M metagenome (GOLD analysis project Ga0114922, IMG submission 100975) | Deep subsurface microbial communities from Aarhus Bay to uncover new lineages of life (NeLLi) - Aarhus_00045 metaG | ecosystem: Environmental > Aquatic > Marine > Oceanic > Sediment | place: Aarhus...
GTAACTCATGACAATCCTGATGCGGCATTGGCAGCTTCCTGGACGCAATGGACTATCGACCTCCAGACCTTTGCCGACCAGGGTGTGAACCTTGCCAGTGTCAATTCGATTACTCTTGGCCTTGGCAACAGGAGCAATCCGGTTGCCGGTGGAGCGGGTATGATGTTCTTTGATGACATCCGTCTGTATGCACTCGCACCATAAGCAGCAAGTTACGATTAACTGTTTCGTTAATACTATGATTTGTATCAATTCGGGGCCTATGCCAGTTAGGTATAGGCCCCGTTTTTTCGTTTACATTAAGATCAATAATTTATTGAACTTTATGATTGTATATCTACAAAGACAGACAATGCCTGTCGGGGGTGACATTCAAAATATTCTCATATCTGAGAAAGTATAATTACTCTAAATAATCCATTTTTCCCTTGACTGCAAGGTGGATAATTTGGTATATATAAAGTTTAGTGAAACGTGTGCCCGTATCGGCCACTATGTAAGAGCATTTATGCTTTCTTACAGGTGGAGCTTTTAGAGCTTTTTTCCATTTTCCGGGCCACACGTAATAAAAAGTAGAAGATAAGGCCGACGAAGTTTTATGATTCGGAGATAGATTTTTTACATTTCAACAGACGGCAAATATTTGTCATCCGAAGGACGGAGGTTGTGGCAAGTCGTAAAAATCATCCCGGGCAGTTGTATTTAGTGTGTGCCTAAATTATTTTCGGTCGTTTTATTTAAAGTTCTTTATTGATAACAAAAGGTGTTTTGGTGTGTGACCAAAACGCAACTTCTTATTAATTTTGAAGGAGTAGTATGATGTGTAAGAAATTGTTTTTTTTGGTCTCTTTTGTTCTGGTGTTGAGCCTGGTCAGTTCAAATGCTGTCTTTGGGGGTATCGTGATAGAGATCGGAATCACTAACGACAATGACGCTGTTGAAGAAGAGCAGTCAGGGAATATGTATATGGACAGCAGCGATCTGGAGCTCCCAGATGATGGCGGAGATATACAAGTAATAGGTCTGCGTTTTTTGAATTTCGAGGTTGCTCGGGGTGCCAATATCATAAACGCGTATGTTGAGTTCACAGCGGATGATGTTGAAGCTGATGAACCCGTTAATCTTATTATCGAGGGCGAGCTGGTTCCCGATGCTCCTGCGTTTGTCGACATCGATAATAATGTTAGCGACAGGACCAGAACGACGGCGAAGGTGGAGTGGCAGCCGGAGCATTGGGCTACAGTAAGTGAAAAATACCAGACCCCGGATATCTCTGCTGTCATCCGGGATATAATCGACCAGGAAGGCTGGTCCAGCGGCAATGCCATAGTAATAATAATTAGCGACAATCCCGATAATCCGTCCACAGGCCGTCGAGAAGCTGCGTCTGGCATAGGGGCCCGGGCGCCGTTATTGCATATAGAACTTACCGTTCCATACGCTTCGGAACCGGACCCGGCTGATGGTGCCCTAATTGATGACACCTGGGTGAACCTTATGTGGTCGCCTGGAAAGTCTGCAGTTTCACATGATGTTTATTTGGGCGAAAATTTAGCAGACGTGGAGGCCGGTGCTGAGAGTGCACTCCAGGGCAACCAGGCCTCGGCGATGTTTATTGCCGGCTTCTCCGGTATGCCTTATCCGGAAGGTCTTGTTGCCGGAGAGACATATTACTGGCGTATTGATGAGGTCGAGGCCGATGGTACTAAGATCGCAGGCGATGTCTGGAGCTTTATGGTTCCCTCCAAAAAGGCTTACCTTCCCACCCCTGCTGATGGCGGTAAGTATGTTGACCCGGATGTAGAGCTTAGCTGGACGGTAGGTTTCGGCTCGAAATTACACACTGTGTATTTCGGCGATAATTTCGACGATGTGAACAACGCCGCCGGAGGACTTCCCCAGGCTGCTGCAACTTATACTCCCGGCACACTCGAAATGGACAAAACATATTACTGGCGAGTAGATGAGTTTGATGCCATTACCACATACAAAGGTGATGTCTGGAGTTTCAAAACCTTACCGATTATTGCCATTACCGATCCGAACCTTATCGGCTACTGGAAGTTTGACGAAGCCAGCGGTGATATAGCCATTGATTTTTCCGGTTACGGCAATAACGGCGAGCTTGGAGGTACGCCAGATCGAGTGGAAGGATTCATAGGAGGTGCACTGGATCTTACCGGTGATGATTATGTCGTTATCGATGACGTTGTCGATGATATAACAAACAACGATATTACGCTTAGTGCATGGATCCGAACCAAGCAGGGCGGAGAGGGCAATGTGATTGCATCTAATGATGGTGGCAGTCACGTTCTTCAGTTTGGCATCGACAATGGGAATGTGTGGGTGGATGATGGTCCCGATATAGACTTTCCCCCTGCTATCAATGACAACCAGTGGCATATGATAACGCTCGTCCTGAAGGGGTCAAGAATCAGTGTATACACCGATGGAGTTCAGGTAGGCTCGATTACAACCCCCATCGATATAACCACAGAAACACGATGGTCAATAGGCCAGGAATGGGATTCTGCACCGAGCGACTTTTATTTTGGCATGGTGGATGAAGTCCGCTTCTACGATTCGGCTCTGACGGCTGATCAAGTTCAGGAGCTTATGAGAGGCGATCCATTAGCTGCCTGGAACCCGAATCCGAATAATAAATCAACAGTGGATATCAAAGAGGCGGGCAAACCCATTAGCTGGTCGCCGGGAGATAACGCTGCTGAGCATGATGTTTATTTCGATACTGATAAAGCAGCAGTGGGTAACGCCGATGCATCCGACACGACAGGAATATATCAAGGCCGACAGGGTTCCAACAGCTATACACTACCTGCAGGCAGCGTTGAATGGGGCGGCGGACCTTACTACTGGCGGGTTGATGAGTATAATAATGACGGCTCTATCAGTACAGGCTCAACCTGGAGCTTTTCAGTAGCTGATTATCTTATCGTGGATGATTTTGAAAGTTACAATGACCTTAATCCCGATGACCCCGATAGCAACAGGATATTTTATACGTGGCTGGACGGATTCGACAACCCGGCTACAAACGGTTCTGTCGTTGGTTATGCCAGTCCTCCATTTGCCGAGCAAACTATTGTTCACGGAGGTTTTCAGTCGATGCCGTTGTTCTATGACAACGGTGTTGGTATCTCAGAGGCGACAATGACATTGACCAGCCAGCGAGACTGGACCGAGGAAGGTGTTGCATTACTGACGATTTGGTTCAGGGGCGAAGCAGCTAATGCTGCCGTGCCCTTGTATGTTGCTCTCAACGGCAATGCGGTGGCTACCAACGATAATCTTACGGCATCACAGTTAGAGACCTGGACCGAATGGTCTATCGACCTGACGCGCTTTGCAGACCAGGGCGTGAATCTTTCAAATGTCAATACTATTAGTCTTGGTCTTGGAAACAAGAGCAATCCAGTGGCCGGAGGTACCGGTACGATGTACTTCGATGACATTCGTCTTTATCGACCGGTACCCTAAGCAGGGTCATAAGAATAGTAACTAAAATTGCGTTTTTCAATATAGTCGTTTTCGATTCGGGGCCTGTACCGATTTGGTACAGGCCCCTTTTTTATTGACAATTGATTTGGCCATAACCGAATTGTCGATTTAATTATCATAAAGCTTGTCAGTAATCACTTGAGGATTATCCTTGACGGGAAAGTTGGTGTTTTGGTATAAATAGGGTTGATTTTATACACGTAAGATAGGATATATGAGGCTTCGAGTTCTTACAGTGGGCGCGGTTCCTGTAATTTTTCAAGCATAAGGAGGAATTAATATACAGGGCACAAAGTTGGATGTAAGGGTGACTTTTTATTTCAGAATGTGGTTTTCATATTTCAACTAATAATTCATATGTTGAAAATAATAGATATTTAGGTGCATAGCAAAAGTACGGTTATTTTAACTTTTTTTGAAGGAGGATTATTATGCCTAAAAAATTGATTTATTTATTTTCTTTCGTTTTGGTACTGGATTTGGCCGTTAACACCTTTGCTGCTGATGACCCGTCTCTGGTTATATACTACGACTTTGAGGGCTTTGGCAATAACCTATTTGTCCTCGACAAATCCGGTAAGGGCAATGACGCCGCTGTAGTCGGCAGCGTTAGTGGACTTGCTGGTGCTGGTCTTAGAGGCTCAGAGGCTTGCCAAATCACCGGCAACGGCAGTTACCTCGACCTGGACGGACCTAACTTCCCTCTCGAATATATCCCAACAACCGCCTTTACACTCGCCTACTGGATGAAACCGGAGAATACAGGCGGTACGCAGACAGTATTCAGTGCCCTGGCGGATCCGCATTCCTGGTGTCACGGTGGTTATGTTCGCAACGACCAGTACCACGCCCATATAGGCGACGCGGACAACAAATACATTATAAATGCTTATGAAGGAACTATAGAGTACGGTGTATGGCACCACATGGCGCTTACCTGGGAATTAGTTCCCGGCGAGTATGGAGGCGGAGCTATGTATATTGACGGTGAGTTAGTTGCAGAATATGGAAACAAGTTCGTGGAGGCGCAACCAGGTGTCTTGGCAGCAGACAATTGGGCAGTGTGAATCATGGAGGTGCCCGCCTGGGACAGGACGTTGACGATAGCTGGCAATATAACGGCTTGCTGGATGATTTTTTCATATTCAAGCGGGCACTATCGCCGGCCGAGGTTAAAAAACTTATGCAGGGAATAACATCTCCGACTGCCTTTGGTCCCACTCCGGCTGATGGTTCCATACATACCGATACCTGGGCGAATATTAACTGGTACCCGGGTGATAGTGCGGCCTCGCACGATGTCTATTTCAGTGATAATTTTAACGACGTAAACGACGGCACTGAATCCGCGTTTCAAGGGAACCAGACTGAGGTGTTCCTCGTTGTCGGCTTCCCCGGATTCGCCTGTCCGGATGGCCTTGTCCCTGGTACGACATATTACTGGCGAATTGATGAGGTCAACGACTCCGAGCCGAATAGTCCCTGGAGAGGCGATGTCTGGAGCTTTCTGGTTCCACCCAAGACTGCCTATGCCCCCGACCCGGCTGATGGAGCAGAGTCTGTAGAGACGGATGTATACCTTAGCTGGACACCGGGTTTCGGTGCTAAATTGCACACAATATATTTCGGTGACAACTTTGACGATGTGAACGATGCAACAGGTGGTCAAACTCAGGGAACTACTGCTTATACTCCCGGAACACTTAAAATGGCCGGGACTTATTACTGGCGTGTTGATGAGTTCGATGTTATCGAAACGCATAAAGGTGACGTCTGGATCTTTACAACCGAGGGGGCCGTCGGCAGCCCGAATCCTGCTGCAGGTGCCGTGGATATAACACAGACGCCTGTCCTAACCTGGACACCGGGAGTCTTTGGTGCATCACATGAGATTTACTTCGGCACCGACGCTGAAGCTGTGAAAAACGCCGATACAAGTTCACCCGAATTTAAAGGCAGTGGCAGCCTCGGCTCTGAAAGTTTTAATCCCGGACAGCTCGAGTGGAACACAACTTATTACTGGCGTATTGACGAAGCCAATAGCACCAATGCCGACAGCCCGTGGACAGGTCCCCTCTGGAGCTTCACTACGGCCAACTTCCTCGTTATAGATGATTTTGAGAGCTACAATGACCTTGACCCCAGTGACCCGGAGAGCAACAGGCTGTTTTATGCGTGGATAGATGGCTTTGATAGCACGGAAATAAACGGTTCTGTCGTTGGTTATGATAATCCTCCGTTTGCCGAGCAGAATATCGTTCATAGCGGTTCACAGTCGATGCCTTTTGCCTACAACAATGCCGTCGGGAAATCTGAGGCGACTCTGACACTGACTTCCAATCGTGACTGGACAGTCAATGGCGTTAACAGACTGACGATCTGGTTCAGAGGCAGTTCGTCTAATGCTGCCGAGCCGATGTATGTCGCTCTTAACGATAGTGCTGTAGTCACTAATGATAATCCTGATGCGGCACGGATAAGTGAATGGATGCAGTGGAATATCGACCTGCAGGGCTTTACAGACCAGGGCATAAACCTTGCTAATGTCAATACGATTACTCTTGGCCTTGGCAACAGGAGCAATCCGGTTGCCGGCGGTGCAGGCACGATGTACTTCGATGATATTCGTCTTTATCCACCGGCGCCCTAAGCATGGATTTGGCTGCTAAGTAAAATTGTGCAGTAGAGTTGTACATTTGGGGCTTATACTGATTCGATTCGGTATAAGCCTCTTTCTATATTTAATAATTGATTATTTCATTTCGAATCTTTTCTCATCTCTCAGAAAAACAATAATAGTCTTCGGCATCAGGGGATTTTAACTTGTAATCTTCCCCGAATTAGATTATATTTACTTCAACTTATGAAGACAGGAATCTGACTATCGCTGAATCCGGATTTCTTTCTCCGTCTTGATTAATCCGCTCGGTTGGAGACAAAAAGCACAGCTAAGTATTAGGAGGCAAACAAATGCAATCCCCAAAAAGAAAACATGTCCACTTGTGTCCCAAAACAGGCAAACCCTTAAACAGCAAAACGAAATATCGCTGGTTAATGTGGATATTTCCCATAGCCGGCCTGGTATCACTGATATGGTTTTTAATTCGGGTGATACCAAAACCATCACGGGCTGCGTATCCGTGCCAGCGGATGGCTTTTCCGTTGGCCTCTGGTTTCGTTGTCTGGCTTACCGGCCTTGCCGCCTCAACAATGGCGTTTAGAAAAGCCAAAATCAATCTCGCAAAAAGACGCTATCTCGTCGCTCTGGCATGCATAGGTGTAAGCATCGGGGCCGTGCTGTTTGCTCTTAGTGTTACAAGCGAAAAGTCGGCACTGGCCGAGCCTCACACTGTAAATGCCCCGATTGGAGTAGCAAAAGGTATTTATCCCGGACGCGTCGTCTGGGCACATGACCCCGATGCGACCGACTGGGAAGGCCCCGGAAACGGGCACTGGTGGAAGCCGGAACATACGAACCAGCAGGTTTGCGATAAGATGATGTCACAGACTATTCGCAAACTTGCCGGAAAAAACACCGATGCTGAAGCCTGGGACGCTATCTTCCGTTACCATAATAAAACTCGTAACAAAGGCAACGTCGGATACGAACCGGGCGAAAAAATTACAATCAAAGTGAACTTTGTCGGTTTTATCCGAACTGTCAGAAGTGTTAACCGTGAAAATTATGATTTGGAACAAGGCATCGATTATATGAACACCTCGCCGCAAATGATTACTGCTCTGCTGAGACAGCTTGTTGGAACGGCCGGTGTAAGACAAGCCGACATCACTATAGGTGACGGCCTGACTTATTTCGCCAAAGAGTACTACGACGTGCTGCACAGCGAGTTTCCCAAAGTACACTATCTGGACTGCAATGGAAAATCCGGCAGAGTAAAAGAGGAATTCTCATCTACGCCTTTATACTGGAGCAGCAATCCACAAGGTTTTGATCAGGACTACATACCAAAATCATTTGAACAGGCCGAGTATCTTATAAACCTCGCCAACCTAAAGGCACATACGGGTGCCGGGATAACCCTCTGCGCAAAAAACCACTATGGTTCGCTAATAAGAACACCGCCGCAGAAAGGCTATTACGATTTGCATCCGGGTGCTTTTTCCAAGAAAGTGGGAATATACAGAAACCTGGTGGACCTGATGGGACATAAGCACATCGGCGGCAAGACCGTCCTGTACCTTATTGACGGCCTCTACTCCGGAATACATCCCAGAGATAGAGCACCCCGGAAGTGGAGCTCCTATCCGTTCAACGGCGACTGGACTTCGAGCCTCCTGGCCTCGCAGGACCCCGTAGCCATCGACTCGGTCGGTTTTGATTTCCTCTACGTTGAGTATGAGGAGCATCCACGCAAGCCCGGAGTGGACGACTATCTCCACGAGGCCGCCCTGGCAAACAATCCGCCCTCAGGAACATTCTACGACCCCGACCATTCCGGCAATGTAAAAAGACTGCCCAGCCTTGGCGTCCATGAGCACTGGAACAACCCAACGGACAGAAAATATTCCCGTAATTTAGGGACAGGAAAAGGAATCGAGCTGATAACTTTAACTAAGGAAGACTTAGGGAAAGCCGGCATCATCGCTCCGGGTGCGAAAATAAAAAAACTTGCAGATGGCTTTATATTTACCGAAGGCCCCGCCGTTGACGCCCACGGAAATGTATTCTTCACTGACCAGCCCAATAATCGAATCCACAAGTGGTCCACAGATGGCAAGCTGTCGATATTCCACGACAGCCCCGGAAGGGCAAACGGCCTTTACTTCGACAAGAATGGTAACCTATTGGCCTGCGCCGATCTTAATAACGAGCTGTGGTCGATTGACATGCAGGGCAATGTAAAAGTTCTGGTTAAGGACTATAAAGGCAAGAAGCTCAACGGCCCGAACGACCTCTGGGAGGACCCGAAGGGCGGAATATATTTTACCGACCCGTTCTACAAAAGATCCTACTGGAACAGGGGCCCCATGGAGCAGGATGGCAAACATGTTTATTATCTAAGACCCAACCGCAAAAGACTGATTCGCGTCGCCGACGACCTCGTCACCCCCAACGGCATAATCGGCACACCCGATGGCAGTCTGCTTTATGTTGCCGACCTTGGCGACAAAAAAACTTATGTATATGAAATAAATAAAAACGGCAGACTCCCCAATAAAAAGCTCTTCTGCTCGATGGGCTCTGACGGTATGACCATTGATAACGAAGGTAACGTTTACCTCACCGGCAGGGGGGTAACGGTCTTCAATCCGGCCGGCCAGCAAATCGAACATATCGACATCGATGCCGGCTGGACCGCAAACGTATGCTTCGGCGCCAAAGACAGGCACACCCTCTTTATTACCGCCCAGAAATCGCTCTACTCGCTCGAAATGCGTGTCAAAGGCGTACAGTAATATATAGGTACTTCAGTACCGATTAAAATATAACTGCTGACTTTTTTTGCAGTGCCTTATCAAGGTCGGCAAAGTGAAGATACTCAAATGACTAAAAAAAGATATGTTCTAACTTTAGTATTTTTGTCTTGCACCTCGTTAACCTTCGCCGCCGTCCCGCTGAAAGTGGAAGTTATCGAGATCAAAAAGATTTGGGACAAGGCCCCCCATAGCGCATTTACAGACCTTCTCCGTTGGAATGATACGTTTTACTGCGCTTTCCGTGAGGGCAGGGGACACGTCTCAACAGACGGCAAAATCCGCGTACTCGAATCGAAGGATACAAATCACTGGCACTCGGCGGCCCTTATTGCTCTGGATGGCTTTGACCTCCGCGATGCGCACCTGTCCGTAACACCGGACGGCCGGTTAATGCTGCTCGGTGGTGCCGCCCCGCGAAAAAAGGACAATCAATCCGCTCCTACCGGCTCTTTCGCATGTTTTTCACACGATGGCAAACAATGGACAAAACCCCAAATCGTCGTAAACCCCGGACGATGGCTCTGGTGCGTCACCTGGTACAAAGGAAAAGCATACGGCGTCTCCTATACCGCCGGAAAAGGCCGGCCCTATATCGATTTACTCGTCAGCAACGATGGAATTAACTTCCAATCCCATGTACCAAAACTTTTCGAAAAGGGCTACCCGAATGAAGTAACTCTTCGTTTCGATACCGACGGGACTTGTTACGCCATTGTCCGCCGCGACCGTCACGGCACAGACCCAAGCACCGCCTTGCTGGGCATAAGCAAACCGAATTATAAGCAGTGGCAATTCAAAGACCTCGGCCCGGATTTCAACGGCTTCGGCGGCCCAAACCTCATAAAAATACCCTCCGGCCACTGGATCGCCGCAGGACGAATGCACCAGGGGGGCTCACATACTGCCCTGACCTACATCGATGTCAAAAACGGAACTATGACCAGGCTGATAAAACTTCCAAGCGGCGGCGACACAAGTTATCCCGGCCTTCTCTGGCACAACGATATGCTATACGTCAGCTACTATTCCTCCCACGAAGGAAAAACAAGCATCTACCTCGCAAAAGTAAAAATAAAAACCAAATACTGATGGATACTAAAAAATAAATATCGTTTTATATAAGATTGCCGGCACTAAAAAGCCAAAGGAGATAACGGTGAACGGAAAACAGTATAATTTAATTCCTGTATTAGTAATCTCATTTGCAGCATTTTTCTGCCTTGTAAACTGCAAAGTAACCGGCGCTGCTTTCCGCGCCGCCATTGCCGTTCGCGATGTCACCCCAGACCCGCTTCTGCCCGTCTCGGGCGGCGTCGGACCTTCGAAACCCACAACCCGCACATTCGGCAGGCTCAGCGTCCGCGCCCTAATCCTCGAAAACAACCGAACCCGCGTGGCAATTTGCAGTACAGATTTCCTCGGCTTCCCCGGCGTCCTCTGCGACAAAGTACGTGCCAGGGTCCCATCCATCCCGCCTCAAAATATCCTCATCGGCGCCACCCACACCCATAGCGCCCCGGACTGTTACGGCTTCCCCGATAGAACCGGAAAATCCGGCATCGACCTTGAGTACGTAAATGACGTATGCACAAAACTGGCCGACGCGATTAACGAGGCAATCGGCAAGCTCCGGCCCGCAAAAATCAAAATTGCTACCGGCAATGCCAGGGGCAAAATCGCCTATAACTATTACGCCGAGCAGTTATACGACCCGCGCTGCGATGTGATTCAGGCCCTCGACACCAAAGGCGAACCATTCATAACGCTCGTCAATTACGCCTGTCACCCCGAAGTAATCGGCTCCGAGCAGGGAATACTCTCCCCCGACTTCGTCGGCCCCCTTTACGACCGAATCAAAGAACGCGGCGGCGGCACCGGAATCTTTATGAACGGCGCACTGGGAGGAATGGTAACAGCCGACTGTCGAGGCCCGAACGGCAAAGACCTCCGGACATGGGACGAGTGCCTCCGTATTGGCCGCCTGCTCGCCGATGAATCTCTACGTATAGTCTCTGATGCCAGCATACTTTCCAATCCTCATCTGTATTGTGCAGGTAAAACAGTCGTTTTTCCCGTAGATTCCGAGCTGCTCCGTGCTGTTGTTCAGGCGTCCCCGTTGGGCTTTGAGCTGCGGAACAGCCATAATATCTCCACACAGCTAAACGTCATCAACATCGCCAACGCACAAATCCTTACCATCCCCGGCGAGGCCCTGCCGAACATCGGCTACTATCTCAAGCGAAAGATGCACGGCGGCCACAACTTCCTTCTCGGTCTTACAAACGACGCCTTCGGCTACATACTCACAAAGGAGGATTGGGACAGCTTCGACCGCTATCAATATATCACCAGGACCTGCCTGGGCGAAATGACCGGCGAGATTTTTATCAATGAAGCACTCAAGTTCATCGACAACTGCCCCCGCCCGATACGTTTTGCTGATAATCCAAAATGACCTGCTCTCGTCGTCATCCCTGCGAAAGCAGGGATCCAGAAATGTAATATTAGATTTTGTTGACGCTTTCGATGACATGTCCTTTAACATCTCGACATCTCTGCCCTCAATTGTTATAATGTATCAAAATATAACAACGAAAGGTCTTTCTTATGGTAAACAACGAAAAACATCTCAATCGTCGCGATATCTTAAAAGGTTTTGGATTAGGCGCTGTCGGCCTTGCCCTTGGCGGAAAATACCTCGGCCCCGCCCTGAGCCATGCCGCACCCGGAAGCCCATGGGTCAAAAAAAATGGCATATTCTCCACCGCAGGCCCCGCTAAAGTCTCTCTGATAAAAGGCAACGACCGCCGGGACATTGTATTTCAGGCTCTCAAGAAAATCGAAGACGAGGTCCTCACTTCCATCGGCGATAAAAAGAAAATTCTCATAAAGCCGAACTTCGTAATCACAACTCGCCAGCTTGCCGCCACCCACGTCGAAGCGGTAAGAGGAATCCTGGATTTCCTCAAGCCCCACTTCAAACATCAGATTATTATTGGCGAATCCACAATCTCCAGACAGGGCACATTCGATGGATTCAAAAACTACGGCTACATGCCGCTGGAGAAGGAATATAAAGTCAAGCTCCTTGACCTCAACCACCAGCCCTGTCAATACCGTTATGTCTTCGGCAAAGGTCACCGCCCGACACCCATCCGCATTATCTCGACCTTCCTGGACCCCGATTTATACATAATCTCCGCGGCCAAAATGAAGACCCACGACCGCGTTGTTACGACCCTCTCGCTCAAAAATATCTTACTCGGCGCACCTCTTAACGAC
>Ga0114922_10005012_pt1 | contig 12242 bp, 13 predicted proteins | sample AartaG_FD_100975 | JGI IMG/M metagenome (GOLD analysis project Ga0114922, IMG submission 100975) | Deep subsurface microbial communities from Aarhus Bay to uncover new lineages of life (NeLLi) - Aarhus_00045 metaG | ecosystem: Environmental > Aquatic > Marine > Oceanic > Sediment | place...
AATCAGCCAGGGCAACCTTCTTCTCCCTCGAAGAAGGTTCGAACTTCGTTCAGAAAAGCCGACAAAAGTCAAAAAGGCCAGAACAAAAGTTCTGGCTTTTTTTTCAGGAAGCCGTTAAAAGCTTGCTTTTACAAGGCTAACTGAAAATTAAAGGTTAACTGCCGAAGGCAGTGGCCTTTTTGACTTTTGTCGGGGTAGCAGGATTCGAACCTGCGACCCCCTGCTCCCAAAGCAGGTGCGCTAACCGGACTGCGCTATACCCCGCATCATCCGCCGAAGCTTAAGCGAAGGCGGAAAAATTATTCTCCTCTGCAAATTTAATAACTCTATCCCTCTTTTTGAACTTCTTTAATATTTGCTCAATTTTATATGCTTGCCCCCGCGTTTCACAATTCCTCCAGTATTTCAACTTCCACGGTTTTCCTGATTTTGTGGAAATAACCTTTCCTGCATTATGCCTCTTTAATCTGGCTTCCAGGTCATCCGTTTGACCAATATAATGCTTTTTATTACTTTCCGATTCAAGTATATATACGTAATACATATTCCTAAACCTTGTGCGCTAATCCCGAAAAACACATTCCGCCTTTAGGCGGATTGATGTTTTTCGAGGATCCTCGAAAAAACAGATATCGCTTTGCGAAAGCTGATTTTTCGGGACCGGACTGCGCTATACCCCGCTGTGACCACCGTAGCTGTAGCGAAGGTGCTTTGTGACGTACGAGCCTAGGCGAAGGAGTTTTGTGACCTACGTAGCCCCGAGAATTCTTCACGAAGGCAGTTCATATTGAATCAGGCTGCAAAAATAATAAATTAAACATAAATGTATATACTCTTTTGTAAGAAATACTGTGAAGTAACCTATTTGAAAATTATCACTCAGCCAGCTGCAAAAGGCAATACCCTTCGACTACTCAGACCATCGCTTGCTTCGACAGGCTCAGCATTAATCGCTCTGGTCTTCGTGCTCAGGGACCTTGGGTTAATCCACTAATTCGTCTTTCCTGCAAGCAAACAGTAGCAACGTTCATCTTAATTTCAGCCAACTTTTCGATAAGTGTTAACAATCGCTTTAATTATGCAACCCCGCTGGGATCGGAAGAGGGGGCGGTTGTCAATATGCTACAATTATTATACTCCTGATGGAGGCGGTAAACGACAACAGAGCCCCAGGACCTCCAGGCAAACTCACGAGCAGGCAGTGATTGAAGCTGGTTATTTCCAACGGCCAAAGATCCCCTCTCTCCCACTGTGAGCCATGGGACGAAGAGCGAGTAATCCTGCTACCCCGACAAACAAAAAGAGACCATGAAAATGGTCCTTTTTGTTTGAATCACCCTCAAAAAAGATCACGAGTCCTGCGTCAGCAGTGCGAGTAATCCTACCTTCAACTACATATATATACTGTTTATCAGTTACTGACCTGAAAAATTAATGGAGATTGGTTTTTGAATTCGGGTGTTGCAACGTTGAAAACAGGAGATGTAATCCCTTATCGGGCAATGGCAGTAAAGTGGTATGGAAACCCAACCAGCATTTTGCCGGGAACATGATTTAAAAGGCTATAACTTACACTCTCGGGTTATAAAACAGGTTAAGGAGGTATATCGGGAACGGGCAGGTCGAGTGGTCACTTCACAAACAAAAGCCAAACCTGGGTTGTAAAAAAACATATAATCAGGCCCAACACCAGAGGAAGAAATGTTGAAACAAGTGTCCATTTTACACTCCTGGTTTCTTTAAATATAGTGTATATCGTTGTTGCACATGGGTTATGCAACAAACTGAAAAGCATAAGGTTAATACCTGTAAGTAGAGTCCAGCCTCCGGCATGCAGGATATTTCCGGTATCAGCCACAGAATCAAGTTCGAACATAACACCAGCACCTGCACCGACATCGATAAGTCTGCTATTGTACACTGTCAGCATCAGTACTGTGGGGATTACAATTTCATTTGCAGGGATGGCAATGATATAAGCCAGCAATATTACCCCGTTGAGTCCGATAATGAACGCGAAAGGATTGATCCATTGTATGAAATGTCCGGCAAGGGTAAGTTCCCCAATGTGTATATTGGCTACGAGCCAGATTACAACCCCTGCAGGAATGGCAAAAACAATAGCCCGCCACAGCACAAAAATAGTACGGTTGATTAAAGAAGTGTATAAGGTTTGTAATATGCGTGGCGGACGGTAGGGGGGCAATTCAAGACTGAAGGCAGAGGCTTCTCCCCGTAAAACAGATTTACTCAGACCCCATGAAACTATAAGGCTGAACATTATTCCAAGTACCGCTACCCCCACTACAGATCCTGCAGAAACTAATCCTGCCCAATGTGCAGGAACAATACCCCCGATAAAAATGGTCGCTATGAGTATCTGGGTGGGCCAACGTCCATTACATAACGAGAAATTGTTGGTGATAATAGCAATTAACCTTTCGCGCGGACTGTCAATGACCCGTGCGGCAATAACTCCTGCAGCATTGCAACCAAACCCCATACTGAGAGTCAATGCCTGTTTCCCGTGTGCCCCGGCTTTACGAAACAAACTGTCCATGTTAAATGCCACCCTGGGCAAGTATCCTAAATCCTCAAGCAATGTAAAAAGCGGAAAGAAAATAGCCATTGGCGGCAACATAACCGAGATAACCCATGCCATGGACAGATAGGCTCCATCTATAAGAACCCCGTCGAGCCACCATGGCATGGCAATGGAAGCAGCAGCATTTTTAAAAACAGGATGTATGGTATCGATTAAAAAAGATGACAGCAATCTTGAAGGATAATTTGCTCCTGTAACCGTGATCCAAAAGACTGCTGCCAGTAAAATAAACATAAGAGGAAAGCCCATCCACCGGCTTGTGACAATTTTGTCAATTTTCAAATCCATACTGTATGCCGGTTTCTCTCCCTTCATCCGGACAGTTTTACGGGCAATCCGTGAAGCATCTTCATAAATTGATTCAATGACTGTATCGTGAAAATTAACGCCAAGGTCCCACCGCGTGGTGTTGGCCATGGATAAGATATTTTTTCTTTTTTTGGAAGGACTAATTTCCATCATTTCCGTTTTTAAGGCTGAACAGAAGAAACACTTACATGCAAGTTCCCCAGTTCACCGGAACGTACTGCCTCAACAATGCTGTTATCACCTTCCAATAATCGCAAAGCCACCCATGTAAGGTTGGGAAGATTTGGAAATTGCTCATCGAGTTTCTCAACCAGGGTTGAAATAGCATAGTTAAGCTTCGACGAACGATATTTAATTCTGTGGGGCCTGCAAATGGTTTTTCCTGTAGCCACTTTATCTATGGCAGCAATGAGTTCTTTCATACCTTCTTTTCTATGCGCTGCAGTGGCAATAACAGGAATACCCAATTCCTTTGATAATGCCCTTTCGTCAATTTCGATATGATTACGACGGGCTTCATCCATCAGGTTAAGGCATAGAACCGCACGATTGGTAATTTCCAATATTTGCAGTGCCAGATTAAGGTTACGTTCCAGGCGGGTTGCGTCAACAACAATTAGCGTCACGTCCGGCTGTCCGAACAAGATGAAATTTCGTGCCACCTCCTCATCGATACCGGTAGACAAGAGGGAATAGGTACCTGGTAAATCCACCACTTTATACCGTTTGCTATTGTACGAAAAACCACCTTCGGCACGGGTTACTGTTTTCCCCGGCCAATTACCGGTATGTTGTCTCAATCCGGTGAGATTATTGAAAACTGTACTTTTTCCGGTATTTGGATTACCGGCCATGGCAACCACGTAATTCACATTTCCCATGTTCAGTCCCAGTCGAACAAGATTTTCATTATGATGAAACTGGCCATTATCATAATTGTGCTGTCTATTCATAGATTTGTTCATTTTTTTTATGAATAAATATTAAGTCGGCCTGATTTTTCCGTACGCCAATAATGGCCCCCATCACGCGGTAACCCACGGGATCTCCTGCAGCACTTTTTATTTCGGCCGACACCAGACTTCCAGGAACGATGCCAAGGTCCATCAACCTTCTTCGTTGTTGTCTCCCGCAATTTTGGGAAATACCTGCAATCTCAGCCTTTTCTCCTATCCTGAGTGTAGAAAGCACCGCATATTTTGGAGTTAAAGGAACTTTTTCGGAAAGCAATTCCACTGTAATTTGAGAAGCAAAGAGCGGGGTTAACACACATTCCTCTCCATCGGCAGCAAAAGTGATTTTACCTTCACTAACATCCGTTATATACACTTGCATACCAGGATAAATCCCCAGGACAACCAATTGCTCATAGATACTTCGCGGTTCATCTTCGACATGAATTATCCAGGCAATTTCACCTTCTTTCAGACAATTTAGCGGTTGCCCTTTAGATGCCGGCAATTCACCATCGATAGTAGGAATTGGATCGCCATGCGGATCAAATACCGGGTTGTCCATATGAGCTGCCAACTTTTCCATTTCCTCCGCCGATACGTGGTGTTCCATCCAATCTGCTTCCATGTGCCAGTCTGCTTGTGCCACTCCTGTTTCATCAGCCAGATACCGTTCCAAAATTCGATGCACCCTTATGATCCGCAAAGAATAGGAATTCCCCGTATCCGTTAAAGAGAAGGTGTTGTCTTTCATCGAAATCAACCCCATGGAATGCAAACGGTCTATTAATTTGGTTGCATTATCACCCGAAATATTCAAGTTTCCCGCGATACTGTTCAAATCGCATGAAATCTTTTTATACTCACAGTCAAACATGAATTTAAGGGCATCTTCCAACAAAACCCTTTGGCTCATTATCTTTATCCTGAGCAATCGGGCAAGCAGTCCCTTTTCAGGCCAGAAGACAAAAAAAAGTATCACAAGAATCACACTACCGATTAACAGCATAAATTCCGGCTGTATCTTTAAAGACGATATTGTGTTCATCTGGTAAGTATTATCATTTTAATTTTAACTTTTTTACATATATCGTATGAGCTATTTCCGCATTCAACAATTGACTGGTATTGTTAATCTCGATTTCAGTCATCTTGTTTTTATCGTATTGTTTTTTTACTAAAATAGAAGAACCGACGGTAATATGGTTCGAATAGCAAAAATCAAAAAATTCTTTGTCCGAACTTGACACACGGCTTATTTTATATTGCTTGCCGGGCTCTGCAATAGAAAGCACCATACTGTCTTTGTCTGAAGAAATCATCCCCTGCTCATCAGGAATGGTGTCCGAAATCGCAGGAATATGCACTTTTGCTAACATGATTATTTCTCCTGTTTTTTATTAATTGTTTTATTTTGATTTCCCCTGATTTTTAACAGAACTTATGGCTTTATTAATTGCTTCCTCATCTCCGAGATAGCCTTTAGATTTAACCTGCAGGTTTTCGTCCAAATCATAAACAAGTGGAATTCCTGTCGGAATGTTTATTTTCAATATTTCTTCATCTGATAAATTGTCTAAATACTTAACCAAAGCCCTTAAGCTATTTCCATGAGCCACAATTAAAACTTTTTGTTGATCGAGTATAGCCGGCTTAATGGTTTCGTGCCAATAGGGTAAAAATCGTTCAACAGTATCTTTTAAACATTCGGTTGCAGGCAATAATTTTTTATCTATTTTATTATACTTCAATTCGTTTGATGGATGCCTTTCGTCTTTAACATCCAATTCCGGGGGCCTGACATCAAAACTTCTGCGCCAAAGTAATACTTGATCCTCGCCATATTTTTGTGCTGTTTCGGCTTTATTCAACCCTTGCAAATCGCCATAACTTTTTTCGTTTAACCTCCATGAACGATACACAGGAAGCCATGCGAGATCCATTTCATCCAACACATTCCAAAGGGTATGTATTGCCCTTTTCAATACCGAAGTGTAAACTACGTCGAAGGTAAAACCTTCTGCTTTAAGAAGTTTGCCTGCATTCTTAGCTTCTTCTATTCCTTTCTCTGTTAAGTCAATATCTATCCAGCCGGTAAAACGGTTTTCTTTGTTCCATTGACTTTCTCCGTGTCGTAACAATACTAATTTCATACGTTTAAAATTTTAATAACAAGCCTATTGCACCTACAATAAAGGCAAAAATCATATTCACAACCTTTACAGCCACAAAACCTTTTTTTGATTCGGCAAGCATAGGCAACATGCCATGGCCGTCTTGCGATATTGAACTGGCCAGCAAAATACTAAATGGAATAGTGCCTGAAGCAAAGAGAGTGACAAAGATAAGATGGGGCCCCGCTTCGGGAATAATGCCAATTAAGACAGCAATAAGTAAAACAATGAACATGTTATCGGATATCCACGATTCCACATCAATATACATCATCAAAAAATGCATAAGTAACAAGATTCCGAATACCCATAAGAAAATTCTCTGGAGATGTACTTTGATGATATGATCCCAAATATGGTCTTTAAGAAAATGGTCAGGAACACTAACAACTACGAAAAGAGCGAAAGAAAACGACAACATCAGAGTAATTTTAATCCATAGATCGGCTTTCCCCGAAAGCACCCCGGTAGCCACGCCCAACATAAGCGAAATGATAATAACGGCTACCGACAAACGATAAAGCGAAGGATGAAATAAATTGTGCCAAAATTTATCTTTTTGGAAACACTTGCATTCCGGTTCATCATGTAAAGGGAGGTTGTGAGCGGCAATATCTTTCAATATTACCTTTGATTTATAAAATTTGTCGGTGAGATAGCCTGCAAGAATACCCACCACGAAAATAATAAAGGTCAGGAGCATTGCATTTTGGGGAAACATGGCGAACATGACAAAAGCTTCATCGCCGCTTGTTGCAATCATGGTAGTAACCAGGGCGCCAAAAGAAACCAACCGGTGCGTGAAAAGGGCCACAACGGTGAATGCCCCCAGGCATCCGGGTATTGCCCCCAAAAATCCGGCAATTAAATACTGTTTCCATTTGTTTCCGGTGAGATGTTTTTGCCACAGCCCTTTTGATTGAACATTGATATATTCAATCACCATCATCATGATAAATACAAACCCGGTTATCATGATGGATTGTAAAAACATTTTATAAATATCTCCCATAATTATACCTTTTGAGCTTTTATTACAACAAAACTTCCTTGTCCATATCCGGTCAATACATCTTGGACTTTATTTATTTCTCCGATTTTTCCGAAAACAGTTTGAAAGGTGTTGCTTATTTTAAAACCTGTTTCCTTTAATACGCCATAAATTTCTTCTGTTCCGAAAAATGTAGCTTTTTTGTAAAATATACTCTCTTCTTTGTGTGAGAAATAAAATTTTCCTATCGGACTGTCTTTATCCACAAATCCAATAATGAACAGGCCGTCACGTTTTAAAATACGGTTTACTTCCTGAAAAGATTTATGAAGATCATCAACAAAACAAATTGTTGTAATCATTACTGCCCCATTTTTACTATTATCAGTGTATGGGAGCTTTTCAGCAACGGCATTTATAGCTTTAATGCCTCTTTTTTCGGCTTTTTCGCGCATAGCTTTCGAAGGCTCAATGCCATCTTTAATACCTAAAGGTTCTGCAAAAATGCCACTTCCGATACCAATTTCAACGACATCTCCAGTTTCAGGCAATGTTTTTTTTAAGGCATTCAACTCCGATTGGAATGCAAATTTATTAATGACAAACCAATTATCATATTCATCAGAGTAATTATCAAAAGCTTCTGTTTTAGCCATAATTACGGTTATTTTTATGTATTACAAATTTTTGATGATCGGGATTAAATGAGTTTTTCCTTTTTCAGCTTTGTGTTTAATGCTTTCGAGAATTTCTTCTGTTAAAGGTACTTTTACTTCCTCTTTAAAAAACGTCAGTTCTTTTGCTTTTTGAACCTGTAGAAATAAGGTCATTGGTTTTCTCATTTCGCTGAACATCAGGATATCGGCTATATTTTCCAATTCATTCAACAAAGATTTAAAGGCATCACTGTTTACACTGAAAAACAGTGTTTTATCGGTATTCTGAATAATGTATTCTTTTATTCTTTTCTGAATTAACTGACCGTAAGTTTTTGAGAAAAATAAAAGATTTAAGGCTGCACCCGATATCATCATTCCTAACTTATTTTCTTTTTGTGCGAAAAATTGATTTGCCACTGTTAAGGCTTTGTCCCAATTTTCTGGTATTACAAAATTAGCTTTAATGTGGTTAACAGCAATGGGTTCAATTCCGTCAAGGGTCGGATCAAGTTCTATCAAATAAACCTGTTCGGGAAAATTATCTGTATCGACACCAAGCATTAACATCGATTTTTTAAAATAATCCACCGTTGTACTAGCAAGTAAAAAAACAACCTGCCCGCCAGCATTAAGCCAGTCTGAAGCAAATATATATCCTATGAGCGGTTTGCCCGACCTTCCCGGACCACTTATTAATGTGGTTGTTCTTATTGGAAAACCCTGAGGAAATAAGTTATTTGTCCATTGATTGTTAAATTTTACTGTTCCTATAATATTTTATTTTTAATCTATTTCTAAAATTGTATTGAGTAAATTATCATTCTCATTCGAATTTCCTATCGTAATCCTGTAAAAATCGTTAAAATATATACTTGACAAATCATAAATTAGAATTCCCTTATTTTTGAGTTTCAATGCCAATTCAGGTATTATACTTTTAATGAGCAAAAAATTGGTTTCGCTTGGAAATACTTCGAAGCCCAATTCTTTTAGCTTTTTGGAAACCCGTTCTCTTTCATCAACTATTTTAGCAACAACTTGTTTCATCAATTCTATATTTTTAAGCGACTCGATAGCCGCAAATACTGTTGGCTCAGATAAAAGTTGAGGATAATCGGAAAAATAATCTTTAAAATAATCGCCTGCCAGCAAATATCCCAATCGAAGACCTGCTAACGAAAAAGCTTTATCCATCGTACGGGTTATTATCAGATTTGGGTAATTTTTAAGCAGGCCTGCAAATGTTTGGCCCGAGAATTCAAAATAGGCTTCATCAACCAATACAAGCGTGTTTTTATTCTGAAATATTTTTTCAACTAAATTATAGTTCAACACTATTTTACCTGTCGGGTTATTGGGATTGTCGATAAGTAAAAGCGTGGGTTCATTTAGCTCATTTAATAAAAAATCAGTATCGAGTGCAAAATGTGGAGGTGATAGCTGAAATTTTGTGAGTTTGCCGGCTTGCTCGAGGACGTAATTTGAAACAGAAAAGAAAGAAGGGCTGAGCATCATTATTTTCCTGTCTTTTGAAAAAATGTTGATGATTTCACGCAACAACAAATCGGAACCATGGCTCAAAATAATTTGTTCAGAAGGGAAATCGGCATTATACTTACTTAGAAGTTTTTTTAATTCGTTTATCTCACTCAATTCCGGATATTTGTTAATATCGTCTAATCCTTTCATCGCTGCCTGATGAATTTTTTCATCAGGCAGATAAGGATTTTCGTTTGTATTTAGATTAATGGTCATTTTACTTCGATAATTGTTTCTGTTTTGTAACCTGTAATTACTTTTACGTGTCCTTTTAACTTATTATCTGTTTCGGTATCCCCTGTGTCGACTCTAAGACACTCTAAACGACTTATTTTATCTTCTGTTGCAACAACAATCACATCTTTTTTATCGATTAATTTTAGCACTTCGGGTGTAAATTGCTTACTTGCTCGACCAAAAATAAATCCATTTCCGCCAATGGGGGTTAAAATTATTTTTGTTTTACCATGTTTTTTAATTATTTCCAATAAACCCTTTTCATTTAAGTCTGAACCAACCAATTGTTCATTAAAAATGGCATCAATCCCCAACAAGGTTTTTTGTATATTTAATTTTTCAGCGATTGTTGATAACGTGGTTCCGGGTCCTAAAATATAGAGTGTGTCCCTTTCAATATTTTCCAAAAGATACTTTGCAATTTCTTCTTTGCTTTGTTCTTCCGGTTTGCTTAAGTTAGACGGTTCTTTTTTCCCTTGCAGCAGCTCAATGTTTTTAGGCACTTTCAGGTAACCATATAATTTCGCACCTAATTTTCCGGCTCTAAAAGCATCTTCATCAATATCAAGGACTTCTTCTTCAATGAGTTGACTTGAGTTATTATCAATAATTTGTGCAGCCGCTTTTGGCGAAAGTGCAAAAACAGGACTGAACATTTTAACGCCGGAAGGGATTCCTACAACAGGTATGGTTAACCCGACAGCATCGTAAATATCTCTTGCTGTGCCGTCGCCACCAACAAATATCAAAAGTTTAATGCCTTTTTTAAGCATTTCAAGAACAATTCTTTTGGTATCGTCTGCATTTGTATCTTTCCCGATTTTAGATGCCACTTCGTATTTAAAATCAAATCTTTTTAGGTAATCTTCGCCCATTTTACCTGGCGCAACCAGAAAATAAAGATCTTTCCGTTGAATTAACGAAAGAGTTTCTTCAATTCTTTTCGGGGTAGTGGGTTCTGCCCCAAGGGCTATTGCCTCTTTAACAGTTTCGCCATCTGTACCTTTTAAACCAACACTGCCTCCCATGCCCGCAATTGGGTTTACGATTAAACCAATTTTTTTCATCGCATCAAATTTTAAATTTAGGGTTATTTCTGTTTTAATTCATAAAAAACACCTCGCTCAAGATTAACCGTCTCAATTTTATTACTTGCTTCCAAAGTTCCTAAATATTTATTTATTTCATTAACATGAATACCTAAAAAACGATGCAAATCATCAAGCGTACATGGGCGACGGGCTATTGTTTCTAAGATGGCCGTTCAACGTCGCTGCTATATGATTCAACAGATGTTCGTTCTTGGGCTGATGAAATGATTTCAACATGTGGCAGGTTCCAATAATCAATAATTTCCTGCAATTCATTTTTTGATAAAGGGATCAGGCCCGCTACTGTTCCGGGCCGATCCAAGGTGTTTATTTGAACACTATCGGGATTGATTTTCAGAATAGCATTTTTAAGCAAATCCAATTTGTTTTTTGAATCGTTATAATCTTTCAATAAAAATATTTCCAACCAAATATTTCCTTTGTATTCTTTCCTTAAATCAATCAAACCCTGAATATAAGTTTCTATTTTAATGTTTGAATTTGGCCGGTCAATTTTCTCAAAGGCCGACTGACTTGCAGCATCTAAAAAAGGTAAAATGGCATCGGTTTGTAATAGTTCCGTTCTTAATTTCTGATCAAATAACAAAGTCCCGTTTGTTAATTTAATGACCAAACTTTTTTAGGTATCAAATCAATTCTCAACTACATACCCAATCTGCGCGAGGGAACGGGTCCGAAAAGATGCTTATACATGATTTTAGTTTTTATATCCTTTAACTGTAATGGACGCCTAAATTTGTAAAAGAATGTGCACTCTTCAAAGGGTTCCCAAAAGATTGTAAGTTGGTTTAACAAAAAGAATGCAACAAATTAAAAATCAGACGTATGCCGAATAATGGGCCGGATTTACCAATTCACGGTATTTGAAAACAACCTTTTTAAAATCCTCCCAGGTATCGCGTTTCAACGAAGGATCACGGAGTAGCGCTGCAGGATGGTAAACAGGCATAGCAAGCTTGTTTTGCAAGTTAAGCCAATTCCCGCGTTCACGGGTAATTCGATGTTCGGGCCCTGCCATATATTTCAATGCCGTAGCTCCCAGTAATATCAATATTTTTGGGTCTATCAGTTCAATCTGCTTTAACAGCCAGGGCATACAAACGGAAGCTTCCTGTGGTGTTGGCAACCTGTTATCGGGCGGCCTGCATTTGACAATGTTGCTGATAAAAACATGTTCCTCACGCGTAAATCCACAGGCTGCCAAAATTTTGTCGAGTAGCTGGCCCGATTTACCCACAAAAGGTCTCCCCTGGATATCCTCATCCTTGCCGGGGGCTTCGCCAATAATCAATATACCTGCATTTATATTGCCTTCTCCAAAAATCACATGGCGGCGTGTTTTGGCCAATTCGCATTTTGTGCATTGCAATATTTCTTCTTTAAGCGTTGCTATTTCAGGATTCATATTGATTATGTGTTACATAGAATAAACAAAAATCCCGGTTTTGTCATATAATCTCATAGCTACTAACAGGCATTGCGAAATTTAACCGGTTAAGTACCCTTTCCAACAGTATTCCCTGGTTTTGATCATATCTGTATCCAAAAGTAGCCCTTATACCATACGATATAAAATGAACAGCCCTGTCGAGCGCTATGGGCAGGCTGTCGCCCTGCAACAATGCCCCTGTTAATACGCTGGTGAAACAATCACCGGTTCCGG
>Ga0114922_10005013_pt1 | contig 12241 bp, 10 predicted proteins | sample AartaG_FD_100975 | JGI IMG/M metagenome (GOLD analysis project Ga0114922, IMG submission 100975) | Deep subsurface microbial communities from Aarhus Bay to uncover new lineages of life (NeLLi) - Aarhus_00045 metaG | ecosystem: Environmental > Aquatic > Marine > Oceanic > Sediment | place...
AAATAACTTTTAAAACTTCCATATTTTGATTTTCCTCTTATCATATTTACGATATAAGTAAAAATTACGATCACTAGACCAGCTGTATAAATAAGATCAATAATCGGGTAATTGTAATAATCTAAGAATAGGAAGAAGCCAAAGAGAAATACTTCGAGAACTTTTACATTAGCGAAACTCTTTTTTTGGGACGGATCTGCAAAAAGTTGTTCGTATTCGCTAATTCCTGAGTTAGAAAACAAAATGATTAAGGAACCAATTGCTAAAGCTGTAAACAAGGAATAAGATATCATGAACAAGTAATCAATTATTCCAAGCCAAATAGTTTCCCATAAAAACAAAGGTAGTTTTAGAAATTCTGGAATTATGCTTATAGTACAGAATATCGGAACTATAGATGCTAGTACCATTACTAATTTCGTTATAAACGATGTTTGGGAGTCATCTTCCCAACTTTCTTTTCTAAAAGTTGTCAAACGCCATGCAAAGGACGCGAAACTTAAAATAGAGACAAATGGCGTCAATATTGGAAAAACAAAAATAAAAAGAATATATACCGCATTAATTCCGTAAAAAAATTTTAACCTTGAAGGAACAACGCTAATTTTTTCATCGAATGAATCCATCGTATTTGCAAATCGATTGGCAAATAGGATTAAGAAAAATAACCAGGAAACGCTAAATACAATAGGACAAAGTATTTTTATTATCCAGAAATTTACACTCGGGTCGATTGAATACCATAAATGAAAATCTACTAAAGAAAATATTAAAAAGATGCTTATTGGTACTAAAATTATGGCAAGTATGACTATCAAGCGAGTAACAAGTACCCCTTTAACTGTTTTAGACATCTTTTTATTTCACTTATCGTTTTTTAATAATTATACATATAATGAGAATAAGGTATTTTAAAATCTCTGTTTTATGTCTTATTTTTTGTTACTGTTATTTAAAAGATTACGAGCCCAATAAAAAAAAGGAAAATAAAAAATATATAATTTCTTTTATATATTACTATAAATGGCTATAATTTCATCCCACAGTTCGTACAAAAATCATTATCCGGAACTAATTTCGCTCCACAATTAGTACAGTGTGACTCATCCAAAGTAGGTTCGTCATAGTCGTCCTTTTTAGCTTTTGTTTTAGCTGGTTTCTGTTTACCACTCCCTCCCGTTGGTTTATATTTCAAAGCTCCAATAAATGCCCCAAAAACTGCTCCTACGAGACAACCTTCCAAAATTGCTGTAGAAACAGCAAGGAGGTAAGGTAAATCCGTTAGACCAGTCACCGCACCATCAATTATTCCTCCTATGAGAGGTCCAATTAATGGGATCAAAGGAAGTAAGAAATAAAGTAAAAAGGCAATGATTAAGTAACCGATTCCAATTGCTAAACTCGTGCGAATCGCCTTACCAGGACTTTTAGCATTAATCGCACATATCAACACACAAGCTAAGATCCAAGGCAAAACGATTGATATTAGCAGTATTACATCGTCAGGTCGATACATTAAACACCAATGAATTGGAAAGACGAGGACTAATATTAATCCCAAAAATAATCCTGCAAGTACTCCTAATATACCTCCAATTGGTCCCGGTAAAAGAGAGCCTAAAGCAGCTAATGCGACGTTTAAATTTTCAATTAACCCACCAGTTACACTCGAAGTCAAATCAAGGAATTGAAAACTGATCCATGAAGTCAACGCAAGAAAGATCATTCCGACAATTCCGGTCCATAAAACTCTTCCAAAACCCAAAAGTATTTTCCTCCAGCTCTAATTTAAAAAGTCGTTAAAATTTAATTAATACATTTCTTACTAATTCAGACATGATTTAATTATTTAAAATTATGTTTTTGATATCTATTTAGAATCTTTCTTTAATAATTTCTATAAAAATTGAAAGAGATAAACTCAATTTAAGGCTATTTAATATTTCAATAAAATTTTAGGATAAAAACTATTTCAGAGCTATAGAACCAAACTTAAAGAAAAAAATTTTAAAAAAAGATTTTTATTGGATTTTTGTAATTTCTCCTTTATCCATTATAACTGTTTTGTTAGCGTATGAAGCTAAGGATCCTCTATGGGTTACAACTATTATTGTAGTTTCCATGTCTTTATTGATCTTCTTAAGAAGGTCCATTACTTGTTTTTCTGATTCAGGATCAAGATTACCGGTTGGTTCATCGGCTAAAATTACTCTAGGCCGATGGACAATAGCCCTTGCTAGACCACACCTTTGTTTTTCACCACCCGACATCTGAACGGGATAATGATCTTTTCTTTCAAGTAAATTAACATCTCTTAGTGCCGCAATTGCTCTATTTTCTATTTCCCTCTCTCTCAAAACAGTAGGCCACAATAAGGCCTCTACATTTTCAATAGCTGTTAATGTCGGAATTAAATTAAAATCTTGAAAAACAAATCCTATCTTTTGTCTTCTCAGTTTACTCAATCTTGATTCTTGAGCTCTGGCAATATTTTCTCCATCAAAAATTATTTTCCCAGAATCTGGTAAGTCTATTCCGCTGAGCACATTAAGCAGGGTGCTTTTTCCACATCCTGTCGGACCTTGGACTAAGATGAATTCACCTGATTTAATTGTTAAGTTAATATCGCCTAAAGCTCTAATAATTGCACCAGCTCGCCTATATTCCTTATTAACATCAATCGCTTCAATCATAGTGTCTTTTTCTACTGGCATATTTTTCCCCCTTATTCACCTACTCTTTTTAATGCAATTATTGGTCTAACCTTCAAAACTTTTCTATTAGCAACTAAAATCGCTATAATTTGGAACGAAAGAAAAATTACAAAAGTCGCAAAAACCGGTAAAAGGCTTACTAAAGGTATCGCTGCAATGTTCGGTGCAGCTTGCAGATAAGCAACAATAGCGGCGTAGTGAAATAGAACTTCAATCACTATAAAAAAGCCCATAATTGTTGTGAATAATATGAATCCCGATATTAGTGAATTAAGATCCCTATTCGTCCATCCAATGCATTTTAACGTAGCAATAGTTTTCGAATTACGTCGTACTATAATCCAAGAATATAGTAACGATAAAAATATTCCTACACCAAGAGCAATAAAAAAACTTGCGCTCGCAAAACTCTCACCTGGTTGTTTCATAACTAATTCAATAGAATAGCTTGTCCAAAAAATTAGAATGGTGTACATTAAGCAGAATACAGTAAATTGTTTCTTCTCCCTTAATACCATTAGAATTGATTTCCTAAACAATCTAAATGCCATAAATTTTCACCGTTTGCTAAAAATTAATTTTTTATATGAATTGTTTGTATAGTTATATAATAAGATTATTATTTTAATTTTGGTAATAATGTCAGCAGAAATTGAATCCATTATTGATGAGTTGCTTTCTGAAGAACAAAATATTTTTGGAGTCGCAATTATTAGTAAGTCTGGAGTTCTTATTACACAAACTCAGAACTGGAACCTTACCAACGATTTAGACAAGATTAACAAATTGCTTGGAACCCAGCTAGCTTTAGGACAAAAAGGCATGTCAAGTATAACGATTCAAGGAATAAAATATATGATGGTTGAAAACACTGAAGAACGAAAGATAGGTACCAATATCACAGGAAAAGGGCATATTATTATAGCACCAATTCCCATAGGAGGAACGGGTGCGTTAGTTTGTTACATTAATCCTCAGGTTGGACCCCGGGACGCATTATTTACCGTTCAATCTCATGCATTGAAGCTACAAAATCTGGTTTAATTTTTTTTATACTTTTTTTATATAGGATTGTAATCCTCAAGATAGATATAGAGTATTATCCAAACTTACAGAGCAGACATATCTTTTTTTTTTTTTAATTTTCTTTAAAGCTTGATTTGGTCCCAATAAGGATTTAACAAATTTTTTAGCAAGGATTTAATTTTTCCTATATCTTTTCTCTTAGAATCGTCCAAAAATGATAAATTTTTTTCATAATCAGGAGGTTCGTATTTTTCCTTTAATAGAGCTTTTATTATTGCTTCAACACAATAGGGTAATCCAATTATGTCATATCCTCCTTCTAATATGAAAGAAATTTTACCTTCACATACATTTTCAGCAATTTTCAAAATCATATCTGCAAATTGGTTGTAAGCAAGACTGGTTAACGAGCAATTACCGATAGGATCGGCGTAATACATATCAAATCCCGCAGCAACAACGATAAGAGCGGGTTGGAATTCAGTGAGTATCGGGTCTAACAAATCGAGACAATAATAAAAGTCTTCATTAGTTATTCCTTCTGGTACGGGAAAATTAATATTTTTACCAATTCCTTCATCCATTCCAAGTTCGTCAACCATACCTAAATCTCCTTCAGTGAAGTCAAATTCGTGTATAGAAAAGTAAAGAATGGAGGGATCACCATAGAAATATCGAGCTAAACCATCTCCGAAATGGTCGTCAACATCAACTATCGCTATTTTCTGGTTAAAATTCAATTGTTTTCGTAAATATAGAATTGCATTTGCAATATTGTTGAAAATACAGAGTCCTGACGCTTTTTCTCTTAGTGCGTGGTGTCCCGGAGGTCTGATTAAAGCAAATGACTGAGTATACTTATTGTTTATTACGCCTTCTATAGCTTCTATAGCCCCTCCGACAGCTTTTAAGGCTAATTCGTAGGTATCCTCCGTTACAAACACTTCTTCTTCGAGTAAACCACCTCCCATTTTAGAAATTCTCTTAATAGATTCAATGTGATACTTAGAATGAGCCAATTCTACTACAGCTTGACTAACATTTCTCGGTTTAACTTTTAAGATACGCTCATTGCTCAATATATTAATTCTTTCTAAATGGTTTAGGATTGCTCTTATCCTTAATGGATTTTCAAAGGATATAAAAGATGGTCTTGGATATGGGGGGATGTGTTTTGAAGCGAAATCATCATCAACTATTAATCCGATTAGATTATCTGTCGTCATATCAAAAATTGAAATATTAGAATAACTAAACTCTTATATTTATATTTGCATAGTAATATTAAAAAATAATTTCAATTTACCTAAAAAGGTTTGAGAATAGAAATGAATGTTATTGAAATTGTAGCATTACTCTTGCTTAACGCCATTCCCATCATCATAATTGTAATACCTTACTTTTTCATACGGAAGAAACTTGCGGGAAAAATCTACAACAGAGTAATGCTAGGAATAATGGTCTTCTACCTGGTATACTGGGTTCTGCCAATAATCTTTCAATTAGGAAGCGTTCCAAAAGAATTAGAATTACAATCAGGCGAAGAAGGTAATTTATGGTTAGGAATTGGGTATATTATTACACATATCGGGTCACTTATCTCACTGTTTGCCTACTATCCTCTCGTTACCCTTCCATTTATCTTTTTTGTTGCTCCTTTTATCTCAATTATTTATGTAAGGAATCGAATTAAAAAAGAAATAGGAACCAAAAGTGAAAAAATGAAGGGATTAACTTATCATATCATTGATAGCCCTTACAAACGAATAAGAAGCGATTTATTTAAAAACGATTGGTCGAGAGAAAAAGACATAATGAAGTTACTCATCGTGCTTTTACCGATTTCTCTCTATTTATTACAAGTAATCCTTAAAATTCTTCAAATTGAATCCGTTTCAATTACAACGGGAGAAACTGCTTTAGGTTGGTTCATCGAGATACTATTTGTTTACATTGCAACTTTCATATTTAGTTTGGAAATACTCTTTAGTTCGCAAATTGCATTAAGAGGAAGATATTTCGGAGAAAATATTCGACAACAGACATATAAGAGTTTGTATACGGTTGGAGCTCCGATATCTATCCTATCTATTATATTATTCATTGTTGAAGATATTGGATCTTTCGGAGTAATCATTTACTTCTTTGCGTATTTTCTTATGGCTTCAATTATTTTTGTATTGTTTCTTAAAATTTTTGAACCTATCTCTTTACTCATATTTATTAAAATGGTTGATTGGTGGAAAAATAAGAAAGAGAAAAGAAAGAAAATGAATACTTCTAACATATACTATGGGATTGTTTTTAGTTGCCTTGCAGTTTTCGTATTTTTTATCATAAACAATTTTGTATTTGGTTCAGCCCTTGGATTTATTTATGATGGTACTCAAATTATAACCGACTTAGCTAATTTTGCAGAAAGTGGATCAGTTTATTTATACGAAAGCCTTGGATTTGACCTTTTGAATATCCTCAGTTTTTTAGCTTTAGTTGTTATGTCTCTAATAATCGCGGTAATTTTCTTAAATCTTAGTATGAAATATATGAAAAGCATGTTTCTGAGTATTGTAACCTACATGCCCGTCTTAATTATCTTGTCTGTGTTGTTTGTAGTAATAGGTGCAAACGGCTTGATAAATTTCACACCTGATATCTATTGGATAACTGGACAATCGAGTTTTACTTCTATTTTTGGTTTTAGATTTTATACTCTAAGGACTGCTGTATTCGATGGTGAGTTAACAGGAGTTTTAAATATCCTTGCAATTCCTTATCAAACTACTCAATACATTTTCAATATAATTTTTTGGAGTCTGGTTATTTTCTACATGAAAAAAACCTTTAGAGTTAAGAATATAGCTATTGACGAAAAACACTTAGAAAAGGTTATTTTTTCTTCAATTTCGGAATTTCCAACATACAACGAATATATGAAAATTGAAAACAACTATTTAATTATAAGAAGAGCGGATATCGACTTAAAAGATGTAGCACAAGAGCGAGAGGAAGTAAAGTCTTTACTAGAAAACTTAGAAACTGAAAAGATGCTAGATAAGCTAAAACCTGTGGAAGAAAAAGAAATGCAAAGATTTTACTTTACCCTTAAATACTTATATAATAACAACTTGATCGATGTTTTAAAACAGGAGTTCAGCTACATTTTCGAAAAAGCAGAAAAACAAGGATTATACATCATTTACGACGATGGGAGAGGTATTTTTGACTATAATTTTTCTGAAGAATATAGTCACGATCCTGGAATCGTCTCTGGTATGTTTTCAGCTATTACCTCCTTCATAAAAGAAACAACAAAATCTCAAGAACTATTAAAAACCATAGATCACGGTGATATAACTATTCTAATTGAATATGGGACTCGTATCTTTGGAGCGTTATTTATTAAGGGAAAACAAACTACAGAAGTGCGTTCCTCCTTAAAAGAACTCGTCACTACCTTTGAAGCTAAATATGCTGATGTCTTAGCAGATTGGAGCGGTGCTCTGATATATTTTAAAGAAGACAACAAGTTAGTAGAAAGCATTTTCAAAGATTAATTCCATTTTTTTTATTTTTTTTTTTTCACTTTTGTACATCAATTTTAAAAACAAATCTTTTACTTTTATCAAGAATTAATGATTTTTATAGAATACCGATCTATTATTAAAAATATGAGAAGAATTAATAGTATTGACACCGTTAGAGGATTTTCGATGTTCCTCATGGTTTTTGGCCATATAATGCTTTGGTGGCTAAGACCGGAAGATGTTTGGCTGCAATTTTGGTTATACGCGTTTCTTCAACCTCTTGGTGCAACCGGATTCCTTTTCGTCTCAGGAGTCAGTGCGGCATTATCTTATAGAAATTATCAAAGCACAGCAAATGACTCAGACACGATTAGTATGACAACCGTTAGAAATGTATACCTCCTTAGAGCTTTTTTTATATTAGTTATAGCCTTTATTTTTAATTCATTAAATGCTTTAATATGGGGTGGAAGCATTTGGGAATGGAACGCCCTGCAAACAATAGGAGTTTCTCTTATATTTGCCTGGCCGTTCTTGAAAACCTCTAAACTATTCAGAATAGTGCTTGGAATTTTAATGATAATAGGAAACCAGCTAATTCTGAATGTTTTAATGTTGTATGAGGGAGAAGTATCGCTATTTGGCATTCTATTTCATGTACTTTTTAATCCATTGGATCAATACGTAATTTTGATTTATTTAGGCATTTTAATAATTGGTTCTGCAATCGGGGAATACATTTATCAAATTAATATTACTGAAGAAGAAAACAAACGGAAATATCTGTTTAAGAACAAATTGCTAATTCATATGTTATTAATTGGAATATTTTTAATTGTTTTTGGGATTTTTTATCAATTCCCTAATTTTCTGATCTTTAATACAATTTCATCAATTTCTTCTGCTGTAGGTTTAGTAATAACTATATTATCATCCCTTATGCTTATCGAAGTATTGGAAAAAATAAAAACAAATAAAAGCTACAAATACTTCTTCTATTATTCTTTTTACTCATTTACAATCTTTTTACTACACAATCCGTTACTTTTCCTTTTTACTAAACAACTTAACGCTTATTTTACAATATGGTTGGCATGTGCAGTTTGTATAGTATTATTTGGGGTAATACTGCGATTTACTTACAAGAAATTAGGAAAATTTGCTTCTCTTAAAGCTGTTCTCAGCATAATCAGCTTCTTTATTGCGACTGAACTTATAGAAAAAAAAACTAAAAGATCTGCTTAGAAATTTATATATTTTTAAAATTCGTTAATCAAGCTCTTTCTTTTTCTTTATTAATTGCGTCTAGTAAGCGTTGCACCTCGTAAGAGTCAGGATATCTCTCTTGGATTTTTTGACAACACTCTATCCCCAAATCAAATTCGCCTAATTCTTTATACTTAATCCCTAAATTGTACCATGTTTCATATTTATCAGTTTTAATTTCAAGAGCTTTCTTCCAATACTCAATCGCTTTAGCACTATCTCCCTTTCCGTTATAAGCATTAGCCATATTATTCCAACCCTCGTGATCCTTTGGATCTAATTTTACTACCTTTTTATAACACTCAATCGCTTTGTCGTAATCTTTATATTCTCTATAAGCGTTTCCCATGTTGTACAACACATCAACATCGCCTGGCTTGAGTTCCAATGCTTTATTCCAACACTCAATCGCTCTTTCTAAATCCCCCCTTCCTATATTATATGCGTTTCCCAAATTGTACCACCCCTCAAAATGGTTAGGATTAAACTCCACAGTTTTTTGCCAACATTCAATCGCTCCGTCAGCGTCAGACTCCTCACCACAGACTAATCCTTTTTGATAAAAAACTTCTGCCTTCTCAATTTTACTTTTCTGTTTGCTTTTTTCGTCAGCCATACCCATTACCGTTTTTTGTGATTATTGCTTTTATCTAATATTTTTAGCTATTAAATATAGTTTACACTTAGAAGGTTTATAATTGTTATAAAAATAGAGAAAAGATTTGTTTTTTTAATCCATGAGTTTATTCGTAAATTGAATCCTTTTTCGATTGAGAAAAATATATGTGACAATTACAGCATTAAAAAGACATGTATATTAATCAAGCTAACTTAACATAATCAAGCAACTGTGAGCTACTACTCTCAAGTTTTTCAACAAAAATGAATTTAATCTTTAAAGAAAAAGCATCTATCCTCGCGATTCTAGGAATTATTTTTCTCTCATTAGGTCTATTTTGCATCCATCTCGATTTCCTCTCAAAAGATAGGACTATATATTCGATTGATCGTGATAATAACAATTCTAAAATCCCATATCTGAAAACCGCGAAAATATCATCAATAATCCATATTAATAACAATTGGACCGAAGCTAAAAATGCGGGAATTTGTAACGGCTCGGGTACGTGGAACGACCCATATGTGATCAAAGATCTAATTATTGATGGCCTTAATTCCAGTAATTGTATAAAAATCCAAAATTCCAGCACTTATTTTAGAATCGAGAATTGCACTCTTTTCAATGCAGGAACCGATTGGTTGAGTGAATACGCGGGGATACTACTCCACCATACCAATAACGGAATGATCATCGCAAACAATTGTTCAAATAATATGTACGGTATATCCCTCGTCTCCTATAGTAGTAATAATACCGTTTTTAGAAATTATGCAAATAATAATTTTTATACGGGCATATCTCTTAACTCTTTATGTAGTAATAATACAGTGTTAGACAATGAGGCTGATAACAACTCAGCTTTTGGAATAAGTATCTCGTGGAACAGTCAAAATAACACCATCTCGAGAAATAACGCAACTAAAAATAAAATAGGGCTAGATATATCGTCCTTTTCAAAATATAATATTATAAAAGATAATAATCTATCTTTTAACTTATTTCCTGGAGGGGATAGTAATGGTATTAGAATTAGTAGAGCAGAAAACAACTCAATTATAAGAAATTTTGTAAATCAGAACGGTTGGGAGGGAATTCAAGTATATGAGAGCAACTATAACTTATTTTTAAATAATTCCATAAATAACAACGGGGAACATGGGATTAGCTTGGTTCACTGTGGCGATAATAGACTTTTAGGTAATAGTATATCCTCCAACGGACAATATGGCATAAATTTAGAGGACTGCGAAAGTAATATCGTAAATCATAACACTATAAATAATCACGATGTTGGCATTTATCTGGACGATCAATCAAAATGCAATGTGGCTTTAAATAACTCTTTTGCTGGCGATGGAGCAGATATTTTAGACTTCCAGAGAACATGTGATGAAAATGACTTCACAGCACCTCCCGTTGATGTATTGATTATTTCAATAGTAATCGTTGGCGTGATGATCTTCATAACAGGGACCATTTTGGTTTTGAGAAGATTATCTAAAATTAAGGTCATTAGAAATAAAAAAAGTTCATAAAAAATTAAAAGAAAAATGTGTAGAACTTAATATTCCTCTTATTAAGCTAAAATAATTCCACTATCTATCACTTATTTACTCTGGAAAAGTAGCGACTGCCCTAACCCAACCAGCACTCGCTCTAGCTATTTTAACTGGAAAACAGTAAATTGTGGCACCAACAGGAGGAACTTTATCCAAATTCATCATTTTTTCCATTTGAAAATACCCTAACTCTATACCTGCAAAATGCCCTTCCCAGATGATTGATGGGTCCGGTTTTTTCTCTTTTACAGATTTTTTCCATTTTTTTGCTGTGAGACTAAAAGGAGCATCCCAAGACCATGCATCAATTCCAACCACATGAACGCCTTTTCTAATTATGTGCAATGTAGCTTCTTTACCAACTCCAACGCCATGGTTTCTGTAATCTTTAGTACCATAGTGTTTTGGAGCATTTGTGTGAACACATAAGATATCTCCCTCTTTTAACCTATGGTCTATGTTCTCTAACTTATTGTCAATATCTTGAGGTGTCATTACATATCCTTCCTCGTAATCTGTACAGTCCAGAACAATTAATGGACCAATTCCCCATTCTAATGGAAACTCGTCGATCGTCATAGCTTTTCTCTCTCCAATTTCTCTATCTTGAACGGGAGCAAAATGCCACGGAGCGTCCATATGAGTTCCAGAATGAGTACCTAATGTAATATTTTCTGTACTCCACCCTTTTCCAACTGGTAGATGTTCAGGTTTCAAACGAGAAAAGACAAAACTCATTTCTTCAGCACCTCTATCGTGATCCCCATATTCAATATGCGGTTGCATCAGAGGCGGGTCAAATATAAGCTCGTCGGGGTTTATTATAGGGATTGAAAGATCAATAAATTTCATTTTTCTCACTTCAATAATTAAGCATATTCAAGATATCTATTTTAATATATTTATCTTAACCAAACCGAGCAAATGTGAGTCATTACTCCAATTACATTTTCTCGATATTAAAAAAAACACATACAAAAAAAAAAAAAATAATATTATTCATTAATTTCATACGCGTCTTTTAAAGAATGAACAATTTTCCACACTTTTCCAAACCGTTCAGGATCGACGTTAGGTTTCTTAATCATCTCCAAACACCATTCCATCTGTAGCTCGGTAGTACTTGCTTTATTATACAGATTCAATGCGTATTTGGAAAAATCTCTCACGAAAAAATCAAATATTTGATCTAAAGTATCTTCGTCGATATCGTAAATTTTCGCGTTTTCAATGACTAAATGGGCGTATACAATAAGAGAAAAGATTTCACCAATCCCCGAAAGCATGAAATCCATGTCTTTTTGTTGATCGATACTAGGAGTAGCCTTTGTTCCCATGAGGTTAAACATTTCAATTTGTTTCATGAAAATTTTGACATTGGGAAGGTTATATTGCTCAAACGCTGCCTTCCAATCATGAAAACGGATTCTTCCTAATCCCCGCGTTGGACCTTGGTTAAAAAGGAATGTATCGTCTTTAACTTCATCTTGCCTTGGAATCTCCTCGTATTTCTTGTGATTCATAAAGAAG
>Ga0114922_10005014_pt1 | contig 12236 bp, 10 predicted proteins | sample AartaG_FD_100975 | JGI IMG/M metagenome (GOLD analysis project Ga0114922, IMG submission 100975) | Deep subsurface microbial communities from Aarhus Bay to uncover new lineages of life (NeLLi) - Aarhus_00045 metaG | ecosystem: Environmental > Aquatic > Marine > Oceanic > Sediment | place...
CGGTGTATCGGGATTAACGAATTTTCCTGCCAGTCCGTTAACGACCCAGTTGGCACTATAATCGGTAAGGGTGCTTTGAAATGTTGAACTATCGTATGAGGCATTTTCCGCCCACAAGCCGTTCAGATCGCTTACATCAAAGAAACACGGGTCTTCGTTGATATTTTCGTTACCTGGCCAGCCTCCATTTATATCAGAATACGTCACGTTCGATTCAGAAGTTCCATCGTTATATATCTCGTTGCCGCCAGTAACGGCATCGTTGTCCCAGAAAATGCAGTTTGCTATATCCGGCTCCAACAAAGCACCGTAATTGTACATCCCGCCGCCGTAAGTGCCGACCGAGTTGCCGCTGAAGGTGCAGTTAATTATTGCCGGGGAAGGTTGGTAAGCGTTGCATATCCCGCCGCCGTAGTCGGCCTTGTTACCACTAAAGATGCAGTTGACCACCGTAGGCGAAGAGTAGTAGCTGCTCATTGCCCCACCATAATAAGTGGCAGTATTGCCGGTGAAGATGCAGTTGGCTATATTCGGGCTGGAAGAGTCGTAAAGCAACAACCCTCCGCCTTCGTCTGCCGAGTTCCCGCTGAAGGTGCTGTCTGTTATCGCCGAAAATAAAGAATTGTAGTTGTAGATTGCGCCGCCATAGTTTCCAGCTTCATTATCGGTGATGGTACAGTTGGTTACTGTCAGGTTGTTAGAATCCTTGCAACATATCCCTCCACCGTTAGCATCGGATGCGTTCTTACTAATGATACAGTTTGTTACTATGAGGCTATTGGAATCTTCGCAATATATTCCTCCACCACCCTCATTCGTCCGGCCTCTATTGTTGATAATATCACAATTTGTAACCTTCACCGATGACAGGTTTATACAAATTATACCGAAGCCATTGTCAATGATTCTGTTATGGCCGATGATTAGTGAGCTGTTGACAGAATAAATACCCCCCCACCAACCGTTCGTTATTGTAAAACCATCGATAATAGTTGCTTCATTAACATCATTTGCGCTGACAACACTGACTACCCCATAGTCAGGCAGATTGCCATCCAGGATGGTTTGATTTATCATCAGGTTACGCTGGGTGATAGCGCTTTCATACCCGGCAAAGCCGCCATAAATATCCACACCGTTGACCAGTTCAAACGCTGTATTGTAATCCTCCACTTCTGTGGTTGGCTTGTACGTACCTGAAGCTACCCAGATTTCACTGCCGCAGCCTGCATCGGCCCGTGCAAGAGCATTCTGCAGGTCAGTGTAGGCATTGTACCACGATGTCCCGCTGTTAGACCCGTTAGCCCACTTGTCCACATAGATAATATCACCACCACAGCAGCCCACGTTGGTATCTTCTGAGGCGGTTGTGTAATATAAGTCGCTTTCGATTTCGCAGAAGTTCGTAATCGTCCCCAGCGGTTCAGCAAGTTTGTTAACCTCGACTTTCAGCGTTACAGAATTTACGTCCCCGGGAGAGAGTGTCTCTATATGCCAGGTATACGTGTGATCATTTGAATTGTAGTTAGGGTCAAAAGGATTATTAGGGTCAACTGACTCATAAGTAACTCCAACGGGCAGATAATCAACAATGTTCACATCGTTGACGGTTCCAACATAGTTGGGGTTGTTGGGGTCTGTAATCGGATTGCCGTAGGTAATAGTGTACGTTATATAATCACCGGGCACGACCCAATCGTTGGGGTCGTTGTGGTCCAGATTATCATCTTTTTCGAGGGCTAAAACAGGCGGCTTTGTGTCGAAGGCTAACGGTGCAAACTCCGCGGTATGGGTACCGAAGCCGGAGTAGGCAGAAACGTACCTGTCGCTGACAATTCTCCATAAACCATAACCGGGATTGGCATTAACGCTCTTTCCCTCGTTCAGCGCATAGCCGGCGACCCAGGAACCATTTTCCGAGTTGTACAGGTCGACATGTGTATTATCCGTATAGGCCAAAATAGTCAAATATCCATCATTGATGGTTGAGCCGATGATATCGCTGCCATACCTGCCTATGCCTGTACCGCCTCGGTCCGGTACAAATACCCCATGATGATAGCCGGTTGTCGGCCACAATTCCCAGGGCATTACACTGACCGTAACCGTTTTGCTGCTCTCAATGGTATAGTATGTATCCAGGTTTGCATCTTCCGGACAACTCACTACCCAGGAGTCTCCACTGTTCAATGTCCCTGACCATATCACAATATTTGGGTCGTTACTGTCGGTAATGGTTACAGAGGTGTCATTATCGTACGCAGTGACTATTAAATCTTCCACCCAGGGATCTTCTTGATACCCCCCAATATCGCTGACGTATGTGTAGAACTCGGTTCCGCTCCATCTGCCGTTGGCGGAGGGCACGAAGTATCCCTGGTCATAACAGGTCAATGCCGAAACAGGCTTATCGGCTATGATATGAATATATTTGTTGTCCAGGTTTGGGTCGGCCCAGTGCTGTCCTTTGTCCAGAGTGAACGTATCAACATCCTGATAGACGCCATTAGGGTCCTCGGCTTGAACGGTTACGGAGGTATTTGGTTCATATCCGAAAACGACAAATAATTGATGACCACTAACAATGTCAGATTCCTCCGGGACGTATGTATAGAATTCGGTGCTTGTCCCCAGGCCATTGGCATCCATCGCATAGTAGCCGCTAATGCCTTGAGTTGTCGGGTCACCTGTCAGAACAGCAAACTTATTCGAGCCACAAACTTTATAGACTTGATTGACATTTTCGAAGTCTGCCCATGCGTGTTGTCCTTTAGATAATATAATATCAGGACCTTCAGGCCAGGCAAGTTGTCCTTCTGTGTCGTAAATTTTTATCTGTGTTCCATCCTGATAACTGAAGAATATAATATCTTCCGTTGTGAAGATATATGAATTGTATTCCAGCGCATTGGCTGCACCGCAAATGGTGATAATAATGGATAACAGGATTATAAATGATTTTTTTGAGAACATTTGCTCTCCTTCTAAAATGAATTTTCATGAAATTTGATAGTTAATTTCGTTTTTTAAGAATCAGTCCTCCCAAGGTCAATAACAATATGGTAGTTGGTTCCGGGATAAGTACGATATGAGGGTATGTGTCGATAATAGCTCCGCCCGGTGTGTCGTCATAATAGAGGTCGATACTGAAGGGTGTATCGTCCAGCCAGAAGCCGGTTAGCTGGCCGCCACGGTAATCACCAGCAAGAGGGTCGTACTCAAAGCCGTAGCCATATATGTTTACCGTAGATGTAGCCAAAAGGTAATCAGAGATTGTGCCACCATATAGATTTGCTGCATTGGCACTGTAGATTTCCACAGAACCTAAGCTCCCACCAAACATATTCAAGACACCTGATCGTCCAATTTCCACCCCGTTGGCCTGCATACTGCCGGATAAATTCAGCGTGCTGGCAGACCCATAGGAAGTAAAAACAGCATGTAAGATACCTCCGGAGATATTAACCGTGCTTAAATCACAAGCTTTGAGTTGGACGGTTACAATACCGCCTGTCATATTAACTGTGGCATCATCATAAACGCCAACATAGCTATACTCGTCTCCCTCTTGAATCACCCCATCGCTATAGAAAGCGATGGTTGTCGCTTGCACATTGCACGCCCCAAGCAAAATTACCACTGTCAGAATTGTTAGTATCTTTTTTCTAAACATGACTTGCTCCTTTTCACTTTTGGTGGATATTTTGTTTCTATAATATTATACCATTATTCGCCTGATTTTTCAAATTCTTGCCTTTAAGATTAAGGCACCTAAGCCAAATAACAAAATGGTCGCTGGTTCCGGGATTAGCGTGATATAAGACCAGGTATCAATAAAGGGGCCACCCGGTGTGTCATCATAATACAGGTCGATACTGAAAGGCGTATCATCGACCCAGAATCCGGTTAACTGACCGCCACGGTAATCACCAGCAAGAGGGTCGTACTCGAATCCGTAGCCGTAAATATTTACCGTAAGACTGTCATCCCCATAAGCCAAAAGATAATCAGAGATTATGCCGCCATAAAGATTTACCGTGCTATAATTCCAAGCCTCTATTAAACCTACATTACCGCCAAACATATCTACCGTTGCATGATCAAAAATGCCAACGACATCGTACACATCTCCATCTTGAATGACGCCATCTTCGAAAAAGGTTATATTTGTCGCGCAAGTTTCACAAGCCCCAAGCAAAATTACCACTGTCAGAATTGTTAGTATCTTTTTTCTAAACATGACTAGCTCCTTTTCACTTTTGGTGGATATTTTGTTTCTATAATATTATACCATTATTCGCCTGATTTTTCAAATTCTTGCCTTTAAGATTAAGGCACCTAATCCAAATAACAATATGGTCGCTGGTTCCGGAATAAGTACTATATGGGAGTAGGTATCGATAGGGGCGCCACCTGGACCACCGGGATCTCCGAATAGATCGATGCTGAAAGGAGTATCATCAAGCCAGAAGCCGGTTAACTGACCGCCTCCATAATCACCGGCAAGGGTGTCGTACTCAAAGCCATAGCCATATATCGATATCACCAGGTCTTCAGTCCCGTAAGCCTTAAGGTATTCGGAAATTATGCCGCCATAAAGATTTACCGTGCTGTAATTCCAAGCCTTCATGAAATCTACAGTACCACCATACATGTTGGTAATGCCTGAGTCGTAATCTCCCAAACTACCAATCTGCGTATCACCATACAAATTCATTGTGCTGGATTCTGTGGCACTTAATGAGTCCAAAACACCGCCAGAGAGGTTTATTGTGCTGGAATCATAAGCTCCGAGCGAAGTTACTATGCCGCCGGTTATATCTATAATCGCATCATTATATACGTGGACATAATCATAAACGTCACCTTCTTGAATTACCGCATCATCATAAAAATTAGTAAGTGAGTGTCCCTTAGCCGATAGAAACATCAGAACCATTCCTACTACAATCAAAATACTTTTCGTTTTCATCTTTTTTCCCCTTTCCTAAATGAGCTAATTCGAATATTAATTGCACCTAATCCAAATAACAAGATGGTCGCTGGTTCTGGGATAAGTACGATATGAGGGTATGTGTCGATAATAGCTCCGCCCGGTGTGTCGTCATAATACAGGTCGATACTGAAAGGCGTATCATCGCCCCAGAATCCGGTTAGCTGGCCGCCACGGTAATCACCAGCAAGAGGGTCGTACTCAAAGCCGTAGCCGTAAATATTTACCGTAAGACTGTCATCCCCATAAGCCAGCAGATAATTAGAGATTGTTCCGCCATGGAGATTTGACGTGCTGTGATTCCAAGCCTCTATTAAACCTACATTACCGCCGAACATATTTACCGTGCCCGAGTAAACAACCCCAAGTTCATCAACTTGTACATCGCCGGATAAATTCAACGTGGCCGAATCCCAACTGTCTAGTATATTTAAGACACCACCAGAAACATTAACTGTACTGAAATCATAGGCTGTAAAAATTTCTGTTACAATACCACCGGTCATATCCACCGTCGCATTATTCAAGACGGCAACGGAACTATACACATTACCATCTTGAATGACACCATCTTCGTAGAAAGCTATACTTGTTGCCCACGCTTCACTCGCCCCAAGCAACAAAATGACTGCGGTTGTAAATATTAACAATATTATATTTTTTAATAGCTTTCCCCTTTGGGCTTTTCCTTTCCCGTTCATTTCTCGTTCCATTTTAATCGCTCCTTTCTCCTATAATTCTACCATTTTCGACCTTGTAAAGTCAAATAAAAACCGACCGTAAACCTTTGATTTTACTTCTATATATATGCCGCCGCTGGCTTGTCAAATGTTGATTGTTTTATACTAAACAGAGCAGAAAAAGCTGAATTTTTGTTGCTGGTACAAGATGATATAGGCAAGTCTGTGGTGAAAATATATGAACTGTACACCAGGGCCTCGGATGTACCGGCCATGCTGATGATGAGAATTAACGATGTGATAATGAGCTGTTGGGTTAATCGCATTTTGTTTCTCCTTAAACAAGATTTTTTTAAATTCCAGATTATGTTTGTTTTCTTAACAACAGTACTCCTAAGCCAAATAATACTATAGTTGTCGGTTCCGGAATTACATCAAAGGTGATATTGTCATATTGGTATGATTGGCCGACCAGCCTAAGCTCGATCAAGTCGGTAAATGTTTCAAGTGTATGCATCTCAAAGCCGAACACACCATCCAGGGTAAACGAACTGGTAACCGTCGAGTTATCGCTTTTGGTCCCTATTAAAGAAACACCGACACTAAGCCAGTCTGGCCTTGGTTCGCTGATATCTAAAGACAGGAGGTCAAATGGAAGACCATCGGCATGGGTCAACATAGTATCGGGATACCCCCCCAACGCCCTGTGGTATAAAGCTGTGGACCCGGCGAAACTTTCGTGTTCGGTATGGAAGTAACACAATTCGCCAGAAGGAACAGCTTCGAGATTAAAGCTGTCCTCACTATACGATAGCCCGATGCAGGTATACCCGGTTCCCGGAGTGCTTAAACTTTCAAAGTCAAGGACAACTATGCCAGCATTTGACACTGACAAACCAAGCAGCAAAATCGCTGTCATTAATGTTACAATTTTTCGTTTCATAGTTTTCCCCTTTCCTAAATTAGCTAATTCGAATATAAATTGCACCTAAGCCAAGCAGCAGTATGGTCGCTGGTTCCGGGATAAGTACGATATGAGAGTATGTGTCAATGGGAGCGCCACCTGGACTACCGGGGTCTCCGAATAGATCGATGCTGAAAGGAGTATCATCAAGCCAGAAACCGCTTAACTGACCACCTCCATAATCACCGGCAAGGGTGTCGTACTCAAAGCCATAGCCATATATCGATATCACAAGGTCTTCAGTACCGTAAGCCTTTAGGTATTCGGAGATTATGCCGCCATAAAGATTTACCGTGCTATAATTCCAAGCCTCTATTAAACCTACATTACCGCCAAACATACTCATTGTGCTTGAGTTATGAACCTCCACCTCATTAGTCTCCATATCGCCGGACAAATTCAACGTGCTGAATTCCCCGGAACCTAGTCTGCCTAAGACACCACCGGAGACATTCACAATACTCCAATCCTCGGCACCGAGGACATTTGTAACAACTCCACCAGTCATATCTACTACCGCATCATTTCGAACATAAACATAGTCATAAACATCCCCGTCTTGAATGACCCCGTTAGTGTCAAAAACAACGTAAGCCAACGCTTCACTCGTCGCGAGTAACAAAATGGCTGCGAATATTATTGTAATTTTTATTGTTCGTTGCTTCATAATTTCCCCCTTTCCACTTTGTATATATTTTGATTGTTCAAACAACTTCTCAATAATAAACAACCAAGGCTAAGCAGCAATATGGTCGTTGGCTCTGGGATGAGCGTGATATGAGAGTAGGTATCAATAATGGGGCCACCCGGTGTGTCGTCATAATACAGGTCGATATTGAAAGGCGTATCATCGACCCAGAATCCGGTTAACTGACCACCCCTGTAATTGCCTGCAAGGAGGTCATAGTCGAAGCCGTAACCGTAAATATTTACCGTAAGGCTGTCATCCCCATAAGCCAGCAGATAATTAGATATTGTTCCGCCATGGAGATTTACCGTGCTATAATTCCAAGCCTCTATTAAACCTACATTACCGCCAAACATATCTACCGTGCCCGAACTCCTAACGCCCAGCCCTCCAATCTGCATAGCGCCAGACAAATTCACAGTACTGGTATCCGTGGAAATGATTGCCTCTAAGGAACCTCCTGAAATATTCACTAAGCTAGAATCGTAAGCGGTAAGCTGGCTGGTTACTATACCGCCTGACATATCTACGGTCGCATCGTTAAAAACACCAACGGAAACGTACTCGTCCCCCTCCTGAATAACGCCGTCTTCGTAGAAAGCTATACTTGTTGCCCACGCTTCACTCGCCCCAAGCAAAATTACCGCTGTCAGAATTGTCAGTATCTTTTTTCTAAACATGACTTGCTCCTTTTCACTTTTGGTGGATATTTTGTTTCTATAATATTATACCATTATTCGCCTGATTTTTCAAATTCATGCCTTTAAGATTAAGGCGCCTAATCCAAATAACAATATGGTCGCTGGTTCTGGAATTAAATTAATATGTGCATAATCAGATGGATAAATTTCAATGAACTCAAAGGGTGAATCATCTGACAAAAATCCAGTAAGAGTGAAACCATTATAGTTAAAATCATAGCCATAGATATTTAGTGTGGCGAACTCATCAAAACTCGGAGCACCAAGACGTATATCTCCCCCATAAATATTCACTGTGCTTGAATCTCCAAACAAAGGATTATCGATCAGTATAGTTCCATCATAAATATTTACTGTGCTTAATTCATAAGCAACAATTCCCCACTCTAATTCTCCCCCATAAATATTCACTGTGCTTGAGTCGTAAGTGACAAAAACGAACACACTACCATCATACATGTCTACAATTGTGTAGTCGGGAGGAGTGTCATAAACATAAACCCAATCATAGACATCCCCACTTCCGATGGTTGCATCACTGTAGAAATCAACATCTATTGCCTGCACCTGAGATGCCAAAAGCAACATTAACATCGCCACCATTGTTATAATTTTCGTTTTCATTATTATTCTCATTTTCTTTTCTCCTTAAACAATGTTTTTGAAATCTGATACTATGTTCGTTTTCTGAGCAACAAGACACCTAAGCCAAATAATAAAAATGTCGATGGCTCTGGGATTAAGTTAATATGTGGATAATTAAGGTCGGTAAGTTCCGTGAAAATAAAAGGGGAATCATCCTGTAAGAATCCGGTTAAAGTCCAACCGTCGTAGTTAAAATCGTAACCATAGATGTTTACTGTGCTTGACTCAGAGAAAAGAGGAGCATTACCGGAAGAGAAATTCCCGCCATAAATATTTAAAGTTGCTGAGTCCCAGACAATAAGAGAGTCCAGAGTTACAGTTCCGCCACAGATATTCACGGTGCTTAAGTTGTTGGCTGCGATGCTCGCCCAGACTTCACCGGTGTTAATGTTCACTATGCTTGAGTCGTATGTGCGCAGACTGGCCACACTACCACCAAACATATCTACGGTTGTGTTATCAGGCGGTGTGTCATAAACGCTAACAAGCATGTATACGTCGCCCGCATCAATAACTGCATCGTGATAAAAATCAACATCTATCGCCTGCACCGCAGATGCTGGAAGCAGCATTGCCGCCGCTAAAATTGTTATAATTTTCGTTTTCATCATTTTCCTGCCCTCATTTCTCACTAATGCTATCATTAAGCGTTCGTAATGGAAGAGTCCCTTCTTCGCCTGTCGATAAAAGCCGAAATCCTCGCGATTGCTCTTTTATAATTCTAATGCTTTTAAGTACTTGTGTCAAGTGCGAAGTCCGAAAATTAGCCCTTTCACACATAATCAATTGTATGACCTGTCCGTTCCGTGTCTATCGGGGTAAATACGGATATTTGAATTTTTTTTTACTTTTTAGCCGTTTTTTTGCGTTAAAACGTGGTGTTTTCGCAATATTTTCCCAATTTTTTTAATTTTTTTGTGTCTACCAAACAACCAACACCTCTTTTTAGACGCAGTTAAACCCTCTCCTCTCCCCCCACCCTGAAAAAAAGGCGATTCCGGCACCCCAAATGTTGATACCAAATCCCCAAAGATTGTCTTGCATCTTGAGTCTTGCTTCTTGCGTCTGTTCCTAATCCGCTTCTAATTTCTCTTCGTGCCCTCGTACCTTAGTGGCTCTTTAATATAGGTAAAAAGGCGCGACCAGAAGCGAGCATACCTAACACCAAAATCCCAAAAAAATAAAAAATTTTAACTCTTTTGTTACCAATAACTTAATCCTGTTAATCCTTTCAAAAACAAGCCGATTTTCGTATCAAACGCGCACATTCGTGCATTTATAGAGGCGCTTCTGTTTTTTTGTAGAAGGCCGAAATGAAAAAAATGGTGATTAGTGAATACTGAATGTTCAAAAACAAATACTTGTCCTGAGCCGAATCGAATGAATCATTTATCAATATCGAAGATCCGGCCTTCCTTGGACGGAATCAATAATCATTTGGCTTACGCAAACCGCCTATCCAGCCCAAATTGCCAAATACGAAGGGAGCCTGTCCTGAGCGAAGCCGAAGGAAACAATGAACTACTCACGAGCATCGAGAATCAAACTTTAGCTCACTTTAGGCACTTTAGCTCACTTTTCACTAATTTCCCCTCTACATTTGTAGTGAGCGCACTACAAATCGCTCATTTTATGCAAAACAAACCCAATTCCCAAAAAGCCAAAATGAACGTAAGCCGAGTTTCAACAAAGGATTATGCAAAATGGACACTTGGTCAACGCGGGAAAAACAAACCCAATTCAAAGCCAATTCAAACCCAATCAAACCCAATTAAAGCCAATAAAATGCCAAAACAAACCCAATACAAACCCAAAACAAACCCAATCCCTTCCAGCAAAGAACGACCAGGGCGTAGTAGAGGAACATTCATTGAAAACGTATCAATAACAAATATCGAAGATCCGCCGTCCGTGTGGCGGAATCAATATCGTAGATCCGGCGTCCGTTTGGCGGAATCAATCCGATTGGAGCAGCTTTGTGAGGATTGGTTTGGAGACACGGAAAATCGTTCCGTGTCGGGTCCCTTTCGGGAAATGGATGCTGTCGGAAATGTCCTCCCAGTTCTTCAGGTCACTGGACATCACCGCACCATACCGGCCTTTTCTGTACTTATCAAAATAGACAAACCATTTATCACCTATCTTGATTGCCGACGGCCCCTCGGCCCAATAGTTGCCCGTAATGGGCTTCGACGCCGGCCCATAAGGGCCTTCCGCCTTTGTGCCCACAGTCATCCGAATGTTCTTTTTCGGCGGATGACGTGTCTCATCTTTTATGAACATTATGTAACGCCCGCCGTCCCTGACAATCGTTGCGTCGATTGTGTTAAACCCGGGGTCGTAAAACAATTTGGTCGGCGTAAAAGTCTTAAAATCCCGGGTCGTAGTATAATAAATTCTGTGGTTAAGCCCGTTGTCTCCGCTTTTTTCCGTCTCAGGAAAGCGCCCTGGAATGGTCGTCGACCAGAATATCAGGAACTGCTTACCCGCTTCATCATAAAATACTTCCGGCGCCCAGCAATTCCTGGCCTTGGGTTCGTGCCCCATTACGGGAATATATTGCTGCTGCGACCAGTGCACAAGGTCGCGGGAATAGGCGTATCCGATGGCCTTTTGACTCCACGACGTTGTCCACACTATATGAAAGGCTCCCTTTGGCCCCCGGATAATACACGGGTCGCGCATCAGTTTGCCGCCAACCTTGGGCGTAAGGAAAGACCTGTTATTATTGAGTGGCTTCCAGTTCAAACCATTGAAGCTGTAAGCCAAGTGCAGGCCGTCTTCTCCGTTTCCCACAAAGTACGAGAACAAATAGCATTCATTGATGTTCGTAAATTCAAACTTGCGAATGAGTTCGATTTCTTTCGCATCGTATGGCCTGCCGTCGGGGTGAAACATATCATGCTGCCATATCTTCGGCATTGGATCACCCCTTTTCGACCCCCAGGGCATATACGTTTGCGTCCGTCCCGCCACCAGGCCCCAGTTGTACCATCCAACATTATGCTCGGCAAAGATAGGAAGAATAGCGGCAAAGGTATTACCAACACCCCTGCGCAAGCACTCCGTGCAGATGACAGGTCTTCGGTATTCTTCGCATATTCTCAGCTTGCTTTTGATACCTTTGGCTCCGTCGTAACCGTGAAACGAAACGATATCGGACAGCTCCATAAGGCGTTTCGACATTTTGCCCTCAAAGCGTGTCCAGGCCCCGATAGTCAACGGCTGCGAGGGACTTGCCGCCCGTGCCCATCTGAAAGCCGCTTCGGCCAGAGGAAGGCTCTTTTCACCCATCCTCGAATTGCCCGGCTCATTGTACAGGTCCCAAATCAAAATCCGCTCATCTTTTCCGAAGCTGCCAACGATATCCTTCACGTACTTTTCAAGGTCGGGCCAAACCGATTTGTCGGTAACGCGCTTCAGCCCCGGACTTGGGACCCAGCCGCTGTTATGAACTCCGGGGACCGGCTCATCCTGCTTGCCCAGGTATGGCTCTCGACCGGCAAACGCACAATCGCAAAATAAAATCACCATTGAGCCGATGCCGTGCTTGTCGGCGATTGTC
>Ga0114922_10005015_pt1 | contig 12236 bp, 8 predicted proteins | sample AartaG_FD_100975 | JGI IMG/M metagenome (GOLD analysis project Ga0114922, IMG submission 100975) | Deep subsurface microbial communities from Aarhus Bay to uncover new lineages of life (NeLLi) - Aarhus_00045 metaG | ecosystem: Environmental > Aquatic > Marine > Oceanic > Sediment | place: Aarhus...
AGTCATACTCGTTCTGCTCATCGTAGATTAGTCCCAGGTTGTAATGCGCATCTGCATTGTTTGGGTTCATATTGATGGCTGCCTTGTAGGAAGCAATTGCTGAGTCATATTCGTTTCGTTTCTGGTAGATTTTCCCAAGGTTGCTCTGTGCCGTTGCATTGTCCTGGTCTATTTTGATGGCTGCGTTATAGGAGTTAGCCGCCAGGTCATATTCGTTTCGTTCATAATATATGTCTCCAAGGTTGTTATGTGCTGTTGCATTGTCCGGGTCTATTTTGATAGATGCCTTGTATGAAACAATTGCCAGGTCATATTGGTTTTGCTTGTCGTAGATAAGTCCCAGATTGTAATGCGCATCTGCATCGTCTGGGTCTATTTCGATAACTGCCTTGTAGGAGGCAATGGCCTGGTCATATTCCTTTTTCTCGTCGTAGATTTCTCCCAGGCTGTGATACGCCATTGCGTTGTCCGGGTTTATGTTGGTGGCTGCCTTGTAAGAAGCGGCCGCCAGTTCATATTCGTTCCGTTTGTAATATATGTTTCCCAGGCTGTAATGCGCCATCGCATTGTCCGGGTCTGTGTTGACAACTGCTTTGAATGAAGCAATTGCCAGGTCGTATTCGTTTTGCTCATCGTAGACGATTCCTAAGTTATAATGCGCACCTGTATAGTCCGGGTCTATATTGATGGCTGACTTGTAAGAAGCAATCGCCAGGTCGTATTTCCTGCTAGAAGCTTGAGCATTTCCTCGATAAAGGTACTTCTCTGCTAACTCCTGTTTTGCCAATTCAATAGATTCATCGAAATGATCCTCAGCCTCTTGATACTCCTGACGGTAAAGCGCCGCCAATGCCTTTTCATAAGGCGCTCCAGCATTGTCAATCCAAACATCAATTTCATTTTTCAACTCTTCCGGTTCTATCCCTTCCTCCTTAGCAAGCTTCTGCACCTTGCTATCCAGAGAAGTATACTCGCGGACTGGCACTGTTAGCATCTGTTCCAGGGTCCCACGGACAAAGTCCTTTGGGGCTGGTTGTGCTACAGCGATTAAAGCAATGATTACAACTGCAACGCACAAGGCTGCAAACCCATAAAAGAAATATAACAGGCGACGTGACTTCGACTGGCTGCGCCTTGCCCGCCATGCAATAATGACCCATACAATAATTACAGCCACGCAAACTGCAAAAGAGAAAGGGCTTTGAATTGCTCTCGGTAACTTTCTGAGTACTTCCTGTAAAAACTGCATTTCCTGACCTCCCTGTCGAGGAGCAGCATAGCATCTGGTAATCTGCTCGGGAAACAGCGATTATCTTAGATGTAGAATTCCCATAGAACCGCACATTCAATAGCTCAAAAGGAGTTTCACTCTCCAGGACGCATCTTCGTCATTGTAGGTGAGTGAATACTCACAAGTCTGATGAAAGAAATGGATCTCATCCCTGCGACTATAACACAGAAGAAGAGGCTCATCATGAAGAAGAATAACAGAATTGACTTCACAGGTCAAGACATTTCATACAAGAAACGCTGTCATCATGGCAGCTTTTCTGATTATTGTTGACAAAATATCGGAAAGCGGTATACTAAAAATGGCGTGAAATCAAAGCGTGGATACTCCAAATTCTGTCAGCATCTTCACTACCCTACACAAAGATTATAGAACCAAATGATTGGTTAGAAACAAAGGAAGGAAGTGTGGCGTCCCGCCGCAGGAAAGTTATGAAAAATCACAGAATCGGTTGTAATACCCTTTATCCAGATATAAATGAGAGAAAAACTGGAGGTTGGATATTCAGTCCGCAGAAGATAATGGACGCGTTGGAAAAACTGTCAGAGATTGGCTATACCGATGTGGAGTATTCCCACATCTACCATCTCTCGACGCATGATGCCACAAAGATCGGTGAATATGCCCGGGAGATAGGCATAAACAGTTGGTCATGTCATGCGGCCGGCCCGGGCGGATTTAACACTGGTGATACGGTACAGGCAGCAGTGGAGGCGAATCGCCATTGTGTTGATATTTCCGCCGCTTTGGGAGCAGAAGTGAATGTCCTGCATATATGGAATCACAGCCATGAGGACGCCTGCCGTATACTGGAACAGGTCTGTCAGTATGCCGCGGAGAGAAATGTTAGCATCGCGCTGGAGAATGACCGCAGTATTGAGCGTATGAATTTCATTCTGGAACTTGCTCGTACTGTGGATATGCCAAATACTGGTATCTGCGTGGATACAGGCCATGCCAATCTGGGAGATCTGGGAGCTGGACGCGCCATAAGAATGGCTGGCTCCCTGCTTCTGACTACCCATTTACAGGATAATCTGGGTGAACGGGACGATCACATGCCGCCAGGGATGGGTAGCATAGATTGGGCAGACGTCTTCCAGGCGTTGAGGGAGATCAACTATAAACGCACGCTGATGCTGGAATTGACAGATGCTCCGACGGCAGGTTCACGAATATATGATCAGGACGCGGAGATCAGAACGGGGCATAGAAACGTGACCAGGTTTCTGCAATCCCAGATGGCAGAGTCAGAATAGACACTTAACGCTTTAACGGGAAAGGTATACATAATGTCTCAGGCAGTGAAGATAACTCCATTGGTATTTATGGCGTTTCTGATCATCCCTATGATTTGCTCAGTTCAGGCAAGCCAGATAGCAAAGTCCGAGGTGGAATCAGCCATCGCGCCAGAAGATGCCCAACAGAGTAAGATGACTGTAACCAATGGTGATTTCGAGTTGTTGGGCGAGGATGGAATCCCTGGTTGGCGATGGTGGACGCGGGAGCCAGACGTGGGTTCTGCCAGCTTGACCAGAGAAGACGTTCACAGCGGGGATTACGCTGTATTTGTTACTCATCATGGCCAACGCGATCTTGCCTTCAGCAACGCCAGTCGATTTGCAGTCAGCCAGGGTCAGAAACTAACGGCTTCGGCGTGGGTGAAGTGCCAGGACACAGAGGAATTCCGTCTGGCTGCCGTCGCTCTGAAGAACGGTGAAACCGTTCGCTGGGACATTGGCTCCGATGGCATTTGGGGAACTCAGGACTGGACGCTGCTGACAGCTCTCATCAAAGTACCGAGAGAGGTGGATGAGATCTACCTGCGTTTCGTCGGCAGCGGTAACGTGCGGGCATGGGCAGATGATGTCAAAATAGAGGTGGGCTGGCAAGATTTACCGCAGTTCCGCAAGCCAAAGGTGGCTGGATATGCCCGTCAACGAATCAAGGAAAAGCTTGATCGCGGTCTGATAGCCATGCCCATGAAGGACAACCGCGTATATCTGGGCTGGCGTCTGCTTGAGAGTGATCCAGGCGATGTAGGCTTCCATGTCTACCGTCGTACACCCGGCGAGGAACCACAAAAGCTGACCCATGAGCCAATAGCTGATACGTGCAGCTTTATTGACGGCAATCCTGCGCTGGGTGTCGAGAATCAATACACAATCCGGGCTGTGGTGGGAGATCATCTTGAGGAAACCTCGCGCGTTGTTGTGGTCACACCATCAACTGAGGGCGAAGCCTATATCTCAATCCCGCTGCAAGGCGATTACACCTTCCAAAAAGCTGGCATTGCTGACCTGAACGGCGATGGACAATATGACTACGTCATCAAGCAGCCAAACTCAAACGTGGATCCTTATGTGAACTACTGGAAACCCAGCCCAGGAACATACAAGGTGGAAGCGTACCTGTCAGATGGCAGTTTTCTCTGGCGCAGGGATCTGGGTTGGGCTATCGAACAGGGAATCTGGTATTCCCCTATGATCGTTTACGATCTGGATGGGGATGGGAGGGCTGAAGTCGCTCTCAAGACGGGGCCTGACGAGGATCCGCGCGACAAAGACGGGCGGGTTAGCAAAGGACATGAGTATCTTTCGATCCTGGATGGGATGATAGGTGAAGAGCGGATGCGCACAGACTGGCCCTCGCGCGATGGCTTCCCCAATTATAACTACTCCTCGCGCAATCAGATGTGCGTTGCATATCTGGATGGCAAAACACCGTGTCTGGTAGTGGTGCGCGGCACTTACAATATCATTAAAGTTCGGGCATACCAGTATCACAATGGCGAGTTACACGAACTGTGGCGCTGGGAGGATCGCGAAAGCGGAAGCATGTATCGCGGGCAAGGGGCGCACTCAATGCACGCAGTTGACGTGGATGACGATGGCCGCGACGAAGTCTTTCTAGGCTCTGCTGTGCTGGATGATAACGGCGTTGGTCTGTGGTCATCCGGCATGGGGCATCCGGATCACCATTACGTTGGCGATATTGACCCCTCACATCCCGGACTGGAGGTCTACTACGGTATGGAAACAGCCCAATCGGCTGACGGTTGCTGGCTGGCGGATGCCGATACAGGTGAGCGGCTCTGGGGGCTGGATGAGTCAACGAAACACGTGCATTCCACCGGTATGTGTTCCGATATCGATCCCCGGTACCCGGGAATGGAATGCTATTCGGGCGAAAGAGACCTTACAGAACAGAAGTGGCTGCGCGCGGCTAACGGGAAGCTGATAGGGAAAGTCGATATAGGTGGCCTGAGTCCTCGCACAGCATACTGGGATAGTGATCTTCAACGCGAAATCATTCGAAGAGGCCAAATCTATTCCTACCGTGGAAGTGTGAATCAAACTGGCATAAAAGGATCCCTGATCTCCGTGGCTGACGTTCTGGGTGACTGGCGAGAGGAACTTATCATGAGCTATGCCGGCGAGATCCGAATATATACCACCACCATACCAGCGGCGGATCGGCGTGTTTGCCTGATGCAGGATCCGCTTTACCGGATGGACGTGGCGATCCAGGCTATGGGTTACACACAGATGCCTATGACCAGCGAGTGCTTCTCCGCTAACAAGGCGAATATGTAGGTATCATTTCGTTTGCTATATAGCCCTTAACTTCGAGAGTTCAGATTGCAGATCCACCAGGCGTCTGTATAGACCGTTGTTTTCCAATAGCTCATCGTGGGAACCCATTTCAGCGATCTTGCCTTTTTCGAGGATTATGAGCTTATCCGCTTTTCTCAGGGTGGAGAGCCTGTGAGCTATAGCGAAGGTCGTCCGCCCTTCCACAAGGCGCTCTATGGCTGCTTGTATGAGCGATTCCGTCTCAGTGTCTACCGAGGAAGTGGCCTCGTCCAGTATGAGTATCCGGGGGTTTTTCAATATGGCTCTGGCGATTGATATGCGCTGCTTCTCTCCACCGGATAGTCCGCCGCCGCGCTCTGCAAGCATAGTGTCGTAACCGTCAGGAAACTTCATGACGAAATCATGCGCATTAGCAGCTTTGGCAGCCGCGACTATCTCAGCCCTCGAGGAGCCGGGTTTGCTGTATGATATGTTCTCAGCTATGGTTCCATGGAACAGGAATGGATCCTGCAAAACAATGCCAATCTGGTCGCGCAGTGATTTTACATTCACATCTCTTACATCGTGGCCGTCAACCTTTATGGAGCCTTCCGTGACGTCATAGAATCTGCCGATCAGGTTGATAAGAGTGGTCTTCCCTGCTCCGCTGGGCCCTGAAAGGCCCACCATCTGACCTGCTTTTATATCAAAACTGATTCCATCCAGTGCGCTCTTATCTTCTTCATAGCTGAAAACCACGTTCTCGAACTTTATATCACCGCGTATGGTAGGAAGTTCAATAGAATTTTTCCTATCATCAACCTCAGGCTGAGCGTCCATGATCTCAAAAACCCTCTCTGCCGCTGCCGCCGCCATCTGCAGATTCTGATTGAGCCTTGTAAGTGCTTGTACCGGGCCGTAGAACTGCCACATGTACCCCATAAAGAGCGTGAGTTCACCCAGGGTCATGCCTCCTGTGAGAATATCTCTGCCTCCAAACCACCTTATTATAATTCCGCCGGCGAACGTGACAAACCCCATAAGTGGGAAATATATGGTGCTCAGTTTGACAGCAACCATGTTCGCCTGGAAGTTCTCATCATTTGTCTCGTTAAACCTGTCTATCTCCCTATCCTCTGCGACGAAGGCCTTAACCACCCGCACCCCGGGGATGGTATCCGCCAGTATAGCCGATATGCCGGCCATTTTCCGCCAGACCTTGTGATACACCATGTGCATCTTCTTCCCGAATATAATAGAGCCTACAGTCATAATCGGTATGGGAATCAGCGTTAGAGCCGCCAATCGCCAGTTGGTATAGAATAGGAAAATGCACATGCCTATCAGCATGAATACGTTCATTATAAGATCCTGAATGCTGTGGACGATGAAGTTTTGCAAATTCCCCGTATCGTAAGAGATCCGGGACATGAGTCTTCCTGTCTCTTTTTTGTTGTAGAAGCTTAGCGACAACCTCTGCAGATATTCATAGGCTGAAGTTCGCAGATCTAAGATAACCTTGTTGCCCAGCCAGCTCATCATGTAGGTTCTTATGGTACCCAGCCCGGTGCTGAGAAAATGTATGACTATCAGGGCAATCACCAGTATATTCAGACGCGAAGAGATCTCTCCGCCGGGCTTAAGGCCGTCGCCTATAAGTTTAATGGCTGGGACAAAGACATCATCGGTGAGCATTTTGGTTATATACGTGGGGAGGAGGTTCAATCCGGTTGTTATCAGTGAAAGTGCAAAAGCTATGACGGCCACATACCAGTATGGCTTGAGATAGCTGAATAATCTTGCCAGGAGTGCCCTTTTTTTCAGGCAACGAGGGCATGTATCTGTCCAGAAGGGGATTATGTTTCCGCACTTCTCGCATCGGTGGCTATGCCCGGGGCCGGAGTCGGCATCATGCTCTTTCCTCTCAACTTCCTGCCCGCTTTGCTCTCTCAGACGGTCGATGGCTTTGGGAACCCTGGCGATGTCGTTTTTATGGAAAGCTGTCTTCGAGAACCTCAGAAGCTCTATGGCTTTATCAGCGGTTACCGCTTCCAGAACACCATTCCCCACGTAGTTCCTCAATCTGACTTCGGTCACATCCGCCATTGGCACTTCGTGTGTCAATTCAGGGTTCCGGGGCTCCCTGGCGCTGAAGACAAATATCCGTCTGTCTGTCACAGCAAGCCAGCACTCCTCGTAAAGGCCTTCCATATTCATATCGCTGGAAATGGCTATCTGGATGTGCTCTTCGGGCTCCGATATTTTATCAAACTCTTTCTGAATTGCCTCTGGCAATTCCATTTTGGGCTCTATTGGCAGAGTTTCCACTGTTGCAGATGAACTCATACTCTATTATCCTCCATACAAAATGATGCTTATGCAGATTTGACCTCGTTGAACAATTCCTCGTAAAGCTCCGTCGCTTCTCCAACGTCTTTCTGGAACTCACATCTATCCAGCACCTCCTTGGCCGGATATATAGCCGGATTGCTCAGGATCTCAGGCTTTATGAACTGGTGAGATGCCAAGTTTGGGTTGGCATACCAGGTGAAATTGGAGATCCCTGCGCTGACTTCAGGGCGCAGCAGGTAATTTATAAACACCTCGGCGGTATATTTATTCCTGGCGCCTTTGGGAATGCACATGTTATCCACCCAGATGTCGGAACCTTCTCTGGGTATGACATATTTCATGGCTTTATTCTCCTTCATCACCTGAAACACGTCTCCGCTGTACCCCTGAGATAGCCAGATATCGCCGGACTTCAGAAATTCTATATATGTTTCGCTGGTGTATAACTTGACCAAAGGCTTCTGCTTGATGAGCAACTCCTTAGCTTCTTTAATCTTCTCCAGGTCTGTTGTATTAATGGAATAGCCCAGAAGCTTAAGGGCAGGATTTACAAGCCCACGCATATCATCCAGCATGGATATTCTGCCTTTATATTTCTCGTCCCAGAGGATCTTCCAGCTATCCGCTTTTTCAGTCACTTTATCGGCGTTAAACCCCATGCCAGTGGTGCCCCAGAGGTATGGTATAGAATACGCGTTTCCCTGGTCAAAAGGCAAATCCCTGAACTTCTCATCTATATTCTTGAGTTTGGGGATATTCTCCAGGTCGAGTTTTTCAAGCAGACCTTCCTCCCTCATAATACCTACCATGTAATCGCTGGGAAATATGAGATCACAGCCGGTCGCCCCTGCCTGGAGTTTGGCCAGAAGTTCCTCGTTACTGGAGTAGTTGTCGTAGACAACCTTTACACCAAATTCCTTCTCAAAGTCCGGGATGGTATTTTCAGCTATGTAATACGACCAATTGGCCACGTATAGTTTTTCCGACAATTCTCCATGCTTCTCTTCGCTTCCGGAGTATGAAAAGCCAACTTTCGACCCCAGGATAGCGGACGCGCCGATAAGCGAGGAAGTTTTGAGAAATTCTCGCCTTGTAATTTTCATAATTATCACCTCAGTAGCCTTTGGGAAGCCAGAAGCAGCACCATAGTGAAAAACAGGATCATTGTGGATAAAGCGTTAATCGAGGGTGTTACCCCAAACTTCATCATGGAATATACCTTGATGGGCAAAGTGGTGGAACCAGTTCCTGCCACAAAGGAAGTTATCAGATAATCGTCAAATGAGAGAGTAAAAGCTATCAACGCGCCGCCAATAACACCGGGCAGGATCAATGGAAAGGTTACTTTCATAAATGTCTGAAAGGGATTAGCTCCCAGATCCATAGCGGCTTCGTCCAGAGTCCTATCATACCCATGAAGCCGGGCCCTGACAACTACAGCTACAAAGGAGATGCTAAAGGCCACGTGAGCGACAACTATTGAGATCAGGCCCAGAGTGAAGCGAATGATCACATAAAACGTCAGAAGCGAAATTCCCATCAATATGTCCGGCATGATGATGGGCATGTAGAGGACTGAATCGAGGACTCGCCTGCCGGGGAAGCTAAACCGATTCATCGCGAAAGCTACCAGAGTGCCGATGATGGTGGATATGAACGTGGATGCAATGGCGACTATCAGGCTGTTTTTCAGTGCGTTCAGAATCGAGGTATCTCCCATAAATTCCCTATACCAGTCAAGGGTAAAGCCAGTCCACACAGAGCCTATCCGGGCTTTGTTGAAGGATAAGATGACCAGTATCAATATGGGCAGATACAAAAAGATATAGACAAGCCAGGAGTGAAACTTCAGGGCAGAATCATGCAGTCTGAAATGTCTAAGTTCCATATTCCGTTTCCTCATTGCCACCAAATCTGACGTAGAGTAACAGCAACGCCAGAACTATAATCAAAAGTATGAATGACAGCGCAGAGCCGAAGGGCCAGTTTCTCACCTTCACATATTGATTCTGTATCAGGTTGCCGATCATCATATCCTTTGCGCCACCCAGAAGATCCGGCGTAACAAAGGCCCCAAGCGTCGGTATAAAGACCAATATTGAGCCGGCCACGATCCCCGGAAGTGTAAGGGGGAGCATAACCCGAAAGAAGGTTTGAAGGCGGTTGGCTCCCAGATCATTAGCCGCTTCAAGAAATGATCGATCCACTTTTTCGATAGAAACGTAGAGGGGCCAGATCATGAAGGGCAAATATCCATACACCAGCCCTATGATCACCGCTTTCTTTGTGAAAAGCAATTCCAGTGGCTTCTCTATTAGATTCAGTTTCATCAGAATTGTATTAATCACGCCGCCTTCTCTCAGAATCACCATCCACGCGTATGTTCTAACCACGAAATTCGTCCACAGCGGCAGAATGATCAGGAGAAGCAGGATGTTTTTGACTTTTACGGTTGGTCTGCTTGATATGTAATAGGCTGCGGGATAACCGATGAGTAAACATATAACCGTGTTTACGGTCGCCACCCAGAACGAGCGCAGGACAGGCTTCAGGTATATTGGCTTTGAAACCTTCAAGTAATTGTTGATAGTGAAATCCCATACAACTCCGCCGTATCTGCTGCGCTGGCAGAAGCTGTATACCAGCATAATACCCAGAGGTATCAGAAAAAACAGCAAAAGCCATAGTAACGCCGGGCTGATCAACAAACTAGCCCCAAGTTTTATATTTTTGGATTCACGATTTTTCTGCATTTCCCTGACTGCCGGACAATATAACAGTGCTGGAAATGTCCCAGGAGAGAAAAACTTCCTGGCTCTCTTCAAACTCCGGAGCTTTACTGTAATTCCTCTCAAGGACAACCAGCTTTCTGCCGTTTACGTCTACTGTGAGCTGAATGACCGTGCCTAGATAGATCACCTGTTCAATCTTGCCGCAAAGAACATTCACGTCATCTTCAGGTTTATGAAGCGATATCTGGATCTTCTCAGGGCGTATCATGACGGTAGCATCCCCGATCTGTTTGATATTACCGTCACAGACTTTTACCTCGATTCCATCCGGGGTTGTCAGTGTAAGAGTCGATCCATTTCCATTAGTCAGATAACCGGAAAAAAGGTTGGATACGCCTATAAAATTCGCCACGAACTCGGTCTTTGGCTCCTCGTAAATCTGGGAAGGTGATCCTAACTGTTCAATACTTCCTGAGCGCATTACAGCTATCCGGTCAGACATGGTAAGGGCCTCTTCCTGGTCATGGGTCACGTAGACAAAGGTTATACCCAGTCTCTTCTGGAGCGATTTTAGTTCTATCTGCATTTCCTTGCGGAGTTTCAAGTCCAGAGCGCCCAGGGGTTCATCCAGTAATAACACAGATGGCTCGTTCACCAATGCGCGGGCCAGAGCCACTCTTTGTTGCTGCCCGCCGGAAAGCTGTCGCGGCTTCCTTGAACCCATACCGGAGAGTTCCACCAATTCAAGAGTTTTGGAAACCCTGTCGTCTATCTCGCCTTTTTTCACCTTCTTTATCCTGAGGCCGAAGGCGACATTCCCATATACATTCATGTGCGGGAAAAGGGCGTAGTTCTGAAATACCATGTTCACGTCTCTTCGGTAGGATGGGGTAGTATTAATCAACTTACCATCCAGGAAGATCTCTCCGGAATCCGGCTCCTCCAGTCCTGCCAGTAATCTAAGCAGGCTTGTCTTGCCGCATCCGCTTGGGCCGAGGATGGAGAAGAATTCACCGGCAAATATTTTCAGAGAGACGTGATCAACGGCTACTACTTCTCCGAATCTCTTCACTACATCCTTCACCTGCACAGTAACGTTTTCCAAAACATATATCCCCGAATACACCAGGTTAGAGCGGAATGATTCGTTAAGCAAATTGCAACGACTCCTAAAATATAAGCGAAGCAGAAAATGCCTCGCTTATCAAGGTTTATAACCCCATGATCAACCTATCGCTTTGGAATGGGGAATTCTGAGAAGACTTGCCTAATTCTCATTCACTACAACACTGAAGACACCATCCTTATGTTAACTTCCCTTAAAATCTTGAAAGTGTATTTACTGTGAAGCTCGTCATTCCTGAATAGAGCATAGGTTTCCAGGTGAGAGCTGAACCCGGGGATTAGCTTTTCCTCCATATCCTCCAGATATTCGTTATATCTCCATTCTTCCCTGGATATGGGGCATCCGGTTTCCCAGATCACCCAGTATAGCTTTCCATCCACCCTCATCACGTCAAATGGGAATAATCGGCAATCCACGGGCTTATCCGCATGGATCATGCACAATCCTTCTTCCGTCACGAAGGGGCATGGATGACCCTTGTTGAATGATTTGGCCCTATCCGGACATACCTCCTCTATATGTTCCATTTCCTCACGAGTTACGAACAGAGGATAAACGAGAGGCAAGTTACAGCATGATTCACTTCCACAATCAAGACAAGCTGCCCAAAGCTTACTCATAAATTTTTCTTTACTCTCCATTTAATGCATTCCATCTGCCGTTTAGCAAATCACAAGAGCGCAAGATGAAATAGCTTATAGAGCAATCTTCAGTTCTTTTTCCATCTCGAAGCGCGGTGCAATCCTCTTGTCTGATAACTCCTCCTTTTCCTCTTCCAACGCCGCAATAATTATGGGGAGGGCAATCGTGGCGTCGCAGTATACGGTTGCGGCTTTTGCATCAAATGCGATTTTGCCCCAGCTTTGAGCTTCAGTGAAGGTACAACCTGACAATCCTCCCCAGTGGGGTGGATCCGTTATCACCTGGACGGCATATTTGTGCCCGGGTACGTCTTCTCCCATGATCGAAGCGGTTACCTCTGTCTGCTGGATGAAATTCTTTGGTGTGCCGCCGCCCAGATAAATCACACCTGTATTTTCACTTTGAATAACTATTTTCGCTGTTTCCAGGACGTCTGCGATTACGTCGAAATTGAGGCTGTTCTCGCCTTTTTGGCGGCCACACGCGATAGCAATTCCAATGGACGAATCACCTATGGC
>Ga0114922_10005016_pt1 | contig 12234 bp, 9 predicted proteins | sample AartaG_FD_100975 | JGI IMG/M metagenome (GOLD analysis project Ga0114922, IMG submission 100975) | Deep subsurface microbial communities from Aarhus Bay to uncover new lineages of life (NeLLi) - Aarhus_00045 metaG | ecosystem: Environmental > Aquatic > Marine > Oceanic > Sediment | place: Aarhus...
GCAACTCCTGTGGGAACGTCGGCGTGCCCGGCCGCAAGCGTGTCTGGTTGTCTATGATCCCGTGGACGTGCGCGTACTGGCCGGTGAGTATTGTGGCGCGACTCGGCGAGCAGAGCGATGTGGTGACGAACGCGTTTTTGAAGTGCGCCCCGCCGGCCGCCAACCGATCAAGGTTGGGTGTCTTCAGAAACGGATGCCCCATGCAGCTCATGGCGTCGTACCGCTGGTCGTCTATCAGGACCAATATCACGTTCCGCCGCTTCTTGGTCTTTGCGACGGCTGAGGGGCCAGCCAACTGCCACAACGGTACTGCCCCAAGGGCTGCGGTTGCCAAAAACTCTCGTCGCGACCTGACGTGCAGACGTTTTGCGCTCATCTTCGTGCCTAGCCTCTTTCGTCCAGTCCGGTATCCAGTGACAGCTTCCCAAGAAACCTTTTCGCGCTCCAAAACACGGAGATGATACATCATCAATCAGGAAGAAGGCAAAAGGTTGGCGATGGATCGGGCCGGCGTCGCTAGTTTCCTTGGCGTTGCGCTGTAAGCTTGAGGAAGAGCGCGAAATCCATGTTGTTGGCAAAGGTGTCGTCGAACACGACTGCCAGGCCATGGTTGCCGCCAGCCACCATCTCTTTTCTGGCAACGGCGCCTGTGCCCGAGAACTCTGCCGGGAGGAAGCTGTCGGGTTCTGTGGGGGACGATATGGTGAAACTTACCGGCGCGCTTAGAGAGAGATCGTGCCCGGTAACGAAGAACATCCCTCCGCTGCTCACGTTGGAACTTTGCGTCTGTTCGGACACCTCCCGGCCATACGCATCTCTGGCAGATAGTATCAGGGACACACGGATGCCGTAACGCTGGTTTGTTCTTCGCTCCTCGTCCACGTACAGGTCGACCCACTGCTCATCGATCGTCGGCAGTTGCCGGCTCTTTGGACCCATTGTCGCTCCGTTCTGGTTCCCCTGGCTCACGCTAGCGAGATCGCCCCCCTGTCGGTTCCTATGAACCGAACATCTCTCGCCACCAGCATCCATTTTATCACATTCGTATAGAGATGTCAACCACTTTGAGGAGTTTGCCCATTTTTCATATGCTGCGAAGTGGCGGCGTCGCTACCGCTCTTGAACGACCGAGATGTCGCGACCCAAAGCAGTTGATCGGACACGTGTCCAACCACTATAATGTGACACAAGCGTAGACACGCGGGGTAGAACCAAGACAGATGAAACGCAAGATTGTTTTCCTCGGGCTTTTTGGGGTGGTGATCCTGATGCTGGGTGTGGGGATAATCCTTCGGCGTGAGCCGTCGGGCCTGAAGGTTTACGCCTCTCTCGATGCCGAGCGGTTTCTTGCTGGCCAGCCGATAGTCGCTCGCTGCAAGCTCGTGAACGAGGGCGACACGCCCGTTAGCATACTGACTCCTAGTCTGGACGAATGGACCTTCGAGGTCATTGTGTATACTTCGCAGGGCAAACGACATCCCTACGCGCATCGGAAGGTCTTTGTGGAATCGCGCGACGCCGGCAGGCCGCTTGCGGCGGGCGAGTCTGTGCCGATCGAGGTCGATCTCACTAAGGAGTATCAGCTTCCGCCGGGAACGTACAGCCTGAGAGCGACGTACCGCACCCTGAACTACCCCCGGAACGACGTCTGGTACGGAATAGTGAAGTCCGAACCCATCATATTCGAGATCGTCGCCGATGCGTCTACCGCAACCGTCGATCCCTAGTCGTCGGACCGGTCTTCGGGCTGGTGCTGCCCGAGAGAACGTTTCCACATGACGATCGCGTCCTCGCCGCTTTCGAGGTAGTAGCCCGGGTGTATTGCCACCTCGACGAAACCGAGGCTTGCATACAACCGTTGGGCGGGAACATTTGATACACGGACCTCGAGCGACGCGGATCTGGTCCCGGCGGTTGCTGCTGAACGCAGCAGGTGCGTGACGAGCTTCTTTCCGAGCCCCTGCCTGCGGCGCTTCGGGTCTATGGCCACGTTGGTGATGTGGGCTTCATTCCCGGTGAGCCAGTAGCCGCCATAACCGACGAGTTCCGTGTACGCCCGCATGACGACGAAATACGATGACGGGGACAGAATCTCTCGCATGAAGTGGTGCTCGCCCCACGGGTCGACAAAGGATGCACGTTCGATATCGAGCACGTTCGCTATGAGTTCCGCCTTCAGAGGCTCGAAGCTAATTTCCGGGTCGGTCACCTTGGTTGTCGCCCCCACACTCGCTGAGCACCAGCGCCTTGAAACCGGCGCCCAGCTCCTGCGTCAAGCGGCCCGGTTTGCCGCTGCCAACGGGTTTTCCATCGATCTTGGTTATTGGCAATACCTCGTAGCCGGTGCCTGTCATAAACGCCTCGTCCGCGCTGTTTAACAGTTTCGTTCCGAAGAGCGCTTCCTCAAACGGTTGTCCTCTCTCCCGGGCCACCTCGAGGACGGCCGCCCGGGTGATGCCGACTATTATACCTGCCTCGCGGGCCGGCGTCCGGAGACGGCCGCGCTCCACGATGAAGACGTTACCCACAGTACCCTCGGCTACTTGGCCGCGATCGTTTAACATGATAGCCTCGTCGGCGCCCATACGTTCGGCCTCGGCTTTTGCCAGGATATTGTTAAGGTAGTTCATAGACTTTATCTCCGGATTAAGCGCTGCGGGGTGTATTCGCCGTGTCTGGGCGACTATTGCTTTCAGCCCAGTCTCGATGTCCCAGGTCGGGGTCTGTCTGGGCGTGATGGTTACCGTTGGTTCGCCTGCGCCACCGATTCCTATGCCGCCGCTCTGCAGTCCCCGCGTCACCGTAACACGCAGCAGGGCGTTCCGAACCTCGTTTGCGTCGAGCAGCGCCGCACATCGCGCCTCCATCTCGGGTATCGAGAAGGGAACAGTCATGCCGATGGCGGTCGCGGACCTGACCAGTCGCTGATAGTGTTCGTTGGCCCGGAACATCGTTGCCCCGTAGGAGCGCAACGTTTCGAACACCCCGTCCCCATACAGGAACCCGCGATCGAATACCGACACAACCGCCTCTTCCCGCCGGACAAGTTTTCCGCATAGATCGACCCATTCCACCGGAAACTCCTCAGCGACCGCCTTGCCGGAGTGCCTCGACAAGCGCTTGTGCCTTGTGCAGGGTTTCCTCGTATTCTCGTTGTGGCTGCGAGTCAGCCACTATCCCGCCACCGACCTGGATGTACGCGTGGTTGTTGCGGACCAGAAACGTTCGAATGATGATGTTCAAATCCATACCACCTGAGAACGATAACCATCCGGCTGAACCGGTGTACGGTCCGCGCCGGACACTCTCGAGCTCGTCGATTATCTCCATGCAGCGCACTTTCGGTACGCCGGTTATGCTTGCCCCGGGGAAGACGGCTTTTATCACGTCCACCGGCGCGATACCCGATTGTGTTGCGCCAGCCACGTTCGATACGATATGAAAGACGTGGGAGTACCTCTCGACCACCTTGAGTTCGTCCGGCAGCACCGTCCCGTATCGGCATACCCGGCCGATGTCGTTCCGAGCCATGTCGACTATCATGATATGCTCGGCGGATTCCTTGAGGCTGCTCGTCATGCGTTCGATCTGGCGCGCATCTTCCTCAGGCGTTTGGCCGCGAGGATGTGTGCCCGCAATTGGTCTCGTTTCCACAATCCCGTCATTGAGCCGAACAAGCCTCTCGGGAGAGCAGCTCACGAGTTGGAAGTCGCCGAAATCCATGTAGAACGCGAATGGTGACGGGTTGATGGAACGTAGCGTCCGGTACAGTTCGAAGGTGTCTCCCTTGAACCTCGCTCCGAGCCGTTGCGACAGGTTCGCCTGGAATATATCTCCCGCTGCAATGTACTCCTTACATGTCTTGACCATGTGCTCGTAGCTCGAATAGTCGTGAGTCGAGGAGAGGGGCCCTATTTGGTAGTAGGAGCCGACGGTGCTGTTCGGTGTGCCTCCGACGGCTTGTTCAAGCAACTCTATCTTTCCCAGACATTCGTCGAACGCGTCGGCTCCTGTTGTTGCGTGCCGGGCCGCCGCGGCGATCTGTGTCGAGCCATCCCGTCGGTCGTGCACGATCATGGCGTCGAGCAGCAGCAGCGCCATCTCGGGCATGTCGAGGTCGTCGGCAACCGTATCCGGAAGCCGCTCGATATGGTTCTTAACGTCGTAGCCGAAGAACCCCACCGCAGCCGGACAGGGCCCGTTATCGCCCACTGGAGCCCAGGCTCGAAACGTCCGCAGCAGGCGGTCGATGACGTCGAGAGGATTGCCGCATATCTCAGAGGTTTCCGAGTCGAGCGAGACGGTGACCTTGTTCCGTTTACTATAAACGATCCCGAACGGATTGCCTCCGAGCAGCGTGTAACGAGCCACCTTCAACGGCCCCTCTGCGCTATCCAGGAGAAACGGGAACTCGACCCGGCCCCTCAGCCCAGCGAACAGTTCCAAAGGATCGAGGCGCGACCCTATATCCAGGGTGAGCACGGGCTTCTCGCCGCGCGCAAATGCCTCGACGAACGTCGTTTTTGCCGGTGTAACACGAGACGTCAGGAGTTGTGTTTTCACGCTCACATGCATGCGGTCCCGGTGGTTTGGGGCCGGCATTCTCGTTTTCGTTCGGCTTCCGATTTCCTGAGGTAGACGGGTTCGAGGGTGTTTGGGTCGTCGGGCTGGCCGCACTTCAGACGTTCGGCTGCCAGCATGGCGACGCGCGAGGCGCGCGGGCCACAACTCCCTTGGTTGGGGAAGATGGCTCGGTCGCCAATCATTCTGACAACTTCTTCCTTGTGTCTCGATGCTCCCGACCCAAAGATGATAGTAGGCTCTTCAACGTGTCTGAACAGCTCTTCCACCGACAGAACCATATCTGGCCCCTGCTTGTTGATCTTTCCGCCGGACGGTCGGTACAATGCCGCGTAGACTTCTCCCATGCGCGCGTCCAGGACGGGACACACCAACTGGTCTGCGAATAAGAACCCGTAAGCGAGTGCGTCGAGTGTGTCAACGCCGACAAGGGGCTTGTGTGCGGCAATAGCAATCCCTTTCATGGCGGCCAATCCCACACGCAGGCCAGTGAACGAGCCGGGCCCTATTGCCAACGCCAATGCGTCTACATCGCCGATCCGGTGCCGGGTATCGGACATGACCCGCGAGATTGTGGGCATGAGCCATGCCGAATGGTTTGGGCCAGCCGCCAACGAATGCTCTGCCGCCACCACATCCTCGACGAGCAAAGCCACGCTGCATGTTGTCGTTGCTGTGTCTGCCGCAAGTATCCTCATGAGTAACACCAACCCTTCTTGTATTATCCTACCTGAGTCCTTCTCGTGTGGTCAAGCTTCGCCCTCGCGACTGCTCGCTCTCCCGCACTCCCCTTTTCTGGCGCCACGCGCCCGAACAGAACAGAATGCTTGAGATTGCGGCCCGTTCTTGGTATACTCATATCATAGACAACGACTGTCACGTGTCTTGTGTAGAAACCGTTAACAACCGGTCGACGCTTCTGGCAATGTTCAACGCGCATGCTCATGTCTTGTGGAAGTTGAGTGGACACGCCGACGCAACGGGCGACTGTTATGCACGCAGCACTGTTAACCGTTTGTAGCACCTATTTGTCCGGCTCGCAGCGGCGCTCGTTTTGTCCCGCACCAGCCGGCATGCGGTCGGCACATCGACGCTTCTTTGAACAGGATATCAACACCTGATGTCTTTGCACGTGCAAAACTTATGCGGTTATCCACAACGAGTTGAACCCTTACTATTACGGGTACGAGATATAAAACTAAAAACCTTACTAGGAAAGAGCCTGCTTGTTCCACAACAACGTCCCGAACGAAGGAGGGGAAGATGAAGGTGAAAGTTGCTCGTGCAGAACTGTTGCGTGGAATAGCCACCGTGCAGAACGTTGTTTCCGGGAAAGCGACTTTGCCGGCACTATCGAACGTACTGCTGAACGCAGAGGAAGAGTCGATCACGTTTTCAGCAACAGACCTCAAGGTGACGATTGAGTGTTCCGTAAAGGCTGAAATAGATGAGAAGGGGTTAGCATCGGTGCCTGCGGGGCACCTTGCCAGTGTCGTACGGGAGATGCCGGACCAAGAGATATCGATCGAGAAAGGCGCGAACGACGTTCTGAGCCTTTGTTGTGGGACCATTCAGTTCCGATTGCTGGGAATGGCGGCAAACGAGTTTCCGAGAACGCCTGAGTGCAAAGCGGTGACGAACGTAGTTCTCAAGCAGGAAGATCTGGGAGACATACTTGAGCGCACTGCGTTTTCGGTGGGTACGGATCAAAGCCGGTACATCTTGACAGGCTTGTTATTGGAACTCAATAAGGGTCTGCTGAGAAGTATTGCGACGGACGGCCGACGGCTGAGCTTCGGGCAGACGGTAATGGAGTGTGACAAGAAGGCGACGTTTCGCGTTGTTGTTCCGGAGAAGACGATCCGCGAGGTGCAACGCCTGGTAACGGGTGAAGGGGAGATAGAGATTCTGGTAGGCGAAGCGCAGGTCGTGTTCGTTATGTCTGGAACACGCCTGACGTCGACATTAATAGAGGGTGACTTTCCGGACTACAACCGGGTTATACCGAAAAGACACAACAAACAGCTTGTTGTCCGGACGACGGAATTTGCCGCCGCAGTAAGACGAGCCGCCGCGGTAACGAGCAAGAAGTACCATTCGATAAAACTGAAAATGTTGCCTGGTCTGATGGTGTTTGGGAGCGTGACGCCTGAGATAGGAGAGGAGACAGAGGAACTGGCCGTGGACTATGACGGTGATGAAATGGAGGTAGCTTTCAATCCGGACTACCTATTGCAGGCGCTCGGGGCCATAAGAACCGACGAAACAGTGATCGAGGTGAGAGACCAGGAGAGTGCAGGTGTTCTGCGCCCGCAAGGGAGCGAAGACTATGCATACGTCGTCATGCCGATACGCATCTAACGCGGGGTAGACGAGAGTGCGACGTCGAGGTGGGGTGGAAAAAGCAGGCGCGGTGCTTGGAAGGATGCTCGGGCAACCGACAGCGGTCAGGCGTGCTGTAGAGCGGAGCAGTATTTGGGGCGCGTGGCCGGAGATAGCGGGCTCAATAAATCATACGCATTGCTTTCCGAAACGCATCTCTCGCGGTACACTTTACGTGGTCGTTGAGGACAGCGTGTGGATGCATCGAGTGAGTTTTGCTGAAGAGAGGATACTGAATGCGGTCAACGAAAGGCTTAACGGTGAGGAGGTACGTCGAATCGAGTTTTGTTTGGCGTGACGAGTGTAGGCTAGACTCCCATATTTTGTGCTTGTAGGAGGCAAGGACGCGCAAGATATGGGAGTTTTTTGGTTTACAGAGGGGCGTAAATTTGGTATAATAATCGTCGTCAGAAAGGAAGAGTTGCGCGCTACAAGAAACGGGTGTGTTCCGCACCGAAAAGAACGATGGTGAAGGCCCCATGACTCGAGCAAAGAAGAAGAGCGTCAAGAAGAAAGAAACGCCAACGAAGAACTCGGCTGGCAAGTATACCGCGAAGGAAATCCAAGTCCTCGAAGGCTTGCAGGCGGTCCGTAAACGACCTGCGATGTACATAGGGAGCACCGGCCCACGAGGGCTGCACCACCTGGTGTACGAGGTCGTTGACAACAGCGTCGACGAAGCGCTCGTCGGCTTCTGCAAGAACGTGGACGTCTGCATCCACGTCGACAACAGTGTGACGGTAACGGACGATGGGCGTGGCATACCGATCGACATGCACGCGAAGTACAAGAAGCCCGGCGTCGAGGTCGTCATGACAATGCTGCATGCAGGAGCGAAGTTCGATCATAAGAGTTACAAAGTATCCGGCGGCCTGCACGGCGTTGGAGTCTCCTGCGTAAACGCGCTATCAGAATGGCTGGAAGTAGAGGTCAAGCACCGCGGCAAGCTCTACTTCCAACGGTATGAAAGGGGTCGCACAGTCTGCCCGCTCGAGGAAAAGGGCAAAGCGAAAGGGACCGGAACACGAGTCGTGTTCAAAGCGGACCCGGAGATATTTGAAGAGATAGACTTCCATGCCGAGACCCTGATCACGAGGCTGCGTGAACTGGCGTTCCTGAACAGTGGCCTGCGGATCACGTTCAAGGATGAACGCGGCGAAAGCGACCGGGAATGGGAGTTCAAGTACGACGGCGGTATAAAATCGTTTGTCGAGTACTTGAACGAGACAAAAACAGCGCTCCATCGCAAACCGCTATACTTTACGAACGAACGCGAGGGCGTTCAGTTGGAAATAGCCCTCCAGTATACCGACGGATACAGCGAAAACATATTCAGCTTCGCCAACAACATAAACACACAGGAAGGCGGCACCCACCTCATCGGGTTCAAGTCGGCACTCACGCGCACGGTCAACGATTACGCGCGGCGAAACGGGCTGCTCAAGAACGGTAAGAACGGCAAGGGCAGCTTGTCGGGTGAGGACGTCCGCGAGGGGCTTACGGCGGTGCTCTCGGTCAAGCTTCCGCAGCCACAGTTTGAGGGACAGACGAAGACGAAGCTCGGCAACAGCGAAATTAAAGGCCTTGTTGAGTCGCTGGTGAACGAGGGGCTCTCTACCTACTTCGAGGAAAACCCGGCCGTTGCGCGCAAGATTGTGACAAAGAGCGTGAGCGCATCCCAAGCGAGAGAGGCGGCTCGAAAGGCGCGCGAGCTGACACGGCGGAAGAACCTCATAGACTCATCGTCGCTCCCGGGCAAACTGGCAGACTGCAGCGAGAAAGACCCGGAGGTTTGCGAACTGTACCTGGTTGAGGGCGACTCCGCGGGCGGATCGGCGAAACAGAGCCGGGACAGGCGATTCCAAGCGGTGCTGCCGCTACGAGGAAAGATAATCAACGTCGAGAAACATCGGCTTGACAGAATCCTGAACAACGAGGAAATACGCACGATCATCACAGCGATCGGTGCCGGCATAGGTACCGAGGAGTTCCAGATCGAAAACGCCCGCTACCACAAGATCATTATCATGGCGGACGCCGACTCGGACGGGGCACACATCCGCACGCTGCTCCTGACGTTCTTTTACCGGCAGATGCGCGAACTTATCGAGCGGGGCCACGTCTTCATTGCGCAACCGCCACTGTACAGGGTCGCAAAGGGTAAGAAAGAATGGTATCTTCAGAGCGAAAACGAGCTGAAGCGACACCTCACGGAGATATCGCTCGACGGTCGCACGCTGCTGTCAAGCAGGGAAGAGGCGCGGGCAACACGCGTGCGAACGGACGTGCTCATCGCGGCGGGAAAAGCGCTCGACGAAAGAGCGTCGTTGGTTCAGAAGGTGTCGAGACGGTTCGGCTTGGCACCGGTTGCCATCAAGCGTTGTCTGGCTCTGCCCAAGAGCAAGCTGGACAACCCGTCACGCCTGACAGCGAAAGACCACGAGAAGCTTTTCGGAAAGAACGCAAAGGTCAAGAAGAAATCATCGGCACAAGTGGAGATGGACTTCGGAGGGACGCCAGCGACCCGCGTCGAGACCGCGAACGGGCACGAGATAGACCTGGAGTTTCTCACGGGCCATGAGTTCATGAAGCTGCGCGAGCTAGAGGATGTGATCGCTGCGGCCGGCAAGCCGCCGTTCGCGGTCGTTCGCGAGGACGCGGTTCAGTGGGAAGGAGAGAACCTTGCCGAGGCTATCGAGTTTTTGCTGGAAGCCGGGCGGAAAGGCATAACGATTCAGCGGTACAAAGGCCTGGGAGAGATGAACCCACAACAACTGTGGGCGACCACGATGGATCCGGAGAAGAGGACGGTGGTCCAGGTGAATGTCGAGGACGCGGTGGCGGCGGACTGGTTGTTTACGGTACTCATGGGAGGTGCGGTTGAACCGCGCAAAGAGTTTATCGAGGAGCATGCCCTCGAAGTCACCAACCTCGACATATGACCGTGAGAGCCCGCACTGCAGCGGCGCGCCAGCGCAGTAGACACAAGGAATCAAAATGTACGCACGCAACGAGAAAATAATCCCGGTCGACATCTGCCACGAGATGAAGGTGTCTTATCTGGACTTCACGATGAGCGTCATCGTCGGCAGGGCGTTGCCTGACGTGCGCGACGGGCTGAAGCCCGTGCATCGCCGCATTCTCTATACGATGCACGAGCTGAGCCTGACACACAACCGGCCGTACAAGAAGTCGGCGCGTATCGTCGGCGACACGATGGGCAAGTACCATCCGCACGGCGACTCGGCGATATACGACGCACTTGTTCGCATGGCCCAGGATTTCAACCTGCGCTACCCGCTTGTGGACGGCCAGGGCAACTTCGGCTCCGTCGACGGCGATCCGGCGGCGGCGATGCGTTACACCGAGGCGCGCATGTCCGCAATTGCCGGCGAGATGCTTGCCGATATCGACAAGAACACCGTCGAGATGGTGGGCAACTTCGACGACTCGGAACAGGAACCCGCGGTCCTGCCTTCCGCGATACCGAACCTGCTGGTGAACGGTTCGAGCGGGATCGCTGTCGCGATGGCGACAAACATTCCGCCGCACAACCTCGGGGAGATAATCGACGCGCTTGTCGAGGTTATCGACAGCCCGAAGCTGACAATCAAGCGATTGCTGAAGCACGTCAAGGGGCCGGATTTCCCGGGCGGTGGCATCATTTACGGCACGGGGGGTATTCGGGAAGCCTACGAAACAGGGAGAGGCAAGATACAGGTTCGCGCACGCGCGGCGTTCGAGAAAGTCAAGAAGGCCGGTCGCGAACAGATAGTTGTCACCGAGATACCGTACCAGGTCAACAAATCGAAGCTGCTCGAGGAGATCGCCTCACTCGTACGGCACAAGAAGATTGAAGGCATATCAGATCTGCGCGACGAGTCCGACAAGGACGGCATGCGCATGGTGGTCGAGCTGCGCCGGGACGCCGTCCCGGAGGTTGTCCTGAACCAGCTGTACAAGCACACGCAAATGCAAGGCACGTTCGGGGTGATCATGCTCGCGCTAGTGAACAACCAGCCGCGAGTCATGAGCCTCGAGGAGATGCTCTGCCATTACCTGGACCACCGGAGGCAGATGGTTCGCAGGCGCACGCAATACGACCTCGACCGCGCCGAGGCGCGAGCGCACGTGCTCGAGGGGCTTCGTATTGCCGTTAAGAACATTGATGCCGTTATCAAGCTTATCCGGGCCGCAAAGAACGTCCAGCAAGCCCAAGACGGACTGATGGAGAAGTTCAAGCTTACGGAAACGCAGGCCAAAGCGATACTCGAGATGCGGCTCCAGCGGCTGACGGGGCTCGAACGAGAGAAGATCGAGACAGAGTACAAAGAGGTAACGAAGCTTATCAACTCGCTGAAGAAAATACTGTCCAGCGAGAAGGCGATCCTCGATGTCGTGCGCAAAGAACTCCTAGAGGTCAAGGAGAAGTATGGCGACGAGCGTCGAACCGAGATCGTGGGAGAGACGGCAGACTTCCGCATAGAGGACCTGATCGCGGACGAAGACATGGTGATCACGATATCGCACGGCGGCTACATCAAACGATTGCCGATGAGCGCATACCGGAGGCAGCGGCGCGGCGGTCGCGGGGTGACGGGCGCGGAACTGAAGGAGGAAGATTTCGTCGAGGACGTTTTCATCGCGTCGGCGCACCAACATATACTGTTCTTCACCGACAGGGGACGTGTGTACTGGCAGAAGGTACACGAGATACCGCAAGCCGGGCGGGCGGCCAAAGGCCGCGCGATAGTGAACCTGCTCAAACTGTCGCCCGGCGAGAGTGTCACAGCGTTTCTCAATGTGAGGGAGTTCGAGGAGGGCAAGCACATCTTCATGGCGACCGAACAGGGAATCGTGAAGAAGACGGCCCTCATGGCGTTCAGCAACCCGAGAAAGGGCGGCATCATAGCGGTCCTGCTGAAGAAAGACGACAAGCTGATTAACGCCCGCCTGACCGACGGTGAGGACTACATTCTTCTGGCGACGCGGGACGGGCAGGCGATACGATTCCCCGAGACGGACGTGCGGTCGATGGGCCGGTCGTCGCGCGGCGTGAAGGGGATATCGCTCCGCAAGGGCGACCGGGTTATCGGGATGACCGTGGCCAAGCCCGACACAACGGTGCTCGTTGCGACCGAGAACGGGTATGGCAAACGCACCAAAGCTGAGCAGTACCGGCTTCAGAAACGAGGCGGCAGCGGCGTCATCAACATCAAGACGTCCGCGCGCAACGGTCGCGCTGTCGGCATGATGACCGTCAGCGATACA
>Ga0114922_10005017_pt1 | contig 12233 bp, 15 predicted proteins | sample AartaG_FD_100975 | JGI IMG/M metagenome (GOLD analysis project Ga0114922, IMG submission 100975) | Deep subsurface microbial communities from Aarhus Bay to uncover new lineages of life (NeLLi) - Aarhus_00045 metaG | ecosystem: Environmental > Aquatic > Marine > Oceanic > Sediment | place...
AGAGATCCACCAGGTCCTGGAGGCTCAACGGGAGCTCCTGGTCGACATACCGACCCTTTGGCCTCTCAAAGGTGTGCATGGGAACATTACTCTCAGGTTCGGGCCGGCTAAACACCCCTTTACAGGAGGCTGGTACCTGCACAAGGGTATCGATATCGCCTGGGGATACGGCGTACCAATCGTGGCCACGGCGAACGGTAAGGTTCAGAAGGTCGACAATGACCCTATGGGATTGGGCTGGTATGTCGTGCTGCGGCACAACTATGGATTCCATACCCGCTACGGGCACATGGACAGGATTATCGTGCAGAAAGGACAGGAGGTTCGGCGGGGGCAGATCATCGGCTACATGGGAAGTTCAGGTCTGTCCACGGGTCCCCATCTGCACTATGAAGTCGGAATTGGTACCCAGGTTGTCAACCCGGAACAGTTTTTAAGCATCCGCAGCCCTTTGATAAAAAAATCTGTCACCTCTGGAAAATAGGGAATCTTCATGAGTGACATCCAAATTCCCGGCGGACCGTATATCAATTCGATTATCGGAGAGGGGACCCGCTTCAATGGCGAGTTCGATCTCAATGGGCTGTTGCGCATAGACGGGGATTTCTGTGGTACTGTCCGGACGGAGGGGAAAGTTCTTGTTGGCAAAAACGGCCGGGCGGAATGCACGGTGTATGCAGGTACCGTAGTTGTAGGCGGTATTCTCCGGGGAAACGTCTTTGCCAATGAGAAGGTGGTGATTCTCTCAACGGGGATCGTTTTAGGGAATATACACAGTCCGCGCTTCATCGTTGAAGAGGGAGTAATTTTCAACGGCACGGCCAAGATCGTTCAGTTGGAAGGTAAAACCGACCTGGAAAAAGTGCCCGATGAAGAGGCTGAACCGCAATCCTATGCCCCGAGTGACAGTGCCGCTGAGAAGCGGCCCGTTGCGGTTTCCGAAACAGCCGAAGACCGGAGTGCTACCGGGTAGCGGCTCAAGCGGGAAGCTGGAAAAAAGCCGCGGGCGGTTATCCCCGGCGGGCTTCGGCGGGGCTCAACCCTTCGTGAGGCGAGGCTATGGATAGAATCGAGTCTCTTGACGGCTCTTCCCTTTCGGGACGTTCCAGACGAAAAAAAGAGAAATCTACGAAGAAGCTGAAAGGTATGAGTTTCGCCTCGGTTGTCGAGAAAAGCACCGAGGAGCAGTCGCCCACGTTCGACGTGGAATCCCACGGTGAACATGGGGAAAATATTGAGGAGCTGCTCGATGAGGTCCATCAGAGCGGAGACAGGCTCGTCGAGAATCAGAGTTTGGAGAATATCAAACACTACCGTCGGGCCGTGAGTGCGTTCCTCAAGCTTGTGGTCGGCAAAATGCTTGCGGTGCAGGAGCAGACCTCCGGAGGAGACATACTGCGGCGCAAGCGCTTTACTCAGGTAAAAATTATAGATGGAAAATTGGAGTCTCTGGTTCAGGCGGTGATTCGCAACCAGGGTAAACAGCTCGATGTATTGGAAAAGATCAACGAGATTCGGGGCATGTTGATCGACTTGATTACCTGAAACCAAGAGAGGGCAGAGATGAAGGAGCAGACAGAAAGTGCCAAAGGCGTCCTCTATCACGTAAAGATACTGCATTCCAGTGCAACGGATGTGTACAGCCAGGATGGGAGTCTGGATCTGGCGATCGGCGATCTGGTCCTAGTTCCGACCCGCTATGGGCTTGAGCTGGGCCGGATAAAAGGCGCTGTAACGCGGAGTGATAGCAAAGAGCAGCAGATCTGCAGAAAGGCGACCCAGGCGGATTGCGAGCGTTACGACCTGCAAAAAACACAAGAGGCCAATACGTTCCAGATCTGCAGAGAAAAGATTTTGGAACATGATCTGGACATGAAACTGGTCAGCGCCCACTACTGCATCGACGATAAGAAGATCCTGTTCTACTTCACAGCGGAAAACAGGGTGGATTTCAGGCAGCTGGTAAAGGATCTTGTAAGTATTTTCAAGACCAGGATCGAGCTGCGCCAGATCGGCGTAAGGGATGAAGCCCGTGTGCTGGGCGGGATGGGGGTTTGCGGCCGCACCTTCTGCTGCCACGGGGTAACCGACAAACTGCGTGCGGTATCCATCAAAATGGCCAAGGAGCAGAACCTTACCCTCAACTCGATGAAGATAAGCGGCCCCTGCGGGCGACTGCTCTGCTGTCTTGCCTACGAGTACGATACCTACAGGGAATGTAGAAGAGCTCTGCCATCGGAGGGCACCCGGATTCGATCGGGAAGAGAGACACTGAAGGTCATTGATGTCAACATCTTCCGCCGTCAGGTCAAGCTGGAGGACGAAGACGGTAATACCCTGCTGTTACCCATTGATGAGCTCTACCATGATCCAAAAGGGGATCAGTGGCGGATCCGGGAGGACCGATCAGGGGATCAGAGTTGAGCGGGCGGCAGGAAGCGCAGCAGCTGCCGCAGATCACTGATCGTATAATGGGGCTTGGGTTCCTCAGCCGGATACTCCCTGCCCGGTGGTGCAACCCAACAGGTATCGAGTCCCGCGTTGTGACCTCCCCGGATATCGGAGCTCGGGCTGTCTCCGACACAGAGAATCCTTTCTTTCCGGCACTGTAATTTTCCGATGGCCAGGGCGAAGATCGCCGGATCCGGCTTGGCCAGGCCGACCTCCGCCGATATGAGAATATCCTTGAAATACTTGCCAATCCCGCAGCGGTTGATTCGTCGCCGCTGAACACTTGCGATGCCGTTGGATAGCAGTACCAGCGGGACCTCCGAGGACAAACTTTTCAGAACCGGGAGCGCGTGGGCAAGGAGGTAGCCTTTCTCACTCAGGGCTTCGATATACCGCTGTCCTACCGCAGCAGGATCCGGAGCCCGAGTATCTTGTTGCGGTCCGGGAAGATCGGCGATTAGGCGCTGAAATCGCTGGATCCGCAGCTGCTTCTGATCGATCAATCCCCGCTCGAAGAGCTTCCACAGCTCGTCGTTGATGTGATGATAGCGTGAAAATGTATCCTCGGGAAAACTCTGGTAGCCGCTTGCCAGCAGGGCCTCCCGGAGGGCAGCTCGTTCAGCCCTGTTGAAGTCAAAAAGTGTGTTGTCCGCGTCCAGAATGAACGCCTGATACTGCTTGGATGGCGCCAGTTTGCCTTGCATTTTTACGATATTTGGGCTTGACCTTTTCCGCAGATTGAGTAAATTTTTATCTGGTATTTCGATACGAAGTGTAACCGGTTTTTTAACCGATAATCAACGTAAACTTCGTAACCCATTGTGTGCAGTTCCTTCCCGGAATCCGGGTAGGAACATGCGGGAGACATTACCGCGGGCATGGCAAACTCTATTCTGTCAGGGTAGGGAGTTGCGCTTTTGAGGCCCGTATCGAATGAAAAAATGGAAATCGAGGAGGAATAACTATGGCAGAAATTAGCAAGAATGCTCGAGTCAACGTGGTTACGCAGCAGTTCTTCTGCGCCTGTGGTGGGGAGGTCAAGATGAAGTCGGTATTTGCCAAAGGCAAGTTGAAAAACCTGGCCACCTGCAACAAGTGCAACCGCACCGAACGAAGACCTAGCGATTTCAAATAGAATTACTATTTGAGCAACGTCGTTACTGCGACCACGAACAGCCCATCTGGCCCCGTGCCGGGTGGGCTGTTGTATTTAGTGCGCTGCAGCACTCCGGCGAAGCGGGCATACCCCCGCCAACTTTTGTCAACGCATCCCGCCGGAGGGTGTGGAGGTAATTACTTACCCGGCAGGTGTTTACCTGCCGGCGGAGCCACGCGCCCTGCGACGGCGGTGGAGGCATTACAGGGGAGGAGCCGGCCCAATTAAGCTCTACGGTGTATAGAGTTACGGAGAGCCGATACATGGCACGGAGTTTGCTTCTCTTTTCAGGTAGAAAGCCGAGGGGAGGAGTAAAATGAAGATCCTGCTTGTAACCCCGTGTATCGGAAAGTACCTGCTCAATCCGGGTGAGAAGCCCAAGGAGGTGAAGCTCTTTCGTTTCTCCATGCTGAGCGTGCTGACCGTAGCGGCCTGTACGCCCAAGGAGCATGAGGTCAAAATCGTCGATGAACACATAGAAGCGGTGGACTTCGACGACGATACGGATGTCGTCGGTATCTCCTTCATGACCGCCCATGCGCCCAGAGCCTATCAGCTTGGGGAGGAGTTCAGGCGGAGAGGCAAAACCGTGGTCTTCGGCGGATTTCATCCGACCTTCATGAGCGCGGAGGCTCTGGAGTATTGCGACGCGGTGGTCATGGGAGAGGCGGAGAATACCTGGCCCCGGGTGCTCCGGGATATCGAAAACAACAGGCTGCAGCGGGTCTACCAATCCCGCCGGCCTGTCAACCTGGGAACGTTGCCGGCTGTTCCAAGGCATCTGCTGAAAAAAAACGGCTACATCACGATCAACACGGTTCAGGCGTCCCGGGGGTGCAACAATGCCTGCGAGTTTTGCTCGGTCAGTCCGTTCTATGGACGAAGGCAGAGATTTCGCCCGATCGACCGGGTTGTGGAAGAGCTGCAGAGCATTCCCGGCATGTTCGTGCTGTTCATTGATGACAACATCACAGGAGATGCGGAGTACGCCAAGAGGCTGTTCAGGGCAATGATCCCTCTGAAGAAGAAGTGGATCTCTCAGGCCAGCCTGAAGATCGCCGACGACGAGGAGCTGGTAAAGCTGGCGGCCAGGTCCGGCTGCTGCGGCCTGTTCGTAGGGCTGGAATCCATCAACTCGCGGAGCCTGAAGGAGGTGGAAAAGGGCTTCAACAGAACCGAACACTACGGGGAGTCGATCAGAAAACTGCAGGACGCCGGCATCGGAATCGAAACGGGGCTCATATTCGGTTTCGATCACGACGATGTGTCGGTGTTCGAAAGAACGCTGGAGTTTCTTCTGAAACACAATATCGACGCCATCCAGGTTTCGGCCCTCACGCCGCTTCCCGGGACCAGGCTCTACGAGAAAATGGTGAGGGAGAAGCGCATCATCGATTACCGCTGGGAGCATTACGACTACAGGCACGTTGTGTTCAAGCCCAGAAATATGAGGCCCGGGCAGCTTCAGAACGGCGTAGATTGGATCATCGGGGAGTTCTACTCCACCAAGAATATCGCCAGGAGGGTGTTCGCCAACTTCTCAAAGCCCAATCTGTTTCGCAACCTCTTCGTTACCCTGCCCATCAACATCGGCTACCATCGGGATGCCAGACGGTGGGGTATTCGCGGGCAGCTGCCGACAGGCACGGTGTTGCCGTCAGCCTACGACAACAGCTGGACCCACTGTCGGTTCGAGGGGGTGTCCAGCAGGATATAATCCGTATGCGTGCAGACGCATACGACCGTTCCGGCCAGGACATTCAGGATTGGATTGGAATGCAATGTTTCCAATTTCTCCAACACCTCCCCGGGCGGAAGAGACTTGCGGATCCATGACCGGGCCGTGGTGGAATTGACAATCGCAGCCCGGCGAATCTCCTTCCGCTCTAGACGCACACTTTCGCTCAACTCCTCACTGCCTCTTTTAGTAAAGAGGGTTTCGAGGATCGATTTGCGATTCTTCTTGGCGTACTCGTACACCAGGAAGCTGTCCGATGCGTATAGTATGCCGAACGTATCGGGAATCCCCCGGTAGTACGTGTGTGAGATGGATCGCATGAGGATTGGTTCGCCCAATTCCTGTGCTTTCCCGTTCCAGTACTCCTCTAACTCTCGATCTTTCTCCATTGTTTCACCTGTTTCGATATTTCTCTTTGGCTGTTTTGAAGGATTTCCTTGATCCTGCTCCGCTGCCTTACAACCGGGTACAGGGACAGCAGTTTCACCCGGTAGACGCAGCCCGGCAGGTTCGTGACCAAGCCTCGAATACCGGCGATTCGATATCCCCCGTCCACGGCAACCGTCACGATCGGCATCTGCTGCTCATCCAGGATCGTCCGCACCGCTGCGGAGTGGAAGGCTCTGACTCTGCCATTGCGGGAACGGGTACCCTCCGGGAACACCACAGGGCATACCCCTTCTCGGGAGTAACGGGCCAGTTTTACCAATTCCCGGCGCGCCGTACTGAAGTCCCCCCTTCTGCTTATCAGGGCGTGCTTGCCTTTGCGCAACGCAATTGATACCGAGGGAAATCCTCTCCGCAGTTCCCGCTTGGCCACGAATCCAACGGTGTTTCGGGAAAACACGTACGACAGTATGGGAATATCGGCTAAGCTCTGGTGATTGCTGAGAACCATGAATTGATCCGGTAATTGCTTGCCAAGGGCATCTTCCACGATGAGCCGCAAACCGGCGTAGAGTTTGGCGGCTACCAGTAGGTAGCGGGCTCCTTGAACCTGGACTCGATTGAAACGCTGGTATTGCCTTCTGCCGTAAAGGCAGTAGGAGATCCTGAGGCGGATGTCCCAAACCAGTAAGATGAAAACGAGACAAAACAGCGTGACAATTATGCCCATGGGTACTCTACGAAGAGTAGCATGGTTTTTTCGATTGTGAAAAGCTGTATTATTGACTATAGTCCACTCAACTATGATTCAAGAGATTCTACTGTACATCAGCGTGGCCTTTGCCGCCATGATCGTGGTCGTACACCTGGTTTGCCTGATCGGCGTGCTTCGCAACCGGCTTGCGGATGCTCTGCGTACAGCCGCTACCTTATCTGTGTCGCCCTTTTCCGTCTCTGTGATCGTGGTGGCCAAGGATGAGGAAGAAAATTTGCCCCCACTGTTTGCTTCCCTGGAATCCCAGAGCGTTCAGGATTTCCAGATCATTCTGGTGAGCGACCGCTCTCAGGATGGAACCCTGGATCTCATGAAAAGCTTTGCACGCAAGCATGGTTCCCGGGTGAAGGTGCTTGAAAATACCGAGACCGTGGAAAATCTGGGGCCGAAGCAGTTCGTCCTGGAAATTGCAACTGCCGCTGCCCAGGGAGAGATTCTCATGTTCACGGACGCCGACTGTACGGTGCCTCGCCAATGGGTAGAGAAGTTGCAACCGTATTTCGAAGATTCTCAGGTTGGCGTGGTGTTCGGCCAGATCTCATTGAAGAAGGAGAAGGGTTTTTCCAGGAGCTTCCAGGCTTTCGACCAACCCCTCATCCATCAGTACAACTCGGCGACCGCGGGTCTGGGTATGCCGGGCAGTTGCTTCGGCAACAATCTGGTTGCCCGTAAAGCGGTGATCGAGCAGATCGGTGGTTTTCGCAGTCTGGGCTACACCTTGACGGAAGATGCGGCTTTGGCCACTGCCGCGGCCAAGAGCGGGTGGAAGGTCAAGGTCTCGACGCGTACCGATACGATGATCGAGACAGTCGCCCAGGAGCACTGGCAGGATTTGGTGAATCAGCATCTGCGCTGGAACGGCGGCGCCTTCTATCACGAGGAATTCGCCACCCGTTTCGCCTACCGCTTCATCACCCTTTATCTGATCGCCAGCGTGCTTGCCGTGCCGCCGGCTGTTTTTCTGCCCTTTCTGTTCGTGCTTCCCGCCGCTTCGTTTATCAGTGTCGGCCTGATGGCATTTACCGCAGGGATCCTCTACCGACCGGACAAGAGCTGGTACCTGCTTCGCCTGGTACCCTACACCTGTTTTTTTCTCCTGTTCTACGCCTTTGCTACGCTCTTGAGTATCTTTCAAGTGCCCCCGAGATGGAAGGGTAAGCGCTGGCAACCTGCCCACCACGAGTGATTGGCCGCGGAGGCGAAAAGCTCGGGAAGGAATCGACGTATCTTCAGGATCAGCCCTTACGAGAGGGAACACCGAGGCGACGGAGAAACTCGGCGGATACCTCGCTCTCGGCCCGGGTTTTCGAAATGCAGAGCCGCTGCTTCGCCCAGACGAACCGTGGAGCTGCGGGAGGGACGGTAGTGCAGTTCTCCATCCCTCCCCGAAGCACCACGATGCAGTCCGCCGGTATTGCCGCCTCTACGCTTGACTATGGCTTCATCGCCCCAGCCAGGTTCGAACCCGACCGGCGAACCGGTCGGGGCGCAGCACCTCGATTCCCCGGGAATCCTCGAGCCACTGTCGCTGTATGTAGCCCCAGGAGGCCAGGCAGCCGGTGATCCGGGGATCCCGGGCCGGCTCCGAGGTCAGATGATCGATCTGGTCGTCTACGAACAGTGCCCTTTCACTGCCTCGGGCGGCCAGGGTTTGTAGGATTATATTTTTCTTTTCCCTGGCTTCGCAACTCAGCACGCGCTTCGGGTCCATGGGGATACCCTTTGCGTGGAGGATTTCGACGATGAACCCCGCCCTCTTTGTCGAGAGAATGTACAGGGATGGGGAAGAACTCCAGTCGCTGAGGCAGGGGGCTACGTGGGGATACAGCCTGTTGAGGCCGATCCAGTACTCCCTGTCGTGCATCAGGAGTTCCCGCCTTGCCGCGTAGAAGGATTCCCGGTAGTCGGTGACCCTTCGCTCTCCCCGTTGTGTCAGCTGATCGTCGAAAACTTGCTGCGAATGGATCGGGATCTTGTCGGCGACTAGCTCATGAATGAGAATGAAATCCTCACCGGCGCGTACGAACGGCCTGAGCCTCTTGAACTCCTGGAGCAGAGTCACGGGCATCGCCCGGGGCTCCTCTTCGCCGCGCAGCAGGTAGTACCCCCTCCACGAGCTGACCAGAGTTTCCAAGATGGAATCGCAAATCACCCCGTCGAAATCGAGAAATACCAGTCCTTCCATGTCACCTCATGTTGCCTTTTCCCGTAGGAGATGGCAATCATCCTCTTACTTTGTTTCGATGATTGCTATAGTATGTTCACCGTGCGGCAGCTGCAAGTTTTTACCATCTTGTTTCTGATCCTCTCGGGTTGCACCTCCACGATTCGAGGTTCTGAGCTCTCATTGGAGTACTACAACCTTGGAAATGCATACTACGATCTGGCCGATTACGACAAGTCTATACTCTACTATCAGAAAGCGATCAGTATCGACAGCGACAATAGAAAGGCCCATTTCAATCTGGCCATGGCCTATATAGCCGACGGGAGGGCCGTGGAGGCCCAGGCAGTATTGGAAGAACTGCTAGTCCAGGATCCGAAAAATCAGAACCTTCTGGAAGCCCTGGCTTTCTCCTACCATGCTCAAGGGCAAACCCTGCGGGCGATCGAGATCTACCGTCAGATACTGGAAGCAACACCGGCGAACAACAAAGTTCGCTACAACCTGGGCATGCTTCTCTGGAAAGTGGAGCAGAAAGAGGGGGCCCTCGAGGTTTTTTCAGCGATCGTGCGGGACGATCCGGAGGATTTGGAAGCTCTGTATAACCGGGGTGAGCTTCTCCTTGAGCTCGGAAGCATAGAGAAGGCGGTAGAAGTATTCGAGGCCTATCTGCAAAGTCGGCCCGATGGTGCAGATGCGTATATGCATTTGGCTGATGCGTATAGAATCCAGGAACGCTACGACAGGGCGCTTGATGCCTACGCCCAGGCTCTCATCTACGACGAAAAGCGGGCAGAAGCATGGTTTTTCAGTGCCGTGATTCAGTTGACAAAAATCGAAGATCCCGACCGGGGGTTGACCGCCCTGTCTGAGGCTTTGGAGGGGGGATTCAAAAATCAAGAGGCTATCGCAGCGCTGCTTGCCGATCCGGCGCTCCTGGAGCGTGATCGCGTGGAAACCCTCCTGCAGAAAAATGGGCTGCTACCGCCTCAGGTAGAGGCACCCGGTTAATTCAGTCCGGATTAGCCGAGAATTTTTTTTATCTGCGACAGAGAATCTTCCGGAGACCTGGAGGAGTCGATTTCCTGCAGCAGTTCCTTGTCCCTATAGTAGGCGATGAGGGGCTCGGTCTGTTCCTTGTACACCCGCAGTCTGTTTTTGATCGATTCGATTTTGTCGTCATCCCGGATGTACAGCTCCCCGCCGCAGGCGTCGCAGGTCCCCTCGACTTTGGGCGGCATGTTCTCTATGTGATATATGGCCCCACAGGAACGACAGACCCTCCTTCCGGAGAGTCGACGTATGACCAGGTCGTCACTGATCGAAAAGTTGATTACGGCGTTGATTTTTTGGAACTCAGCCAGGGCATCCGCCTGGGCTACGGTACGGGGAAATCCATCCAAAATGTAGCCGCCCGCGGCATCGGGTTTCGACAGCCGTTCCCTGACCAACTCGACTGTCAACGAATCCGGCACCAACTCGCCCTTCTGCATAATTCCCTGCACCTGCTTGCCCAGCTCACTACCTTCCTTGACCGCTGCCCGGAACAGATCCCCGGTGGAAATCTGGGGGATACCGTAGTCTTTGCTCAACAGTGTTGCCAAGGTTCCTTTGCCCGCTCCGGGGGCTCCGAGAAAGATCAGGTTCATGCAAGCTCCTTCAGGAGGTCGTGTTTTGCCGCCCCGGCGGGATAACGGTTGATCTTGTACCTTACAGCACACTCGGGACAGCAGTACTTCCCGCCGTAACCCATGTCCGCCCGGTAGTATTTCCCGCAGTTCGTGCATGCGCGGTACTGCTCGGCACAATCGCTGCAGCAGCAGCCATCTTCAGTTCCCTCTGGGCTGAGAAGATAACATCCGCAGTTGCGGCAACGCAGGTAGACCATACGATACCTCATTCTCCGGCACTATATCACGAAGGTCGCGAAAGTTGCAATTTGATCCTTCAGTAGCTATTTTAATTATATCACCGTTTGGAGAAAGCACGGAGGAAAAAAGATGAGTTTTTGGGATCGGATGCAACAGATCGTCAATCAGGGATTGGAATCATCCCGAGAGGTCCTGGGCAAGGCAAAGGAGAAGGCCAAAGATCTGGGAGAGAAAGGACTTCTGCGTTACGAAATTACCCAGATCGAGCGACAGGCAGAGAAGAAATTCAGTCAGCTGGGCGTGGCGGTGTACGAAAAGCTGGTGGTCAAGGACCAGGCCACGGTCAGCAAGGAGGCCGTCAAAGAGCTGCTCGATGATATTCAGGAATTGAAGAATCGACTCGAAAAGCTGGAGAATGACTTGAAAGAAGTGGGGCGATAGTTAAAATTCTTTTTCCAATATCGAAGTGCGGCTAATCCGCATGATTTTTATTGACGGCGGTATGGGTTGGTAGAAGAATGACTGCCGTCGGCTTCCTAAACGGTTTGCCGATCTTGGGCTGTGTTCAGCCCGGATGCATCCGATCGTTTTTCAGGCCAACTGGACTCTACAGGGCTGAACGCAGGTCGTAGCTGAATGGTTATGTTCAAGGGGGGGGGCGACCTGTACCCACCGGGTAATTCTGCAGGGAATGCAGGTAGCCCCTGTCTGTGCGTTTCAACACGTCTATCGCTTCACCCTGCTTGCTTCGTAACCCGATCACATTCCCATCTGTACAACACAGGCTTCCATCCGCAATGCCTAGCGGATCGTTGAAAAGGGGAGGATAGAGTATGAAGATTCGTCATTTGGCATGCATACTGGCCGTTTGTGCGTTGTGTATTTCATGTCCGCAACCTGCGCAGAATGTTTCGGTTGTCGGCGTGTCGGTGGAGCCGGAGAGTGTGAACCTGGTGGTCGGGGAATCACGGCCCCTGACCGTGACGGTGATCCTCATATCAGCTACTTTGACAATCGACTGTCGGCTAAAGGCCCCAAGCACGCTACTTGTAATCTGTCAGAATTGAAGTCGGACACTGCAACGGAATGGACAATAGGGAAAGTTGCTGATGGAGGTGGTTCCCATACTTCGATAGCGATTGATTCTCTCGACAATATCCATATCTCCTACTGCAGAGGCGGTGCCACCGGCGATCTCATGTATGCGACAACGGCCGAGTAGGGGTTGCTGGTAGATTTTTTGCGACATGGACTGGACCCGGAAGTGTTTAGCTCATGTTCGGAGGATTGTATCGCATAGCGAAACTATAGTTGAGGTTTTTCTACAACAAAGTGGGTTTTATCGTATCTGAAGCTTGACACACCGGGATTCCCCGCGGTATATTCCCATTTGCGTCCAAGAATAACCAGTATCTCACATTATTTTTCGAAAACTGGTCTTCTGTGGGATCGCAAGAGGCGAATAGATCTTTGATAGCAGTGAAGGGCGCCGGAAGCGGAGCGCGGGGAGCTGGTTCTGAGAAGGGCTGGTGAACTGGCGTGAAGGCGGAAGGTGTTTTTTACGAATAGGAAGGAAGAGAAGAGAGGTAAGGATCGAGAGAGAGACGCAGTGCGGATCTGAGAGAGAAGAGAACAAACTGTAAGAAGCAGCTCTCTGTTCTTCGGAATGGGGAGCTACAACAATATGACGG
>Ga0114922_10005020_pt1 | contig 12231 bp, 15 predicted proteins | sample AartaG_FD_100975 | JGI IMG/M metagenome (GOLD analysis project Ga0114922, IMG submission 100975) | Deep subsurface microbial communities from Aarhus Bay to uncover new lineages of life (NeLLi) - Aarhus_00045 metaG | ecosystem: Environmental > Aquatic > Marine > Oceanic > Sediment | place...
CCTTCCAGCCGCTCCCGCATCTCGCGGGCGGCCCGGTTGGTGAAGGTGACCGCCACGATGCGCCAGGGGACCACGTCCCGTTCCACCACTAGCCAGGCGACGCGATGGGTGAGCACGCGCGTCTTGCCACTGCCGGGCCCGGCCAACACCAGCACCGGGCCATCGGAGGCGGTGACAGCTTTCTGCTGTTGAGGGTTGAGCCCTTTAAGCAGGTCCATAGTGGCGCATTGTAGCACAGTCAGGTACAGTGCGCCAGTTTTGGGATTTGGGAGAACTGTGCTATGATACTGGGAAGAACAGAGATTGCGGATAAACAACATCCGGGAGATTAGAGATGGTCATCACCCAAGAACTAAACCTACGCACGCAAGGTCACCCCGACCGCAGACGGTCGACCGATATTCAAGACATCACATCTCAGATCGCGGGCGCAGTGAGGGACTCCGGTCTGCATGCGGGCATAGTCACCATTTTCTGCCCTGGCTCGACCGGGGGCCTGACTACCATCGAGTACGAGAGCGGCGCGCTGGCAGACCTCCAGCAGGTGCTCGATGAGATTGTGCCGCCCGACCGGGATTACCGCCATCACCTGCGCTGGGGGGACGACAATGGCCACTCCCACGTCCGCGCTGCCCTCATCGGACCCTCACTGACGGTACCCTTTGCCGAGGGCCGCCTCGCGCTGGGCACGTGGCAGCAGATCGTGTTTCTCGATTTCGACACCCGCCCCAGATCGCGCCAACTGGTGGTGCAGGTAATGGGAGAGTGCGGATAAACAGCATCCGAGAGACAACTGGAGATGAGAGATGCCCAACCGCAAAGTGATGAAAGCAGCAGCCGAACAGCGCCGCCAGATGCGCCCCCAGGCAGAGCGCGCCTATCGCAAGTACGGTGCGCAGGCACGCAACTTGATCCGCCAATTGGCCGGCCCCACGCAGGCCGACCACGATGAAGCCTTCGACCGGCTGTCCCGCATGGGCGAGTTTGCCTCGCCTGCACTGCTGGAAGCATTAGATGACCCCACGCTGGATCTCATTGCTGCCGACGAGGTCGTTTCCCTCCTGGGGAACACCGGCGACGAGCAGGCGCGCGAACCGGTGTGGCAATTTCTCCAGGCCAATCTGGACGGCCCGGAACGAGTATCCACCGCCGCACTGAGCCTGGCCGGTCTGGGAGACGATCGCGCCCTACCCTACCTACGCAAAGACCTGGACGCCGATGACGAGGAACTGGTCGCCAACGCCGTGGCCGGTATGATCATGTTGGGACAGCCAGAGGATGTCCCGCGCCTGCGCCAGGTGCACCGCCATCACCGCGTCAACCGTGAGATCTGCTCCGGAGTCGCCAATGCCGTGCTCACCATCCTGGGGGAGACCGACCAGCACACCTTCAACCGCATGCTGGACGAGATCCGCACCAGTTTCGTCGACCGGCATCTGTGGGCCGATATCTGGGCCAACCTGGAGAGCGAGTTTGGGTCCACACGCCATACGGTACATTAACCCGCTGCTGGATTGATGGGGGGAGGAAACGTGGACAGAGCAGTCAACGTCGTAGCCGTCGGCGAAGTTCTCTGGGACATCATCCTCCTCTCCCCGCTTCGGGGAGGGGCCGGGGGAGGGATGCACCTTGGTGGCGCACCCTTCAACTTCGCCGTCCACTGCCACCACCTGGGCGCCCGCAGTGCAATCGTCAGCCGCGTAGGCCAAGACGAACTGGGCGATGAGATCCTGGCACGGGCTCAGAAACTAGGTGTGGATGCCAGCCTGATCCAGCGCGACACCGAGCACCCCACCGGGCAGGTGCAGGTGATGCTCTACGCCGACGCTCAGCCGGAGTTCGACATCTGTACAGGAGCAGCCTACGACTATCTCGCCGCCGACCCGGAAGCCATAGCCCGCGTCCGTGCCGCCGATGTGGTCTGCTTTGGCACACTGGCGCAGCGGCACCCGGTAGCGCGGCAGTCTATGGTCACACTGTTGGAAGCTGCCCCACAGGCGCTTCTCGTCTGCGACCTCAACCTGCGCCCGCCCCACTACTCCGTCGAGGTCGTGCGCGATTCGCTGTCATGGTGCCGCCTGTTGAAGTTGAACGACGACGAACTGCGTGAGGTGCAGGAAATGCTGAGGCAGGATGTTCTGGACGAGGACGCATTTCTGCTCCACCTGCTGGAGACCTACCGCCTGGAGTTGATCTGTGTGACGCTGGGCGCGCGCGGATGCACCCTGCGCACACACCAGGAGCGGGTGGCCGCTCCCGGATATGCGTGCCGGATGGTGGACACGGTTGGCTCCGGGGACGCCTTCACGGCAGCATTGGTCGTAAAGTACCTGGCAGGCCTGCCGCTGGCAGAGGTGGCCGACTTTGCCAACCTGGTGGGAGCCTACGTCGCCACGCAGCGCGGCGCGACGCCGCCCATCACGCCGGGTGCATTGGAGGCCTTCGCTGCGCGATCACAGCCAGAAGGCTGAAACCATAGCACCAGAACGCAAAAACCCCGACTTCTCGAAGAAACCGGGGACGTTTCACTTACCTGGCACCTGGGCGATCTAACAGCGCTTCTCAGATACCCTCCAATGCCTTCTGCCAACTTGCCAGGTTCAGTTGCCCATCCTTGAGTATCACCACCCCGAAGGAACGGGCGCTAGATTTGACTTCTTCGGTCCACACCTCCCCGGCCGCTACAGGCAGGGCTCGCATCCCGGCACGACGCAATATCCTGGCCCGCCGCCCTGCCCGCTCCACATCGTGATTATCCACCAACCGGGAGACCTCCATCACCAGCACTACGTCGCCACCATCCTCTCGCGCCTGCCCTCCCCAGAAGAGATCGGCGGCCAAAGCATCCCTGCGCTCATCTGCGGAGATCGCTCCCTGCTTCTGGGCCTCGTAGAGACAATCGGCAGCTTGATTGGCGACGTCGTGGCCTCAGGTGAGCACCAGACCAAAGATAGACACCACCCGAGATTGATACCAGATTTCCTTGGTCAGACCCTTCAACTTACCGACGTCTTTGGTCAACGTGTACATCTGATCGGTCAGCCGTTCGATGCTCTCCCAGATGCGCCGATGATCGGCAGCAGCCTCGGCACGGGCAGTAGCCGCTTCGGCGAAGCCCTTCTCCATTCGCTCGGTCAACCGGGTCAGTGCTTCCTCTGTCCGGCGTTGAGCCTCGCTCAGCTCTTTCACCACGCCCGGCAAATCGAGGAACTCCTGGGGAAAAAGCACGTCGCGCAGTTCCGCCCGCCACTGCGGATTGGTTTCCAGGAGACGTACTAATTCGTGAAACTCGATCGTCGTAACGGCCACCGCCATCCCCCTGCAGCAAGTATACCACAAATGTATGAGACAGGCGAACTTGTGTCTTTCATACCTTCGGCTATAATGCCAAGCTACATGGATACCCCCACCCCCTTGCCCATCAACGAATCTCGCGGGTTGAACTTCCCGCTGTCGTGGCTCATCGTCGTGCTTGCCATCGTGATGTGCTCGGCCTTCCTCATCGCCACGCCAGATGGATTGCTGACCAAGGCGGACATGGTCGGCTACGCCGTGTGCCACCGCATAGAGTCCCACTCCTTCGTCATCACCGGGCGTCAACTCCCACTCTGCGCGCGTTGCAGCGGCACCTTCCTCGGCGCGCTGGTTGGACTCTTCGGACAGGCTGTGGTGCTACGCCGCCACCGCGCTGCTGAATTTCCTCCGCTGCTTGTCATCGTCATCCTCGTCTGCTTCATGCTGCTGTGGGCCTCCGATGGTCTGAACTCCTACCTGACCCTCTTCACTAACGGCCCGTATCTCTACGAACCCCAGAACTGGCTGAGGCTGACCACCGGCGCGCTGAACGGGTTGACGATGAGCGCGCTCATCTACCCGGTCTTCAACTTCACGTTGTGGCGATTCCCCTCCTCCGAGCGCACCATACGAAACGTGCGCGATCTGGGAGTGCTGCTCCTGCTGGAAGCCGGCATGGTCGGCCTGGTACTCACCCAATGGTCTTTTCTGCTCTATCCGCTGGCCCTGCTGAGCGCCCTGGGTGTGTTGACCCTCCTCACCAGCGTCAACAGCATGCTGGTGTTGATGATCGTGCGGAGAGAGAACGCGGTGGACACCTGGCGCGATAGCATAGTACCGCTACTGGCCGGGTTCACGGTGACTCTCATCCAGGTGGGCGTGATTGACCTCGTGAGATACACGCTCACCGGCACGCTCTCAAGCATCCCGCCTTTGCAGTAGCAGTTGCTCTGTTCGCGCATTTGGGCTATAATGCAGACGCTTGAGACGTATAGATACCGATTAGAAAGCCGCTGTCCGACCGCAGCGGTCGGCCTGCAGCCAGCAAGGATGTAGTTAGTCTCTTACAAGAAGGAGGGGAGATGAGCGAATCGTACTATGCACCACCCCCGGCCGCGCCACCGACCAGCGGCTTGGCCATTGGCAGTCTGATCGCCGGCATTCTGGGACTGACCCTGTTGCCTACCATTGGTTCCATCATCGGGTTAGTCCTGGGATATATGGCCCGCAACCAGATACGCGATAGTGGGGGCACAATGACCGGGGAGGGACTGGCAACGGCGGGCATCATCCTGGGATGGATCGGTATCGCACTGGCAGCGATCGGGATTTGCCTGGTGATACTGGTGTGGGTTGGGATTCTGGGTGGGTCTTTTGGCCTCACCATCTGCGCAGGCCTAGGCAATTATTAGGTACGTCGTGACCCGCAAGCTGGTTGGTAGCCAATAGATTGGTAGACTGGTAACCAGCTACCTGGCTTACCAGCCTACCAGTTGCTACCTCGCCAGGTGCCTCTTTGCTCCTGGCGGGGGTGTTTCGGGCCGCCCAGTCCCTAGCCAGAGACCAACGCCGCTGCCCTAGCGCCCGGTCGCGGCCCAAACTGTGGGAGCGATCAATTGAGTCGCATCTCTGCCAGGGCACACATCGCCCGTCTGGAGGACGCAAAATGATAGCACAAGGCTTTTTGAGCCTGGCGACTGCCTTCGGCCTCTCGACCTCGGCCGGTCTGAACGCCTATATTCCGCTACTCGTCGTCGCGCTCCTGGCCCGGTTCACCTCGCTGATCACGCTCAGCGAACCGTATGACGCGCTGACCAGTTGGTGGGTCATCGGCACATTGATCGTGCTGCTGATCGTCGAAATACTGGTGGATAAGGTCCCCGCCGTAGACACAGTCAACGACGTCATCCAGACCTTTATCCGTCCGACGGCTGGGGCGCTTCTCTTCGCTGCCACCACGAACAGCATCGGCGTACACCCCGTACTGGCCGCCGTCTGCGGGGTGATCCTGGCTGGCGGCGTGCACGTCGTCAAGGCGGGAGGGCGGCCGGTAGTGGCATCGCTGACGGCGGGGACAGGCAACCCGGTCGTGAGCACGATCGAGGACACGATCTCATTTGTGGTATCGGTGCTGGCTATCGTGGCTCCCTATCTGATAGCCGCCCTGCTCGTGATCTCGCTGGCGCTGCTCACGTGGTGGTTCCTGCACCGTCGGCGGCGGCGCGTTTGAACCCGCGCGAGGAGGAAAAGAATGGCTACCACGCGAACCCTGACGTTGGACGAACGGGTTATCAATCGCCTGTCTAGCTTCGCCGGCGACAGAATAGAGGATAAGATCCTGTACTTGGTAAGCGAGGTGGTGATGGCAAAGTTGCGGGAGTGCAACGAGCGCATCGCTAGCTTCGAGTTCCGCTATGGTATGCCCTTCAACCAGTTCAACGCAGCCTGGGACAAGGATCAGATACCCGACAAGCATTCGTATTCCATGGAAGCCGACTATATGGAGTGGGAAGCGTTAGAGATGGAGAAGCAGCATTGGCTGGCCGTGGCTCGAGATCTGTCACCGACACCACCGCAGGAACTGGTATCGGCTTAGCTTGAGCAGAGCGGAGCAACTACAGTGAGCCAATGGGACACACGACTGGATGAGTTCCTGCGTCAGATCGAAGAGGAAACGACACGACATTGGCCTGGCTGTCACGTACAGGTTCTCGAACGACGCTTGAACTTTCTGAAGATTCGGCTGCCGGTGGGAGAAGAGTTGTTCATTGCGATCTACTTCAACGCCATGAACAACCGCCGGAGTTTCAGCCTGATTGCTAGAGGACAACGCATCTTGGGGTACGATCAGGTAAAAACGTGGCACCGGCACCCAGTTGAGGCCCCGGAGGAGCACATTCCTTGTGACGAACCTGATCTGACCCTCGTGTTTGACGAAATGGCGGACATCATTGCTGCCTTGCCACGGGGAGAGCATGTCTGACCATGACTTTTCCATTCGAACACCTTACCACCGACGGCCATGCCCGTGCCGGGTTACTCCAGACCCCCCACAGGGAGGTACCCACACCAGTCTTTATGCCCGTCGGCACCCAGGCCACCGTCAAGGCCGTCTCTCCACGCGACCTGCACGACCTGGGCGCGACCATCATCCTGGCCAACACCTACCACCTCTACCTGCGTCCCGGCGACGAGCGCATCGCCCGGCTGGGCGGCCTGCACCGCTTTATGGGCTGGGACGGCCCCATCCTCACCGACTCCGGCGGCTACCAGGTCTTTAGCCTGGCCACTCGACGCAAGATTGACGCCGACGGCGTCACCTTCCGCTCCCACATAGATGGCTCCGAACACCGCTTCACCCCGGAGAAGGCCATCGCCATCCAGGAGAACTTGGGGGCGGACATTATCACCTGCCTGGATGAGTGTGCCCCGCCCCTCGACTATGACTACAATGTGCAGGCGCTGGCCCGCACGCACGCCTGGGCCGAGCGCTGCCAGGCCGCCAAAACTCGCCGCGACCAGGCCCTCTTCGGCATCGTCCAGGGCGGCATCTTCCCGGATTTGCGGGAGCAATCGACCCGCTTTCTGACCGACCTGGGCTTTGACGGTTACGCCATCGGCGGCCTGAGCGTGGGCGAGACCAAGGAGCAGATGCACGCCATGCTGGAAGTGGTAGACGGCGTGCTTCCCACCCACCAGCCGCGCTACCTGATGGGCGTCGGCACACCGGAGGATCTGGTAGAGTGCGTGGCGCGGGGGGTGGACATGTTTGACTGTGTGCTCCCCACGCGGCTGGCCCGCAACGGTGGGGCGCTCACCCGCACCCCTGGGCTGAGCCCGTCGCAGCCGAGCCGGCTCAACCTGCGCAACGCCCGCTTCGCCGACGACCCCGATCCCATCGAGCCCGGCTGCACCTGCTACACCTGCACCCACTTCAGCCGCGCCTACGTCCGCCACCTCACCACCACCAACGAGATCCTGGGCCACCACCTGCTCACCCTCCACAATCTCCACCTGATGCTCACCATGGCCCACGAACTGCGGGAGGCCATCCTGGAGGGGCGGTTTCAGGCCTATCGGGAGGAGTTCTGGCAGAAACGGCCAGTGCCAATGAACAGCGAGCAATGAACAACGGCAAGCGGCTTCCATGCCATGGCAGGCGACAGTTGTCACCTCATCTTGCTTGACCCCTGTGACCCTTCGACAAGCTCAAGGCACTGCGGGCGCGGGATCTGGAACGGCTTCGGCTTCACGCTGGAATGGCGCTCACCCCTTGGCATCTTCCGCCAACTCCACTTGACCTGTGTGGATAACGACAGTATACTGAACATAACTGTACGCTGAGTTACAAGTACTGGCGGTCCATCACGATATATATTTGAGCGCCAGGAGCGAAATGCTGTAAAGCCTAAAACTGGCAAGGAGAAAAACAATGAAGCTACTCAATATCAAGAAACCGTTGCCAACTGTTTCTGTCCTGCTACTGCTATTGGGTACTGCTGTCGCCTGTGGGATCAAGAAAGACAGCCCGGCCCCCGGATGTATTGAATACTGGGGACTGGCGCCACTGGGGGGTTGCTTTGGCAAGAGCGTGATTATGGACCTTGAGGTGGAACCGGCAATAGATTGCCTGACAATTGAGGTGAATAACTGTAACGGGGGCATTCTTGAGGTCAGCAATTTGTGCAGTGAGCCCTTGGTTCTGGGCGGGGTCGAGATCAAACCGTCAGAACGCAACGTGGGGCTGGATGTATTGGGCCAGGAAGACGGCCGCTATACGCTGACTTACACCGCTTCGAATTTCTCCGACTACATCCCTCAAGAGGACGAAGCGATAGAAGTTTGGGGCAGCCTGGGCGATCAGACGGTGCGGGTTTCGTTTACCAAGACCCAAGAGTTGTGCTAGCTTTCAGATGAATCTCTTCAAGGCATTCCTACTCGGCCTCCTTCAGGGTGCAACCGAATTTCTCCCTGTGAGCAGCTCAGGCCACCTGGTGCTCGTGCCCTGGCTTATGGGTTGGAAATCACCGGGCCTGGCCTTCGGCGCCGTCGTGCACTGGGGCACTGCGCTGGCTGTCGTCGTTTACTTCTGGCGCGATTGGGTCTCCATTGCCCAGGCGGCTTTTCGCCCCCTGCACATATCACCCCTGCGAAGGTTACGAACAGGCCCGGCGGAGGAGCGATTCCCGGCAGGCGAGGATACTTCTGATTCGAAAGCCACTGCTGAACCTTCGCAAGGGTTTGCAGGAACCCGGCTGGCCTGGCTCATCTTACTGGGCACGGTGCCTGCTGCTCTGATCGGTTGGCTGCTGGAGGATTTCTTTGAGTCGATGTTCGCCCGCCCTGCCGCCGCAGCGGGCTTCCTGCTGGTCACGGCGGCGCTCCTGATCACCAGCGAACGGTTGGGCCGCCGCCAGCGCGATCTCCACACGCTGGCCTGGCCAGACGCGCTGCTGGTGGGCCTGGCCCAGGCGCTGGCCATCTTCCCCGGCATCTCTCGCTCCGGCGCGACCATCGCCGCCGGGTTGGCGCGGGGCCTGCGGCGGGAGCCGGCCGCCCGCTTCAGCTTCCTCCTGGCGACCCCCATCATCCTCGGCGCAGGATTGCTCAAGGTGGTGGACCTGGCGCAAGTGGGCGACCTGGCAGCGCAGGCCCCGGTGCTCGTCGTCGGTTTTCTGGCAGCCGGCGCCGTCGGTTTCGGCTGCATCCATTTCTTGCTGCGCTACCTGCAGCGCCGTCGCCTCTACCCCTTCGCCGTCTACTGCGCCGTCGTGGGCGTCACCTGCTTGCTGGTAGCGTTGGTAAGAGGGAGATAGGGACATAACTTGTTTGCACCACCAATGCGCGGTATAATTGAGGCATGATTTGTCCCTTCTGCCCCTCGCTTCCTGCTCCCCGCTTCCTGCTCCGGCAACCACGAGGAGTTGCCGCTACTTCCTGCTTCCTGCTCCTCCTGACCGCCTGCGCCCCTCAGCCTCTCACCGTCACCCGCGAGCCCGTCACCCTACGATTGGTGGCCGCCGATTCCTGCGGGCCGCTGGCAGAGGAACTGGCCATGGCCTACGAAGAGACCTATCCCTGGATCACAGTTGAGGTCGAGGTCCTCAACTCCGCATTGGCCAAGCAGACGCTGCAGGCAGGGGAGGCAGACTTGGCGTTGCTTTCGTGGCTAGAGGAGGCGGATAAACAGCATCCGAATGCCAGTGAGGAGCCTCGCTGGTCACAGCTCTTCGCCCACGACGGCATAGCAGTGATTGTCCATCCTGCCGCACCGTTCACAGAGATGGGACTGGCGCACCTGCAGGAAATCTTCCGCGGCCGGGTGCAGGAATGGAGCGGGACGGTGCTCACCGTCGTCAGCCGCGAGGAGGGCTCAGGGACCCGCGCCGCGTTCGAGAGCGCGGTGCTGAGCGGCTACGACACCACACTCACCGCTGTAGTGATGCCCTCCAGCGAGGCCGTTATCGAGTACGTGGCGCGCACCCCAGGCGCCATCGGCTACGTCTCGACACTGAGAATCCAAGTAGCCTTAAGGCCACAAGAATCCGTTGTAGATGGCGTGCGGGTGCTGCCAGTGGAAGGGGCCTCGCTGACTACGGCTACCCTTTCCGACGGGAGTTACCCGCTCTCGCGTCCGCTCTACCTGGTGACCATCGCCGAGCCTGTTGGCGAGGCCCGCGAGTTTGCCCAGTGGGTGCTGGGGTCAGAGGGGCAGGCGGTGGTGGGGCGGTTTCAGGGAAGATAAGTCGCGCTGACAAGTGCAAGGAGACGCGCTATGACGGAACAAGCCCGATTGCAACAATCGGCGGGAACTATCCTGATTGTGGACGACACCCCGACCACCCTGCAACTGCTGCAAAAGATGTTGGCCAAGCAAGGGCACAAAGTGCACGTTGCGAACAGCGGTGCGCAGGCGCTGGAGGCCGTGAAGCCCAGCCTCCCCGACCTGATTCTGCTCGACATCATGATGCCAGGGATGAGCGGCTTCGAGGTCTGTGAGCATCTGAAGGCGGACGCACAGACTCGCGACGTCCCGGTCATTTTCATCAGCGCGCTGAGCGAAACGGAAAACAAGGTCAATGCCTTCACCCTCGGGGGCGTGGACTATGTCACCAAGCCGTTTCAGCATGAGGAAGTTCTGGCCCGTGTCGAAACCCACCTGACCTTGCGAAACGCGCAAAAGAAGCTCAAGGAGAAAAACGCCCAACTTGAGCAGGTCAACAACGGGCTGAACCGCGAGGTCGCCGAGCGCAAACTGACGGAGGAGGCATTGCGCCGCCACGCCGCACGCCTGAAAATCCAGCGTGAACTCCATCAATCCATCCTGGCCGCCCACTCACCGGAGACCATTGCTATGGCAGCCATAATCCGTATTCGGCAACTGATACCTTGCCAGCGTGCTGTTGCCATAACGATTGAAGAGAACGGCACAATCCAAACGTTGGCGGCAGAGTCGAGTGGTGAAATCAAGCCGATCAACGTAGATATTTACCGTGAACTGTTCGAGGGCTCATCTTTGAGCGATGGTCGAGTCCGAGGGAGCGAGAACCTTGCCTCGCTCCCCCAACGCTCGTCTATGCAGCAGGCGCTGTACGCCGCGGGCATGCGTTCCTACGTGGTTGTGCCCCTATTAGTGCAAGGCGAACTGATCGGCACTCTGCACCTGGAGGCAGAACATCCCGGTGCCTTCACCCACGACCACATCACCATTGCCTTCGAAGTAGCCACCTCGCTGGAAGTGGCGATCCAGCAAGCCCGGCTGTACAAGCGGGCTCAACAAGAAAGACAAAGAGCGGATGAACTCTTGTTGAACATCTTGCCGGTCAGCATCGCCAACGAATTGAAAGAAACGGGCAAGGCCGCGCCGCAGAGCTTTGAAAAGGTCACGGTTTGCTTTTCGGACATTGTTGATTTCACGGCTATCGCTTCTCAGTACGAACCGGAGTTTATAGTCGGTGAGTTGAATGAGATGTTCACCGCTTTTGACAATGTAATTGAGAGGAATCAATGCGAGCGCATCAAGACGAACGGTGACGCTTATCTGGCTGTGTGCGGAATGCCGGAAGAGAACGAAAATCACGCCCATAACATCGTCCAATCTGCCATTGAGATGATAGAATATCTAAAGGCTCGCAGTGAGCGCTCGGAGGTCAAGTGGCGAATGAGAATCGGTATCCATTCCGGGAAAGTCGTTGGCGGCATCGTCGGGATAAAGAAATACATTTACGATGTGTTTGGCGACACGATTAACACGGCGGCCAGAATGGAAAGTCATTCTGAGCCGATGAAAATAAACATCTCCGAATCAACCTACCGTCTCGTGAAAGATGGTTTTCGCTTTACTGAGAGAGAAACAATCGAAGTCAAAGGCAAAGGCAAGATGCGGATGTACTTTTGGATTGGTGAGAGAAACGATTAAAGGCCCTGAGAGGCCCATATTATGCTTAACTAAAACGGTTGAGACCAAAGCAGGAGGTAACGATGGGAGACGATTTGAGCAAATTGCACCAGGCGCGTGAGCAGTGGGAACAGACCACACTCAAAGAGACGCTTGACCGGTATCCAGAACGGTACGATGAATTCATCACGACCTCCGGCGAACCCGTCGAGCGGTTGTACACCCCGCTGGACGTGGAGGGCGACTACGTAGATACACAGGGCCTCCCCGGCGAGTACCCCTTCACCCGGGGTGTCCACCCCACGATGCACCGCGGCCGGCTGTGGACGATGCGCATGTTCGCCGGGTTCGGCACCGCCGAGGAGACCAACGCCCGTTTCAAGTACTTGCTGGAACAGGGGCAAACGGGCCTCTCAGTCGCCTTCGACCTGCCGACGCTCTACGGCTACGACACCGACGCGCCCGAGGCGGAAGGGGAGTTCGGCAAATGCGGGGTAGCCATCTCCTCCCTGCGCGATATGGAGGTCCTCTTCGACGGC
>Ga0114922_10005021_pt1 | contig 12231 bp, 14 predicted proteins | sample AartaG_FD_100975 | JGI IMG/M metagenome (GOLD analysis project Ga0114922, IMG submission 100975) | Deep subsurface microbial communities from Aarhus Bay to uncover new lineages of life (NeLLi) - Aarhus_00045 metaG | ecosystem: Environmental > Aquatic > Marine > Oceanic > Sediment | place...
CATTGCCTCCTGGCCCAGGGCGTGCTCGTAGGCGCCGTCGAGACTATATCTGGGGCGCAGGATGAAATAGAGGACCAGCCCCGGTAGGTTGAAGACCAGAACCAACAGCGTAGCGAGGATGTGCATAAGGATCTCGCGGCTCCGCGCACGGATGTCGCGGAAGGTCCAGATCACAAGGGCAAGCAAGAACAGCATTACGTATGCCCCCAGAAGGAGCAGCACGAAGCTGATGATGCTCTGAAGGTTTGCAGGCAATTCCATGCGGGTTCCTCCCCAGAATGTGGAGGCCAATTATACCTGTTTTCCGCCTCAGCACCAAGCTTTGCACGCGCGACCGCCTGAGATCCAAGCACGCTGGCTGTGACGACGTCCCCTCGGGAGTGGCCCGCTCCGAGTGCCCACTAGAAAGGCCGGGCAGTCGCTTGCTGCCCGGCCCCAGCACTGCAAATGCGCTACTGCGGTCTACCGTTCGTCCACGCCCCGAACCACAACCGTGGCGTTCTGGCCGCCGAATCCAAATCCGTTGGCAATCGCCACATCGACCCGAGCTTCACGAGCGGTTCTCGGCACATAGTCCAGGTCGCAGTCAGGGTCAGGATGCTCCAAGTTGATTGTGGGTGGCATGATGCCCTCCCGTATCGCCTGAACTGCTACCATCGTGGAGACTGCGCCAGCAGCACCAAGCATGTGCCCGAGCACGGACTTGTTCGAACTGATGGGGATGCGATAGGCACGCTCGCCAAACGCAGTCCTGCAAGCCCGCGTCTCGGCAACGTCATTCAGAGGTGTTCCTGTGCCGTGTGGGACGATGTAGTCCACGTCGTCGGGCGAGAGTCCGGCGTCTGCCAGGGCAAGTGACATGGCTCGGGCTGCACCGTCTCCCGTTGGGTCTGGAGCCGCTATGTGGTAGGCATCCTCAGTCAGTCCGAAGCCCAGCACCTCGGCCAGGATGGGCGCATTCCTTCTCCGCGCGTGATCCAGGGTTTCCATCGTCAGTACGACAGCACCTTCGCCCATGACGGTTCCGTCACGTTCGGCGTCGAAGGGTCGACAAGCCTTCTCGGGCTCATCGTTGCGGGTGGAGGTTGCACCGATACGAGCGAACGCCGCCATTCCGAGGGGGCTGACCGCCGCATCGCTACCTCCGGCAAGCATGACCTCCACCCTACCCGATTGCAGGTGACGCAACGCCTCACCGACCGCCACCACGCCAGTGGCGCATGCTGCAACCGGCGAAGTGGTTGGCCCTTTGACGCCCAAGGATATGGCGACGTGGCAGGCAGGGGAGTTGGCGAGCAGGATCGGCAGCACGGTGGGATTAATGCGCCGGTAGCCTTTCTCGCTAAAGATCCTGATCTGCTCTTCGATGACCAAAATACCTCCTATGGCAGTCCCCAGCGAAATACCAACTCGCGTCATGTCTTCCTTGGAAAAATCCAAGGCGGAGGCGCGCACTGCTTCTTGGGTTGCTGCGACGGAGAACTGCGTGAAGCGAGCCGTTCGTCTTGCGCTCTTAAAGTCCATGTAATTGCATGGGTCAAAGTCGCGAACCTCAGCTGCAAACTTGGTGGGGAACTCGCTGATGTCAAACTGCGTGACAGTTCTGACTCCGGAGCGTCCCGCGACCAAGGATTGCCAGGTATCTGCGACGTTCAGCCCAACGGGGGTGATAGCGCCCATTCCTGTGATAACTGCTCTGCGGTTGCTCATTGTTCATCTCCTGGGGCTCGTCTGCCCTAGCTAACACTGGACCACAGCTGCTGATGCATTCGTTCATTGTGGTCGCGCTTTCTCGACCACTAGCAGATGAGAGAGACCAAAGACACGAAAGGGAGTGTTCTCAAGGCAGTACGTGATTCTCCTTGTCCACTTGGCCAGTCGAGGATGACGGTAGGCGACATTGTCATACCCGGGATAGATCTGTGTGTGAACCACGATGTGGCTGGAGAGACCGTCGAAGAGCTGCCGCAGGCCGCGGGCCGTATAGGCGCGCACATGAGGACACAGGCGAGAGCGCAGCACAGCAGGCAGGTATCCGACTAGCGGGATGTTGCCGAATCGGTAGCGTCCCCTCCAGTAGACCCCATGTGTCTCGAAAGGATACAGACGATTGGGCACGAAGATGACCAATCGACCACCAGCTTTTGTCACACGGTAGGCTTCCTTTACAGCTTGATAATCATCAGTGACGTGTTCCAGGACTTCATGTAGCAGAACCATGTCAAAGTAGGCGTCTGAGAAAGGCAACTCCTCGGCTGGAGCCTCACGGATGTCAGCGAAATGCTTCTGAGCTTCGGCTACCTTCGCTGGGTCGACATCTACTCCATACACCTCATCACTGAATTCACTCAGTCGCTTCACATACATTCCCAGGCCGCACCCAATGTCCAGGATGCGCGCCTGTTCGAGATCAGTGTAGTGCCTGATCAAAGCAAGGCGCCTGTCCTGTCCAAAACGCCACACGTAGCTGGGATGCCCCAGAGCGATGGCCTTTGAATCATTGTCTCTGCACATGCCCATGTAGGTCACCTGAGGCTGCAGATGCTGAGCGCATATCTTAACGGAAGTCACACCAAAGCCAAAGCAGGAGCTCCCACACGTAGGCCGGCACTTCGCCGCCGGTCTCTCGTCCGAGTGTCGTTTTGGCAGAGGACGCGAACGCTGGTACAATAGCGCGTTGACTATCCCTTGGAGGCAGATGGGTACGATGGAAGAGGTCGTCATTATTGGTTCTGGCCCGGCGGGGCTCTCGGCGGGGATCTACGCTGGACGCGCGCTGCTTTCGCCCCTGCTGATCACGGGCAATGCCCTGGGAGGTCAGGCTGCGACGACCAATGAGGTGGAGAACTACCCCGGCTTTCCCGAGGGGATCGGCGGCATGGAGTTGACGCAGCGCATGCAGCAGCAGGCTGAACGATTTGGTGCGCGCGTGCACATGGATGAGGTCCTGGAGGTCAACCTGCGGGAACACCCGTTCACCGTCAAGACCTATGGCGGCACATACGAGGCGAAAAGCATCATCATCGCGACGGGTGTGTCGCCTCGGACCTTGGGTGTACCTGGAGAGGCCGAGTTCAAAGGCCGTGGCGTCTCCTACTGCGCTACCTGCGATGGCTTCTTCTACAAGGACAAGGAAGTAGCAGTTGTGGGAGGTGGTGATGCCGCAGTTGAGGAGGCTGTCTTTCTGGCGCGCTTCGCCACGAAGGTTTACATTGTACACCGTCGCAATCGCCTGCGCGCTCAGAAGGTCGTGCAGCAGCGCGCTCTTGAGCACGACAAGATCGAAGTGGTCTGGGATTCCGTTGTCACCGAGATACTGGGTGAGGGGACTGTCACTGGACTGCGGATCAGGAATGTCAAAACTGAGGTGGAATCAACTCTCGCGATAGACGGCATGTTCAGCTACATCGGCAATGTGCCCAACACAGAGTTGTTCGAAGGGCAGCTGGACCTCGACGAGAGGGGGTACATCATCACCGACAGGCGTATGCGTACCAGCGTGCCAGGCGTCTTTGCGGCGGGAGATGTACAGGAGCGTGCACTGCTTCAAGTGGCGACGGCGGTCGCAGGTGGCGCCATTGCAGGGGTGCAAGCGGAAAAGTTCATCGCTGAGATGGAAGGAGATACCTATCCAGACCGGCAATGGTAGCCTATGCAGCGAAAGCTTGCTATAGAGACAACGATGAGGAGAGTGTCGTGACCATCACCAAAGATATGCCGATTGGGGAAGTGGTGCAGAAACATCCAGAGACGATCGCCGTGTTCCTGCAGCACGGATTGGGTTGCGTTGGGTGTGCAGCAGCTCATTTCGAGAACATCGAGCAGGGTGCGAAGGCGCACGGGATTGGTATCGAAGGCCTGATGCGGGCGCTGAACGAGGCAGTATCTCAGCCCACGGCCGCATCCTGATCTCCAGGGCGTAGCGCGTCTGGAGAGTCGAGGGGACGAGGCATGGACGTGCCTCGTCCCCTTGCGTAGTACACTGAGCGCTGAGGCACTCATCGCAGATGCTGCCGTCGGCCAAGACCCGAGCTTCCACCTCCCTCACTTGAGCGCGGACCCCAGGCCCTAAACCTGCCCCTGCAGTATTGAGCAGAAGGGAATCATCAACGCCACGCTGTCACCACGTATGCCTTGGATTCAGCGGGCCTTGCACGCTGTGGTGGTGGCGTGCTTCCGTGGGCGACTATGCAGAGTTCGTGCGACGCACAGGGGCCGTCGTGCGGCTCGAATGCACATCTTCGGTGGACACTCCATGGGCGTGGCGACGGCCAGGATGATGGCGCCGAAGTATCCGCAGAGGAGCGCTGTCCGGGTCTGTACGGGGCCCGAGGTGCGAATCCGCATGTCCCCCCTGGATTCTGGGCGGAGCTACTAGCTGCCTCTAGGATGGCTTGTCTGCGCTCTGCCGGTCCGCCTATGCTCCCCGCACGCCCATGTCTGGCACAGGCCCGCGTCTGCAAGGTGCTTCGGGTAGCACCGCGGGGTTTGTACGGCGATTTTGCCGCTTGCGCCGCCTTTGATATCATGGGCCGTGCAGGACAGACACGAGCCCCAGCGATGGTGATGTGCGGACTAGAGGACAGTCTGTCGCCTCCCGAGTAGTCGGGCTACCGTGCTGAGCACAGAATCGGGGCAGCGGTCAGGCGAAGAGTGGACGCGAGTCATCTGGCTATTGTTGAGAACCCAGAGACTGTTGCCAAGGCGCTCAAAGCCGCGTTGCCCTTGTGGCAGCTCCGAGTCCCGGCGACGGGCTGGAGCTACCCCAGGTCCTCGCCCGAACCGGGGGCAGGGGCGTCGCTTGGCCAGTCTCTGGTGCAATCGGCACCGCACATGGAGTGAGGAGATGCTATGACGTCACGTCAGCACAAGCCCAGTGGACGCTACTTTGAGGAGTTTGCGGTCGGGGACACCATGGTCAGCCCCGGTCGTACGGTAACAGAAACCGACCTGCTTCTCTTCAGTGGATTGTCGGGCGACTTTAACGAGCTGCACACGAACGTAGAGTATGCCAAAGGGACCGTTTTTGGGCGACGCGTGGCCCATGGTCCGTTGGGAATCGTAATGGCCGTGGGTCTGGCAGGACGCTACGGATACATGGAAGGAACTGCTCAGGCGTTCTTGAGCCTCGAGTGGAGGTTCAAGAACCCGATCTTCATCGGGGACACGATCCACGTGAGTGCTACCGTGCAACGCACGAGAGCAGTCAAGCGGCTCCAAGGCGGACTGATAGTCCTCGACCTGGCCCTTCTGAATCAGAGGGATGAGGTGGTGCAGCAGGGGACATGGACGCTGCTGATGAAGAGTCGTCCTAAGGAGTAGATCGGTGGAGAAGGGCAAGGGTCGCCTTGCCCTTCACACAGACCACTGGATCGCGCTGGAACTAAGCCTGCGCTTTCCCGGTCTCTTGCTCGAGTCCGTCCAAGAGTTCCTTTTTCTTCAGGGTTGCGGCTTTCTTGCCCTCGTCGATGGCTTCCTCGACTCGTGTCTTCTGCGTCTGAACGGCCGTGCGCCCTTCTGCCTGGAGGTCCTCGGCCCTTCGACGCGCCTCCTCAGACATTTCAATCATGCGCTCTCTGAGCTCGATGCCTTTCTCGCGGAGCTCGGCTCTCGTGTCCTCTCCTGGCTGCGGTGCGAGCAAGAGTGCGGCGGCAGCTCCAATCAGACTTCCTATGATCAAGCCTGCCAGGAATTCGGCTCCATGACTCTCATCACTCATCGGCAATCAACCTCCTCGCTGTAGTTCGAACGACTCGACCCGAACCCAAGTCTCTTCCATTCTCACTCGCCTTTGGGCGGTGGCTTGAGCAATACCTGGAACGCTCGACGCACGCCGCTCGCAAAGCCGCTGATCTTGATCGCAGGCGTGACAATCGTTTCGCTTACCAGGGCCGTGGTGCCCTTGACGGTGCCGAGTGTCTCTTGCAGCGCGTCCAGCATCGGCCTAACCTGTTCCTCCAACAGCAGGGTCAGGCTGCGCACCTGCCAGAGCAGCATGATGAGCAAGACGCCGATGGCGATGGACTCGAGCGCCAAAACGATGATCGCAATGTCACGCACAGCCGCGAGGGTCATTCGCTGCTCCAGTTCGGACGTCATTATATCACAAGCCCAGTCGCCGGACAAAGGCCATGCTGAGCCAAGAGGACAGAGTAGCGGTCAGAAAGCGCAGTTCGCCGATGCGTAGGTCAGGCCAGCCGAACACCCTGGCCAGTACCTGGCCCGCAAGAAGCCCCCCCACGGCTGCAAGCCAAGAAACCAGCAGCTCCTTCAGCGTCTCGCCCCACAGCAAGTGGAAGAGCGCGGCGTACAGGGTTGCCGTGACCATCGAAAGCGCAAATACAGGAGCGCGCAGCATAGGCATTGGCCCTCCTATCCAGATTCGGCGATGATGCCTCCTCCGAGAACGACGCTGCCCTTGTAGAACACAATACCCTGACCTGGGGTAATGGCGGGTTGAGGTTCGGAAAAGACCACCTTGGCCCGGCGTCCTGGTTCGGGGAAGAGCGTGGCAGTAGCCTCAGGGGCTCTGTAGCGAATCTTGGCGGCTATGGCCAGGGGGGCCTGGGGTTCCTTCTTGGAAACGTAGACAACGTCGTCCGCCCAACACTCGTGGCGAAGGACGGACGCTTTGGGACCTACTATCAAGGCGTTACGCGCAGCATCGATTTGGAGCACGTAGAGCGCGTGAGGGGCGGCGACACCCAGACCACGTCGCTGGCCTATCGTGTAGAAGGCGATACCTTGGTGCTCCCCCAGTTGTTCGCCTTGCAGGTCAAAGATGGGCCCCGGCCTCTGCGTCTCAGGGCGTCGTTGGGCGAGGAATGCGCGGTAGTCGCCAGCCGGCACAAAGCAGGCATCCTGGCTCTCGGTCCGGTCGGCGCAGGGAAGGCCATACGCTCCAGCCATGGCTCGTACCTGGCGCTTGGTGAATGAACCCAGCGGGAACATCACGTGACCAAGTTCTTCCTGGCCGAGCATGTACAGCACATAGGACTGATCCTTGCCTGGGTCGCAGGCCTTGAGCAACTGGTGCTCACCCCCGGCGAGCCGGATGCGTGCGTAGTGTCCTGTGGCCAGAAAGTCCGCCCCCCACTCCAGTGCACGCCGTAGCAGCGCCCCAAACTTGATGTGCCTGTTGCAGGGAAGGCACGGATTCGGCGTGTGCCCCAGGGCATAGCTGTCGCAGAAGTACTCCACGACATGGGCTTTGAACGAGGTCTCCAGGTCGACAAGGTGGAAAGGAATGCCAAGGAACTCGCACACGTGCTTGGCGGCAGCGATCGCGGAGGCCCAACAGCAGTCGCGATCTGTGAGCCCGCGCGTGGTACGGGGGCGCCACAGACTCATGGTCATCCCCATGACCTGATGGCCCTGGTCCACCAGCAGTGCTGCTGCGGTCGAGCTGTCTACCCCACCGCTGAGTGCCACGGCAACCTTGTTAGCGTTCGTAGCCGGGCTTCTCGCCACTGTCTGCCCTCACTGGAGGATCGACTGTTCCCCACGAGAGATGAAGAAAAGGCCGCGCGAGGAAGTCGCCGAGGGCTATCCTGCACACGCGGGACTGACGACCCGAAGCACAGAGTCAGCTCTCGAATCGTCACTCAGGGGCCATGGCCCGCAGCTTCTGGATCGTGGGCGGAAGGACCGAGAGGACATAGTCAACGTCTTCCTTTGTATTCTCACTGCCCACAGTAAGCCGCAGGCTGCCGTGAATAAGACGCGCGGGTAGACCTAGCGCGGTGAGCACGTGCGAGGGTTCTGTGGACCCTGAACTGCAAGCCGAGCCGCTGCTGGCAGCAATCCCCATCAGGTCGAGGTTGAGCAGAACCGATTCCCCCTCCACCCCACCGAACACGAAACTCGCGCTATTGGGTAGTCGCTCAGTGGGATGACCGGTCAAATGAGAGTCCGGAATGGACTCCAGCACGCCTTGGATCAACCGATCTCGCAACGAGGCAAGGCGAGCGTTGCTGGTCTGGCGGTGTTCATGAGCGAGGCGAATCGCAGTGGCCAGGCCCACGATGAAGGGAACATTCTCCGTTCCGGCGCGCCGACCCCGCTCGTGGGCTCCGCCGCTCTGCGCGGGCAGAAGGGGCGTGCCCTGACGTTGGTAGAGGATGCCTACGCCTTTGGGCCCGTAGAACTTGTGCGCCGAGAGCGATAGCAGGTCCACATGGAGTCTGTCCACGTTGAGGTCCAGTGTGCCACCGGCCTGTACTGCGTCGCTGTGAAAGGGTATGCTGTGGGAGCTCGCGATCTGCCCAATCTCGGCAATAGGTTCGAGGGTGCCAACTTCGTTGTTGGCGTACATGATGCTGATCAAGATGGTCTCTTTGCAGATGGCCCGTTCGACATCGTCTGGGCTGACGCGGCCGTACTCGTCGACCGGCAAGTAGGTCGTTCTGAAACCGAATTCCTTTTGCAGCTGCTCGCAGGTGTGCCCTATCGCGTGGTGCTCTACGGACGACGTGATGATGTGGTTGCCCTTGCTGCGGCGCGCAAAGGCTACGCCTCGAAGAGCCAGATTGTCGCTCTCTGTGCCACAACTGGTGAAGATGATCTCTTGGGGAGCAGCACCCAGAATCTCCGCAACGGTCCTGCGAGCCTCACGAAGAGCCAGCTGTGATTCTCGTCCTGGAGTGTGCAGGCTCGAGGCATTGCCGTAGATTCTGGTAAAGTACGGCATCATGGCCTCAACCACTCGCGGATCCACTGCAGTCGTGGCGGCATGGTCAAGGTACACCGATTGTCCTGTGTCGGGCATATCCAACTCCTGAGCAGAAGATCAAGCCTATGATAGTCTGCGCCCACAGTTCGGTCAAGCCGGCCACCGCCGTGCTCTCGGCGTCTGCGCTGGTTTGGTCACAGTCGCCAGCGGTCACGCACTTCTGGATGACCCTGTAGTCGTGAGAAGCTCGAGCCCACGATCAGGGATTGGTGCCAAGAATGGCGCGCAGACTGCCTTACCAGCGGCAAGGCTCAAACGAGGATGAGGCGCAGCTAAACGAGATCCAGAACAGCCACACACTCGATGTGGTGAGTCTGAGGGAACAGGTCCACAGGCTGAGCTTCGCGCAAACGGTAGCCCGAGGCCGCCATCCTGCTGACATCGCGCGCGAGAGTGGCTGGATCACAAGAGACATACACGATTCGCGGCGGCGCAAGGTCAGTCAGAGCCGCCAAGGCATCCTTCTCCATTCCTGTCCGCGGAGGATCCACGATCACCAGGGGTGGTCCGTCAGCGATGGAGAGTGTGACTTCTTCCACTCGGCCGGCCACAAAGGTCGCATTGTCGAGATCCGCCGCGTTTGTCCGAGCGTCGGAGATGGCCGCGACGTTCGTCTCGAGTCCGATCAACTGCTTCGCTCGGCTTGCCAGCCCGAGCGAGAGCGTGCCTACTCCACAATACGCGTCGACAATGACGCTGTCAGGCCCAGGGCGCAGGTAGGAGGAGACGAGTGCAACAAGCCTGCTTGCCTGCAAGCTGTTCACCTGGAAGAAACTGGGTGCAGAAATGCGAAAGGTCCTTCCGGCAAGCTGCTCGTGGATGTATGGGTATCCCACGAGCGTCACTGGCGTGCCATCTGAGAGCAGCAGCACACAGGAGATGGGAAGATCCAGTTCGATCTCGGGAGCCAGGTCCTCTGCCAGCTGAAGGATGATCATCTGCTCACCGGTATTGACGCCCGCTCGCAACGAGAAGCGCTCGTGCAGTGAGAGGTCAATGTCCAGGGCGTCGAACATGTCCTCGAGCAAGGGGTGCATCAGCAGACAATGGTCGACCGGGACGATGCGGTGGCTGCCCGATGCCATCAGCCCAACCTGCCCATCGCGGCGAGCGGTGAACTGCATATGATTCCTGTAGGACCACGGTTCGGTCATCCCGAGGGGGGGCAGAACTGTGGGTGTCGGAATGCCCGCGATGCGCTCCAGTTGCGTTTCCACGATGGCCTGCTTGTACTGCAGCTGGGCGTCGTATCCGATGTGCTGCCACTGGCACCCGCCACATTCACCGAAGTAGGGACATGGAGGCTCTACGCGCTGCGGCGATGGCTCCAGGACTTCTACGAGTCGGCCATGCGCAAAGCGCCCCCTATCCCGGAGGATTTCAACCCGCACCGACTCACCTGGAATGCCGTAAGGCACAAAGATGACCTTGCCCTCGTAGCGACCAACCGCGTCACCGCCGTGCGCCATATCATCGAGTTGCATGATCAACTGGTCGGTCATGCTGCCATGCCCCAAAAGGGTGGAGCCTCCCCTGAGCTAAGGAGCTCCACCCTCAATGGTATGCAGATTCTGCAAGTCGATACTCCCAGCGGCTGGACGGCTACACCCACCCGCGTGTCCGGACTGCCTCAGCCACTCGGGTTACGGCCACGAGGTACGCAGCTACCCGGTTCCTGACCTTGTACGCCTGAGCCATCTCGTGCATGCTCCGGAACGCCGCTGTCATCTTCTCATCCAGCTTGTCGTAGACTTCTTCGGTAGGCCAGTAGTAGTTGTACGCGTTCTGTACCTGCTCGAAGTAAGATACGGTGACTCCCCCAGCGTTGCACAGAAAGTCCGGCAGCACGACAACGCCGTTGCTGTGCAGGATTTCGTCGGCCTCCGGTGTTGTAGGCCCGTTGGCCAACTCTGCCTGGATTGTGACCCTGATCCTATCGGCGTTCTCCCGGGTGATCTGATTCTCAAGAGCGGCTGGGAAGAGCACAGTGACCTCAAGCTCCAACAGCTGTTCATTTGTGAGGTTCTGAGCGCCAGGCAGATCGATCACGGATCCAGTCTTGCCCTTGTGTGCCATGACTGTGTCCGGGTCCAGCCCGTCGGGGTTGTAGACTCCGCCTTTGGAGTCACTCACGGCGACTACTTTCAGCCCCAGTAGGTCCTGGCCTAGCTGATGGGCAAACATCCCGGCATTCCCATAGCCTTGGATGGCGGCGGTCTTGTCTTTGAGATCGATTCCCATGGCCTTGGCCGCTTCTCGGGTTACGTACATGCCTCCTCGTGCAGTGGCATCGCTGCGACCACAGGAGCCACCAAGGCACAGTGGTTTGCCAGTGATCATGCCCGGAACGTTGTAGCCATGCATGGCGCTGTATTCGTCCATCATCCAGGCCATGATCTGTGCATCTGTGTACACATCCGGAGCAGGCACGTCGGTGTTCGGTCCCAGGATGCGGCCAACTTGCCTGATGTACGCACGACTGAGTCGCTCTAGCTCGGTTCGCGACATCGTCTTTGGATTGCAGATTACTCCGCCTTTGCCGCCGCCAAGGGGCAGGTCCATGATGGAGCACTTCCACGTCATCCAGGCCGCCAAGGCGCGCACGGTATCAACGGTCTCGTTCGGATGGAAACGTATACCACCCTTGCAGGGTCCACGTGCGTCGTTATACTGCACGCGGAAACCTTGGAAGATCTTCACCGTGCCATCATCCATCTTCACCGGAAGAGTTACGTGCAGTTCCCGCAGCGGCACGCGCAGGAAGGCGTGCATAGCAGGGTCCAGCTTGAGTATCTCGGCTGCTGCATCAAGCTGCGATTGCGCAATCTCGAAGGGATTCAACTCTTCTTTCATGGCTTCCCAAGTTCTCCTTTTTCACATTCGTACGGTCCTCGGCTGGAATTCTGCGTGGCAGATCGAAGTGGTCTCAGGTATCCGTCACCCCCTTGTGAATTGCTCGGCCCGAGCAAGCTCGTGCTGCTGAACGAGGTACACCCCCCAGCACGAGGTAGGAGGTCTGACGTCTGGCTACATTCTAGCGTAGAGGCGCCTTGCCGTCAAGTCGGCGGTGGTCCACTGGTGTCCGCTCAGTAGCGGGAGCGCCCCGGTGTGGTCTATTCTGAATCCGTTAGCTTCGCCAAAAGCAGGGTAGTGGCAACCGTGGGATCTGCTGTGCCTTTTGTCGCCTTCATCACCTGGCCGACGAGGAAACGCAGCACGGTCTCCTTGCCCCCCTTGAACTGCGCTACTGCGTCCGGGTTTGTGGCAATCACTTCCTCCACGAAGGCTGTCAGCCGGTCGATGTCGGAAATTCGAGCCAATCCTTGCTCTGAGACGATCACCTGCGCAGTCTTGCCAGTATTGAACATCACGCCCAGAACGCGTTTGGCAGTGGTAGTGTTAATGGTCGCTTCTTTCAGCAGGGCGAGCAGTTCAACTAACTGCGTGGCGGTCACCATGCTGCTGGTGACGTCGCGGTCGGAAGTGCGAAGCAGATGAAA
>Ga0114922_10005022_pt1 | contig 12231 bp, 13 predicted proteins | sample AartaG_FD_100975 | JGI IMG/M metagenome (GOLD analysis project Ga0114922, IMG submission 100975) | Deep subsurface microbial communities from Aarhus Bay to uncover new lineages of life (NeLLi) - Aarhus_00045 metaG | ecosystem: Environmental > Aquatic > Marine > Oceanic > Sediment | place...
GTTGAGCATCTTCACCTTTAATCCTTCGGACATACGTTTCTTTATCCACTGGAACTTGTGTTGATAACACTCTTTGCTCGGATCTTTGTGCCCACATAATGGCACCTTTCCAGCGTCCTTCGGGGTCATCTCGATTATCTGGACTTCTACCTTGGATTTATCAGATGTCTTCATAAGGTGGTCCTGCTTTCTTCTTCTTTCTGCCGTTCCCAATTCTCAGAAGGCAATGGGTTGCAGGGCTAAACGTGGCATTTCTCTCTGAGTTGTCTGCGTTCTCTGTGAATTATGCGATCAAGGTGAATTTATTAGCCTTCTGCTCAATTGTTCGGATTAAATCCTGAATTGTGTCGACTTCCTGCTCTTCAAAATATGCCTCTCCGCACTGTTGGCATACCCAGGCAGGGACATTGTCAATTGTTACGTGGCAACCATTTCTGTCAATGTGCAGTGGTGCTGTTCCCTGTTTCATAACTGCCTGACAGTGAATACATTTCCTTTTATTCATAGCTAATGGTAAACCGACCGTTATTTGGACTAATTATACCACATCAGATTTTACAGCTCAACAATCTGCTTGATTTTGGTTGGCTGCAAGCCCACCCTACAATATTAATTTTGTTATTTTTTATTTCTTCTCAGAAGAAAAGCCAGATAATTTATTATAAAATGGTAACCTACCATTTTCTTTCGAAAATCGTTGAATCCAATATTCTTCCCATTTTATTTGAAGATCAGGATCGCTGATAATCGAGTATTCAACCACGTCAAAATCCCATTCTTTTCGATCAGGAGATGATAAACGTTTTTTTATGTCACCTCTTCCAATGTATACTATTTCACAATTCTCCCGAAGATAGCGATAAATGCCACTCGTGTCTGACGGAATATTGGCAGATTCACGGGCCTTTCTTTCTTCAAAGGCAGGACATAATTGAATCACCCACATTTGTCCTTCTTTTTTTGGGTTATAGAAACGTCTGTCTTGAACTGGTAGTTTAGATATGCTCTTAATCCATGAATGATCGCGAATAAAACCGGCTGAACAGAAAACTCCAACGCGTTTTTTACCTTTTTTGTCTGAACTAGCCATAGATAAGGCAAAGGAATTAGGACGCTCATCAATATGAAACTCGAATCCGACTCTACGAGTTTCAGGATCGATATGAACTGTAACACGTTTTTCGGGTCCTATTTCAGCAATCCTTGTAAACATTGCATTGAATGAGATGTGATCACTCGATATTGAAATGAATGGTTTATTGCTTCCTTGGAATCTATCTTCTCTTTTGACTGTTTGCCACCCCATTTATTCTTCCTTTACTTACTCTGTCCAGATCGATTTTATTGGGTTGAAGCAAATCCTACCATATACATTTTTCCACAATCAACAATTATATATTATGCTAATGAAGCTGTCAATTGACACAAGCTCAGAAGGCAATTAGAATATGCATTCGCCAATTTTACCGGCGGTTTTACCGCCGGTGAACGCAATACGATATACTTAATACGAAAAATGCAAATATTATTGACAAATGATGACGGTATTTTTGCCCCGGGCTTAGCTGCAATTTATAAAGAGCTGGGCAAAATTGGGGATGTAACGGTTGTTGCGCCGGCAGACAGCCGCTCGGGTGCAAGCCACAGCATTACATACTCCCGGCCGATAGTATGTAATAAAGTTAACATTAACGGCCAATTCACCGGTTTTAGCGTTCAGGGCTCGCCAGCCGATTGTGTCAAGCTCGCGGCGATGCAACTGCACGATGGGCCTATAGATTTACTCGTTGCCGGTATAAACAACGGGGCAAATGCAGGTATAAATGTCTATTACTCCGGCACCGTTGCCGCTGCGATGGAGGGCGCACTCTTACAAATTCCAGCGGTCGCGATGAGCCTTGCCGTCGAGGAGCAAATGGATTTCGAAAAGGCGGCACGCTACTGTGCGAAAATCCTCAAAAAGCTTATGCCGGTCAAAAAAGGCAATGTGATAAATATCAATATACCACAATTATCAAAAGGCGAGCCCAAAGGCGTAAGAGTTGTGCCCCAATCAAGCAAGGGCTTTGACGAGTATTACATCCGCCAGAAAAACGAACAGGGTCAGACCGTGTTTCAACTGGCGGGCAACTCTCATCGCCTCGATGAAGCCCCTACCGATACAACATCACTGGAGGAAGGCTTCATAACGATAACGGCACTGGCTCGGGATATGACTGACCATCACAAAACACGCGAACTTCGGCAAATTAAATGGTAAATAAAGGAAGTTAATCAATGAAAGCATTGGCAAAAAGCAAGCCGGAACCCGGCCTGTGGATTGAAGATGTACCTGTACCTGAAATCGGTACCAATGATGTCCTGATAAAAATCCACAAGGCCGCGATTTGCGGCACGGATATTCATATTTTCAACTGGGACCAGTGGTCTCAAAAAACAATAAAGACCCCTATGGTCATAGGCCACGAATTCGTCGGCACGGTCGAAAAAATGGGCAGCAATGTACATGATGTGGAATTAGGCGAACTGGTCAATGGTGAGGGCCATATTGTCTGTGGGCGCTGTAGGAATTGTTTGGCCGGGCGCAGACATCTCTGTACCGACCCAAAATGTATCGGAGTGAATCGCACCGGCGCGTTCGCTGAATATCTGTCTATCCCTGTCACCAATATCTGGCATTGCGACCCCAACATACCCACAGATGTACTTGCCTGTTTTGACCCTTTTGGAAACGCAGTCCATACAACCCTCTCTTATAACCTGGTCGGAGAAGATGTATTGATAACCGGTGCCGGGCCTATCGGTTGTATGGCCATTGCCGTAGCCAAACACGCCGGCGCACGTTACGTGGTGATTACCGACGTAAATCCATATCGTCTCGAATTAGCCAAAAAAATGGGACCTACCTTGACCCTGGATGCCAGAAGCCAAAAAATCAAAGATGCCGTCAAGAAACTCGGTATGAAAGAAGGATTCGATGTCGGCCTGGAAATGTCGGGCAGTCCTGACGCATTCAAAGATATGCTTGCAAATATGTGCCACGGCGGTAAAATCGCTCTGTTGGGAATAATGCCATATACCGCTATTGACTGGGATTATGTCGTCTTCAATAGTCTTACTATCAAGGGAATTTACGGCAGGGAGATGTTCGAGACCTGGTATAAGGCCACTATGCTTATTCAAAGCGGGATGGATATCACACCACTTATTACCCACCGCTTCGGCTACACTGAATATCTCAAGGCCTTTGAAATAATGCGGTCTGGAAATTCAGGGAAAGTTATTTTGAACTGGACGGAAGAATAAAAAGCCGGTCCGCCCTCGCGAGGCGAAATAGCCGCGCTTCGTCGCCAAAGCTTTGAAGCGTCGGTGACTTCGGCGGAGTCGGCCTTAAAAAAATTATAGCGAGGGACAAGATATGTTCGGAGCAATGAAATCTCATATATCCGAAGAACTTAAACAGATAAATGACAATGGTCTCTACAAGTCCGAACGCATTATAACGAGTCCGCAAAATGCCATGATTACAATACAGAGCGGCCAAAAGGTCATCAACTTATGTGCCAATAACTATCTGGGTCTTGCCGACCATCCCGACATCATCCGGGCCGCACAGGATAGTTTCACAAAATGGGGTTATGGTCTTTCCTCAGTTCGTTTCATCTGCGGTACGCAGGAAATACACAAACAGCTCGAAAAGAAAATCTCCGAATTTCTCGGCACCGAGGACACTATCCTGTATTCCTGCTGTTTCGATGCAAATACAGGCCTGTTTGAAACCTTACTCACCGCCGAAGATGCTATCATCAGCGACCAGCTTAACCACGCCAGTATTATCGACGGCATACGCCTGTGCAAGGCTCAGCGCCTGCGGTTTGAAAATTCCAATATGCAGGACCTGGAAGACAAATTGCAGCAAGCCCAATCGGCAAGATTCCGTATGATTGCAACCGATGGCGTGTTCTCAATGGACGGAATCATAGCCAAATTAGACCAAATCTGTGAATTAGCGGAAAAATACGATGCACTGGTAATGGTGGACGACTCGCACGCAGTCGGCGTACTGGGCAAGCGCGGACGCGGTTCTCCCGAACACTGCGGCGTAATGGGACGCATCGACATTAACACCGGTACGCTCGGCAAGGCTCTCGGAGGCGCCAGCGGAGGCTATACCAGCGGAAGAAAAGAAATTATTGAGTTCTTACGCCAGCGCTCGCGCCCCTATCTTTTCTCAAATACGCTTGCGCCGGCCATCGTCGCCACTTCGCTCAAGGTACTGGAGATGCTTTTTGATTCCACAGAGTTGTGCGATAAGCTTATGGACAACACCCGCTATTTCAGGCAGCAGATAACCAGACTCGGATTGGACGTTATCCCCGGCGAACATCCTATCGTGCCGATTATGCTGGGAGATGCTGTTCTGGCCCAAAAAATGGCGGATAAACTTTTAGAAAAGGGTGTTTACGTCATAGGATTTTCCTATCCTGTGGTTCCCAAAGGGGCCGCACGAATTCGCACACAGATATCCGCCGCCCATAGCAAGAACGACTTGGACTTCGTCATCGAGAAAATCGCAGAGGTCAAACAAGAGCTGGAAATATAGCTTGCCACAAGCTCATAATCGTTGAGCACATCAGAAATTCTATAACAGACGACATAACCTCGACTAACAAGGCTACGTAAAAAATTGCAAATTTCCGTGTTGACATATTCGACCTGATGTAATATAATACATGCAACAAGTCCAAAACGTTAAGAAAATTCAGATTTAGCAGAACATAACACTTCTTTAGCGCAACTTTTCTTTTGGACAGTAAACATAATTAAGGAGTGATACAAATGAAAACAAGAGCTTTTACACTAATTGAGCTTTTGGTTGTAATTGCAATCATCGCGGTGTTGATGGCGATTTTGATACCGTCTTTGAGCCGGGCCAGAGACCATGCCAAGCGCATCCACTGTGTCAGTAATTTAAAGACCCTCTCGCTGGCCTGGTTTATGTACAAAGATGAGAATGATGATAAACTGGTTGGGGGCCACACCGACCCAGGGCACTGGGTTCTGCGTCCACCGGGCAATGCCACAATTGAGCAGAAGAAGGATGCCATCCGAAACGGCGCGCTTTTTCCCTATGTTAACAATACTGTTGACGTATATCGCTGCCCTGCTGACTTTAGGATAAAGGACCCGGGACAATTTGCCTTTCGAAGCTTTTCCATCGCCGGCGGCGCCAATGGAGAAGGCTCGTCAGGGTCGGTTCGGGCCACGAAATATTCCGATTTAAAAAGACCAGCCACCAAGTACGTATTCCTGGAGGACATCGATCCCAGAGGATACAATGTAGGTTCCTGGATCATGAGTTTCAACCCGCCAAGGTGGGTAGATCCATTGGCGATGTGGCACAACGAGAGGAGCACTATTGGATTTGCTGACGGCCATGCGGAAATGCACAGATGGAAAGACAGGAGTTTCATCGACTGGGGTCATCGGGCCATGTTTGAGCCAAGGGGATTCGCATTCTATATGAGCCATCCGGCCAATGAGCGTGAAGACATCAATTATATGGCCAGAGGGTACCCATGCAAGTCCCATGATTAGGACCAGCCCCCGGACATGCTTGCAGATTTAGAAAAACAGCTGTCGATGCGCAATCCATAAATTCTCGCCGTTGCCGCGCTGTCATCTTGCCAAAAGCTCATAATCGTTGACTACATTACAAATTCTGCAACAAACGATAAGGCATTGTTGAACAAGACAATACAAAAAATTGCAAATTTCCGTGTTGACCTATTCGGCCTGACGTAATATAATACACGCAACAAGTCCAAAACGTTAAGAAAATTCAAATTTAGCAGAACATAACACTTCTTTAGCGCATCTTTTCTTTTGGATAGTAAATATGATTAAGGAGTGACACAAATGAAAACAAGAGCTTTTACACTAATCGAGTTGTTAGTAGTAATTGCAATCATCGCAGTACTGATGGCCATTCTGATGCCGTCACTACGCATGGTCAGAGAGCAAGCCCGTAGTATTAGTTGCCGCAGCAATGTAAGAACCCTGGCCCTTGCATGGCTCATGTACAAGGATGAAAATGATGGTAATTTGGTGCGAGCCGACTCAGGTCAGTATTCTTGGGCACCGCTGCCACCTGACTGGCAAACTTGCAGCATCGAGAAAAAGAAGGAATGGATAAAAAAGAGTCCACTGTGGCCCTATGTCAAGAAGATAGAGGTATACCGTTGCCCTTCTGACCGCAGGAATAAAAGTATGTACCATAAATATGCCTATCGCACCTATTCGATTGCCGGCGGCATGAATGGAGTTAACCCATCAGGTAGTTGGGAGATTATACCGTGCATAAGATATTCCGATATAAAAGGGCCTGCCACCAAATACGTCTTTTTAGCGGAGTGCGACCCCAGAGGAGTCAACGGCGGTTCCTGGGTTATGTATCCCAAGTCAAGACAGTGGGTTGACCCCTTTGCAACTTGGCACCGCAGGAACAGCAGCACTCTGGGTTGGGCTGACGGCCACGTGAATATGCACAGGTGGCTCGGCGAGGGTTTGATCGAATGGAATATGCGGGCGTTGTATGAACCCATGAATTTTTCGTTCTATAGGTTCCCCGCGGCGGATGATGAAGATGAACAGGAAGACTTCGATTTTGCCCTGAAGGGCTATGCGTACAAATCGCTTCTTCCGTAGAACCGGCTTCCGGCAAAAAAACAATATGAACCCGGCTAACAACGCAATACGAAAAATTGTAAATCTCCGGCGTTGACATATTCAGCCCAACGTAATATAATATTATAGCAAATATAAAAGGTGCATCATTCAGAGTAATGATGGAAGTGGCTGATCGTAAAAATGAGCTTGGAAGAGTTCGAGGAATTCTTGGAGAGTTTAGCCACCTTTCCAACAAGCTCGGCGTTGACTTTGAGAAGTTCGGTAACTTGCTTTTCAAGTTCTGCAATGCGTCGCTTATAGAATTGTTCTCGTTTAGATGCCAATTCTTGCCCTCAAATCACTTACTATGGCTATCATCAGGCGAACGCGGCCCTCCGCTTAAAAAAATAAAAAAAATAAAAAAATAATTTGACTTTACTGACAGTTTAAGATATAGTGTACAATAGAAGAAGATTTGGCTATTTCAACATTGGGTGCATTGCCCAATGCGTTCAAAATACCTGTGAATGGTTACCCATAAAGGAAGGATGCCGATGAGAACAAAAGCCTTTACACTAATCGAGTTGCTGGTAGTAATTGCAATCATCGCAGTACTGATGGCCATTCTGATGCCGTCACTACGCATGGTCAGAGAGCAAGCCCGTAGTATTAGTTGCCGCAGCAATGTAAGAACCCTGACCCTTGCATGGCTCATGTACAAGGATGAAAATGACGCTAAATTGGTTAACGGCCATCCTCTGGCCTATTCTCCTGATAGATCATCTTGGGCAGAGCAGCCACCTGACTGGCAAACTTGCGGCGTCGAGAAAAAGAAGGAATACATAAGAATGGGGCTACTATGGCCCTTTGTCAAGAATATAGATGTGTATCGCTGCCCCTCTGACCGCAGGAAGAACAGTCCGTACCATAAGTACGCCTTTCGCACCTATTCGATTCCCGGCGGCTTGAATGGGGTACCTGCAGGCAGTTGGCAGATTAACCCGTGCTTGAAATATACCGATATAGGGAACCCCGCCACCAAATATGCCTTTTTAGCAGAGTGCGACCCGAGAGGAGCCAACTGGGGTTCCTGGGTTCTGAATCCCAAGTCAAGAGAGTGGGTTGACCCTTTTGCAATCTGGCACAGCAAAAACAGAAGCACATTAGGCTTTGCTGACGGCCACGTAGATATGCACAGGTGGCTCGGCGAGGGTTTGATCGACTGGAATATGCGGGCGTTGTATGAACCCATGAATTTTCCGTTCTATAGGACCCCCGCGGCGGGTGATGAACAGGAAGACTTCGATTTTATGCTGAAGGGCTATGCGTACAAATCGCTTGTTCCGTAGAACCGGCTTCCGGGAAAAAACAATATGGCCTCGGCTAACAAGGCAATGTAAAAAAATGCGAATTTCCGTGTTGACATATTCGGCCTGACGTAATATAATATAAATGATAAGCTCAAAACGTTAAGAAAATGCCGAATTAACAGAACACAACCCTGCTTTTGAGCATCATGTTATTTTGACGGCAAATATAAAAGGTGCATCACTTGGGCTAATCTTTTCTCATAGTTTTTTAAGGCACTTTTTACCGGAAAGGAAAGATACAAATGAAAACAAGAGCTTTTACACTAATCGAGCTGCTGGTGGTAATCGCAATCATCGCGGTGCTGATGGCCATTCTCATGCCCTCGCTGCGCATTGCCAGAGAGCAAGCCCGCAGCATTAACTGTCGCAGCAACGTAAGGACCCTGATACTTGGGTGGCTCATGTACAAGGATGAGAATGACGCTAAATTGGTTGCTGGCCATACCCCGAACCCTGCTGGCCATAACGAGAAAAGACCATCATGGGTTCTCATGCCGCCAGATACAGGAAATTCCAGTGTTGAACAGAAGAAGGAGTACATAAAGAAAGGTGCGATGTGGCCTTATGTGAAGGATATAGGAGTCTACCGCTGCCCCTCCGACCGGCGCAAGAATATTTCATACCACAGGTATGCCTATCGGACCTATTCCATCACCGGCGGCATGAATGGGGTAGCTTCAGGCACTTGGGAGATTCAAACTTGCCTCAAGTATACCGACATCAGGCAGCCGTCCGCCAAGTGGGTCTTTCTGGCCGAATGTGACACCCGGGGATACAACATGAATGCCTGGGTCATATACCCAAAGTCAAAACGATGGGTTGACCCGTTCGGAATCTGGCACCGAAACAACACCAGCACGGTTGGTTATGCCGACGGCCGTGTCGAAATGCAGCAATGGCGCGGCAAAGGACTCATCGAGTGGAATCTGACGGCCTTGCACAATCCCCAGAGTTTCAGCTTCTACAGAACACCCACTGACAACGAGGAGCGGGAAGACTTCGATGCCGCGCTGAGGGCGTATGCCTATCGGGCGCTTCAGTAGGCCCGTAAGGGATGGCCAAGTCCAGGGCCTCCCAGCAAAACAAGCAAGACAACATTGTGTGTTTCCAAAGACAAGGCAATGCAAAAAACTGCAAATTTCCGTGTTGACGTATTCGACCTGACGTAATATAATACAATTGATAATCTCGAAACGTTAAGAAAACGCAGAATTAACGGAACACAACACTGCTTTTGCGCCTCTCATTTTTTGACAATAAATACAAAAGGGTCATCATTCAGGGCAATTTTTTTTCATAAGTCTCTTTAGGTGCTTTTTATCGGAAAGGATGGATACCGATGAAAACAAGAGCCTTTACACTAATCGAACTGTTAGTAGTAATTGCAATCATCGCGGTGTTGATGGCAATTCTGATGCCGGCTTTGAGCCGGGCCAGAGACCAGGCCAGGCGCATCCACTGCATTAACAATGTAAAGACCCTGACATTCACGTGGCTGCTGTACAAAGATGATAATGATGCAAAAATGGTTGGGGGCCATCCGGCCAGAAGCTCGGATGCCTGGATGTTAGGTCCAAGAGGCAACGACTCCGACCCGGTCGAGAGATGTAAGGAAGGTTTAAGACAGGGTTTGCTCTTTCCCTACGTCAAGAACGTAGATGTGTATCGGTGCCCCTCTGACGACAGAACAACGCGGCAAGGTATGTACACCTTTGGCAGCTTCTCTATCTCCGGCGCACTGAATGGCGAAGAAAAAGAGTGGAGCAACAGGCATCTTATATTATATACCGAAATTAAAAATCCCGCCGATACATTTGTCTTTGTAGAGGAAATCGACCCGAGGGGATATAATACGGGTTCCTGGGTGGTGAGCAAAGATTTTGGAAACAGTTGGATTGACCCGCTGGCAATCTGGCACAGCAAAAACAGAAGCACGTTAGGCTGGGCGGATGGTAGCGCCAACATGCACACGTGGGTCAATAAGAGCACTATTGATACGGCTATGCGTGCCGCCTGGGGCGATACGAGCGTATTCGATATGACCCCTCCCGCCGATGAACGCGATGACCTGCGGTTTATGCAAAGACGCTATCCCGTGCTCGACAAACCAAGAAGGTAGAAGGCAGGCTTTACGCCGTTATATTTAGTAAAGGGTGGGGCTCGCCCCACCAATTGTCATTCCCGCGAAGGCGGGAATCCAGATGCCGTCCTTCACCGGCGAGGTAATTTTCGCCCAAATCCAAAAACTACCGCTTGACATCGACCCTTATGTTAGCTTCCCTGCTTTTTAATAGCTTGTCCCCGGTGTGTGCTTACTTGCTTTTCTGCCGGGGATCTATACTTGGCTAATCCACTAATTCTCTAATCAACTAATCAATAATCATTACCAACTGCCAGCCAGTTCTCAATAAGGTCTTCTTGTTCTGTTTAGCCCCCCGACCTGTGCCGGGGGCCTCTATTTCGTCCGGACCTGTGCCGTGGTGTGCGAATTCCAGGTTTGCTTTCTTCTTCCCCCCCGACCACTGGCCCCGACAGTGGTAGTATTTAGCCCCGCCTGCCCCGCACGAACTAGGACTGTAAATTGGTGCAGGGTCCTCTGGCCGGGATTATATTTTCTAAACCTTCTCGATACACACTTCCGCTCCATCCGGAACATCCCACAATCCTGACAGGTCTCCTTTCATCCTCCCAACGATATTCACCGCCGATGCCGCCCTGATTTCATCACCGCCCGATGCAGGTGTCGGCCCAAAGAATATGCAAAATGCCGTCCCTGGCGGCCAATATCCCAATTCCCCTTCCTCCAATACTTCCCTGCTGCCCTCTTCAAGCTCACAGCTCACCGGTATGCTAAAATATATCTCCTCACCCCACCGCTGCCCCTTCGCCCGTATCGGCAGAGCACTATATATCGCCTTCCCCGTCAAACTATCATCCAACTCCCCCTCAAAACTATTGCCCTCGATTCTAATCACAATTCCCTGTCCCACCTTTCCCTCAATAATCAATAGTCAATTATAATCTCATTTCTTCTCTTGTATCAAAGTCATACCAAATGGCCGGCCATCTGCCGTTTTCTTAAGACTTTCCCTTAACTTTGTTACTAACTTCCTGCTATCTGAATCAAACTCTATAGTCCCGGGAATAAATTCTTTTGGAGAAGGTATAATTTCTTCTATTTCTCCGACGTGAAACATTTTAATTTCCTTGCATAACTCATAAAAACGACGCATTATATTGACTCCAGATTTCCAGCTGTAATGCTGAAAATAGTATTTCTCAACACAGGGTAGTGAATGAAATGCATCAAATAAACAGCCAAGTTGTTCCTCAGTTAGCGTTTTCTGTTTCCACGCTAGAAACAAACGAGCAGTTGCTTTGATTAGTGCCTGGCTAGCAGGATGTCTCAGATTAAGCGCTTCCCACTCATACGCAAAATATTTATCAAATGGTTGTTCAAACTCCACAACGATCGGAAGCGATACACTTCGACCAAAAGTCATAAAAAAGCTATTATCACCCTCGATTTTTCGATATATGAGTTCTTTTTCGATAGGCTCTACCGTGCCTGGATCCTCAGCCATCTTTTGTAATACCGATTCGACGTCTATTGACATTTCTGCCTGTTTCATCGGAATTAGTACTTTCTCGAGCAACGGTGGATCACCCTCCCAAGGCGCGCTAAGGAACCGAACGCTCCCGACTTGATGGGTTTCATATAGGAGTTTCTCACAAAGGCGTGAAATGCTACCAATAGCTGACTCTCCTTTTTCCGATACATCCTCATTTGCAAAGCCAGCTACAAAATCTTCTCCCGCCCATTGAGCGATCGGCCCATGATATTCTCCCAAATTCAAAAATCGATAGTTCAGCAACCTAAGCACCTCCGTCCGAATAGGTAATGGACATAAGTACACTCTGTCGCTTAGCACTTCACTTAATTCCCTCCCACAAATCTGTCCACTACTTCCGATGAAGACCAGCGGCCAGTGTTCCTTTGGGAAAGATTCCCGTAAAGCATCATACTTAATGTTGTCAAAATTTATTAACCTCGCCAGCTTATACATGCGCTCTGTGAAGATATGAAGAGAGGGCATCCTCAAGTATAATTCGGTAAATTATAACCCTTATACGAAAGGAGCCCTCTATGACTACATATTATATCGGAGCCGACGTACATAGCAATAGCACA